>Ga0272446_1002914_pt1 | contig 22454 bp, 22 predicted proteins | sample YNPCB0061_FD_194587 | JGI IMG/M metagenome (GOLD analysis project Ga0272446, IMG submission 194587) | Hot spring microbial mat communities from Yellowstone National Park, WY, United States - YNP-CB-006-1 | ecosystem: Environmental > Aquatic > Thermal springs > Hot (42-90C) > Sediment | place... | reverse complement strand
TGATTATCAAGGCTGAGGCATTCCCAGGACTCAAATCCCAGTACCTGTTTCGGCGCAGTACAGACGCCATCGCACGATGTGCCGTTCACATGCGCGGCACCAATCCACGACAGCAGGACCCCACTCAGCTCAAGTCCTGCCGCGAGCATTCTGAGAAAGCGCGTGAGGCCATCGCCCCGAGCCCTGGCCCGTTTTCGATTCGCCCAGTTGTTCGTAAACCTGGCTGCCGAGCCACTTGGAGACCAGCTCCTGCAGCTCCGGCTTGGTCATATAGTCGGTGAAGAGCCCCTCGTTCAGCTCCATGCGTTCGATGAACAGGGATTCCAGCACCTGGCGGAAGACCAGTTGGAACTTGTCGAGGGAGTTCACTTCGGCAGCCTTGCGCAAGGTCTCGTTCTGGCTGGCGGCCTCCGCAATCTGGTCGAAGAAGAGCTGGTCGGCCTCGGTCAGCTCACTGCCAAAGCGCTCATTGATCAGATCGATCAAGCGCGAAAGCGGCACCTGCTCGTCTCGCACCTTTCCAGTGCCCACCTCGCGCGGCCCATCCAGCGGTTTGGCATAGCCTTCGTTCAGGCTGATCGAGCCTTCACTAATTTTCTGCAGGCGGTAGTAGTCGAGCTCGACGTCTTCGTCGAACTGGTAGCCGGGTCCGTTCTTGCGCTTGGGCAGCTTCAGGGCAAGATGGCGCAGATAAGTAAAGAGCTTTTCGAGGTCGCTGTCCTGGTAGGGGATGACTTGGCTCAGAAAGCTGTACAGGTTTCGGAAGGCCTGCAGTTTGCCCCGCCAAAGCTCGGCTTCCTCCTCGTCCGCGTCCTGCAACTGCGCAAAGCGTGCAACCGCTTGGTCGAGTATGGCGTTCATCGCCTTGTGATCGCCAGGGCTTTGCCGCCGCTTGGGGGCGAAGAAGACGCGCGCAAACTCGGTCACTTCGGTCTGGAGATAGATGCCAGAGGCATCGAGCTCCGCCTTGACCTCATAGAGCCGGTCCGGATCCACCTGCTCGCCCATCACCGAGCCTTCGTAATACTGGCGAAAGGCCTCCTGAATCTCGGCGGGATCGTTCACGAAGTCGAGCACGAAGGTGTCGTCCTTCAGCGGGTGCGTGCGGTTCAGCCTTGAGAGGGTCTGCACGGCCTGAATGCCCGCCAGGCGCTTGTCTACGTACATGGTGTGCAGCAGCGGCTGGTCGAAGCCGGTCTGGTATTTCTCGGCCACCAGCAGTACACGGAATTCCGGTTTGGCGAAGGTGTCGGGCAGCTCCTTTTCCCTGACGCCACCATTCATCTCCACTTCCGTGTAGGTCTTCTCGGGGACCTTGTCGTCTTCCACAGTGCCGGAGAAGGCCACCAGGGCCTTGATCGGATAGCCCTTCTCCTGGATGGTGCGGTCAAACGACTGCTTGTAGCGCACGGCCTCCAGCCGCGAGCCGGTCACCACCATCGCCTTGGCATGGCCGCCGATCTTGTGGCGGGTGAACTGCTGGAAGTGTTCCACCATCACCTCGGTCTTCTGGCCGATGTTGTGCGGGTGCAGCCGCATGAAACGGGCCAGCGCCTTGGCCGCCTTCTTGCGCTCAACGTTGGGGTCGTCCTCGGCCTTCTTGATCAGCTTGTAGTAGGTCTTGTAGGTGACATAGTTCTTGAGCACGTCCTCGATGAAGCCTTCCTCGATGGCCTGGCGCATGGTGTAGCGGTGGAACGGTTCCCCATTGCGACCAAAAATCGCCAGCGTCTTGTGCTTGGGTGTCGCGGTGAAGGCGAAGAAGCTCATGTTCGGTTGATGACCGCGCTTGGCCATGGACCGGAACAAACGTTCCAGCTCAATTTCGCCTTCCTCCTCGGCCATCTCCTGGGCCTTCTTGCGCAGCTCGGCGCCGCCCAGTACGCCTTTCAACTCCGTGGCCGTTTCGCCCGACTGCGAGCTGTGCGCCTCGTCGATGATCACCGCGTACTTACGTGTGGGCAGATGGCTCTTGCCGCCCTCACCGCGTTCCTCGTTGAGCTTGGCCAGTTGCGCTGACACGAACGGGAACTTTTGCAGCGTGGTGATGATGATTGGTACGCCGGCTTCCAACGCCTCCGCGAGCTGGCGTGAATCCTCGTCGATCTTTTGCACCACGCCCTGGCGGTGATCGAACTGGTAGATGGTGTTCTGCAACTGCCGGTCCAGCACCACCCGGTCGGTGATGACCACCACGCTGTCGAACAGCCCCTCGTCGCGTTCGTTGTGCAGGCTGGACAGGCGATGCGCCAGCCAGGCAATGGTGTTGCTCTTGCCGCTGCCCGCCGAGTGCTCGACCAGATAGTGGTGGCCCACCCCTTCGCCAGCGGCCGCGGCCACCATCTGCCGCACCGCCTGCAACTGGTGATAACGGGGAAAAATCAGGGTCTCCTTGCGCACCTTCTTGCCGTCGTCGGCAACCTTTTCCTCCACGGAGAGGTGGAGAAACCGGGCAAGCAGGTCGAGCAGGCTGTCGCGTTGCAGGACCTCTTCCCACAGGTAGGCCGTCTTGTAGTTCCGCCCTTCGGGGTCCGGCGGGTTGCCCGCGGCGCCGTCCAGGCCCCGGTTGAAGGGCAGAAAGTGGGTGGACGAACCGGCCAGGCGCGTGGCCATGTGCGCCTCTTCGGTATCCACCGCGAAGTGCACCAGCGCCCGCTTGGTAAAGGCGAAGATCGGTTCACGCGGATCGCGGTCGTGGCGATACTGGTGGATGGCATTGGCCGCCGTCTGGCCGCTCATGGGGTTCTTGAGTTCCAGCGTCACCACCGGGATGCCGTTGACCGACAGCACCACATCGAGCGACTTCTCAGACTTCGGGCTGAAATGCAGTTGGCGGGTCAGCCCCAGCCGATTGGCCTGATAGCGCGCCTCCAGCTCGGGGTTCAGGCCGTGGGCCGGGCGGAAGAAAGCGATCCGCAGCGTTTTGCCGAAACACTTGAAGCCGTGACGCAGGGTGGCCAGCGTGCCATGGGTGTCCAGCCACTTGCACAGGGATTCAACCACCCGTGCGCCGGTATGCTCCCCATGCAGCGCATCCAGCTTATCCCACACCTTGGCTTGCGTGGCGCGGATGAAGGCCAGTGCCTCATCCGGGAAGATCGCTCGCTCGCGGTCGAAGCCCTTGCCGTCGACCCGCGTATAACCACTGCCCAGCAGAACAGCCTCGATGGCGGTTTCAAAGGCGGTTTCGGAGGTTTGCTTCATGGGGCCCTCCTGTGCATTCGTGCTGTGTCAGCGAGCGCCTTTTATTTTGCCTGGTGCATCGTCGCCGGTCACTACTGGCCTCCCATTTTCCCAGATAACCGCGTACTGACTAAGGCGCCGCTTCTTGTCCAGAGCCTTCTTGACTGACTGCCGAAGAGCCTCCAGCATTTGCTGTCCCTCCAACGAGGGTTGAGCTTTCTTGATGGTATTCATTTTCCGACCTCCTCGCTCAGCAGTCGATAATAGTCGTCATTCAGAATATCTCGGTCGTTGCCGTACTGCTCGAAGACGAGCACCGGGTTTCCCCCGTCGTTCATGAAACAGGTGCAGCGATCGACCCGATGACTGAAATCGTCGAGCAAGTGCCGCAGGCTACGGGGAAAGCGCCGCTCGATAGCGGCGACCGGAACAGCGTGTCCGCCGTGCGCGACCCGCTCGGCCACACGCAGTTTCGACATTTCCATGCTGGGCAACGCCAGATAGATCAGTTCCACGCGCCAGCCGTCGCGGCGCAGCCGCTCGACCAGTCGCAGATAGGTCCGTCCTGCCAGGGTGGTTTCAAAGGCGAAGTCTTTGCGTTCTCTGATCCGCGCATCGATCTCGCGCAGGAAAATCCGGCTGGCGGCCAGCAATTCCCGTTCCGGGGCGAGCGGCGCGAGCCCGGCGGCGATCAGATCGGCGTTGATGAAATGGCTGCATCCCACCACCTGCGGCAGGAACTCCAGCGCGAAGGTGGTTTTGCCAGCGCCATTGGGACCGGCAATGATCCAGCAAGTGGGTCTCACGCGCGCATCTCCTCCAGCGGGATCTGGCCGGTGACGGCGGCGGTGATCAGCGCGGCGCGGCGCTCTGTGAGCAGACGCAGAGAGTCTCGCAATTCGCTACGGATCTTCTCGAATCGGCGGTGTCTGCCTGCCAGAAAATGATGTATCGCAAGTTGCTCATCTGTCGGTGGTAGCGGAACCGGGAGTTCCTTGATGTTCGATCCGGATATAGAAGCCAGATTGGTCGAACGTTTGGCGCGGCTCTCGAAGTAGCGCTTTGCCTCCAGCGTTGACGTCCAGAGTGCGAGCCAGTCGGAGTCGACCGAATGAGGCCTGACGGCAAATACGTGGTTTTGATGGAGGCAAGGTGTGATATCATCTCGCCAAACACAGCCCCGGCCGAGCTTGTCGATGTCCCCACCCTCGTTCATCAACACATCGCCATTTGCCAGAAGGTTCGATGCGGCCTCTGATGCGGGGACCTCAACCGTCAAAACGTCGTCCAATTTGAGGTACCCATCCTGAACATTTGCGACGCGCAAATAGGGGTACTCCCGCAATTCACCGGAGTACTGCTTACCCAAGGTCAATCCGCCTCGAACCTCGGCGAGCTGCTTCAAGCGCTGCAATCCCCAATGCGCCGGAATCTCGCCCAGCCATTCCTGGCCGGAGGGTTTGAGCGGGGCGTTTGGGTCGAGGCCGCGGGTGACGACGCGGCTGATGAGGGCGGCGCGCTTTTCTTCCAGCAGCGCCAGCATGCGATCCTTCTCGGCAATCAGCCCGTCGATGCGGGCAGTTTCGCGGTCGAGGTAGTTGGCGATGATGCGCTGAATATCTTGGCTTGGAAGCAGAACATGATGCTGGCGAAGGACATCGGGTGAAACTCGTTTGAGGCCACCTGCACCTGTCATCGAGGCTTCGCCGTCTTGCTTAAACGTCGAAGATTGGAAGTAGTAGAAAAGGAATTTGTGCTCAGCCGCAGTCGGGCGAATAACGAACAGTTCTGAGCTGCCAAAACCTTTGTCACCGACTAGGTCGTCGGCAATCGCAATGTTGCCGTTCTCAAAGCAGGGCGTGACCTTTGCCAGGAGGATGTCGCCATTCTCGAAGGCAGTGTACGAGGAACCGTATTTCGAGAACTTGTCAGTATTTGGAATGAAGTACCCGCTCTTCACCCTGTCCATGGGAAGAAAGGTAAGGTCGTCATCTTCGTCCAATCCATCGAAAGCGATCGATGGATTCAACTCGCACACATAGCGAAGCGGGATCGTCCTCCAACTGCAAGGGTGCGGTTCAGTGTTGCTCACTCCGTCACCTCCCGCAGTAACTCCAGAATCCGCTTCTCTACCTCCGCCAGCTCCGCATCGATCTCCTTCAGCGGCCGTGGCGCCTGATACTGGAAGAACACGCGGTTGAAGTTGACCTCGTAGCCCACCTTGCCAATGCCGCCGTCCTGCTCGTCGAGCGTCTCACGGTCGATCCAGGCATCATTCACGTAGGGCCGCACCTCGCGCAGCACGTAGCTCAGGATGTCTTCCTTCAGTGGGATGTTCTCGGCATCCTTCAGCGCCGGGTCGGGTTCGTACTCGACGTAAACGCCCTCACCCCCGGCCCCTCTCCCGGCGGGAGAGGGGGGATTGGAAGCGGCCCCTCTCCCGCGGGGAGAGGGGAGTTTGTAGAGGCCCAGCAAGGCGTAGAGCTCGTCCTTCGTGATGTCAGCGGGGAGGGTCTGGCCGGGGAACAGGGCGGCCCAGTTTGCGACCCAGTCCAGCGGCTCGATCTTGTGGTGTTTGGCGACCACCGGCGCGGCCTCGGGGTCCACGGTGGTGAAACAGTCGCGGAAGATCTTCTTCTGCGCCGTGCCCTTGGCGCCCTTGGCCCAGCCATCGACGTCGTCCGGCAGGGCCTTGAACACCTGCTGCACCGCGTCCCAGGTTTGGTTCCAGTCCAGCAGCGGCTCGGTGCCGAGTTCGTCCTGTACAGCCTGCAGCGCGTCGAACAACTCGGGGCAGATGTTGAGGAAGCGCTCGCGTGCTTCGTCGGTGATCTGGAAGCGCAGCCGCAAAGGGCGCAGCACGGTGATGCGGCGGTAGCCGAAGTCGCTGTTGTCGAACACTCGGCTGGTCTTGCTGTCCTCCATAGCGCCGTGCTCGCGGGTGATGGTGTCGAGGGCGGCCTGATCGAGGTAGCGGCGCTTGTCGCCCAGGCTGCGCTTCATGGGTGTCCAGCGCTCGCGGGCGTCGATGAGCTGGATCTTGCCCTTGCGGTGGGCGGCCTTGCGGTTGGTCACCACCCAGATGAAGGTGCCGATGCCGGTGTTGTAGAACATCTGCTCGGGCAGGGCGACGATTGCTTCGAGCTGGTCGCGCTCGATGATCCAGCGGCGAATCTCGCTCTCGCCGCTGCCGGCGCCGCCAGTGAACAGCGGCGAGCCGTTGAAGACGATGGCGGTGCGTGAGCCGGGCTTGTCGCGGTTGCCGGCCTGGTAGTCCTGAAACTTGCTCATCATGTAGAGCAGGAACAGCAGGGCGCCGTCGTTGATGCGCGGCAGCTTGCCGCTGTAGCCGCGGAAGTTGGGCCAGCGGTCGATGACTTTCTTCTCCGCCTTCCAGTCCACGCCGAAGGGTGGGTTGGCCAGCAGGTAGTCGAAGCGCTGGTCCGGAAAGGGGTCGTCGGTGAGGGTGTTGCCCAGCACCACTTGTCCATCCTTGTGGCCCTTGATCAGCAGGTCGGAGGCGGCCACGGCATAGGAGCGCGGGTTGTAGTCCTGCCCGAAGACCTTGACCGTGGCCTGATCGTTGTGGGCGCGTATCCAGTTCTGCGCCTCGGCCAGCATGCCGCCGGTGCCGCAGGCCGGGTCGCAGACGGTGACGATGACGCCGGCCTGGGTGAGCACGCTGGTGTCGGGCTCCAGCAGCAGGTTGACCATGAGCTGGATCACTTCGCGCGGGGTGAAGTGGTCGCCGGCCGTTTCGTTGGCGGCTTCGTTGAAGCGCCGGATCAGGTCTTCGAACACCAGCCCCATGGTGATGTTGTCGACCCTGCGCGGGTGCAGGTCGATCTCGGCAAACCGGGCCACCACCTGGTACAGGCGGTTGGACTCTTCGAGCTTCTCGATCTCCTTGTCGAACTCGAAGCGATCGAAGATCTTGCGGATGTTCTCGGAGAAGCCGGCGATGTAGTCGGCCAGATGGCGGCCGATGTTGTCCGGGTCGCCCTTGAGCTTGTAGAAGTCGAGCTGACTGTGGTTGTGGAAGCCTAGCGGCTGGCCGTCGTCACCCTTGGCCACCTGGTTCAGCACCCGGTCCACCAATTGCGGGTCCTTTCCCTTCAGGCCCTCGTAACGCCTCAGCACCGTCTCCTTGGTCGACGCCAGCACCGCATCGAAACGGCGCAGCACGGTGAGCGGCAACATGACGCGCTCGTACTGTGGCGGACGGTAGGGGCCGCGCAGCAGATCGGCCACGGACCAGATGAAGTTCGCCAGTTGCTGAAAGGTATGTGGCGTCAAGCGTTTAGGTCCTTGTCAATGAGGTTCAGCTTCACCGAAACTGGGGGCAGCGCCAACCCGCTGCGATTCAATCACGCGGACCAACTTAGACTCGGGTGGAAAATGCCCTGGACATGGGGTCCGCTTCAGTGGCGCTGGCCCGGTCATGAAAGTATCGCCGCGTGAGCTGCGGGATCAGGCTCAGGAAGGCCGCCGCCCGAGGTCCGACGCCGTCGATGCTCGCAAGATCGTTGGGGTCGGCCTCCAATACTGCCGACAGTGAACCAAAGCGCTGCATCAGCCGGTGAGCGGTTGGATTTGTGTCACCGCGGGGGACCACTTGGAACAACAGCAGCTCCAGGACTTGGTGATCCTCAAAGCCGTCAAGACCTTCTGCGAGGGATCGCGAACGCATACGCTCGCGGTGCCCCTGGTGCAAGTGGTTTGGCTTTACCGACGATGCAGTGTGCCCCATCGAATGTCGCTCACGAAGTCCAGGACCCAGCACCAGCGAAGGTTAGCCATTGTTCCCCGATAGCCAAATCTGCCCGGCGCTTAGCACAATGGGGACCGGCGTCAGGCGCTGCCCGAGGCAGGGGCCGCGGACGCACTCGCCGGTCTCGATCAGGAACAGGGCCCCGTGCAGGCCGCACTGGATCAGCTCGCCATCGGCCGTGAGGAAACGGTCCGGCCGCCATTCGAGGGTCGCGCCGGTATGGGGACAGCGGTTACGGTAGGCATAGACCCGCTCGCCCCGTCGCACCAGAAAGCACGCCTCGGGTCCATCCGGCCCGGGCCGCTCGAAGCCGCGGCTATCCGGGTCCGCTAGATCCTTCAAGGCAAACAGGGACCCAGCCCCTTGGCCCATCAGGCGAAGCCCGCCGAGGCGGCGCTCGCGACCACGCCGGCGAGCCCTGGGCGCCCGCACTTGTGGCCGGCCAGGGCATTGGCACGGGCCAGGACGGCCGGCAGGGCGAGACCGCGCAGCAGGCCGTCGATGACGGCGGCATTGAGCACGTCGCCGGCGGCCAGGGTGTCGACCAGGCGCTGCGGTGGCTGCGCCGGCAGGTGCACGCCCCCGCTGCCCCGGCTCCAGCCATAGACGCCGTCCTCGCCCCAGGCGAGGACACAGTGCCGGGCCGTGGACCGTGCCCCCTGATCGGCAAGGAAGGCGGCAGGGCTCGCTGCACCCAGCGCTTGAGCGTAGGAGCGGGAGAACAGGATCAGGTCGGGCCCTTGGAGCAAACCCTCACACCCCGGGCGGACCTTCTCCAGCTCCAGGGACACCGGCACCCCGGGCAGGCGATCCCGTGCCACTGCGACCATGGCCGCCGTCTCCTCGGCTCCGCGCCCCTCGAAGTGGACCCAGCGGCAGCCCCAGCCGATCCAGGCCGCATGGGCCCTCAGTCCGGCATCCAGATCGGCGGCGGTGAGCTCCGGCAGGTCCCGGTAATGGACGATGGTGCGGCTGCCCGTTGCTCGGCTCAGCGCGATGTAGGAGGTCGGGGTGCGGCAGCCCGTATGACGCACGGCCAAGCGGCTGTCCACGCCGTGGCGCTCCAGGTCTGCGACGACGAGGGCGCTCGAGGCGTCGTCCGCCAGGGTGCCTGCCCAGGCGCAGACGTGACCGAGCTGGCTGAGGACGACCAGGGAATTGGTGACATTGCCTCCGCGCACCAGGCTCTGGGCCAGGGCCCGGACCTCCGTGTCCTCTGGGGGATAGGTGGCCACCTCATTGACGATGTCCAGGGTCGCGACGCCGACGCCAAGGAGGACCCCGCCCCGGCCCGGTCTGCGCTCACTCATCGCGGGCGATGCGGAACCCGAGCATGTTGATACGCGCATCCGGCGCAAACTGGGCTCGCGCCGCGCTGCGCATGGATTTGGCGGGTTTGTTGAAGGCCCCGCCCCGTGCCACGCGGGCCGTGCAGCCCTGTTGATCCCAGGCGCTGCCATCCGCTGGTGCGCCCACATAGCTTGGGCGGTAGCAGTCTGCGGTCCACTCCAGGGCATTGCCTGCCGTGTCATTGAGCCCAAAGGGATTGGCCTCAAAGCTCCCCACAGGCGCCGTCGAGCGGCCGTCGTCCCAGGTGGTACCGCAGTCGAAGCACTGCGCCCGCCCGGGCTCCGGATTGACGCCCCACCAATAAGACGACTGGCTGCCGGCCCGGGCGGCGTACTCCCACTCGGCCTCGCTCGGCAGGCGATAGACGTGCCCGGTCTGGCGGGACAGCCAGAGCGCATAGGCCTGGGCGTCCACCCAGCTCACATCGACCACCGGCCGCCGGCCTCGGCCCCAGCCGAAATCGTCCGGCAGGCGCCTGCCAGTGGCCCTGGCGAACTGGTCGTACTCGGCGAAGGTCACTTCGTTGGCCCCGATGAAGAACCCAGTGATGCGGACCTGATGCTCCGGGCGCTCGTCGGGCTCGCCCGCAAGGGCCGAGCTCCCCATGTTGAAGGTGGCACCCGGAAGTGCAACCATCAGAGGCCCCAGGGAGCCATCCGAGAGACGATCGCGCAGGGTCCGTAGCACGGTGGGCTCCGCCGCCGCTGCCTTGACGGTTTCCTGAGCCGCCGCGCTGGGCTGGGCGCGCACGGCCTCGGCTGCGCCCTTTGGCGGGACTGTGGGCAGAGCGGCGTCGACCTGGGACCTTGGGTGCCCCCCTCGGAACAGATCCAGGCCGAACCAGCCGATACCCGCCGCGGTTGCCACCAAGAGCCCGACCCCGAAACCGGCGAGGAAGATCAAAGCCGTGCCCGCGACACCACGGCCGGGGCTGCTCGACTTGCCGCCGGCGACCCCGGAGCGATCTCCCTTCAGCAGGCGCACCCGCAGATCGTGGAAGTCGCGTTCCAGCTCGGCCGCCGTCCTGCGCTCGGTGGCGAGGGCGGCCGACTTGCGTTCGAGATCCTGGCGCAGGACCTCGACATCTCTGCGCAGGGCCTCGACCTCGGCATGCTCGTCTTCGATCGCATCCTCGAGCCGCCGACATTCGACGGAAATGCTGTCGAGGGTGCGCTCCTTGCCCGCCAGGGTCCGGCGCAGGGTCATCACCTCTTGCTCGAGGGCGAACCGCTCGGCCGCGGCCCAGCCGGACTCCCCCACTGAGTGCGGCTCGGTCCCGGCCAATGCCGGCCCCAGGGGGGGAACAGGTCGGCCCAGGGCGTTTGCGGCCGACGGTCTAGGGCGCCCCCCAACACCCAAGCCACCGCCAACGCCGCCCGTAGCGCTGCCACCGGTACCGGCGGCGGGACCATCGTCCTCTTCGAGCTCAGCCATCACCCTCGATCCGATTCGGCATCTGGCGCCGCCAACCCACGCCCTGTTCACCTGAAAACGCTCGGCCGGCCGACCGACGGCATGGCCAGGTCCAAGCCTGGGGTCCTCAGTGCCGCTGGGGACGGAGCGTCAGCGTATCGCCTCTCTGAATCAGCTCAAAGCGTTTCAGGTAGCTCATCCCCAGCAGGACATCGTCGCCCTCCATCCCCGGCAGCACCGTTGCAGCAACGCCCCGCGCCGAGAGCCCTCCAAGACTCACCTCGTCCAGCGAGGTCGACCAGGTCTCGACGTCGCCGTTGGCGGTGCGGCCCATGCCCCCTGGACGCAGAGGCAAAGCAAGGCGCCGCGCCACCGCCAGCGGCAAGGCTACCTGGGTCGCTCCCGTGTCGAGCAGAAAGACCACGGGCCGACCGTTGATGGTCCCGTCCGCCACATAGTGCCCCGCCCTGTTGCGCTGCAGAACCACCTGAAGGCTCCCATCTGGACCGGGTGCGCCCTGGACCTTCCGGTTTGGATTGCGGGCCCCTTCGATGAAGTCCTGGAACGCCAGGACCGCGATGATGAGCCCAACCACCCAGGCCCCAAGCAGCAGCACCTTGCCGAGGCGTGAAGGAAAGTCATTGAGGTCCGGCTGGTCAGCCATTGGGGGTACCGGGGGCCCGCTGCGATCGTGCGCCACCAAGCGGCAGCGGTCGTCGGCCGAGCAGGGGGTAGCCAGGTCACCCGGATCCCCCCTGGCCCATCAAAGGGGCGCCTTTCGGCGCTGCCAGGACGCGGGGGCTCGTCAGCCCACCCTCACCGGCCTGGGACAAACCTGGGAGCCGGAGCCGGAGCCGGAGCCGGAGCCGGGGCCGGGGCCGGGGCCGCAGTGGGTCCCGCGACCCCGGACCTTTGCCCGGCCTGCCGGAACTGGGTGCGGAAATACGCCGCCACGCTCCGCCCATTCGCCTCGACGTCATAAACCTTCCAGCCGTCAGCCGCGCGGTAGGCGCGGAAGGTCATCCTGGCGGGATAGGCCCCGGGACGCAGGATACCGACAGGCACCTTCACCGTGCCGTCGGGGCCTGGCAGCGGGTGCAGGAAACGCACCTGTTGCCCGTCATATTTGCCCATTTGAGCGGCCAGCGAGCTCAGGAAGCTGGCCTCGATGTTGCCTGTCATGGCCTTGCGGTCCTCCTCGCTCATCCCGGCCCACTGGGGACCGGCAATCCACTTGGCCATGTACGCAAAGTCGAAGTAGGGCGCGATCTCACGATCCAGGAAGGCCGCCACCTGGAGCTTGTTCGGGACGTCCTTCTGACCAAGGTAGGCGAGCATCTTGTCCATGCCAGCCTTGATGGTCTCGACGGCCTCGATCCCCAGGCGTGGTGCAGGCGCGACTCGCGCTGGTGCAGCGGACGGGCCATAGCCGCCCCAGCCTGGCGCGTACTGAGCCTGGGCAGGCCCGGCGATAACGGCGGCAAGCGCCAGCGGCAGCCAGAGACGATAGGTCATGGGGTTCCTCCAAATGGATATCTTGAATGGTGACTTGGTCAACCCGAGGGTTGGCCCCTCGGCGCAGCGGCAGAGTGCCAACGAAGGGCGCGAAAAGCAACTGGGGTCCCGGACCAGACCGCGAACCGCCCGACCTCCCTGCGCGCCGCCCTAAATGGCGTCCGGATCCGACGGATCGTCGTACTCCGCGGCACGCCGTGCATCCCCGCGCACCCTGTGAGCCGGGTAGCGGGCCTCGTTCACGGCGATCTTCTCGTAGGCGGCGGCGACCAGGTCGATGTCGAGTCGCTCGCAAAGCCGAAGCAGATAGATCAGGATGTCGGCCAGCTCATGGGAGACGGCATGCCGTTTCTCCTCGCTGAGCGCCGCGCTCTGCGCCTGCGTCAGCCACTGGAAATGCTCAAGCAGCTCTCCACACTCCCCCGCCAAGGCCATGGCGAGATTCTTGGGCGAGTGGAACTGCTCCCAGTCGCGCTCCCGGGCAAAGGCGACCAGGCGCTCGCTGAGCGCCGCGAGACTGTCCGGGGGCAGTGGGCGCTGCGCGCGAGACCCATCCTGCGGCATATCCTAAGTCTCCCTTACAATGGCCAGGGCGCGATTATCCCGCTTTGCCCCGTGCTGCCAAGGGGAGCGGCCGGCCGAGCCCCACACCCGCGGCTCACCGCAGGCGAGGCGCGACCGCCCACCCTTCAGTACTTCACCGAGCACCCATAGGGTCTAGCGCCAGGAGTGGGGACACCGACCGGGCGACAAACGGGATGGCGAGGCCGAGCCCGAGGGTGAGGATCACCTCCTGGGCCAAGGGCCAGTCCAGGGTCACCGCGTTACCGAGGGCCGCACCCATGAAGGGGGCCGTGCAGGGTGCGGCGACCAGGGCGGCGAGGGCACCGGTCGCAAAGGCCCCGCCTGCCCCGGCCGTCGGCCCGACGGCGGCGAGCCCCACTCGCACACCAGCCAGTCGGCCCGAACCCGGACGGGGAGAGGCCCACCAGGGCGTCAGCCCGGCGGGACCTGCAGGGCGACGCGGTGCACCATCCGGCCCGAGTCGCCTTAATTCGCCAGGGGACCGGCCCGGATGAGGCTCGGCAGGGGCCAGCGAATGGGGCCCGCGGACACCCCCTGCGGCAGGGTCCAGGCCAGGCGCAGGGCCTCGCCCGAGTCTCCCGGATTGCTCCAGTCGGTGTGCCAGCCGGGACTGATGTCGAAGACCAGAGCCAGGTCCAAGGTCTCCCCAGGCGAGACCCTGGGACAGTCCGCGACCAACCTGGCCCTAACCCTGCATGACACCCGTGTCGCCCCGGACCATGAAAACACGGCTGTCATGCAGGGTTTCCCTCACCCGGGCCCTCTCCCAGAGGGCGAGGGGGACAAGGAGCGCCTACGGCGCATTTTCACGGTAACGTTGTTGGTCTGAACCTCCGCACCAGGCCAAGCTGGCGTGCTGCCAAGCAGCCACAACGGAAGCCGCAGCCAGACCCGCTGGGCCTTGGCGCGACAGGGCCTCATGAGCGGCGCCTGGGCCCGCGCCTCTCGAGCTGGTAGGCGAGCATGTCTCCCGTCAGCTCCCCGACGGGCACCAGGTCCAGGTCGCCGTAGCGCGTGCGCGCCTGCTCGACGAGCCCCGCCACGTCGGCGATCTCGACGTCCGCCCCGCCTGGCTGTGCCGGTCCCCGACCGAGCAGCCGGGCGAGGCCGAGCAGACCGCCGGACTGGATCTTGACCAGGGTGCTATGGGGCATGCTGAGGAGATCGTCCTCCACCCCAAAGGCCGGCAGGGCCGCCGCCTTGAGTCGCTCGAACAGCTCGACGCAGACCGCCTGGGCGTCGGCGCTACGGCAGTCGTACTCGGAGCCGCCCCGGCGGACCACTTCCTGGGCGTTGTGGCAGGCCGCCTTTGCGGCGGTGAGCGGGGCAGCGAAGGGGCATTTGAGGGTCATCGTGGTCTCACTCCAGTGACAGTCGGGCCCGTGGCGCTGGCTGGCCGGCCTCAGGATGAGCAGCTCACCTGGAGCCGACGCCCCCAATCTGGCGGCTCGGCGGCGTAGCGCTCGAAACCGGGCTGGTCCTCATAGGGGCGAGCCAGGACCTGGTGGAGGCTGTTCAGCTCGCCATAGTCGCCCCGCTCGGCCGCCTCGATCGCCTTGTGGGCGAGGTAGTTGCGCAGGATGTACCTGGGGTTGACCCGATCCATGGCGGCGCGCCGCTCAAGGTCGTCAACGCCCTCGCCAGCGAGCCGGGCCCGGTAGCCCGACACCCATTGGTCGAAGTCGGAGCGGTCCACGAACAGGTCCCTGGCGCTCGCGTCGCCCACCGCGTCGCCCACTCGCACAGCCCCTAGGGCTCGGAACAGCCTGGTGTAATCGACGCCGTTGCGGGCCATGCGCGCGAGCAGATCCACGGCCAGGTCGAGGTCGGCGGGCCGAGCCTCGCACAAGCCAAGCTTGGCCCGCAGGCCTTGCGCAAAGGCGGCATCGAAGGCCGGCTGGTACTGAGCAAGGGCGGCCCGAGCCTGGTCGGCGGCGGCCTCCCCGTCCTGCGGGTCGAGCAGCGGAAGCAGGGCCTGGGCCAGGCAGGTCAGGTTCCAGAGGCCCACCGCCGGCTGGCGGTCGAAGGCGTAGCGCCCGCGGTAGTCCGAGTGGTTGCACACGAACCCGGGGTCATAGGCGTCCATGAATCCGAACGGGCCATAATCCAGGGTCAACCCAAGCATGGACATGTTGTCGGTGTTCAGGACGCCGTGGGCAAAGCCCACTAGCTGCCAGGCCGCAATCAGCCGCGCGGTGCGCCCCACCACCGCCTCCAGCAGGCGCAGGTAGGGCTGCGCGTCCTCACGCAGCTCGGGATAGTGGTGCTCGATCAGGTAATCGGCCAGGGTTGCGAGGTGCTCGTACTGGCGTCGGTAGAAGAACACCTCGAAGGAGCCGAAACGCAGGTGGCTGGGGGCCATGCGCACCAACAGGGCGCCGGTCTCGATGCGCTCGCGGTAGACCTCCTCGTCGCTGCCAAACAGGGCGAGCGCCCGGGTCGTCGGGATCCCCAGGGCGTGCATGGCTTCCGAGCAGAGGTACTCCCGGATGCTGGAGCGCAGCACGGCGCGCCCGTCGCCGTCGCGGGAATAGGGGGTCTGACCGGCCCCCTTGAGCTGAAGCTCCCAGCGCTCGCCCCGCGCGTTGGTAATCTCACCCAGCAGGATGGCGCGGCCATCGCCGAGTTGGGGCACCCATTGGCCGAACTGGTGCCCTGCATAGAGCGCGGCGAGCGGGTCCGCCTTGGCCGGCAGCTTGACGCCGCTCAGCGCCGCGAGGGTCTCGGGGTCCCTCAGCGCCTGGTCGTCCAAGTCCAGCAACCGGCCGGCCGCCGGGCTGAGGCTCACCAGGTAGGGCGCGGCCAACGGCGTGGGCCTGAGCCTGGTGTGAAAGGCCCCCGGCAGGGCGGCAAAGCTGTTGCTGAAATGAAGGTCGTCGAGGCTACGCATGGGGCCCTAATGCGGCCCGACCCTGCCCCGTTCAAGCCGGCGCGAGCGCTGGCCTGGGATCCGCAGGGCGAATCCTGGGGGCTCCGGACGCCCTAACTCGGTCCCTCATTCGGTTTCAAGTCCGATCCCGACACGGGTCCCTCCACCAGGACGGGGTCGCCCAGATGCAGGACACCGCCTTCGATAATCTTCGCCGTCAGCCCGCCATGTCCGCGCATGGCGTTGTAGCCGCCCGGGCCCAGGACCTCCTCCATGCGCGAGCAAGGGTGACAGGGGCCGATGCCTTCCAACAGGACGGCACCGACGCGAAACCTCATCCCCGCCAGGGCGGCCAGGTTGACGCCGCTCACCACCAGGTTGCGCCTGACCAGGCCGGGGTCCAACGGGCCCAGCCCGCACAGGGCGGCGACGACCGGCAGGTGCTCCGCCTGAACCAGGGTGACCTGACGCAAGCCTTTGGACCCGGGGCTGTAGTGGTCGCCCACCAAGCCGCGGCCGGGTTGGGCCTCGGCCTCGGTGACGACATCCAGCGGCTGGCGCCGCCTCCCCCGCAAGCCAATCCACTCCAGTCGACCGGGTCGAGGGAACCGCTTCATTAGCGTTAGGATCTCATCCACACCTTGGCTCCGAACCGCGCACCCAGCAATGCACCCCAGCAAGCGATCGAGTCCGCCCCCCCGGATCTGGCCAACGCCACCCGCCGCCCACCGGGGGCAGCTCCAGATGGTTGCGCGAGGCGTACCTGGGCTCGGCCTGTGGGGCTGGTCCCTGCGAGGCCTTTTGCTCGCGGCGGCGGCCATCGTCACCTTGAGCGCCTGCAGCACCGTCCGTATTGCGTACTATGGAGCCGACATCCTCGTGCGCGAGTACGCAGACGACTACCTCGGCCTCGACAGCGCCCTGCTTGCCGCCTGGCAGCCGCACCTCGCGCAGGCCCTGGCCAGGCACAAGGCCAATGAGCTTCCCTACCTGGCCCGCTTCTTTGACAACGCGCTGCGCGGGGCGGAAAGCGGCTTCGATCGGCCGGCGGTCGCCTGCCTGGAGGACCAGGCCTTGGCGATCTACCGGCGCCATGCCCGGCTGGCGGCGGATCTGGCCGCGCCCTTGCTTGCCGCGAGCCACCCAAGGCAGATTGAAACCCTCGAGGCAAGACTCCGTAAAGAGTGGGCAGAAGAGACCAGCACCGATCCCCAAGCGGTCGCCCGGCGCGAGCGCAAGCGGGCCAAACGCTACGCCGATGCGGCCAAGTGGTGGGTGGGAGGACTCACACCCGACCAAGAGGCCATCGTTCGGACTGCCACCCAGGCCATGCCAGATACGGCCCCGGCCTGGGACGCCTACCGCAGGTCCCGCCAGGAGGAGCTGTTGCGCTTGCTGAAACGGGGGTCCAGCGAGGCTGAGATTCACGCCTTCCTGGTCGCCTGGCTGGTCGAGCAACGCGACCTGCCCGCCAACCTGGCCCAGGCGACCGAGGGCATGCGAGCGGGGCTTGCAGACCTCATCGTCCGGCTGGACGCCAGTCTCACCGCCGAGCAGCATGCCCAGTTGCGCCGGCGCCTGCGCGGACTGCGCGACGACTTCCTCGCCCTGCAATCCAAACCGCGTTTGGCGGTCCTCGGCTGCGGCTGAGCCGCTCTCAGCGGGGGCTGATCCGGCCAGCGCGCCGCCGCCCTCAGCCACTGGCAGGAACCGCCGCCCGGCTCAAACCGCCTGGAGATGGGGCCCCGCGGCGCCGGCCAACGCCGTGATCAGACCCAGGACGAGGTTGACCCCGATCAGCCGGCGGATCAGGCCGAGGCGGACCCCGGCCGAGGCCCAGTCGCCACCGCCAACGGCCGACCTGAACCCGCGGTAGGGCAGGACGTAGATGAACACGAAGATGCAGGTCATGACGGCTGCAATGCCCATCATGAGGTGGACATGGCCACCCGCTCGTCCTGCCAGGGGGACGAGAAAGATCCATAGGCCTGAGCCCCACAGGAGCACGATCGCCGCCCAGACCCAGGCGAAGAACCGGCGAAAGACCCCCGCCATCAACTGAAGCCTGGGAGGTGCCTGGAGGGACTCCGCCGCGGCTGGGCGCAGGGCCATGTGGGCGAAGAACATCCCGCCCACCCAGACGACGGTTGCAAGCTGGTGCAGTCCGAAGGCCAGTGCGATTGCGAGGGTCATGGGGTCACCTCAGGTGGGTGGGAGCGGAGAGGGAGCCAGGTCCGTGCCTGCTGCGGCTCGATCCACTAGGACCAGGGCCGGCGCGGCGCGGGCCACCCTGGCGACCGGCAGGTCGGCCCCGTCGCGCCACGCCGCCAGCGCCTCGCGCTTGCTCGCGCCGGTCACCAGGATCAGGACCTCCCGGGCCGACGTCAGGGCCGCGGGGGTCAGGGACACGCGGTCCGCGGGTGGCTTAGGGGCGTCGTGCACCGGGATGACCAGATGACCATCGGGGACGGCGTGCCCTGGGAACAGGCTCGCCGTGTGCCCATCCTCCCCCATGCCCAGCAGCACGAGGTCGAAGGGCAGCGCCCTCGCCACCAGCGGGGCATAGGCCGCCGCCGCGGCCTCCGGACCTAGCTCCGCGGCCATCGCATAGACGGCCTGCGCGGGTATAGGCACCTGCCCCAGCAGCGTCCGGGTCGCCGCGACATTGTTGCGCTCGGGATGATCCGCAGGTAAGCAACGCTCGTCGCCAAAATAGACCCGCCACGCGGCCCAGGCGGCCGGGAACTGCGCCAGGCGCCGGTACACCGACTGGGGCGTGCCGCCGCCGGCGAGCACGATGTGAAAGCGCCCGCGCTCAGCAACGGCCTGCTCGGCGGCAAGCAAAATACGGCGGGTGGCCTCTTCCGCCACGGCATCGGCCCCTTCGAACAGATGGAACGGCGTGTGAACCAGCCCCATAGAAGTTTCCCCCTGCCTTCTCTACACTCCGCCAAGCTCAACGATGCCATTGGCCTTCGCCAGCGGTGAGTACCTTGTACCCGCTGGCGAAGGCCCAGATCCCACGGCGCAGGCACAGGACCCAAGGGGGTCGGACTCACATGACCTGCCGGTTTTCGGTGAGCAAAGCGGCGGCTGGACTGAGGGGGGCCGAGCCGCCTCGATCGCGAGCGACTGGCCCAGCGCGAGACGGCCACCCGCCCCAGAGTGGACCCTAGATCCGGGGCCGACCCAGGCCCCACACCGCATCCCAGCCACCAGATCCGGAACGAGCACCCATGGATCCCATCAAGATTCTCCTGGTCGATGACTCCAAGTCCGCCCGCTACGCGCTGCGCCTTCATCTTCAGCAGCACGGGATGCAGGTCGACACCGCCGATTCCGCCGAGGCTGCACTGGAGCGCATCCCGCAGTCCAGGCCCGAGGCCGTCCTCATGGACCACACCATGCCGGGAATGAATGGCTTCGAGGCGCTGGACATCCTTAAGTCCGATGCGAGCACCGCAGACATCCCCGTGGTCATGTGTACCTCCCACGACGATCCGGCCTACGCCGCCCAGGCGCTCAAACGCGGCGCCCTGACCGTCCTCAGCAAGGCCGACGCGGCGGAGAGGCTGCCAGCGGTCCTTGACCAGATCCGTGCCGCCCTGGCCGCGCAACCCCAGCCCACCCCAGCCCCGGCGCAGGCCGCGGCGGCACCGGTTGCCGGTCCGACCCAGGCGGAGGTCGAGGGGTGGATCGAGGCGCTCTTGGCCCGTCGCCTGACCGAGGCCGTGGAGCCTCAGATCGCAAGGCTCACCGCCCAACTGCGGCAGGTTATCGCAGAACAGGTCGAAATGGCAGTGGACGCCCTGCCGCCCCCAGCTCCGGCCCTGGCGCCTGAGCCTCCGCCGCCGCCAGTGCCCCCCGCACCCGCCATCGACATGGACGCGCTGCGCAATGAGATCGAAGGTCGGCTGCGCCAGGAGTCGATCGAGCCGTTGCGGCGCGAGCTGCGCGAGGAGCTCATCCCGGCCGCGGTGCGCCGCCACTTCGACGCCGAGCGCGATCGCCTCCTGCAGTTGGTGCAGCAGTGCGTGGACGAGGCCAACGCACCCCGGGAGGAGGACCCTGGTGCCCTGCGGCGGACCTTGGATGCGGTCGATGCGACGATCACTCCCAAGGCCACCCAGATCGCCCGACAGGAGGCACAGGGAGTCGTCCAGGCGGCCTTGGCCCCGGAACGGGAAGCCATCGCCGCCATGCAGAAGCGGCTGAGTACCAGCTACGCGCTTGGAGCCGCCGCACTGGCCCTGGCCATCGCCGCAGCCGCAGCCGCTTTCTTGTTGTAAGGGATGCCCGGGATCGACCACGCGGGCCGAAACTAAAATCGTCGGTACCGACGCGGCCACTGTCCGGCCCCAGCCTGCGGCGCTTACCCCGGCCAAGGACGACCGGGGATCCTGACGGCCGACGCGCCAAGCGCTATCGCGGCGCCGCACGATAACCCCCCTGCCCGGGGCACGCCCATCCAGCGCTGCCACGCCGCGCGGCTTGACGCGCGTTGCGACCGGGCAGACACTTCCAGCCGGCAGGGACTGGGGAGCCGTTGGCAGCCCAGGGCGGACAAGCCCCAGCCGCCGTGGGTCTGACACCATTGACCTTCCCCTCAAAAGCACCTCACAAAGCGCACATCGAAACTGGAGGACCATGACCATGGCACAGACCATGTCCGAGATCCTGAATCCGAGCGCAGCGCAGCGGGACCCGGATTTCCCGAATGCGCCTGCGGACTGGAGCCGCGCGGCGGCCGAGGCGGTCGCCAAGGCCGACGGCATCGCCCTCGGCGCCGATCACTGGGAGGTCATCAAGGCCTTACAGGGCTGGTTCGCGGAAGGCCGGCGCGCCAGCATCCGAGAGCTCCACGATGCGCTCGATGAGCGCTTCCATGCCTCGGGCGGTATCAAGTACCTCTACAGCATCCTCCCCGGCGGACCTGTTGCCCAGGGCTGCCGCCTCGCTGGCATTGAGGCGCCCGCAGGAGCAGCAGACAAGTCCTTCGGCAGCGTCCAATAGGGCCAGTACCCCGTGCTCAGTCGAGCATTCGCCAAGCGGCAACGCCCGGCCCACGGGGTCAGTGAAAGCAAGCGAGATCCGCGCCACCCCGGCACCCTCATTCTTGATCGCTTCGCGGCGGCGAGTCCTCTCTCCCCGCCGCTGCGGCACCGGCCACCATTGTCACCGGTCACCTGAGCATTCGTAGCAAGCATCCTGAGAACGCTCAGGAAAACTGGCTAGAATATCTTGCCATCCTAAGGTTGCCGGCCTAACCTATAGCGCACCGCACCGAAGCGCTTGGCCGTCCCCCAGGAAAGGCGCTTGGTGCCGTGCCATTTCGTTCGTATCAATGTCAGCTTGGGGGTGGGACTCAACCATGAGCCGCGAGCCGTCTCTCAGCGACCAGTGCCAATCCCCGTCCGACACCCCGCAGCTCAGCCGCCGCCGGTTCCTCGGCGCCCTCGCCTCTTGCTCCGCGGCCTTGTGGCTCGGCGCCCCGCCCGCGGCAGGGGCCGCGTCCGGCGCAACGGACCTTCAGGCGCAGGTCCTAGGTCTCCTAAGGGAGTTGCGCGCCCAGAACTTGATCGCGGCCGACGAACGCTCCTCCTGGGTGATCTACGACCTGACGAGCAGCGAGCGCCTCGTATCCATCAACGAAGAGGTCCCGCGGCAAGCCGCGAGCATGATCAAGCCGTTCGTGGCTCAAGCCTTCTTCTACACCGTGGAGGATTCGGGCGGCAGCGTGCGGTATTCCCCGGAGGTCCGCAAGATCATGGAGCGATCGATCCGACACAGCAGTAACCCAGCGACCAACCAACTGATTTCATTGGTCAGCCGCTATAACACCGGCCGCGGCCCGGCTGACGTGGAACGGGTGCTGAAGCGCAATGCGCCGAGTATCTTCCGCAACACCCGGATCGTCGAGACCATCCCGGCGGACGGGCGCACCTATCGCAACCAGGCCTCCGCGGGGGACTACAACCGTTTTCTCACCGCTCTGTGGGACAGCGAGCTTCCATACGCCGCGGAGCTGCGCGACATCCTGGCCCTGCCAAACCGCGACCGCATCGCAAGCGGAGTCGACGCCATCCCGGACACGGTCAGGGTCTACGACAAGACCGGGTCGACGGCAAAGCTGTGCGGCGACATGGGCATCGTCGAGGCCATCGATTTCCGAGGCCTAAGCCGCCCCTACACCTTCGTCGGCATTATCGAGCGATCCACCGCCGCCAAATCGTACGGCACCTGGATCAAGCGCCGCGCCAACGCCATCCGCTCGGTGTCAGGCCTGGTCTACCGCCAAATGCAGGCCCGCTACGGACTGGTTTAATCCAACGGATCCCGACTACCAGGTTAACCAGTGCTCCGCAGTCCGTTGGCGGATCCGCCCGCGGCGTTCCGCCCGATGCGGGCTCGCACGGCCTGGCCCAGGTCAGGACCATCCGTGAGGCGGACGTGGTCCCGGTGGCGAGTCTGCTGGTCATGGTGATGTTCTCTGGCTCAGCGAACGTCGTCTCACGCATCGACGTCGACGAGGGCACCGAATGCCTCAGGCACCGCCGTCCCCAAACGCCGCTACCAGGTTGGCGACGACTCCGCGACCGTCCTCGGTGAGATCGAGTCCAACGACCCCCGCCAGTATCGCTCGCCAGTATCGCTACATCCTGGCGATGATCCCCCTGGGCCAGAGGTCACCCACCCTGTACGTCACCTGCGAGGTCGTCCCGCCCAGGGCGTCGACGGCCGGCGCCTACCACCTGAGGCTGATCAACG
>Ga0272446_1002913_pt1 | contig 22458 bp, 17 predicted proteins | sample YNPCB0061_FD_194587 | JGI IMG/M metagenome (GOLD analysis project Ga0272446, IMG submission 194587) | Hot spring microbial mat communities from Yellowstone National Park, WY, United States - YNP-CB-006-1 | ecosystem: Environmental > Aquatic > Thermal springs > Hot (42-90C) > Sediment | place... | reverse complement strand
TGCGCGTCAAAGAAGCGGTGGGCGACAGCCGTGAGGTGGCGGTGACGCAGTCGAGCCTGGCGGCTTTGCTCAGCACGCGTGGGCAGTACGACGAAGCCGAGCGCCTCTACCGGGAGAGCCTGCGCGTCTTTGAGGCAGTCCCTGATCCATTGTGGGCTGCCTATACGCAACGTCAGCTAGGTGATCTGGCATTGCGCCGCGGCCAGCCGGCTGCAGCGTTGCCCCTGCTAGAGGCCGCCCACGCCGGCTTCACCGCCATCGGTCTGGAACACTGGCTTCCTGGCGTCGAAGCCTTGCAAGCGCGCGCGCGGGGGGAGACGCTCACCCTGGACGACCTGCTGGGCCTGGTCTGGGCTGCCCGCCACGGCGATGGCGCCGCCGGTCAGCGCGCGGCCGCCCTTTGCACCGACATGCTCGCCATGCCCGAATGGGAACCTGTCGCCCGCGTCCTGCACCGCGTCCTCGCTGGCGAAGACCCTATCGCCGCATTCGCCGCCGCCCCCGAACTTCCTGCCGACCTGCGCCAGCGTATCCAGGTGGCGCTGCTGGCGGAGTGAGGGAGGGAGAGTAGAGAGTAGAGATTGGGAGGGCGCCAGCAATCTCCAATCTCCAATCTCCAATCTCTACTCTCCAATCTCCTTCAGTACAACCCATCCGTCAACCCCACCTCCAGCTCGTCCAGAATGTAGTGGCGGGCGGTGGTCTCCAGTCGCTTGTGCCCCAACGCCTTCTGCGCCATGCGCAGGTTGGTGCGCGCCAGTTGCGTCCCCACAAAGCGGCGAAAATCGTGCGGCTTCACGTCGGTCAAGCCGGCCGCGACGGTGTACTTGCGCACGATCCGCCAGATCGCCACGCTGGAGAGCGGACGCCCGGTCACCCGCTCCCCGCGGCCATCGAACGCCGTGAAGATATACTCGCTCTGGACAGGGCGCTCCGCCAGCCAGGTCGTAATGTGGCCGTGCGCCTCGCGGCTGAGCGGCGCCTCGCGAAAATCCACATCATTCTTGCCGCGCACCAGCACCACAAAGCCGGCGCCTTTGCTGCGCACCTGCTGCGTCCGTAAGCCTGCCACCTCACTCACGCGCAGCCCACTGCTTGCCAGCGTGCTGAGCAGCGCCGCGTCGCGCAGCCCGATCAGGCGGGCGCCCTCCGGCGCGTCGCACACCGCGCGCATCGCCACCGGCTCGATGCGCACACGCGCGTTCTCCTTGATGCGCTCCTTCAGCGCCGCCGCCTTCACCCCCGCCACCTCGCTGAACGCTGCGGCGACCTCATGGGCGACGTAGCCCTGCGCCGCCGCCTCACGCAATAAGCGCTTCACGGCGCTCAACATCCGGTTGATCGTGTTGGGGCTCATCGCCGTCTCCTGGGCGAGATGGGTGCGCCAGCGCGCCAGCGTGGCCGGGTCGAGCAGGGCGGCGGCGCTGCCAGCAAACGCGGCGTAGGCGGCGAAATCGCGCTGGTACATGGCAATGCTGGATGGCGCCAGTTGCCCCGCCAGCAGCGAGGCGTCGAACGGCGTGCGCGCATCGGCGGCGGCAAGAGTGACAGGCGTGGGTCTGGCAAGCGTGTTCATCGTGATCGACTCCTTTTTTAATTAAGCTAATTGAACCACAGCGAACACAGTTTGTCAAGCACGGGTTTTTCCACTGAGAAGAGAAGATGCGCAGCAGGATGACATAAAAAACTGGCGTTACGGCAGGGCGAAGGGTGCGCGCAGGGAATTCGTCGGCTGGGAGTTGCGTGCAGCGTCAGCCACACGCAGGCAACAGTCCGCATCGGGTCTGGCGATTGTCCAACCGCAGCGCGCGCCAATGCTCTATGCTGGCGGCGGAAGGCAAGCACCAGCGAAGGCGGCTCCTGGTTGGGTCGGCTCGGCTCGACCACTATACGAAACAGATCGTTCGCTGTTGGTTTGCTCAATAAAAGGGTCATTTAATTAAGCTATTTATCCTGGAGAGGGCTTACACACTTGGCTCAGCAACCTTCCTGGAAGCTGCGTAAGCCCAATTGGAAAAAGAGGCAGCCATGTTTCGGACACAGCACCATCCTTCCCTCCCCGAAAAGCGGCGTCCTTTGCGCGCCGCCGCAAACACACGCCAGGCGGTGAGACCGGGTCATGAGTTTGCCTGGGAGTTTGGCGAGCTGCTGGAGCACGATCGTCAGTCCGCCGCCACAGCTACAGCCACGCACGCCATGCTCGCCTCGCTCGACAAGGCGCTGGCGCTGGCTGGTTGAGGCGGCAGCGGGCGCCGTGGGCGGAAATAAGCCGCTGGTTGCGCGGTGCGTGTCACGTGCTGCGTAGCGAGACGGAACACGCACCACGCAACACTATGCAGCCTGCTTACACCATATTATGTCATGCTGGAAACGATGATCTCCAGCGGGCGCCTCCAAACTTGAATTGCACACTTTTTCCGCATAACGCCGGTTGCCGCCGCCGCCCCTTCTCTGGTAGACTACCCCGGTGAATTCACTCGCCCGTTTAGTCACAGGGGATTGCTCTCATGTCCGCCGCGCCGCCGCTGCTTGCCTTCGACCTGGAAGGCGTTTTTCTGCCCGAAATCTGGATCGCCGTCGCCGAGCGCACCGCCCTGCCCGAATTGCGCCGCACGACGCGCGATGAGCCGAATTATGACAAGTTGATGCGCGGGCGCATGGAGATTCTGGCGCGCCACGGCCTGACGCTGGCCGACATCCAGCAAGTGATCGCTGGCATGGAACCGCTGCCCGGCGCAGGCGAGTTTTTGACGTGGATGCGCCAGGCTGCCCAGATGATCATCATCACCGACAGTTTCTATGAATTCGTGGCGCCCTTCCTGCCCAAACTCCACTGGCCGACAGTCTTTGCCCACACACTCGAAGTTGACGCGCGTGGGATGTTGGCCGGTTACCGGCTGCGCCTGCCCCAGGGAAAGCGCAAGGCGGTCGAGGCTTTCAGGTCGTTGGGCTTCCGCACGGCGGCGGTGGGCGATTCCTATAACGACACGGCGATGCTCTCCGCCGCTGACCAGGGCATCCTCTTTCGACCGCCAGACAACGTGATTCGAGAATTTCCGCAGTTCCCGGTCACGCACAGCTACGCCGAGCTGCGCCGCGCAATCGAGCAATTTCTCGCTGGCGCATGATGCAAAGCGATTCGCTTACAGAAGTAAGACGCCTGGCAATGTAAGATAGGGAAGATATTGGGCTTACGCAGCTTCCAGTGTGTCACCTTCCTGGAAGCTCTCAGCTTCCAGGAAGGTTGCTGGGCTAAATGCGTAAGTCCTGAGAAATATCAAAGGGACAGAGCCAGATCGTCAATCGACGGAGGAAAAGAGATGCTGAACCAAACCATTGAGAATTTACTGAACCAGCAGATTGCAAAAGAACTGTACGCATCCAATCTGTATCTCGCCATGTCCGGTCATTTCGCCCAGGCCAACTTGAAGGGTATGGCGACCTGGATGCGGGTGCAAAGCGAAGAAGAACGAGGCCACGCTCTGCGCTTCTTTGACTTCGTGATCGATCGCGAAGGGCAGGTCGAAATCGGCGCGGTCGATCAGCCGCCAACGGAGTTCGGCGCGCCGGTGGAAATCTTCAAGCAGGCGTTGGAGCACGAACGCAAGGTGACGGCGTCGATCAACAACATCTACGCGCACGCTGTCCAGGAAGCCGACTACGCAACACAGGTGTTTCTGCAGTGGTTTATCAACGAACAGGTCGAAGAGGAGGCCTCGGCTGCAGAAATGGTGGAGCGTCTCACCATGGCTGGCGACGATCGCGCCGCGCTGTTGATGTTGGATGCCGAGATGAAGGGACGCGCAGACTGACCGGCGCAGGGCGCAAAACCTGCGCGCAACGCCCTTTCTGGCGGCACTGACGAAAACACGGCGCTCAGCGCCGGGCACAGCAAGAAACGTTTCGACGCACTCCTCCCGGTCAACAACGAGGAGTGCGTCGAACTTGTTGATGGCAGCACAGCTTTGGCAGGAGTTTGGGGAGTGAAACCATGAGCACTGAGTCATCCTCTCCCATGCAGACAGAGTACACGAACAAACGCGACGCACTTTGGGCAAACGTAGTCAGCCCGGCGGGCTATATTCTTGCCGTTTCGTATCCGGTGCTGGCGCTCTCGACGGGTGCACGTTCGATCTATCAACTCTTCTTCAAGACTGGCGTCGACAACTACCTGCCGGTCTATCTGAGCGCGCTGGCGGCGATGCTCTACCTGACCGCCACGCTCGGCTTCGCCTATCGTCGGCGCTGGACGTGGTGGCTTTCCGTGGCGGCGTTAGGTTTCGAGACATTCATGACGCTGCTGATCGGTGTGTGGAGTTTTGTCGATCCGGCGCTGATCGGGCGCACGGTGTGGCGTCACTTCGGCGAGGATTATGGCTACTTCCCCCTCTTTCAACCGCTCTTTGGTCTGGTCTGGCTCTTTTGGCCGCTGACCGTAGCAGCGTACGGCATTCGCAAACCCCCGGCTCACCACGCGGAAACGAGAACGACATGAACACGCGACGTACAGCTCCCCCCAATTTGATGGTGGTCTTTGGCGCTTCCGGCGACCTGGCGAAGCGCAAGCTGTTGCCTGCGCTCTTTCACCTCCACCGACAAAAGCTGCTACACAAGGGCTTCATCGTGCTCGGCTATGCGCGCACGGCGATGAGCGACGCGGCCTTCCGTGAGGAGATCGGCGCCGCGCTGCGCGAACATATTGCGGCTGAACACAACGACGCCTTCGATGAAGGCGCCTGGCAGAGCTTCGCGCAGGCGCTCTTTTACCAGACTGGCAGCTACGACGACCGCGCCGCCTTCGACACGCTGGCGGCGCGCATCGCCGAACTCGACGCCACCCATCCGACGCAGGGCAACCACCTCTTCTACCTGGCGACGCCTCCCAATGTCTTTGCGCCGATCACTACGCTGCTGGCGGAAGTAGGCCTGGCCGACCCTGCTGGCCCCGGCTGGACGCGGCTGATCGTCGAAAAACCTTTCGGCCACGATCTGGAGAGCGCGCGACAACTCAACGATCATCTGCTGAAGCTCTTTCACGAGGAGCAGATCTATCGCATCGATCACTACCTCGGCAAAGAGACGGTGCAGAACATTCTGGTCTTCCGCTTTGGCAATGGCATCTTCGAACCGATCTGGAATCGGAATTATGTCGATCATGTTCAGATTACGGTCTCCGAGAGCCTGGGCGTTGGCACGCGCGGCGGCTACTACGATAAATCTGGCGCCATCCGCGACATGGTGCAGAACCACATGATGCAGCTCGTGGCGCTGACGGCAATGGAACCGCCCGTCACCTACGACGCCGAATCGGTGCGCAACCAGAAGGTCAATGTATTGCGTTCGATCCGCCCCATCGACCCGCTGGAGGTCAACAAGTGGGTGGTGCGCGCCCAATACTCGGCTGGCATGGCCGGCGGCGAGGAGATTCCCGGCTACCTGGAGGCGGAGGGCATCCCGCCGACCTCGACGACCGAAACCTACGTGGCGTGGAAGCTGGAGATCGACAACTGGCGCTGGAATGGCGTACCCTTCTACATTCGCACCGGCAAGGCGCTGCCGACCAAAGTGACCGAGATCAACATCATGTTCCGCCGCCCACCGCTGATGTATTTCAACAGCCGCGAAGCGCGCAGCCCGCGCGTCCACAACAGCCTGACGCTGCGCATTCAGCCTGACGAGAGCATCATCCTCAACTTCGACGCCAAGCGTCCGGGGCCGCAGCTCGATGTGGAGCAGGTGAGCATGGACTTTGTCTACAACCGTGCGTTCGGCGATTCGACCATCTCCGACGCTTACGAACGGTTGCTGCTCGACGCCATGCTCGGCGACAGCACGCTCTTCATCCGCCGCGACGAGACCGAGCTGGCGTGGGATCGCGTCACTAACGTGCTGGAAGGCTGGGCGATCCAGGAGGAGATTTTGCGGCGTCGCGGCAAGACGCTGTCGCTGCCGCAATATCCTGCTGGCACGTGGGGACCGATCGAATCCGACGATCTGCTGGCGCACGCCGGCCATAGCTGGCACGCACCAAACCTGAACGGGGGGCGTTGATCATGGAAAAGAAGCTCGTCGTCGAAGTGGCGCCCAACGCCGCCGACCTGGCGCACATTGCCTGCGAGTTGATCGCCGCCGCCGCCACGGCCTCGATCGGGCGACGCGGCTTCTTTCGCGTCGCCTTAGCCGGTGGCTCGACCCCACGCGCCGTCTACGAATTGCTGGCCACTGACCCGTTCATGGACTTTCGCCGCTGGCAAGTCTTCTGGAGCGACGAGCGCTGCGTGCCACCGACGGACGCGCAAAGCAACTATCTGCTGGCAAAGACAGCCTTGCTTGACCGGCTGGCGCATCCGCCTGCGCTGGTCATGCGGATGCCGGGCGAGGGCGAACCGGACGCCGCCGCCCTCGCCTACGAACGCGCCGTGCGCGAGCTCGTCCCACCCAACCCCGCAGCCGGGACAGGCGACACGCCGCGCTTCGACCTGATCTTGCTCGGCATGGGCGTCGACGGCCACACAGCCAGTCTCTTCCCGGGCGCACCGGCGCTCACAGAGCAAACGCGCCTGGTTGTCGCCACAATAGCCCCTACCGGGCAACCGCGCCTGACCTTCACCTACCCGCTGATCAACGCCGCGCGCCGCGTGCTGATTCTGGTCAGCGGCGCCGGGAAAGCGCCCACGCTGCGCGCCGTTCTCCAGGGGCCGCATGACCCCAACCGCTATCCCGTGCAGGGAGTGAACCTGGTGCGCGGCAATTTGACGTGGCTGGTGGATGCAGCAGCCAGGGGGGAGTAGGGATGGGAGGCAGAAGGCTCCAGGCGTGATTGACGGCGACCGCGAACTCCTCTTGCTCTATTCACGAAGCGATCTGGTGCAATGAATCTGCTCACCATCGACAACATCTCCAAGCAATTCAGCGAGCGGCTACTCTTCGACGGCGCCAGCCTGCAAGTCAACACAGGCGACCGCATCGGGCTGATCGGCGTCAATGGCAGCGGCAAGAGCACGCTGCTCAAGATTGCGGCCGGCCTCGAAGCGCCCGATGCGGGCAGCGTGGCGGCGCCGGGCGGCGTGCGCATTGAGTATCTGCCCCAGGAGCCGCCGCTCGACGATGCGCTCACCGTGTTGGAGACGATCTTTCACAGCCATTCGCCGCAGATGCGCCTGCTGCGCAGCTACGAAGCAACGACTGCGCGCCTCGAGCAACGCCCAGATGACGCCGCGCTGCAAGCCGAATTGGTGGCGCTCAGCGCAGAAATGGAACGCACCGACGGGTGGAGCGCAGAAGCCAACGCCAAGTCGATCTTGACGCAGTTGGGTGTGACCAACTTCACCAACCGTGTGGGAACGCTGAGCGGTGGTCAGCGCAAACGCGTGGCGCTGGCGCGTGCACTGATCGATCGCGCCGACCTGCTCATCCTCGACGAGCCGACCAATCACATCGACGCCGCCACAGTCGCCTGGTTGGAGGAATACCTGGCAACCACGCCCGGCGCACTGCTGATGGTGACGCATGATCGTTATTTCCTCGATCGCGTCGTCAACCGCATTGTCGAGCTGGATCGTCGTCAGTTGGTAAGTTACACCGGCAATTACACCCAGTTTCTGGAGGCGCGTGCCGCGCGCCACGCGCGGCTGGCCGACGCTGAAGCCAGGCGCCGCAACCTGCTGCGCCGTGAGCTGGAGTGGCTGCGTCGCCAACCGATGGCGCGCGGTACGAAACAAAAGGCGCGCAAACAGCGCGTCGAGGAGTTGATGCAGATCGAGTATGACAGCGGCGCCGGGCGGGTGGCGATGGCGTTGGCGTCGCGCCGGCTGGGCAAGAAGGTGCTCACCGCCCGCGGCCTGGTCAAGGGCTTTGGCGCCGCGCCAGTGGTCGCTGGCGTCGATCTGCACCTGGAACCCGGCGACCGCATCGGCGTCATTGGGCCGAACGGCGCCGGCAAGAGTACGCTGCTCGATCTGCTGGCCGGGCGCATCACGCCCGATGCGGGCAGTGTGGAATGGGGCGACACGGTGCAGATCGGCTACTATGACCAACGCAGCGCCGACCTCAAGGATGAAATGCGGTTGTTGGAGTTCATCGAAGCCGAGGCGCCCGTGATTCGCACCAAAGAGGGCGACCGCGTCGAAGCCGCGCAGATGCTCGAATGGTTTCTCTTTCCGCGTCCGATGCAGCACGCGCGCATCGGCAGCCTCAGCGGCGGGGAACGGCGGCGGCTTTACCTGCTGCGCACGCTGATCCACCAGCCCAACGTGCTGTTGCTCGATGAACCGACCAACGATCTCGACATCGAGACGCTGGCTGTGTTGGAGGAATTTCTCGACCACTTCACCGGCGCGTTGATCGTCGTCAGCCACGATCGCTATTTCCTGGATCGCACGGTGGACTTCTTGATCAACATGGACGCTGGCCGCCTGGGGCCGCGCCACCCGGCGCCCTACGCCGTCTTTGCCCGATTGCAAGCCGCGACAACTGCGGCTGCGGCGGTTGCGGCGACGCCCACCCCGTCATCGTCGCCCGCCCCGGCGCGCAGCAGAGCAACCTCCGCCCGGTTGACGTGGAAGGAGCAGCGCGAGCTGGAAAGTCTGGAAGTAGAGATCGCGGCGCTGGAAACGCGCAAATTATCGCTACTGGACGAAATCAATCGGATCGGTGATAATTACCAGCGTCTCCAGGATTACTCGATCCAGGTGACGGCACTTGACCAGGCGCTGGAAGCGGCACTAGAACGTTGGTTTGAGCTCTCCGCAAAAGCCGAAGGTTGACTGGTGCAGGTGCATGAGGGCCTCGTTCGCAACGGACAACATCGCACCGGTAAAAAGCATAAGGTCCCATCATGCTGGCAGCTACTTGCTTTCACTGCGGCCGTACCGTGGAAATCAGCCCAGACGCCGATCGCTGCGAGGCGTGCGGCGCTAACCTGCGCCGATTGATCAGCGCTCAACAGGCTTCGCGCTACTTCTACATGCGCGCCGCCGAATTGTCGGCCAGGGGCGAGGTGGCGGCGGCGCTCGCCGAAGTGCAGCGCGGGTTGGCGTATCAGCCTTCATCCGAGCTACATTTGTTGGGCGCCATCCTCTGCAAACGGCTGCAGCGGCCGGAGGAGATGCGCCATCACGTTGCGGCGATTCCGGTGGACGACGTGCTGCGTGGCGAAGCGGAGTGGTTGCTGCGCTCCAGCCAGGCGCGCCAACGCGTCCCTCCTCGCACCCACCACGCCCAGGAAGAAACGCCCCTGACCGACGCTGAGTTGCTGCCTGTGACGATGGAAGAGGTGCGCCCTTCGCCCACGACGCGGCGCTGGCGTTGGCCCGGGCTGATCACCGTCTTCGGCGTCGTGCTGTTGGTGGTGATGGGCGGCTGGTGGCTGTGGGCAACTCCACCGGCCTGGTTCGATGCGATGTTGCGCTCTGCTCCCGTCGCTGACCTGCCGCCGGCTGTGGCGTCGCCTGTTGCCCCCTCCGCCACCGGCGCTGCGCCAGCGGAAGAGCCAGCCGTCGGCCCGGCAACGTCGACAGCGCCGCCGGCGCCGACCACCACGCCGTTGGCGACGCCCGACGTTGCGCCAGACCTGGTGCAACAGGCTGAACCACTCGCTGCCGCCAGCCCGCAGGCCATCATCGTGGCGCCGCCCTTCGACCTGAAGACGGTGTTGATCGAGGCGCAACGGCCTGAACTTGCTGAGACTGTGACTGGGCGGCGCGAAGGCGACTTGCTGGTAGTCGAGGGCACGGTAACCAGCGTTGAAGCACGCGACGAGCTGGCGGCATTGCTGACGCGGCTGCCTGGCATTGCGGAAGTCTCCCTCGTCAACGTGCTGGTGCGTCCACCCTCCACCTACACCGTGGTGGAAGGCGACTCCCTATGGGCGATCTCCGTCAAGCTGTACGGCAACCCCGACCGTATCCAGGCGCTTTTCGAGGCCAATCAAGATGTCCTCTCTTCGGCAAACGATCTGCGCGTAGGCATGGTCTTGCAGGTGCCGCCGGTGGAGGAGTGAGCGCACTGCCCTCACTACCATCAATGCGATCCATTCCTTATCATTTCTGGCGATTCTGGCTGGTTTAACGTATTATATCGACCATTCGACACGCAACGAAGCGGAGATGCAGAGATGCCCAGGGCAGCGCCCGACACTTTGCGTCTCCGTTTTCTTTTCACTTGTTCTTTTCACTTGAAGTGAACGCACACAGACCAACGGAAAGAGCGCTCCATGCAAGCCAAGATCGTCGTGCTCGCTGGTGATGGCATCGGGCCAGAAGTCACCAACGAAGCCAAGAAAATCCTCGATGTAGTCGGCAGGAAGTTCGGCCACACCTTTGTCTACGACCACCAACTGATGGGCGGCTGTGCGATCGACGCACTGGGGACAAGCCTGCCCGAAGCAACCGTGACCGCTGCGCTCCAGGCCGACGCCGTGCTGCTCGGCGCGGTTGGCGGCCCGCAATGGGACATCCCCACTGCGCCCGACCGCCCGGAGCGCGGGCTGCTCGCCATTCGCAAGGCGCTCAACCTCTTCGCCAATCTGCGTCCGGTCAAGCTGCACAAGGAGCTGATCCACGCCAGTACGATCAAGGAGTCGGTGCTGGCGGGGACGGACATGCTCGTCATCCGTGAACTGACGGGCGGCGCCTACTTTGGTCCGCGCAAGGAGGCAGGCGACGACGCCTACGAAGCCTACGACACGATGCTCTACACCCGCCCAGAGATCGAGCGGGTGGTGCGGCTGGCGGCGGAGGCGGCGCGAGGCCGGCGCAAAAAGCTGACAAGCGTCGATAAGGCGAATGTGCTGGCGTCGAGCCGGTTGTGGCGCCGCGTCACGGTCGAGGTGATGAAGGAATATCCCGACGTGGAACTGGAGCATGTGCTGGTCGATGCGATGGCGATGCACCTGATTCGCCGGCCTGCAACCTTCGACGTGATCGTGGCTGAAAACCTCTTTGGCGACATCCTGACCGACGAGGCGTCGATGCTGGCCGGGTCGATGGGCATGTTGCCTTCCGCCAGCCTGGGGGACAGGCTGAACAGCCACAGCCTGCCCCTCGGTCTCTACGAGCCGATTCACGGCAGCGCGCCAGACATTGCCGGCAAGGGCATCGCCAACCCGTTGGCGACGATCCTGAGCGTGGCAATGCTGTTGCGTCACAGCCTGGGGCTGGAAAACGAAGCGCAAGCCGTCGAACGCGCCGTGGACGCCGTGCTCGCCGCCGGCGTGCGCACTGGCGATATCGCCGACCCGGGCAGTGAAGTGGTTGGTACGACCGTCATGGGTGATTTGGTTGCAGCGAGAATATGAGATTAAGAGATAGGGAGATTGAGCGATTACAGGATTGCGCAACTTTGCATTACACACGCCAATCGCATAATCCCCCAATCGCTTTTTTACATTTATGAACGAAGCGCAACAACAGCGACTCAGCGCCAACATTCACCTGCTCGGCGACGTGCTGGGGCAGACGATCATCGAGCAGGAAGGCGAGGCCGTTTTCGAGCTGGAAGAGCGTATCCGCGCCCTTTCGAAGGCGTGGCGCGCGGGCGACCCGGCGGCGGGCGAAGCGATCAAAGCGCAGATGCCTGCACTGGTGGACGATCTGCCGCGCGCGCTGGCTGTGCTCAAGGCGTTCACGACGTACTTCCAGTTGGTCAACCTGGCGGAAGATGAGCAGCGTATCGAAATCCTGCGCGACCGCGCCCGCGAGGCGCAGACCACCGGCGTGCCGATGCGCGAGACGTTGGCCGAATCGGTCGCCAAGTTGCGCGACGAAGGCCTGGCGGCGGAGGATGTCCAAAGAATTCTGGACGACCTGTACATCGTGCCTGTGCTCACGGCGCATCCCACAGAAACCAAGCGTCAGACGATCCTCACCAAGCTGCGCACGATCAGCAACACGCTCGAACAGTTGACTACGCCCGGTCTGCTCCCCAGCGAAGAGCACGAGTTGATGGAGCAACTGCGCGAGGACATCGTGCTCCTGTGGCAGAGCGACGAAACCCGCGACCGTCCGCCCACCGTCATGGATGAAGTGCGCACCGGGCTGTACTTCTTCGAGGTCACAATCTTCAAGCTGATCCCCAAAATCTACGAAGAACTGGAGCGCGGGCTGGCGGAAGTCTTCCCTGGGGTGAAGTTTCGCATTCCGCCCTTTTTGCGCTACGGCTCGTGGATCGGCGGCGATCGCGACGGCAACCCCTTTGTCACGTTAGCCGTCACCGAGGAGACGTTGCGCACCATGAAAGAGACGGTGCTCAAGCAATACAATATCGCCGTCGACGAACTGTATCAGCACCTGATCCCCGCAGTGACGCGCATCCAGGTGAGCGAGGAGTTGCGCGCCAGCATCGCCGCCGACCTGAAGCTGGCGCCCGAAGACGAAGTGGAAGTGCTGGAGCGCTTCCGCATGGAGCCATATCGCCAGAAGCTGATCATGATGTTTCGCCGGTTGCGCGCCACGCGCGCCGAGAACGAACGCCCGTGGGACGATCGGGCGCGCAACCCGCGCGCCTATCGCAACGTGGACGAATTCATGGCCGACCTGCGCATTATCGAGCGCAGCCTGCTGGAGAATCACGGCGAGCGGCTGGCACGCGGACGGCTGGCGGCGCTGATCCGCCAGGTGGAAGTCTTTGGCTTTCACCTGGCGACGCTCGATGCGCGCCAGCACTCGGCGCGGCACCGCGCGGCGGTGGCGGAAATCTTCGCCGCCTACAACATCTTCGCCGACTATCAGGCGCTGGCCGAAGCCGATAAGCTCGCCGTCCTCACGCGCGAGATCAACAACCCACGTCCGCTGACGGCGCAACTCAATTTTTCGCCGCCCACCAACGAGACGGTTGGGCTTTTCCGCCTGTTGCGCCGCGGCAAGGAAGAGATCGACGAAGACGCTGTGCAGACCTACATCATCAGCATGACGACCAGCGCCAGCCACGTGCTGGAAGTGCTGTTGTTGGCGAAGGACGCCGGGTTGCTGGGCCGCATCGACATTGTGCCGCTCTTCGAGACCGTGAGCGATCTCGACGCGGCGCCGCAGATCATGACCACGCTCTTTGAGAATGCCGCCTATCGCCGCCATCTCGAAGCGCGCGGCTGGCGGCAGCCGATCATGATCGGCTACAGCGATTCCAACAAAGATGGCGGTTATCTGCGCGCCAACTGGATGCTCTTCCTGGCGCAACGCACGCTGGCGCGGCTATGCGACCGCTATGGCGTCAGGCTCACGCTCTTTCACGGGCGCGGCGGCACTTTGGGGCGCGGCGGCGGCCCGGCGAATCGCGCTATCCTGGCGCAGCCGCCCGAGTCGGTGCGCGGGCGCGTGCGGCTGACCGAACAGGGCGAGGTGATCAGCACGCGGTACGCCAACATGGCGCTGGCGCGGCGGCATCTGGAGCAACTCGTCAACGCCGTGCTGCTGACAGCCGGCAAGCGCCCCCAATTTGCGCAGGAAGAGGTGTGGGCGCAACGAATGGATAGCCTCAGCGACGTGGCGTTCCACAAATATCGCGCGCTGGTGACGCGTCCGGGGTTTCTCACCTATTTTCACGAGGCGACGCCCATCGACCACATCGGCGCGCTGAACATCGGTTCGCGCCCGGCGCGGCGCAAGGCGACGCAAGACATCAGCGACCTGCGCGCTATTCCCTGGGTCTTTGCCTGGACGCAGTCGCGCGTCAACCTGCCAAGCTGGTATGGCGTCGGCACGGCGCTGGAAGCGTGGTGCGCTGGCGGCCAGGACACAGCAAAGCTGGAAGAGCTGCGCGAGATGTATCGACAGTGGCCGCTCTTCAATACGATCATCGACAACGTGCAGATGGGGCTGGCGAAGGCCGACATGGCGATTGCCGCACTCTACGCCGAGCTGACCGACGCCGCCACGCGCACAGAAATCTTCACCGACATTCTCGATGAGTTTGCGCGCACAGAGCGAATGGTGTTATTGGTAGTGGAGGCGGATCAACTGCTGGCGAAGGAGCCGGTGTTGCGGCGTAGCATCAAGGTGCGCAATCCCTACGTCGATCCGATGAACTATCTCCAGGTGGCGCTGCTGCACAAACTTAAGCGTGAGCAGGACGCTGCACGGCGCCAACAATTGACCGCAGCCGTGCTCAGCTCGGTGAACGGCATTGCCGCCGGTCTCCAAAACACAGGGTGAGGTGAGTCTTGACCGATCTGCTCTCTACGATCGACGGTTTGTTGATCGATATCGACGGTGTGCTCATGTTGGGCGACGAGGTGATCCCGGGCGCGACAGCGGTGATCGACACCCTGCGCGCCCGGCAGATTCCGTTTCGCTTCATGACCAATACCACCATCTACTGCCGTTACACCCTGCTTGAGCACCTGAACGCCAAAGGGATTCGGGTCAGTCTGGACGAGCTCTACACGGCGACCTATGTGGCGGCGCGTTATTTACACGCACAACAGGCGCAGCGCTATTTCCCCCTGCTCCTGCCCGACGCACAATTGGAGTTCACCGGCATCGACGTCGACGAGGAGACGCCAGAGTATGTGGTGGTGGGCGATCTGGGCGCCAGTTTCACCTTTGCGCGCCTCAACCGCGCCTTTCGGGCTGTGCTCAACGGCGCCAAACTGGTGGCGCTGCACAAAAAACGCCACTGGCGCACACCTGAAGGTCTCTATCTGGATGCCGGGCCGTTTGTGATGGCGCTGGAATACGCCACCGAGACAAACGCCATCGTCGTTGGCAAACCGAGCAAGGCGTACTTCCAGATGGTGCTCGATGACCTGGCGTTGCCCCCCGAGCATGTTGCGATGATCGGCGACGACATCGAGATCGATGTGCGCGGGGCGAAGCGGATGGGCATGCAGGGGTGGCTGGTCAAAACCGGGCGCTTCCGCAAAGAAGACCTCGGTCGCGGCATCTGGCCGGATCGAGTGTTGGAGAGTATTGCCGATGTAATTGGAGATTAAGAGATTGGGAGATTAAGAGATTAGAGATTGGAGAGTGTTGACACCCACGAGCGCGCAACCAACCTGATCTCCAATCTCCTAATCTCTTTAGATTTAGAGAGAATCAACTATGCAACCGACAAAGGTTATCTTATACGACACGACCCTACGCGATGGGACACAGGGTGAGGGCATCGCCTTGAGCGCCGACGACAAACTGCGCATCGCCAGGCGGCTCGACGAATTTGGCATGCACTATATCGAAGGCGGGTGGCCCGGCTCCAACCCGAAGGACATCGAGTTCTTCGAACGCGCGCAGCGTGAACTTGACCTCAAGCAGGCGCGGCTGGCGGCGTTTGGTTCGACGTGCAAGGCCGGTGTCGATCCAGCGGACGACGAGCAGGTGCAACTGTTGATCCGCGCCAACACGCCGGCTGTGACCATCTTTGGCAAGACGTGGGACTTACACGTGACCGAAGTGCTGCGCACCACGCTCGACGAGAACCTGCGCATGATCCGCGAGACGGTGCGCTACCTGAAGTCGCACGGCAAGGAGGTTGTCTACGACGCGGAACACTTTTTCGACGGCTACCGCGCCAACCCGGAGTACGCGCTCTCCACGCTCAAGGCGGCGATCATCGGCGGCGCCGACAGCATCGTCCTGTGCGACACCAATGGCGGCAGCCTGCCCTGGCAGATCGGCGAGGCGGTGGATGCAGTGCGCAGCGAGGTGCTTGGTCAGGAGACGCCTCGCTCCCCTCGCCCCGAATCCCTGGCGCGCATCACCCTCGGCATCCACGCCCACAACGACAGCGAGACAGGCGTCGCCAACACGCTGGAGGCGGTGCGGCACGGCTGCACACAGGTGCAGGGCACCGTCAACGGGTATGGCGAGCGCTGCGGCAACGCCAACCTGATGAGCATCATCCCCGACCTGCAACTCAAGATGGGCTACGACTGCGTGCCGCCGGAGAATCTGCGTGAACTGGTCGATCTGAGCCGCTATGTCAGTGAACTGGCGAACCTCAACCCGGACACGCATCAGCCCTTTGTGGGGCAGAGCGCCTTTGCGCACAAGGGCGGCACGCACGTCAACGCCGTCGTCAAATACGTGATGAGCTATCAGCACATCGATCCGGCGCTGATCGGCAACGAAACGCGCGTGTTGGTCAGTGAACTGAGCGGCAAGGACAACATCGCCACCAAGCGCAAAGAGTTCGGTCTCGACGGCCTGACGCGCGAAGAGGAACGGCGCATCCTCCAGAAGATCAAGGAATTGGAGAACGCCGGCTTCGCCTTCGAGAGCGCCGAAGCCAGCGTCGACTTGATGCTGCGCCGCGCCCGCGCTGGCTACCAACCGCCCTTCGAGCTGATCGACTACACAGCGGCAGTCGAACATCGCGCCGGGCGCGGCATGTTCTCCGAAGCCACCGTCAAGGTGCGCGTGGGCGACCGTGTTTTCCACGAAGTGGCGGAAGGCAATGGCCCTGTCAACGCGCTCAACCGGGCGTTGCGCAAGGCGATTATGCCCTTCTATCCCCGCTTGCGCAGCGTCCACCTGACCGACTACAAGGTGCGCATCCTGGACAGCGCCAGCGGCACCGCGGCCATGACGCGCGTCCTGATCGACTTCAGCGACGGCGACCGCCAGTGGACGACCGTCGGCGCGTCCACCAATATCATCGAAGCCAGTTGGATCGCGCTCTCCGACTCGGTGGAGTACTTTATCCTCACCGACGGCGAGCGTAATCAGGTGGGGATCGTCATGCCGGAGCTGGTGGCTGGCGACGATTGAGACAGCCTGGGAGCATCCAGCGTAGGTCATCGCCGCCGGCGTGCCATTGCGCCCCGTCACGCCGGCGGCGATGACCTACGGCAAGCGGCTGCAATTCAGTAGCTCACCGCCTCCAGCGTGACATCGCAGCCCGTCATGACAGCGGCGACTTGCTCACGGTGTGAAGTAGACGCTGCGCGCGTCAGCCTTGATCAAACTGCATCCAGACCTCACCCTGACCTTCGGGAACGGTGAAGGTGAAGGTCTGGCTGTCCCGCTCACCGTTGCCATCGAGTACCCACAGCGCGTAGTTGCCAGCCACAGTGTTGCCAGGAATCGAACTGGGCGCAATCTTGACCTCATAGTTGTATTTGCCCAACGTCCCTTGCTGGTCGATCAGGGCGATGCTGCGGATGCTGTCGGAGATGGGCAACTTGACGCCATCCTTTTCCATCCACACGAAGTAGCTGCCCTGCGGCTGACCACCATCGACGCCGCTATGAATGAAGTGAATCTGCAGCTTGAGTTCGACGCCGCCGTTGGGCGCAAAGCTGGGCCCGGCGCGGAGCTTGAACTTACAGCCGTCGCCGCCGATGCCTGCGCATGGGTCAGCGGCAGGCGGCGGCGCTGGCGCAGGCGTTGCTGTCGGCTCGGCTGGCGCCGGTTGCGCCGCCGGCGCTGACGTTGGCGCGGCTGCCACCTGCTGCGGAGCAACCGGAATATCCGTCACCACCGGCGCCAATCCTTCGTCGCGCTCCGAAGTAAGCTCGTCGTTGACCCAGACCTCTTTGCCGTTCACGCAACAGATCAGCCACCAGTCCTCATTCTGGTCACGCCCCACGATCGTAAATTCCTGGCCCTGGTTGACCACGCCTGCCAGCCCATAGTTGGTGCCGGGGCCAAGTCGCACATTGACAGCGTCTTGATCGATCGTGAGCATGGGCGTAGGCGCAGCCGTTGGCGTGGCCTCGACCGCTGGCGCGGATGTGGCTTCTGCTGGCGCGGCTGCGTTCACGGCGATCTCGATGATCTGCGTGGGCGTTGCGGGCGGCGGGGCTGGCGTCGAGACAGCAGCGTTGACAGGCGTGGGGGTGAAGGTTGGCGCCAGCGTGCGCATCACTACCGCTGTGGGGGTGGGCGCTTCGTCGCCACCACCAAACAGAATGCCGCAACCGCTCAACAAGAGGGCTGTCAGCGCCACCATTGACCAAATGCCTGACCGGCGCACTATTCTTGCCATCGTTTCGATTCCCTGCCGTTTCATCGCCTGTTATCTGATTGCAAGCACAAAATGCCTGTGGCATAGTACCACTATGATTGTTCAGCCCGATAACTTGCCCGACGATCAAATCGAAGTCTGGCAGCAGGCCGTCGAATATTTCCACCGTGCGCACCGGATGCAACTCCAGGGCGACCTGGCGAACGCGATTCACGATTATAAAGCATCGGTTCGCCTTTTCCCCACTGCCGAGGCGTACACATTTCTGGGTTGGGTCTATGCGCACCTGGCGCTGTACGATGAAGCCATCGCCGCGTGTCAACGCGCCATCGAGATCGACCCGGAGTACGGCAATCCCTACAACGACATCGGCGCCTACCTGATCGAACTCGAACGCAGCGCTGAGGCGATTCCCTGGCTGGAGCAGGCGATGATCGCCCCGCGCTACGATGCGCGCGTCTTTGCCTTTGTCAACCTGGGGCGCGCCTACGAGGCGCTCGGCGACTGGCGGCAGGCGTTGGCGTTCTATCAGCAAGCGGCGCAACGCTATCCTGACTATCGTCCTGCCGTCAATGCTATGCAGCGGCTGGCGGGACGCTTCAACTGATCACGGCGACCGCGTAGCCGCCGCCTGCCGCGCGCACGGCCAGCCGATCTCCCGGCGCCACCATCGCCGGCGCCGTCACTACGACGCCATCTTCCCGTTGCACAATGCTGTAGCCGCGCCCCAACACGCGCAACGGATTCAGCGCCTCCAGTCGTTGCGCTGCCGATAGGCGGCGCTCCCGGCGCAGGCGCAGGATGCGGTCGACGCCCAGATGCAGCCGTCGCGTCCGTTCATCGAGACGCTGACGCTGTTGGTCGAGCTGTCGCTGGGGGTGGATGCGTTGCAGCCGCGCCGTTTGCTGATCGAGTGTGCGGCGCCAGCGCAGCAGATGGTGCGTCATGTGCTGATGCAGCGCCCGCCTGTGCCTCGCGAGCAGGTCGTACATCTCGCTGCGCGCAGGGACGGCTGCCGCCGCTGCTGCCGAAGGCGTGGGTGCGCGCAAGTCGGCCACGAAATCGACAATCGTAAAATCAGTCTCATGGCCGACGCCGGCGATGGTTGGGATGGCGCTGGCGGCGACGGCATAGGCGACGCGCTCATCGTTGAACGCCCACAAGTCCTCAATGGAGCCGCCGCCGCGCGCAATGATCACTGTATCGATCGGCGCCACCGTTGCACTATAGCGGTTTGCGGTTTCGATGGCGGCCACCAGGCGCGGCGGGGCGTCGGCGCCTTGCACCAGCGTCGGGAAGATGAGCACCTCCACCAGCGGCCAGCGACTTGCCAGCACGTGTAGAATATCGCGCAGTGCAGCCGCGTCGGGGCTGGTGACGATCCCCAGGCGCGCCGGGCGTGTAGGCAGGGGGCGCTTGCGCGCAGCGTCAAAGAGGCCCGCCGCCCGCAGCCGTTCCTTGATCGCCTCGAATTGGGCGTAGAGTTGACCCTTGCCCGCCGGCAACAGGCGGTTGGTGTAGAGTTGATAGGCCCCACCCTCTGGATAGACGCCGACGTAGCCATGCGCAATCACCTGATCCCCGTCGCGCGGGAGCCAGCTATGCGTCAGCGCGCTGCCCTTCCACATCACCGCGTTGATGGTGGCGCCCTCATCCTTGAGGCGAAAGTAGATGTGGCCGCTGGCGGCGCGCTTCCAGTTGCTGACTTCACCGACGACTTGCACATCGCGCAGCATCTCATCCTGCTCGAAGATACGCACCAGGTGGGCGGTGAGTTTGGAGACAGTCAATTGTGTGGCAGTCATTGCGGGCCTGTGTTGTCTTGTATTGGGCTTGCGCAGATTCTAGTGTGTCGCCTTCCTGGAAGCTGGGAGCTTCCAGGAAGGTTGCTGAGCTAAATGTGTAAGTCCTATTGTATTTGTTGCTTGTCTTCCAGGAAGGTGTTTCCTTACGACCAAAACGTGCTATACTCTCTATTGTAGCAAACTTACGCGTTCGGTCATAACGACCAAACGCCTGTCCGGGTGTACTTCGCAATGGGACAAGAACCGCTTCGGCGCAGTGCAGCAACAGACAGTATGCCCACATGTGTGCACCGTGTGTTGGCGGCGATTCAGCAGCGCCACCGACCTTCTTGTCTTCGTGGAGCAACGAAATGGACGGACTTGCAACAATTGCATTACGGCGGCGTTGTCGTTGGTTCGTGCTGATGCTGCTGGCCGCGCTGTCACCATTGATGGCTGGCGAGATGTTGCTGGCGGGCAGCCCGGCGCAGGGCGTTGGAAGCACGCCGCCCACGCCATCGCCATTGATCCTGTCAACCGACGCGGCGTGGGCCGGTCCCGAAGACAACCGCCCAATCGGGGCGCTGCTGACCGTCGGGCGGCTGGCGGACAAACCCGAAACCACCCCAGCCGACGACTACTGTCCGCCCGATAAGGCCGTCGAGGCGGCGCCGGGCGAAGCAGTGGTTTTCTGCTATCGGATGCACAACGACAGTGAAATCCTGTTCACGCGGCACACGATCGTCGACGACATCTTCAAGATCATTTGGGAGGATGTCCATTTTCCGGTCTCGCCCACCGTCACGGTGCAGTTTGTCTTGCCCATTGCCGCCAGCGCCACGCGCACCAATGCGATGACCTGGACCGCCTATGCCGACAACGGCGACAGCGCCTCCGCCTTCGATCAGGCCACTATCTTCGTGCCGACGGTGGAGCTAACGGTCACCGTCGGCGCCACGCCTGGCGTCTGCGCCGAAACGAGTCGGCTTGACCTGCCTGCGGCCGGGGAGGCAACCTTTTGCTTCCGCGTCCACAACCCCACCCCCTACCCGCTCATCGAGCACCATGCTGCCGATGTCCAGGGCAATACACTCGCCGTGCCCGACGATCTTGTGCTGGCGCCGGGCGCAACCTATACACTCACGGCATCCGCCATGGTGACTGCGCCGTTGCGCCAACAGTTCACCTGGACGGCGCGCACCGCGACCCGGCGGCTGCCGGTGACAGCGACCGCCAGCGCCAGCGTGCGCACCCCAGCCATCGATGTCACGTTGACCATGGCGCGTGAAGGCGCTGACTGTCGCTCGGATGAATTGACCATCGTGGCCGGCACGTCGGTCATCTTCTGCTACACAGCGTTCAATGACGGCAGCCTTCCCCTTTACCTGCACCGCGTCACCGATCCCGCCATCGAACTCGACCATGCCTTTACCGAGACGTTGATGCCCGACGCGGCGGTAAGCGTTGTCTTGATGCGGCCGATCACTGCGCCGACCGCCAGCGACGTCACCTGGTATGCAACGCTGGGGGATGGCCGCGTCATCAGCGCCACCACACAGGGCAATATCGCCATCGCGCTGCCGGGGGAGATTGTGGCAAAGCTCCTGCTGGCGAATCCGGCGAGCGGCGTACCTGGGATCACAGTCGAACTGATTGCTCCTGACGGCATCCGGCAGAGGCGCGCCACCAACGATGCTGGGGAAGCCCATTTCACCAACCTGGCGCCTGGTCTCTATCAGGTGCAGGTCGTGACGCCATCGCTCGGCGCCCAGTTGAGCCTGCTCTCACCCACCACGATCAGCACCAATTTGACGGCGCGCGGCGTCATCTCCGTCGATTACATCCTCACTGGCACTTTGCCGCTGCGCGCGCTGCACCTGCCTCTGATCAGCCGCTAAGAGGCTGTTTGTGCTGGCGGGCCTTCCCTGTCAGCCGCTGCGTCGCTGCGCGCCTGCGTTGAGACGCCCACCGGCATTGTCTCTGTACATTGATCGTGATTGTCCCTTTACTTGTGCATTTGTACAGATACAATACAACTATCGATCAGCCAGGACGAGTACAATGACGGGTGCAAGATCGCCATGTTGTTCACTATCACTCTGAACCGCGCCAGCGGCGCACCGATCTATCGACAGATCGGCGATCAGCTCAAAGCGGCGATTGCGGAAGGCAAGCTGCCAGCCGGGGCGCAACTGCCGACGGTGCGCCAGCTCGCCGCGGAATTGGGCGTCACGCGGCTGACAGTGCAGACTGCCTACGCCGAATTGCAGAGCGGCGGCTGGATCGAAGCCACCGTCGGGCGCGGCACCTTTGTCAGCGCCCAGGCTGCCATGCAGCCGCGCTGGAGTGCAGTTAACGGCGCGGCGACGCCCGCCACCGTGATCGGCGACATCCTGCAAATGGGACAGGTGCAAGGCATGCGTTCGCTGGCGAGCGCATCCCCCGATCCGGAGCTGTTCCCGGCTGCCGACTTCTGGGCGAGCCTGGAGGCGCAGCGCGATCACGCTGCGCTCGTTGGCGGCTACGGCCCGGCGCAGGGCGATGCCACGCTGCGCATCGAGCTGGCTGCACACCTGAGCGAACGCGGCGTCGAGGTGACGCCGGACGATGTGTTGGTGGTGGCTGGGGTGACGCAAGGAGTGGCGTTGGCGGCGCAGGCATTGGCGCAACCCGGCGAGTATGTGTTGGTCGAGCAGCCCACCTATGTTGGCTTCCTGCATCAGTTGCGCGCGCACGGCTTACAGCCGCTGGCCGCGCCGGTGGACGCCGACGGCCC
>Ga0272446_1002912_pt1 | contig 22458 bp, 16 predicted proteins | sample YNPCB0061_FD_194587 | JGI IMG/M metagenome (GOLD analysis project Ga0272446, IMG submission 194587) | Hot spring microbial mat communities from Yellowstone National Park, WY, United States - YNP-CB-006-1 | ecosystem: Environmental > Aquatic > Thermal springs > Hot (42-90C) > Sediment | place... | reverse complement strand
TTGCTTGTTCAGCACGCAAACGCCTTGAAGCCCGCGCGCTGCCAGCCATAGAGCGTTACGACGGCGTAAACTTTCGCATTCTCAAAAAACTTAGCACAACTTCAAAGACAAGTTGAAACAGCTCGTGACCCCTTAACCGCGCAGATTGTAACCCCAATCATCGCCAACATCCTTCTTGACTATGAAAATCTCGATGAAGAAGCCAATCGCATTATCGATGACACGCTCAACTTTCTCATTGACACGACACCGTGCCTGAAACCGCCAAAGTGGAAGTCAAAGGCTATGTGCAAGACCAAGGCTTTTCCCAATTTCCTATTGGTACATCTCAATTTTCCATCTCAAAGATTGGCAACATCATTGACGAAATGAAGTATAGATAAAGACTACGGCAATGCTGACCTAAACGCTCAAACATTAGGGCGTGTTCGCAGTCAGATTCGTAAAAAATTTGGCGGCAGAAATTTCCAAAATCGACGCCATTGTTGAAAAACTCTTGCAGTAGTAATAACATTTTGAAAAAGGCGACAAAAGAGCTACTTTCCCTTGTTAAAAGTTTCCCAAACAAATTCTTTGCACTTTAAATTTCCCTTGCTATGAAACATGCCCTGACAATGGTTTTGCTTGCTGCGTTGTCTATCGCTGTGCTGTTTGCCGCGTCGCCCGAGAGCGAGAGTCGCAACCGTGAGACTCGGAACGCTGAACCGTTAGCAGATTCAGGCTACCGCGCCGATTATTTCTACTTTCAAACTACTGGAACGATTAAGCCACTGCTCAGTGAATCGACCTATAAAGCTGTGCTTGCCGCTGCCAAAGCCGCAGGTTACTCGGAAGAAGAAATCGAGGTAACGCTCTATGTTGTCGACAGAAAATCGCGCGAAGAGCGACGGTTTATTCCCACTGCCACGCGCCAAAAATTAGAAAAGCCGAAAGTGAAAAAATTTGAGTAACATTCCCCTTTGGCGCTGTGACTCACCTACCAAGTCAATCGCGTTGTGTTACTCAAATTTCAGATGTCGGTTATATCATATCAATTCATCGAGCCGCATGCGCTTGCGGCAATCGCTAACCTGCAACTCATTGCAAAGACGGTTGTCGATGGCTTTATGCTCGGCTTGCATCAAAGCCCGAAGTCTGGCGTCGGGTTAGAGTTCAATCAGTATCGCAGCTATCAACCGGGCGACGACCTGCGGCGCGTCGATTGGAAGATGTATGCACGTTCCGATAAATTTTTTGTGCGCGAATCCGAAATCGAGACAAGCGTAACAGTTCGTTTCGTTCTCGATGCAAGCGCATCAATGAACCACCGCGAAAACAGCGTCTCAAAATTTGATTATGCACGATTTCTCATCGCGTCGTTGGCATATTTGGCGCACAAACAAGGCGACGCCATCGCGCTCCACGCTTTGAACGACGAACGTGTTGTGAGCATCGAGCCAAGCCGCAACCATCGGCAGTTGCATCGCTTCTTGCATCTCTTGGAGTCGCTCTGTGCATCAGGAAAGTGGGGCGACTGGCGTTCCGTTGAAAATGTATTTGCGGCGTCGCGCCATAAAGAATTGCTGGTGTTCGTGAGCGATATGCACGAGGCGTCGGAGGAACTGCGAACGGCACTCTCCAAACTGGTCGGTCTTCGAAATGAAGTGATGCTTTGTCATCTCGTCGGCAAAAACGAGCTTGATTTGCCACAGCGCGGCGCTGTCGTGTTTGAAGATTTAGAAACAGGCGAGCGCGTTCAGGTTGATGTCGATGCTGCCCGAAGTGCCTATCGCGCTGCCGTAGAACAAAACGCGCAAGTGCTGCGCGAAGCGTTGCTTGAAAATCACATCTCCTATCACCGCTTTTTGATTCAAGAGCCGCTCGATGCTGCGCTGCGCGAGTTTCTCAGATCTCGCAAAAAAGTATGATGGAATTTCTGTCGCCGCTTGCATTTGCGGGCGTTCTCGCGCTTGGCGTGCCGCTCGTCATTCATTTGCTCAGCAGTCGCGAGGCGGTCGTTGTGAAAGTCGGCTCAATTAAGTTTCTCGAGAAGAGTGATGCAGTTACATCGCGCCGCCCAAAATTGACCGAACTGCCGCTCTTATGTCTGCGATTGGCATTGCTGTTGGTGTTGACGCTGCTTATTGCCGAACCTATATTGAACCGTTTGGAAAAATCAAGTGGCGTGGTCGGCTGGGCATTGATAAGCGCAGATGTAAAAAATCGAGTCGTCGATAAATGGTTCTATCAAACGCTCGATTCGCTCAAAGCGGCGGGATACGAGGTTCGCTTACTCGCCAACGGGTTTCCTGAAACGAACTTGGACGACACAACACACATCGAGACGACCAATGTCTGGTCGCTGCTCAAAGAAGCCGATGCGCAACTGCCGAAGAATGCCTCGCTGTGGCTCTTTACGAGCGGGAGACTTGTGCAACTCTCAGGCGAGCGGCCGACGCTGCGCCACCATGTGGTTTGGAAAACTGCGCCGATTGATGAAGAAAAAAAGTGGATTCAATCGGCACGCATCGTTGGACAAGATAGTGTATTGGTAACGAGTGGTGAAAGCAATCATCGATACGTGCGATGGATGACATCGTTTCAAAGTGAAGCGGAAGCCCGAGCGCAAGGATTTCCTCTCTTGGCGCAAGAGCCGCCGAAACGCACGCTGATTTTTTACGACAATAATCGCAAAACCGATGCCCGTTATGTTGAACAAGGACTTCGCGCAATCGCATCGGTGCTGAGAAAAAAACTGGATATTGTCAGTCAATCGAGCAAAGAGCTGCCGCAGTCGGCGTCGCTTATTTTTTGGCTGTCGGATAAAGATGTGCCGAAATCGCTTGTCAAATCAGGTCAAGATGGCGCATCGATTATATTTGATGCGAAAGGCGACGGCGAGGCAACAAACGGATTTTTTAAGACGCAAACTGGCGATGTGGTTGCCTTTTCCAAATGTGTTCCATTGAAATCGCGTGGCACGCCGGTCTGGCGCGACGAGTTTGGAAGGTCAATGCTCGAGGGTGAGACGCGCGACAGCACAACGCAGTATTTTTTTTATAGCCGATTTGCGCCGTCATGGAGCGAATTCGTCTTGACGCCAGCATTTCCCGAATGGTTATCCTCGATAATTCAGCCAGCGATAACGGTTGACTTACAAAACGACCTGCGACACGCAAGCGATTTTCAACGCCTGCCCAAACGCGATAGTTTAGGCGCAAATAATTCGGACGAAACAGTTTCCCCGCAGCCGAACAAGTCGGAGGCGATGTCGCTTCAACTGCCGCTCTGGATTTTCGCAACGATTTTGTTTATCATTGAACGCATCATGTCTCAACGACAATTTTTATGACGACGCCTGCTGCGCTTACACATCGTTGCAATCAACGGCTCTGGGCAAGCCTTGCGCTCAGAAGCGCTGCGATTGCGCTCGTTTTAACTGCGCTTGCTGGCTGGCTGACACCAATTTCGATGCCGACTTTTGTGGGGGTGGCGCTTTTAGGCACAACCGTATCGCTCGGAGTCATTGCGCTGCTTGAAAAAGGAAAGGCGGCGACCGACGCGCTCATTGCACAGCATCTCAACCGCGCTGTGCCTGAATTGGAAGAAAGCGCGGAACTCTTGTTTGCGCCGCCCGCCAACCTTACACTCTTGGAGCGACTTCAACAAAAACGCATTACCGCCAAAGCCGCATCGCTTAACCTTGAAGCTGTGCTGCCAAATCCAATGACATCAGCGATACATTTCTTCGCGCTCGGCGCAGTCGCCGCGTGTTTGCTTGTTGCAACGCAACTGCTCTTTTCTAAAGAACCAAACGGCGACTTACAGGCTGCTTCCAACCCATCTGTTGCCGTGCCTCTTCCGCCCAATGTAGAGAGCGTATCGGTTACGCTTGCGCCGCCGCGCTATACAGCCAAGCCTGTTCAAACGGTCTCGCGGTTCGACCTGTCGTTTCTTGAACACAGTCGCGCGTCGTTTGAGATTCGATTTTCAACCCGAGTGGCGTCGGCTTGGCTCGTTTTCAACAGCGACGACACGCTGCGCCTAAAAAATGAGAAGGGCAAGTTCATCGGAAGTAAAATCTTGGACGCAGGCGGCTTTTATGTGTTGCACGTCGAGGACGAACAGGGACGCACGCAAACAAGCGATTACCATAAACTTGAGATGCTGCGCGACAATGCTCCGACGATTGTCATTTCAGAACCAGACCAGCGCAGCGAAATTGACATCTTGAAAACGGCGTTGCTCCCGCTGACGGCGACGATTCATGATGACTACGGCATCGCTAAAACAAAAGTCGTCGCCGTCATCACCCAAGGCAAGGGCGAGAATGTGAAATTTCGAGAGCAAATACTTTCGTTTGAATCCATTGCAGGAGAAAAGTATTCGCGGCAATTCGATTTGAAAGCGTTTGGACTTGCCCCCGGCGATGAACTCTATCTTCATGTGGAAGCCGCCGACGCGCGTGAACCAAAGCCAAATTGGACGCGCTCCGAAACGCATATCGTTTCCATCAAAGACACGGCCGCCAGCGAGGTGGATTTCAGCATGTCGCTGCCCATTGCGGCGCAGCCCGACTACTTCCGCAGCCAGCGCCAAATCATTATCGACACGGAAAAGCTCCTACGCGAAAAAAAAACGCTCTCGGAAAAAGAGTTCAATGCACGCTCGGAAAACATTGGTATCGACCAAAAAGTCTTGCGACTGCGTTACGGCAAATTTCTCGGCGAAGAATTTGAATCGGCTATTGGCGGCGTTGATGTCGACGAAATTATGAAAGCCGCCACGCCGAAGGATTCTGTGGTTCACCCGTTGATGAAATTCATTAAGCATGTCCACGATGCAAATTGCGGACACGATGTCAAGTCAGCAGAGATGGCGGATAAAAATCCAAACGAGGAATCGGTTGAAAAACTGATGAGCCGATTCACGCACGCGCACGACACAGAAGAAGGCGCGACGTTTTATTCCGACGGCGTGAAGGCGCAACTCAAAGCGGCGCTTGCCGAAATGTGGGAAGCCGAATTATATCTGCGGATGCACAAGCCCGCCGATGCAATTCCCTTTGAGCTCAACGCATTGAAATTGCTCAAAGATTTGCAACAAAAGTCGCGCGTCTATGTGCAGCGCGTCGGATTCGAGCCGCCCCCGCTCAAGCCCGATGAAAAAAGGCTTTCAGGGAAACTCGATAAAATTCAATCGAGCATCAATGCGACAAGCGTTGTTGAACAAGACAACTTCCAAACGGTTCGACTTACGCTCGCCGCTATTCAGAAAGCGACATCGGGCGGAACGCTGACTGGCGCGGATATTCAAGCGTTGGAACGGGGCGGACAAGCGCTCGGCGACGCTGCCCGAAATGAACCCACAAGATACCTTGCTGCAATGAGAGATTTGCGGTTGTGTTTGAACGCGCTTGCTGAAAGCGGCATTGCCCCAGCGCTGCGGTTGGCGTCGGTCGAGCGCGCACTGCTGACATTGCTTCCGCCTGCTGAACCACGATTAGAACAAACGCCACTGTCGATGTCCAGCGTCGCAAAAGCATATTTTAATTCCTTCGGCAACGCAAAGTGAGGATAAACCCATTTGAAAATTGAACACACTTGGAAATTGGACGTGGAGTTTTGCCGCGCTGTTTGCAACGCTTGTCGGTTGGCTCGTTTGGAATGAAGTGCGTCGTCCGAATCGTCGGCAACTTCCGTTTCGTCTCGCGGCAACGTGTCTTGCTGCTCTCTCGCTGTTCGCGCTGCTGGTGCGACCGTCAAAAACGATTGACGTGAATTTCGCCGACGCAGTGCTGCTCACCGATGGCGCGTCGCTCGAGCAAGCAACGGCGTTTATCGATTCTGCAAAGATCCCCCGCGTGTTTGCGCTCAATCTTGCGTTCAAAAGTTCCAACAACCGCCCGTCGAGCCTTAATTTTACAAGCATTCCCGACGCCGCGTTTCTTCGCCGACGATTTCCGGATGTCAGAACTTTGCACGTGTTCGGCAATGGGCTTGCAGCGCACGACCTTGCAGACCTGAACGGCGTCAAATTACACTTACATCTCAACGAGTTGCCCGACGGAGTTCACTACGCGCCTGCGCTCGAAACATCACCGTTTGGGAAACCAATTTTTATTCGCGGACTCTATCATCAATCAGGAGGGAAAAGTGCTCGATTATATTTTTCCGACGCAAGCGGTGCGCTCGATTCGCTCCTGCTTGTTCCTAACGGCAACACGCGGTTCGAATTTTCAACGACGCCGAAAGCCGTCGGGCGATTTCTTTATACACTCTCTGCGCGCACAACGGCTGGAGATACGGCAGCGATTGAGACTGTGCCGACGGTGATTGTGCCTGCTGATACGCTGTCGCTGCTTGTTTTAGAACGCGCACCAACCTTCGAGACAAAACATCTGAAAAATTGGGCGGCAACAACGGGCAACCGCGTCGCAATTCGGAGCGTCGTTAGCAAAGGAAAAACCGCAACGGAGTTTTTGAACATTGAAAAACGCTCGCTCGCTCGCTTGACCATTGAGGTCTTCAATGCGTTTGACGCTGCGCTGCTCGATGTAGCGTCGCTTGCCGCGCTGAGTAATCTGGAACGAGATGCGTTGAAGCGCGCCGTCGAGGCCGGGCTTGGCATCTTCATTATGCTTGATGACGCAGCGGAGGCGCGGCGCACATTTTCCGATTCAAACTTTTTTCTCGACCTAAATGCTCGGCAGAGCGAGCCAGAGCGCCCTGTAAAACCAATGGGTTTCGGCGTCTCGCCGTCCGCCGTCTCACCGATTGCTGCTGCTGGATTGGAATTGAAGGCGGACGACGATGCAATCGTTTTAGTGAGCGATGAGCGTCGCAACCCGCTTGTGGTGTCGCACTACCGCGGACTCGGGCGCGTGGCAGTTGGTGTGTTACACGATACATACCGTTGGGTGTTGGAAGGAAAAACCAATGTCCATGCCGCATATTGGTCGCATATCTTGAATGCTGTTGCACGGCGTAAGCTCAATGAAGATGATTGGCGCGTGATAACCGAGACGCCCACCGTCGATATGCCGATTGCGCTGAATGCTCGAGCAATGTCAAGCGTTCCGGTTGGTATTGTTCGAAGCGGCGCGGCGGCTGATACCATTTTTTTGGCGCAAGATGCACTTGAACCGACGCTTTGGCATGGCGTGTTTTGGGCGCGCGAAACGGGTTGGCACAGTATCTCGAACAATGACCAACGCCCGACTTGGTTCTATGTATTCGGAAAACATGAACGGCGGACGCAGCGCGCCATCGAGATGCGAATGCTCACAAAGCAGTTCGCAGAGATGCAATCAGCCTTGGCCGCTGGCGATGCTCGTCAAATCAAGCGAGAAGAGCCGATGCCGCTGTGGTGGTTTTTTGCAGGCTTCGTCGTAGCGGCAGGCTATTTGTGGGCGGAACGAAAATTTTGACGAACTTTGTATCACAAACTTAAACGCTCAAAAAGTGAGAAAGATTGTTTCAATACTGTTCCTGACCGCTGCACTGTCAGCGACGGCGCAAAGCAACAGCGGCTTGTGCGACACAACGGAAAAATTACTCTTTGGCTTTGAGACAAAAGCGGGCAAAACGCTCTTGATTTGTCTGGCAACAGATTCGTCCTACATCGTCTATCGCTACGGCGCAAAAGGAAAAGTTGAATTGGAGTATCCCGCCGACAAGCGCGTGAAACCAAACGATGCGTTTAAGTATCGATGGTATAGCCGTGGCGGAGGCGCAGCGAACCTTGCAATGCACGATGGCTCGCTCTCGTTTGAGATCAATGAGATACGATACGAGGTCTTTGATTCGTGGAGCAGCGAGGACAATGCACGCAGCGTTGGCGTGAAAGTGATCAATCTGAAAACCAAAAAGGAGACGGTCATTAAAGGCGTTAAGCCTGTTGGCGGGTTGATAAGCCTGCAAGATTTTTTGGAGAATCCGTTCTGAAAAACCGCATCGTTGCGAACTTTCTTTTGTTCAAAACTTACCTAAATTCCCTACTCGTTATATCTACTTGTTCAACATCATCTTTTGAATCGATGAAAACTGTGCTGAAAAAAAAATCGCTTGTAACGCGCATGGCGCTTGTGCTTATTGTGATCTCAACGCTGAGCGTCAGCGTTGGCTTTGTTCGCCCCAGCGACACGTTCTTTGACATCGCCAAGAACATTGAACTGCTTGGCAAGGTCTATCGCGAAATCGCAATGAATTACGTCGATGATGTGTCGGTCTCTGAATTTATGCGTGCTGGCATCGACGGCATGCTCTCGACGCTCGACCCTTACACGGTGTTTATGGACGAAGAGCAATCGGAAGATGTCGACCAATTGACAACAGGGAAATATGCAGGTATCGGCGTAACCATTGGCAGCGACCGCGAAGGTGGCGTCGTGATTATGTCTATCACCGACGGCTATTCGGCACAGAAAGCTGGTATGCGCATCGGCGATAAACTCGTCAAAATCAACGGGACGGACGTGCGTCGTAAAGAAGTCTCTGAGGTGCGCGCGCTCATAAAGGGCGAACCGAACACAGAAGTAAAAATCGCTGTCGAGCGCGAAGGCGACAAACAACCGATAGAGTTTACGCTCATTCGCCGCGAGATTCAGATTAAGAACGTGCCGTTTTCTGGCTTGATTGAAGAGGGTATCGGCTACATCAAGTTGGAGCGGTTTAGTCTGAACGCCGCCGAAGAAGTGGCTTCTGCGCTCCGCTCGATTCAAGATTCGGCGGCAATGAAAAACCAAACGCTGCAAGGCGTGATACTGGACGTGCGCGGCAATCCGGGCGGGCTGCTCGATGCGGCCGTAAATATCGCCGGAAAATTTGTCGAGCAGGGCAGCACGATTGTAACAACCAAAGGCAGAGATTCACTGAAGGTAAAAAATTATGTCTCGACAGCACCGCCGCTGTTGAAAGACGTGCCGCTTGCAGTCTTGATTAACGGCAACAGCGCATCGGCGTCGGAAATTGTCGCTGGCGCGATTCAAGATTTGGACAGAGGCATCGTTGTCGGCACGCGCTCGTTTGGTAAAGGGTTAGTTCAAACCATCACGCGAATGCCGTATAACACCTCGCTCAAAATCACGACTGCAAAATACTACACCCCCTCGGGCAGATTGATTCAAGAAATCGATTACTTCCAACGTAACAAGCGCGAAGGCAAACGCAGCGTCTTTACGATGGAGACCGATACAGCACATCGAGCGTTTAAAACCAAAAACGGGCGCACCGTGTATGACGGAGGCGGCATCGCGCCTGACATCACTATGCCCGACCGCGAACTGTCGCCACTTGAAGCGGCGCTCTATCGCAAATCGATGTTCTTCAAATTCGCCAATCAATATCAAGCCAAAAACCCGAAAGCAGGCAACGACTTCAAAGCAGACGATAAGGTCTTTAATGAGTTCAAAGCGTTTTTGGACAAAGAAAAATTTGACTACGAGTCCGAAGCCGAGCGCAAACTGCAAGAGTTGATTGCGGTCGCCGCGAAAAACTCGTATCAAGACGCCGTTCAAAAAGAATTGGCTGACCTAAGAGCCGTGATGAGCGCAGAAAAAGAAAAAGACCTGACGCGACAAAAAGACGATATTTTGAACATTCTGGAACGCGAAATTCTGACGCGCTACAAGGGCGACAATGCTGGACTTGTGGCGTCGTTTAAATTAGATGAGCAGTTGAAAGAAGCCATCGCTGTGCTGAGAGACAAGCGTCGCTACGGACTGTTCTTGGCCGCGGGACACTCGGTTGGCAATCCCGTAACGCCGAAAAAACCCAAACGAAAATAACTGTTCATAAGGCGGCAACGTCGCGTCGTTTTTGCCGAATGCCGATGACGATAAGCAGATTGCTAATTGTCAGGAAAAATTCAGCGAAGCCGTGTAAAACATCGTCGTGCGTCAGTGTTGGGTAGCCGCGCAGGGTGGTTGCCGCGTAAATGCACACAACGGTAATGGCGACAAAGACAAGCAAAAACCAAAAGCCTACAACTGTCGTCGCTGAAAACACATGTTTATCGCGTCGGTAAACTGCCAGCAACGCCACAAGAAACACCAAGTAAATCACGCTCGATGTTTGGAACAAAACAGCCACGAATGTGGGGTTAAAGACAATCCACTCTGCTGCGTGGGCAGAGGGTTCGGCGGACTGCATTCCTATCGGCGCATGGAGCGTAATGAGCAACGCGCCCGTCGTGATGCTGCCAGATAACTTGGTCGGATAGAGCAATCGCAGCGTGGCATAAAGCAAACTTGCACTGCCAAAACAGTTGATAAGTTTCGATAAATCGAGCCAGAAGAGAACAGCGTCGCCCAAGAGGTGATAGATGATGACGCAGAGTCCGCCAAGCCAATGTGGAATCATACAGAGCGCGAAACGCTGCACATCGGGCCGCTGAATGTCTGCCCCGTAGCGGTAGAGCAGCACGGCGGCGTAAATCCACTCCGCCATTGAGGAAATATGAATTGCCCAAGTTGGCGCAGAGAGCAGCATTATCGGGAAGGTTTAAAGGTCATGGTTACTCGTTGGGTTTCTCGGAGATTCGCCATTGAAAGCCGGGCAAATTGAGGTCTTTTCGTCCTAATAATCGCTCCGGGTATTGCTCGCCTTCAACATCGCCGCGAAAAATGATTTTCTTCACTCGGTTGTCTTCAAAAAAAATGCTGAGACCGTCTCCGCTCGACACATTGGCGCCGCGCGGCTTGGTGCCGTCATACGCATAGTATAAACTCAAAGCTTGTTTGTAGACATCGGCGCGTAAAATCTTCGATGTCGAGTCGAACGTAATCACCATATCGTTGCCGGAGACTTGGGAGAATTTTTTGCCCGATTTATCCAGCGAGTCCTTCGAGACGAGAAAAGCGTTTCTGTAGATGAAGACTTTATCGATGCGGTTTTTTTTGTTTTGTTCTTTGAGCTGCACGACAATCGAGTCGCCGGTCAGCTGCGAGCCTTCATACCAGACAATTGGTCTGCCATAGAGAATAATTTTTTGGTCTTTCAATCGATACACCGCGTTGGTCGATTTTGCGGCAAGCTCGCCTCGACGAATCCGAACGCTGTCTTTGATAACGATGCGCGGCACACTGTCTTTGTCGCTTCGGAACGAGTCCATGCGCAGTGCTCGAATGGTTAATGTATCAACTGTGCCTTGCGATGTCGAATCGATTTTTATCATCACAGGGTCTTCCTGAATGAAGCTGTAATTGCGCGCGTTGAAGTGTTCTGCGTAGCCGCCTTTGATGCGCACGTTATCGGCTGCGTTCAGGATTCTCACCTTGCCGACGATGACGGAGCGCGCGTCGCGCCGGAAATACACTAAGCTATCGGCAAGCACAACGTTCAAACTGTCTTGCAACACGACATCTTGACTGAAGACAGCGCGCTGGTCATTGGCGTAATAGACACCGCGCTCGCTGGATAAATACACTTTCGTATCTGTGAGCGCCACGTCTTTGCGCAACTCGGAGCGACGCTCGTCGGGAAAATAAACTCCCTCGTAGCCTGTAATTAAAACGCTATCTCGCGCAATGCGCACGTTGCCCACAACGCGAATTTTTCGACTCAGCAAAAATTGAACGGCGGTATCGCACTCGACCGCAGTCGTGGTTTCTCGGAACAAGACATTGCCGATGGCAGAGCGTGTGTCTTCTCGATACGGCGGAACGACCGTGGAATCGACAAATTCACCGCCCGCAACTTCATTCGCGCGTTCCAACACAACCGTGATGAGCTTCGATGAATCTACTCTGGCGCTGGGCTGGGCAATGACGCGCATGGAGCAACAAAGGCAACAAAGCGCAGCGAGAAACTGCATCGCGCGAATCGAGCGGGAAATGTTATTTTTGCGGTTCAATTTTTTCAACTGTTCCACTTAATCATCAACGCCTTGAAAAAAATTATTTTGGTAGCAGGCGCCAGACCTAATTTTATGAAAATTGCGCCGCTTCACCGAGAACTGAAAAAAGCCCGCCACTATAACCCGATAATCGTTCATACTGGACAGCACTACGATGAGAAAATGTCCAAGGTCTTTTTCGAAGAACTCGACCTGCCGCAGCCCGATATTTACTTAGGCGTCGGGTCGGGTTCGCACGCCGAACAGACTGCAAAAGTAATGATAGAGTTCGAGAAAATCGTGCAGAAAGAAATTCCTGATATGGTCGTCGTCGTCGGCGATGTCAATTCAACGCTGGCGTGTTCCATCGTTGCGGCAAAGATGCTTGTGCCTGTGGCGCACGTAGAAGCCGGCTTGCGAAGCGGCGACCGCACAATGCCCGAAGAAATCAATCGACTGGTTACGGATTCGATTTCTGATTTGCTCTTTGTCAGCGAGCCGAGTGGAATGTACAACCTTGTCAATGAAGGCGTCCCTGATGAAAAAATGTTTTTCGTTGGCAACGTGATGATTGACAGCCTTGCGGCGCATATTGATAAAGCCAATCGGTCTGACATCTTGACGAAACTTGGTCTTGCGCCGAAAACTTACACGCTCGTTACGCTGCATCGACCAAGCAATGTCGATGAAAAAGACAATCTTGAAAAAGCGTTGCGAATTTTTGAAGCGATTTCCGAAAAATCAAGCATTGTATTTCCAATTCACCCGCGCACGCGCAAGATGCTCGAGAACTTCGGGCTGCTTGAAAAAGCCAATGCTATCAAGGGCTTGCAGCTCATCGACCCACAAGGCTACATTGAATTTTTACGATTGATGAAAGACGCGCAACTGGTGCTCACCGATTCGGGCGGCGTGCAGGAAGAGACGACCGTTCTTGGCGTGCCGTGCCTGACAATGCGCGAAAACACTGAGCGACCCGTTACAATTGAAGTCGGCACGAATCGGCTTGTCGGCACTGATGAAACCGAAGTGCGGCAAGCTGCGCTGGACACATTGAACGGCAAAGTGAAACTCGGCAAGATTCCCGAAAAGTGGGACGGCAGAGCCGCCGAGCGCATCGTAAAGCATCTCGACGAGATTTTCAACAGTTGGTAATCGCGATTAAGCCAAAAGTAGCGTCTCGCCGGTCAGTGCGCGTTTGAGCGTAATCGATAGGGCAGAAAATGTGAGCGTCGGATTGGCGTTGCGCGTCAATTGATACATCGCGTCCTCGACCGCTTTAGCGGCGACAGTAAAGTCTGCGTTTGGAAAATTTTGCGCGAACTTCGCAATCACGTCAGAAATATCGCTGTTGATGATGGAGAAACGCTCCGCGTGTTGCATGCGCAACGCGTCTTGAAAAATCAGCAAGAGCGATGAAAGGGTCTGCAATTGTTCGTCGCGCGAGCGGTCTTTCTTGGTGAACTCTTCTGTCTTGCGAATCATATCTAATTGTCTGGCAGGCGAGAGCAGGTAGCGAAGAAACTCAATGGCGTCGTTCCGAAACTGTTGAAGCGATGTATCGAGCAAAAGTGCTTGGGCGTCGGCGACGCTGCCTCGAGCGTAGGTGGCTGCAAACGCGCGTTTCTCGGCTGAGCCGCCGAGCAAGTTGAGCCGTTCTGAAATGTCGTCCGCCGTCGGCGCAGAAAATCGAAGTGGCTGACAGCGTGAGACAATCGTCGGCAGCATCTGGTCAGGACGTGATGTAATCAGCACGAACAAGACAAACGGCGGCGGCTCTTCCAGCAGTTTGAGCAGCCGATTTGCGGCAGTCAGGTTCATTCGCTCGGCTTGCGAGATCACATAGACGCGCTTCTTGTCGTCGCTCGGTCGGTAAAGCGATTTACGAATTAACTCCTCGATTTGCTCCGCCAAAATGCCCATTGATTTTTCCATCTGCATTTTGAAATACGGATTCTTGCGTTTCTCCTCGAAGAGCGCTTTGTAGCGCTCCAATGCCTCTTCTTGCTTTTCCTTGTCTTTGCCAGTCTCGGCAATGTCTTTGCTCAAAATGCCTTCAATGGGAAAAACGAGTTCAAGGTTCGGGTGCGCAAGGTCGCGGAACTGCTTGCAACTGTCGCATTGGTCGCATGCCTCGCCGCTCTGGGCTGCCGTAGGTGAAAGGCAGTTGAGAAGTTTAGCAAATTCAAGTGCGACGGCTTCTTTGCCGATGCCTTCCTGCCCGACGAAGAGATACGCATTCGGCAATCGTCCCGACTGTGCCGCGCGGCGTAAGAGTTCAATTTGTTTTTTTTGCCCAACAATGTCAGACCACGACATACCCGCTCAATGATGAAAAGTTTAGGCGTAAGCGGAAACACAGCCGTTTTGCGCGTGCATTGCCCAAGTGTTACGGTGTTGTTTCCGCTTGTTTGAGCATTTGCTTCCGCTCTTTTTCGGTGATGTTCTTTCGGTCGAAGACAACACCTTTTTTGATTTCGGTAATGGCTCGGTTGATCTCTTTGATGGCTCTGACGCGGTGTCCGCCTTTGTCAGGTTCAGCTTTATTGAGTTCCGCGCGCGCTTCACGGAGCATTTGAAGGGCGGAAATCATTTTCGGGTCATCGCCGTCCATCACGCGGAATGCTTTAAGGCTGTCGGACTGTGCTTGCGCGCGTGCAGAGCTGGGCGCAGCAACGAGCAACAAAAACAGGGCAATCGTGAAAAAGAGCGCTGTAAATTTCATCGTTTGTTTTTTAGGATTAACAAGACGCTATAAAACGACATCGCCGCCGCGAAACGGTCGTGTTAATTTTTTTCTGAAAGTTCTTCCAACGGCTGCAAGACGCTAACGGGGTCAACAAAGGTCAGCCAGCCAAAGCGGTCGTTGCCGTTACGAATCACATCGAAGTAAGCGTCTTGCAACGCCTTTGTGATGTCGCCGCGCTCGCCTGTTCCGATTTTGTACTTATCAATGCTGCGCACAGGTGTCAGTTCCGCTGCTGTCCCGGTCATAAACACTTCGTCGGCGATGTAGAGACTTTCGCGTGAGAGGAGCGTTTCCTTGACCTCGTAGCCGAGCGCGTGAGCAAGGCGAATGACCGCCGCGCGTGTAATGCCCGGCAGAAGTGACTGTGCGCTCATCGGCGTATAGATGATGCCGTCGCGGACGACAAAGATGTTCTCGCCGCTTCCTTCAGCGACGTAGCCGTTCATATCGAGCGCGATGCCTTCGACGTAGCCGTCGGACAAAGCTTCCATTTTGATAAGCTGGGAATTGAGGTAATTGCCGCCGGCTTTTGCGCCTGCGGGAATTGTGTTCGGTGCAATTCTGCGCCACGACGACACGCGCACATCGACGCCTGCTTCCAGCGAGCCTTCGCCCAAATAGCTGCCCCATTCCCAAACAGCAATGGCGACATCGACATTGGATTTAAGCGGGTTGACGCCCAAGGCGCCTTCGCCACGAAAGACGAGCGGACGAATGTAGCACGACGCCAAGTGGTTGGCTTGGATTGTCTGTATCACCGCGTCGCGCAGTTCTAATTGCGTGAAGGGAATCTCGGCACGGTAAATTTTGGCGGAGTCATACAAACGGCGGATATGCTCTTTCAGAAACAGAACAGCAGAGCCACGTTTGGTTTCGTAGCACCGAATGCCTTCGAACATCGACGAGCCGTAGTGAATGACGTGCGAGAGGATATGAATTTTGGCATCGTCCCAATCAATGAGACGACCGTTCATCCATATTTTTTCCAACTTCCGCATTTGTGTGTTCTCCTATGAATAAGTTATTATAGAGCAGTTAAGCAAAACAGCATCGCTTGCCGGTTGAACAAGCCGTTCAACGGTGGCGCGAGTCAATAATAGGAAATTCATTGGAACTTCATCGTTTTTTTCAATGCAATGTTTCGATTTTTTGTGCCAAAAAAATCACAAAAGCAAATTAGAACGTTGCTGTAAATTTTTCAAAGAAAAAAATTTTTTTCCTAAAAAAGTAAGGTGTAATTAAGTTTTCACCTAATACTTTTAACCTTCAAAAAACCATGTGGAGATTCATTTTTATTGCGCGGCGCGGGTTGATTGCCTTGTTGTGTTGCGTGTCAGCCGTCGTGTCTGCTGCCGATGCGCAAAAGTGGCGAGGCTACGGCGTGGTCGGCAACGGGCGCGTGTGCGCTGTCTATTCCGATGACCCGAAAATTCTTGCTGGCTCGTCGCTTGCTGGCTTGCGAAGCCTCTTCTACAAAGATTTTTCGGTCAACTACGTCCGCGAGTCTAAATTCGCCATTCTCGACCGGCTCGACCGTCCGATTCCCAATAAGGCGCTCGACGACACCAAACTCTTAGACACCAAGGGTTACGTGATTCCAAACGCCAAAGCGGGTGCCTCTATCGCGGACATCATCAGCAAAGACCGCTTCTTCGCGCCCTACACGCGCTCGGCGCTTGCCGATGGCGGTGTTAAAGAAACGCGCGCGTTTGTCGGCGAAGACGACGCGGTGATTATGCTCTTGGGATACAATGGTGCAGGCAAGTCGGCGGCACAGGCGCAATTTCAACTGCGATTTCGAACCGACCGACAAGCAATGCAATCGGTGTCGTTTGAGGGTCTCTCGATGAAAGGCGGCGTGGCGCTCGCGCGATGGTCGAACAAGGTTGTCGTCGGCGTGGCCTCAACGAGTGGCGCGATTGGACTATCGGGCGAAGTGGTGTTTGTCCGTGAAGCCGTTGGAAGCGCTCGCAAGGAAATGACGGTAATGGTGGTTCTCGGCGATTCTGAACAAGATGTGTTTCAAAAGGTAGCGACGCTGCGCAAGAAAAAAAATATGCTTGCAGACGCAGAGGCTTACTGGAACGCATGGCTTGACAGAGGCAAAATCCCGTTTTCCGCGACGCCCGAACACTTGGAAGCATACAAACGCAATCTCTATGCTGCCAGAGCCTCGCTGCTCGGCGGGCAAGTGCCGATGGATTTGACGGGACAATACGACGTGAACGAAATGCCGCAACTCTCGCCGCGCGACGCAATGATGACCGCCCGTGCCTTTTTGCTGACGCAGCATTCCGACGAGGTGAAAGACGTCATCAAGTATTGGGCAAGCGTCAAAACAAAACCATCGGGCGAGTGGTATTCCAGCTACGACGCGCTCAATCAACCCGCGAGCGGCGGCACGCGCATCGACCAGCCCGAATGGGACGCCAACGGATACTTCATTAAACTCGCCGATGAATACCGCTTTCGTCGGCGCGGCGAGTGGCTCGTCGAGAAGACCTTTATTTACAAACTGGCGGATTTCATTGTCAATAACCTTGATAAAAACGGATTGCTTTACGAAATCAACCGCTCGGAGTGGCGCGGCTATTTGCCCACGACCAATATGGTCAATGCTTCTGCGCTACGCACGGCGGGCGCAATTGCCGATGAATTCGGCGACTTGGAACGCGCTCAACTCTACCGCGAGACCGCCGATAAAATTAGTTCGGCGTTGGCCCTTCTTTACGACACGACCCGCAAAACGTATGTCAATGTGCGTTACTTTGCGCCGAAAGGCATGGCATCGAGTGCCAATCCCTTCGTCAAATTTTGGGACACCTCAACGAACTTTGGCGTTCTTTGGGGCTACCCGAACCATAAAGAGATGCAGCAGTCGAATGTGTTTTATCTGGCGAACGCGCAGCGCCTAAACGGCGGATTGCAGTATCTCGAGCCGACGGAGACAGGGTTTGCCAACTCCGGTAGCGATGTCTATCATGTAACCACAGCCGCTGCCGCGCAGTATCACGCCTTACAAGGACAACGTCCAACCGCGCTTAAACTCATCGACTGGATGCTGAAAAATTCAAACGCCTACGGCTTGATGCCTGAACGAATTTTGGCGAGTGGCACGGATTGCGGCGACGCCTCGCCACATACATGGAGCATGGCGGAATTCGCAGCTGCCATTTGGACATATTACCAAACTGAACGGCCGTTTCAACCAGATTGACCTGTGAAACCTAACGCGATTTTTAGAGGTAACCGTTTATGCCTGAAACAAAACCTGACGCAAAGAGCGAACTTACCATTCGCAAAGCTATCATTATGGCAGGCGGCTTCGGCACGCGCCTGCGTCCGCTCACGATAAACATTCCCAAGCCGCTTGTGCCAATGATGCAAAAGCCGATGATGCATCACATCGCCAATTTGCTCAAAGAATACGGCGTGAAAGAAATCACCTCGCTGCTTTATTACCAGCCCGACGCAATTCGCAACTACTTCGGCGACGGACGCAGGTTCGGCGTCAAGATGAACTACATTCAATCCGATGCCGACTATGGCACGGCCGGCAGCGTGCGCAACGCTTACGAATTTATCGATGAACGGTTCATCATCATCTCAGGCGACGTGCTGACAGATTTCGATTTGTCGAAAGCGTTGGACTTTCACATCAAGCGCGGCGCGAAGGCAACAATGATACTGACGCGCGTCAAAAACCCGCTCGCCTTCGGCGTTGTCATTACTGAAAAAGACGGCAAGATCTCGCGCTTTCTCGAAAAACCCTCGTGGGGAGAAGTGTTCAGCGACACCATCAACACGGGCATTTACATTATGGAGCGCGAGGTGATGGATTTAATCCCTTACCGCGAGGAGTATGACTTCTCGAAAGATTTATTCCCAAAAATGCTACGCGAAAACTTGGGACTCTACGGATACATCGCCGACGGCTACTGGCGCGACATCGGCACACTGCCTGAATACCAGGAAGCGCATTTAGACTGTCTGCACGGGCGCGTTGGCATTGATTTCTCCGAAGGCTACGAGCGCATCACGGCCGGCATCTTCGCGCACAAAACAGCGAAGTTCGATACCGAAAGTGTGAAGTTTTCTGGAAGCGTCTACATCGGCAAGGGCGTGAAAATTGGCAAAGGCGTTACGCTGCACAATGCCGTCGTCGGAGACAATGTCGTTATCGGCGATGGTGCAACGCTCAACAAAACGGTTGTGTGGGAAGACACACACATTGGCAAAAATAGCACCATTCATTTGGCGGTTGTCTGTAGCAGCGTTGAAATTGGCGATGATGTCCGCATCGAGGAGCAGGTGTTCATCGCAGATAAATGCACGATTGGCGACGGCGCAACGATAAAACCTAACATCAAAATTTGGCCCGAAAAAGACATTGAAGCAGGCGCCATCCTAACGCAAAGTTTAATTTGGGAGTCGCGCTGGTCGCGTGAACTCTTCACTGGCTCGCGCATCACCGGGCTTGCTAATGTCGAGCTCAATCCTGAGTTTTCCTCTAAAATCGGCGCGGCATTCGGCACGCTCTTGCCCGAAGGCGCGACCGTAACAGTGAGCCGCGACGTCGATAACGTCTCACGCATGATTAACCGCGCCCTTATTTCAGGGCTGCTCTCTGCGGGCATTTCGGTGAATGATTTGCAAGCCACGCCAATTCCGATTGCACGACATCGCTTGAAAAGCAGTTCCGAGTTCGGCGGCGTGCATATTCGAAAATCACCGTTTGATAAACGCCTCTGCGATTTGATTTTCTTCGACAAGGGCGGAAAAGATTTGCCGCCATCGAAAACAAAAAGCATTGAGCGCAATTTCTTCGGCGAAGACTACCGACGCGCTGCCTACGATAAGGTCGGTATGCTCAATTTTCCCGAACGCGCCCTCGAGAGCTACACCGACAGTTTCATCAAAGCCATTGATACAGATGTGATTCGAAAATCGCGTTTGCGTGTGGCGATTGACTATTCGCACGGCGCGGCGGCAAGCATTTTTCCGAGCATCGTCGGCGGCTTGGGCATTGACATCATCTCGCTCAATGCCTTCTTAGACCCGACCAAATTCAGCCGCTCGGCCGACGAATTTTTTGAAGCAGCAGAACGGCTCTCGGAAGTTGTCGTCTCGCTCGGCTACGACATAGGGTTTATGCTCGACGGCGGCGCAGAGCGCATTTACGTCGCCGATGAAAAAGGCAATTTCTTGGAGCATCAACGGCTCTTGACGCTCATTACATTTTTGTTTCTGGAAGTCTATCCCGAAACCAAGAAAATTGCCGTGCCGATTACCGCCTCGACTGAAGTCGATGACATTTGTCGAGAACGCGGCGTGCAAGTGGTGCGAACTGGCGACAGCCACTCCGAACTAATGCGCACTGTGAGCGCAGACCCAGACATTGGGTTTGTTGGCGGCACAAAAGGGGGATTTATTTTTCCGAAGTTTCTCTTTGCGGTCGATGGTATGTTCTCGGCAGCGAAAATTATGGAACTTATCGCCAAGTCAAAGACACGCATTGGCGAACTTTCGGCGCGCTTGCCAGAACGCTACTTCTTGATAAAGCGCAACGTGGCTTGTCCAAAAGACCTCAAAGGCAAAGTTATGCGGAAAATTATGGAAGACACCGCCGACCATTATCGAGTGCTAATCGATGGCGTGAAAATCATTTATGACAACGAAACATCGCTCTTGCTCTTGCCTGACCGCGAGCGCGATATTTTCCACGTCAATGCCGAGTCGCGCTCAAAGAGCCGAGCCACACGCCTCGTTTCCGAATACGAGAAAAAGATGGCGGCTTGGGTGAGCGAATGATTGAATGATTACTGATACCGCAGCGCCTCGACCGGCTCAATTTTTGCCGCACGGTTCGCCGGATAATATCCCGCCAGCAAACTGACAGCAACGGAAAATACCACCGCCGATAAAATCAACCATAGCGGGAAGTGAAAGAAATTCAGCTTCACGCCCGCTTGGTTAGATACGTAGATGTTGGCTAACGCGCTGACAATTTCTGCGGCAATGCGCCCAATCACGACGCCGCCAATGCCGCCCAATAGTCCAATGGCGGCACTTTCCACAAAAAATATCTTGCGCACATCGCCGTCGCCAGCGCCGACCGCCTTCATAATGCCGATTTCGCGATACCGTTCCATAATCGACATAATCATCGTGTTGGTGATGCCAAGCGTTGCCACCACCAACGCAATCGTGCCGATAACAGCGAGTGCAAGGTCGAAGAGCAAAAACAGTTTTTTGAACTCCTCGAATTGGTCGGTGAAACTTGTTGGGTTAAGCCCGATGGCTTCAAGCGCCGCCTTCAATGCCTCGGTTTCTTTTTGGTTGGTTGCCCTCACGATAATCGCTTGGTATCCACTTTTCTGTTCGTTCTGCCGCAAGAGTTCAATCGTTGAGAGGAAATTCAACCGACGCACACTCGCCGACGTCTGAATCGGCATGATAAGCCGAAACCCGCTGGACAGTTTCTGAATGTCTTGACTAAGAACGCCGCCGATACGAAAGTCATAAGCCGTCTCCGTAATCGGCAAGCCAGAGCCGAACTGCGCTGGTAGCATCGTAGCGTTCATCAAGCTCTGCGCATCGAGCGAAATGGTAACGAGTTTAATGGTTTTGCCGACCGCCTCTTCGGGCGTCTTAAATCCCAATCGGTTCAGCAGAATCTCAGACACAACGACGTCGCTGCTGCTGTCGCTCGCAAAAAAGCTGCCGTAGCGAATGTCGCGGTACCCAGCAACCGTGTTGAGCGCAGCAGGCAGGGCTTCGGTCATTACAACCGTCTCGAGCGTATCGAAAATGACTTTGCACGGAAAAATGACTTCGGGATATACGATGGCGTTTGGCGCGATTAATTGCGAAATCGTTCTGACGCGCTCCAGCACTGAATCGGTCAGCACAATTTCTTTTTTCGGGTCGTTGCTGCCGACGGTCTTGACTGTTTTTTTCGAGAACGAGAGAATCGTGGATAAGTCTACTTTTGAGGGCGTCAGGCGAATCGTGTTGAAGAGTTCAAGGTCGCTGAACTCGTCGGAAAATGTTTTTTGCAGTCCGCTCCCGTAGGAAACCATTGCCATGAGCGCGGCTGTGCCGATTGCAACGCCGAGTGTTGTCAATCCCGTGCGCAGCTTGGCGCGACGCAAATTAGCGAGCGCAAATTTTAGTAAATCGATAAAACTCATCGAAAAGCGTAATTGATTGAGTGCTGTAGCATATTGATTTTTCAGGCAGTTTCAGACGGTCAATGGTTGAATGCTTTTGGAACAGCGTCGGAGCGTGTGTCGTCGGAAATAATGTCGCCGTCTTTGAGCGTGATGATGCGCGTAGCAAGCAACTCGGCGAGCGAGAGGTCGTGTGTAATCATCAACACGGTTTTTCCCTGCTTGTGAATGTCTTGCAAAAGTCGGACAATTTCATCGCTGGTGCGAGAGTCCAAGTTGCCCGTCGGCTCGTCGGCAAGTAAAAAATATGGGTCGTTGACAAGCGCGCGCGCAATGGCAACACGCTGTTGTTCGCCGCCCGAAAGCTCTGTCGGTCGATGCTCGACTCGATGCGACAGCCCCACCATGTCTAAAAGTGTTTTGGCGCGTTCCAAACGCTTGGATTCACTTGCGCCTGAAAAGAGCATCGGCAGCGCGACGTTTTCCCACGCGCTCATATTGGCGATGAGATTGAACGATTGAAAAATCATGCCGACCGATTGACGGCGATAGGCGGCGAGCTGGTCGCTCGACATCTCCGAAATCACCTTGCCAGCTACCGTAATCACGCCTGTCGAGGGCTTATCCATTCCGCCAATTAAGTTCAAGAGCGTCGATTTGCCGCTGCCTGATTTGCCGACGATGGCAACAAAGTCGCCTGACTCGACCGAAAAGCTAACACTG
>Ga0272446_1002911_pt1 | contig 22467 bp, 12 predicted proteins | sample YNPCB0061_FD_194587 | JGI IMG/M metagenome (GOLD analysis project Ga0272446, IMG submission 194587) | Hot spring microbial mat communities from Yellowstone National Park, WY, United States - YNP-CB-006-1 | ecosystem: Environmental > Aquatic > Thermal springs > Hot (42-90C) > Sediment | place... | reverse complement strand
GCCGTGTACGATCCCCTCACCAACCCGGACGGGGCGAAGAAGCGCCAGCGCGTGGTGCTAGACCTCATGGCGGCGGCGGGCTACATCACGCCCGCCCAAGCCGATACCGCCTACCGGACGCCCCTCCACTACGGATCGGGCCGCTTCCCAATGCAGGCCCCCCATTTTGTGCAAGCGGTCTGGGCACGGGTAGAGCGCGATTACGGCGCGTTGGCCTACACGGGCGGCCTCGAGATCGTCACGACCCTTGATCTGGACTGGCAGCGCGTGGCCGAAGAAGCCGCCCGCCGCCATTTGGCCTACCTGAACAGCACGGCGAACGGCAAACCCAACAACGATGCCACAGGTGCGGCCCTCGTCGCCATCGATCCGGCTACGGGGCAGATCAAGGCCATGTTGGGCAGCCCCGATTACGACAACGCCAACGCCGACGGCGCGATCAACATGGCGATTGCCCCCCGCCAGCCCGGATCGACGCTGAAGCCGTTCACCTACGCCCTCACCTTCGACCCCAACCGCCCCGACCCTTGGACGCCCGCCACGATGATCCTCGATGTGCAGACGCCGTTCGTCACCCGCCGCTTGGAGAGCTACACGCCCGCCAATTACGGCTTGGCCGAACATGGCCCCGTCCTGATCCGGGAGGCCTTGGCGTCGTCCTATAACATTCCGGCGGTGGTGGCTCTGAACCATGTCGGGGTCGATTCGCTGGCCCGCCTGCTGACCCAACTCGGGGTGACGACGCTTACCAACCCCGCCGCCTACGATTTAGCGATCACGCTCGGCGGCGGCGATGTCCGCCTGACCGAACTGACGGCGGCCTATGCCGCCCTCGCCAATGGCGGGCGTCCCGTCCAGACCAGCACCCTCCTTTCGGTCAAAGACCGCGCCGGAAATGTGCTGTACGAATGGCAGCCCGCCCCGCCCACCCCGCCGGTCATCGATCCGCGTGTGGCGTGGCTGATCACCGACATCCTGAGCGATAACGAGGCGCGGCGGCCTTCGTTCGGCACACATAGCCCGCTCGTGATCGGGCGTCCAGCGGCGGTCAAGACCGGCACAACCACCGACTTCCGCGATAACTGGACGGTGGGCTATACGCCGCAGGTGGTCGTTGGAGTGTGGGTCGGCAACCCAGATAACCGCCCGATGAAGGAAGTCTCCGGCGTGACGGGCGCAGGCCCGATCTGGCATGACTTCATGCGCGCCATCTTGAACGGGGAACCCGAATTGCCCTTCGAGCGGCCCAGCGGCCTCGTTCAGGCCGAAGTGTGTGCCACCTCTGGGCGACTGCCTACCCAGTACTGCCCCAATAAACGGGTCGAGTGGTTCCTACGCGGCACGATTCCCACCCAATTTGACGACCTGTACCAGCCCTTCACGATTGACCGGCGGACGGGCCTGCTCGCCGACGACTCCACGCCGCCAGAATACCGCCAAGAACGGGTGTATTTGGTCTTGCCGCAGGAGGCGCGGGCATGGGGCCTTCGGAATGGGATTCAGCCGCCGCCCGTCGCGTTGGATCAGGTGGCGCGGAATACGGGTGACCTCCGCCTGCTGACGCCCGATCCATACACCGTCTTCCAGATCAGCCCGCTGATCCCGCGTGACGCCCAGCAGGTCAAACTCTCCGTAGCGGTTCCGCCCGGAACCCGCCGCGTGGAATATTGGCTAGACGATGGCACGGTGCAGCATCAAATCGGCGCTGTGGAAGATGAGCCTTGGTGGGCATGGTGGAAGTTAGAGCGGGGAAACTTCCGGCTGTGGGCACGGGCGACGCTCGCCGACGGGACGGTGACGAACAGCCCGCCCATCCAGATCGAGGTGACGGTCTACATCCCGCCAGACGAGCGGCCCAGCAGCGGAGAGATCAAGTAACTTCGCCCCCCTCGCTCATCAGCGAGGGGGGAGAGGTAAGAAGCGCGGGTTAACGTTGAAGTTCGACCAGTGGCAAGACGCCGTTTACGAACTTTTGCCGGACAAACAGGGCGCTCGTCCACGCCGTCCCGTCCGCTGTGCGGAACAGATACCAGCGCCGATCTGGGCTGATGCCGAGCAACAGGATTTCCGTTGCCTCGCGCAGCAAGCCGATCTGCTGGAATTCTGTGCCCGGCCCAGTACGCACGCGCAGCAAGAACGTATTCACGATCCCGATGCCCTCATTTTGGCCCGCGTTGATTTGGCTGGGCAAGTTGATGATCGGCGTTGTGCCGGGCGGGTTGATCACCGGCAAGCGCCCACGCGCCGTCCGGCTTAGACGCACCCACCGCGCACTGATCCACGCTGTGCCGCCGTTCCCCAGATCGATCTGGTACCACAACCCGCGAGAGTCACGGGCGATGATGCTGACCTTCTGGCCGAGTTCTAGCAGGCCGAGGATCGGGAAGTCCAAGCCCGGCCCTTGCCGCACGCGCAAGCGGAAGGCGACCACAGTTCCTTCAATTGGCCCCGTCGGGACAGTGATGGTCTGGCGGTTGGCCCGCGCAACAGCCGTTTGCGTCCCCGCCTGCGGCGAGGTCGGGGTACTGTTGGGGTTCCTAACCGTCTGCGTGCCGGGGGCAGTAAACTGGATGGTGGCCGTCTGCGTGATGAAGAACACGCGCCCATCCGTCGCTTCGGCGGAGAAGGTCGCTTGCCCTTGTGCAGAGGCCGTAACACGGAAGGCTACCGTCCCGTCAGCGCCCGATGTGCCGCTGGTTGGGTTGATGGTCACCGTCGAACTGGCTGGGTTGGCCCTGAGGGTGACGGCCTTGCCAGACACGGGGTTGTTGTTCGCATCGCGGAGGGTGACCGTGACCGTCGCCGCGGTGGTGTTATCCGCCGGAATGGACAGGAAGTCCGAGATCACGGTGGAGTTTGCCTCGCTGATCGTGCCGGCTGTGCCCGTACCGAAGTCTACGACGGGCCGGGTGGCGAGGGTGACGTTGCTCACAGAGGTCGAAGCGGCCACCGCGAAGGTGACACGGTTCGCTTGCGAAGCCCGCACCGCGAACGAGGCGAACCCGTTGGCATCCGTCGTCAGCGTCCGGGCGGCCTGAATGGTCAGGCCTAGATCGGGGTTGGGTTGCAGGGTGACCTGCGCGCCAGCAATGTTCGCACCCGTCGTATTCTTGATCTGGACGTTGATTGTGACGGGCGTGGTGTTATCGGCGGGAGCCGTCGTTGCGCTGGCCGAGACCGTCGAGAGCGTCTCACTGATCGTGTTGGGGTTCGCCACATCGATCACGGTGATGTCGCTGTCGATAACCGTCGTCGCTCCCGCCGTGACCGAGACGACGTTGGTCACCGTCGTGGCAACTGTCGGGCGAACCACGATCTGAACGACGACCAACTGGCCCAGAGTCAGCCCGGTGGAGTTGATGCAAGTCACCAGTTGCCCGCTGTTGGTGCAGGTGAAGTCGCCACCCGCCGCCGAGAGGAAGGTCAGTTCGGCGGGGAGCACGTCGGTCAGGGTGATCGGCCCGGTTGGCGCTCCAGAATTGAAGATAGCGATGCTGTAGATTCCATTCGCGCCGACGCTGAAGTTCCCCGCGTGGGATTTTTCCACAACGAGGGCCGTTGCAGGCGGCAGGCTAAAGACCGTCGTGGCCGTATCGGTGATGGTGATGCTACCCGCCGTCGCCGTGAAGGTGCTGGTTCCAACCGCATTGCTGGTCACAGTGAAGGTGGCGATGCCGCTGGCGTTGGTCGTGGCGGTTGGGGGCACGATGCTATCGTTTGCGGGGCGGTTGCTGGTCAGGGTGATGCTCTGACCGGCAATGGGGTTATTGCCTGCATCGCGGGCCGTGACAAAAACCGTGATCGGGATGCCGGTGAAGCCGGTTGGTGGCCCATCAACCGCCGAATTCGCCGCGCTGACCTGCACCGTCGCAATGATCGAGGCGGTTTGGGTGAGCGTCGTCCCACCCGCTGTGGCGGTCAGGACGTAGCTGCCCGGTGCGGTGGCCGTAATGTTGAAGATCAATTGGCCATTTACATCCGTCCGGCTGCTGGGGACGTCGGGCGTAATGGTGATGCCCGTCGAGGGGGTGCTGTTCACCTGCACGAACTGATTGGCAACCGGTTGCGGGACGGCATTGGAGTCCCGTGCGGTGACCGTGATTTGGACGGGGATGCCCGTGAAGGCATTCTGAGTTGGCGGGGTGATGGTGCTGTTCACGCCGTCCACAATCGGGTCAACCGGCAAGGTGAGCGGTTTCAGCGTGACGCTATCGACGACGGCGGTGAGCACCGGGTCTGGGCTGGAGCTGCCGTTGGAAGGGGTATCCGAGATAAAGGTGAAGGTGGCCACGCCGGAGGCATTGGTCACGGCGTTCACTGCCGTGATGGTATCTGTGCCGCCGCGGCTGCTGGTCAGGCTGACGGTGAGGCCCGTCAGCGGCGCTCCTAAGCCATCCAACACCGTCACCGTGATGTTGACGGGGATGCCGGTCTTGGCCCGCGTTGGGAAGGCCGCTACCGTCGAATTACCGACGTCAACGGCGGGTGCTGCCACAGTGAACGTGATGGGGGGCAGGGTCACGCCAGAGGCACTCACCGAGAGGACAGACGTTCCCGCCGTGCTCGCCGTGAAGGTGAAGATGGCCTGACCGTTAGCGTCGGTGCGGGTGCTGGAACTGCTTGCCGCTGTGGTGAACATGCTCGGCGGCAAGAGCGGCGCGCCGGGCGTGATGTTATCCGAGCTGCGGTTGCTGGTCACCGTCACCAGTTGGCCTTCAACGGGGTTGTTGCTGGCATCCCTGACCGTGATGGTGATTTGCTGGCTGGCCCCCGCCGTGGTGCTACCGCCGCCCGTCGTGGTCGAATTAGCGCTGTTAACGGGGGTGGTGAAGGTGACGACGGGCTTGGTGTTGAGCGTTACCCCGCTGACGACAGCGGTAAACGTCGTCGATCCAGCCGCATCGCCCGTCACCTTGAAGATGGCGACCCCGAACCCATCCGTCGTGCCTTGTAGGGTCTCGATGGTTGTGGCGGCCCCTGCGCCCGTCAACGTGGTGGGCCGTCCGCTAATCGGCACCCCGGCAGCCGTCTTCGCCGTCACGGTAATCACAACGGCGTTGGACGAACCCGTCTGAGTGCTGGTGGCCGTTGTCTCAACTGTCGATTGGGCAGCGTCTACCGTCAGGGTCACGGCGGTAAAGGTAGCTGTCGCGGTATCGGTGATAGCGACCCCATCTGCAATGGCCGTGATCGTGCCGGAACCGGCCACCGTCGAAGTGACTTTGAAGGTCGCTTGCCCGCTGGCATTCGTGATCGTCGTCACGTTGATGATTTGATGGTTGGCGTTATCGCTGAAGATCTGCACGGAACGGTTGGGGATGTTCTTCCCATCCGCATCTTTAACCGTGACCGTCACCGTAATTTCGGACGTCCCGTCGGCGGGTTGCGAGGCGGGCGAAGTGGCCACAACTGTCGTTACCGGGTCGACGATCCCAAAGTTCACTTTGGGTTTTGTGTTCAGTAGGACGCTGTCCGCAACAGCGGTCAGGGTCGCTTGGCCGGGTGTGGTGGAGGTGACGGTGAAACTTACGATCCCATGGCTGTCCGTCATGCCACTGATCGGGTCAATCGTATCTGTGCCGTCCCGACTGGACGAAAGCGTTACAGTCCTGTTGATGAGGGGCTGGGGCGTATCTGAGCTATCAAGGGCCGTGACCGTCACGTTGATTTGGGCCGTGCCATCCGCGGCGACCTTGTTGGTATCCAGCACAACAGTCGATTTGGCAGGGTCGACGGCAGTGCTGGTGGTAAACGTCGTCGTAAACGTAATGCTGAGGCCAGCCGGTGTGAGGTTGGTGCCATCCGCTGTGACAGTCAGCACCGTGCTCCCCGCCACACCCGAATTAAGGCCGAAGACGGCTTGCCCGTTAACGTCTGTATTTTGGGTGGCAGACGGCGCAATGACATCTGTGCCGGGCGTGCCGACGTTACGGCTTGTGTTGAGGGTGACCGCGACGCCGGGAAGGGCCATATTGTTCTCGTCACGCACGGTGACGGTAATGGTCACGCCTGCGCCACTGACCGGAACGCTGGCCACGTCGGTTTGGACGGACGAATTGGCTACATTCACCACAGGCGGCGGCGGGGCGATGGCAATTTCAAAGCCGGGCAGTTCAATATCGCCCGCCTTCACTTGGACTTTGGCCGTACCCGCATCTTTCGGTTCTATTGTGAAGCGGGCCTTACCGCTGCCATCGGTGATGCCATTGATAGTGCTTATCTTGTCACTATCGCGGTTGGTATCGATGGTAACGGGCTGCCCAGCGACGGCCTTCCCCTCATTATCGCGCACGGTGACGGTAATTTCTACCGGTTCGCCCGCTTGGGCCGTCGGCGGGGCGTCTACTTCAGACTTAGTGGCGTCGATCACGCTGTTAAAGGTGACGGATTCTGCCGCGCTGATCGTCACGCCGTCCACGGTGGCGCTCACGGCGAAGGTCGCCGCTTGGTTGGCCTTCAGCGTCCATGTGATCACGCCGTTGGCGTCGCTCGCCCCCGACGTGCCGACGATGGTCACCCCCGCCGGAAGCGGGTCGGGTTGCAGGGTGGCCGTCTTCCCCCCGACGAGCGTCCCTGTCGCATCGCGCAGGGTGGCCGTCACCATGAACGAATCGGTTCCATTGGCGAGGAGCGGGCTAGCCGGACTCACCACAAGGGTGGATTTAGTGGCGTCCACTGGGCCGTTGGACGGGGTGAACGCGACGGTAACGGAGCCGAAAGCCGCGCCGTTGCCGTCCTTGAGGGTAAATTCAACGCTCTGGATGACGGATGAACGCACCTTGAATGAGGCGTTCCCATTCGCATCTGTCGTAGCGGAGGCTGGGTCAACGCTGACGGCGTTGGCATCGGCGGCAATGGTGCGGTCAAGCGTCACAGAAACGCCCGCCGCCGGCAGGCCTATGGCCGTCTTGAGTTGGGCAGTAATTGTCACTTCGTCAACGTTATTAGCGGTGACGGAAGGGGCGCTGGCCGAGAGGGTTGACTGGGCCGGGTTAGGCGGCAAGGCGCGGAAATTGACGGTTGCCGTATCGGCAAAGGCGACGCTGTCCGCCGCCGCTGTAAAGATGACTTGCCCCGCGCTCAGGGAGCGCACCGTAATGAGCGCCACGCCGTCCGCGCCGCTGATTGCTTCGGCCTTTTCGGGGTCAAAGCGGAGGTCGAACGTCGTTTGGTGGCTGAGGGTGACGGTCTTCCCGCTGAGGGGAGTCCCGTCGGCGGCACGCACCGTGATCTTGATTACGACGAAGGCCACGCCGTCTGCATCAACGGTCAGGATGTCCGGCGGGATTTCGCCTTGCACTTCCACCGTTGATTGGCCGCCGTCAACCGCCGGAACGGGCGTCTGGGTAGGTGTCTGGGTCGGTGTTTCGGTAGGTGTCTCTGTCGCAGTGACCGGATCGCCGCCCTGAGCGCGAAGGGCCACGAACGGCATGGCAAGTCCAATCGCCGCGATCAGAAAAAGGGTGAGGATACGCATTTTCACGTTCATGCAGGTGGCTCCTTCGGCTCATGACAGTAGGGCCGTTTGAAAGCACATAGGGTCGATTATGCCACACTTCTATTTTTCAGGCATTCGACGGTTTAACCGTTTTAAGGGGGGCGGAAGGTACGTTGACGGGACGTTAAAGAGCAACGACAAGCCGCTAACAACTCCCAACAAACGCGCTGCCCCGCACATTGGCACGGGGCCGCACGCTTTCTGGCCGGTTAAGAGAGGTCGGTTTCGGCTTCGGGGCCGAACAGAGCCTTCACCCGTTCCCGCAGGGGCACATGTTCCGGGCTGCTCAGCATCGGGTCTTCTTCGTAGAGGGTTCGGGCCTCAACTTGGGCTATCGCCACAAGGCGCGCATCCATCATCTCAGCAAGTTTAGCGGCCGTTTGCCCACTCTGCCGCGTACCGAGCAGTTCGCCCGCGCCGCGTAATTGCCAGTCCATCTCCGCCAGCCGGAAGCCGTCGTTCGTCTCTTGCATGACCTTTAGGCGGGCATTGTCGGGGTCGTCGTCATCGGGCATGAGCAGGCAATATGATTGGTGTTGACCACGCCCCACCCGCCCCCTGAACTGATGCAACTGGGCCAGCCCGAAGCGGTTGGCCCCCTCGACCATGATCACGTTGGCGTTGGGCACATCGACCCCGACTTCAACCACCGCCGTCGTAACCAAAATATCCAGTTCGGCGCGGCTGAAGGCCCCCATGACGGCGTCTTTTTGGGCGGGCGAGAGCTTCCCATGCAGCAAGCCCAACCGCAAGTTCGGATACACCTCCCTCTGGAGCCGTTCGTATTCCTCAACGGCCGACCTGACCATGGCCCGGTCTTCATCTTCGGAGGCCTCTACCAACGGGCAAACGATGAAGGCCTGCCGCCCCTTGCTGACTTGGGCTTCAATGAAGCGGTAGGCCCGTTCGCGCTCCGCCCCGCGTGTGATGAAGGTCTGGACGGGTTGGCGGCCCGGCGGCATTTCATCCAAGATGGACAGGTCGAGGTCAGCATACAGGGTGAGCGCCAAAGTACGCGGAATCGGGGTGGCCGTCATGACCAGCACATGTGGGTTGAAGCCCTTGCCGCGCAGCTTCCCGCGCTGTTCCACCCCGAAGCGGTGTTGTTCGTCGATGACCGCCACGCCCAAGCGGGCGAAGGCCACCTCATCTTGGATCAGGGCATGTGTGCCGATGACCATCTGCACCGACCCATCGGCGAGTCCGGCCAGTGTTGCGGCGCGTTCGGCGGCGGGGGTGGCCCCCGTCAGCAGCCGGATCGTCCAATCTTGCCCGCCGGGGAAGCGCCCCAGCAGGCGGCTGAGGCCTTCGAAGTGCTGCTCGGCCAGAATCCCCGTCGGGGCCATGAGCGCGGCCTGATAACCGTTGATCAGGGCGAGGGCCATCGTCGCAGCGGCAACCGCCGTCTTGCCCGCACCGACATCGCCCTGTAGCAGGCGGTTCATCGGCACGGGGCGGGCCATATCCGCCCGGATTTCACCGATGGCGCGCCGCTGTGCGCCCGTCAGGGGGAAGGGGAACGAGTCACACAGGTCAGCCAGCCACGCCTCGCTAACGGGGAGCGCTATCCCCGTCACGGATTGCCACGCCCGCCGATTGCGCAGGACGGCCAACTGCAACAAGATCAGTTCATCGAAGGCGAGGCGGCGGCGGGCGTGCTGCAAGGCCTCGAAGGAATCGGGGAAGTGTATCTGGCTGAGCGCCCATGACAGATCGGCCAAGTCCATGCGCTCTAACACCGATTCCGGCATGTAATCCGGCACGTTGGGGGCGTACTGTTCCACCACACGGCGGCTGAGCTTCCGCATCTGGTGGTCAGAAAGGCCCTTCGTGAGGGGGTAAACCGGCACGATTCCCCGCGTATGGAGCGCCTCTTGCTCGATGAACTCCCATTCGGGGTTGTTCATGGTCAGGCGGCTTTGGTAGACGCCCGTCTTGCCGCTGAAAACGACCTGCTGGCCGACCTCAAAGCGCCCGATCAGATACGGCTGGTTGAAGAACGACGCCGTAAGCGACCCCGTGCCGTCGGCAATGGTGACGTTGAGGACTTCCGTGCCTTTGCGGGGCCGTGTGACGGTCACGTTCCGCACCGTGCCGATCAGGGTCACGGTCAGGCCGGGCCGCACCCGGTTGAGGGGGAGCATCTTCGTGTAGTCATCGTAGCGGCGGGGGAAGGTGAAGAGCCAATCTTCAAGGCTCCGAATGCCAATTGCCGCAAGTTTCTCCCCGATTTTCGGCCCCACACCAGAGACTTCCGTCGCGGGGGTACGGAGCGCCCGCCACCCTTCCAAAATGGCCGGGAGGTTGATCGTCCGGCGGCGGCGCACCGGACGGACGGGCGCGGGCGGCTCTACTTTGCGGATGGACGGCGCAACGGGGGCATAATCGTCGCTGCCCGCTGGCGAATCGAGGTCTAGCGCCCCCAGTTCCGGTGCTTCCTCTACGAACTCATCGATGTGGCGCTGTTGGGGCTTGGCCTTCCGGCCCCGATCTGGCAGCCGCGGGGCAGATGGAGAGGCCGGCGGCGGTTTCACCTCTGATCGGGGTTCGGGGCGGGAGGCGGGCTGGGCTGGGCGCGACTCTGGCGCGGGTGCGGCGGGTTCTGTCGGTACAGCCGCCGACGTCGGGGCAGGTGGGACAGAGTCCGGCGTCGGAGCGCTAGGGCCATTCGTTGGATTGGCCCGTCCGGTGATGCGATTGAGCATTTGCTTAATGGCAGCGTAGCGCTCCGCGTTGGTGGGGAGGGACGGGTAACGGGTCAGGATCGCCGCGAGTTCGTCCACCAACTGATGATGTTCGGGGCGCTTGGCTTGGGCGTGGGCCTCGTTCGCCCAGTGGGTCGCCAACGTCTCCAGCCCGCCGATGACGGCCTTGTTTTGGCAGCCCTGTTCTTGTTCCAACTTCAAAATCTTCGCAAGCCGTTCAAGTGCTGATGGCATAGGGATTCAGGGTTCAGTTCTCGGGGTCACGTTTCGGGTCATGCAAACCGATTAGACGTGAGGGGGGCGCTCATTGAGCCTGCCCCACCCCACATCTCCGCTTGGGTTGTCCTGAAGATGCTGCTAGATGTTGTTAAGCACGCACAATCGCGGCGGCGACGGCATCTAGCCCAAAGTGAATGGCAATTGCAGCTGCCGCTTCCACCACCTGTACAGACTCCGGCTTGGTGGGGAGCACGTCCGTGAGTTGGCCGCGCAGGGCCGCCGCCCCTTCAGGATTCCGAATGTGAATGAAGGCCACGTATTCTAACGGCGCGGCAGAGCGGACCATCTCGGCGAGGGTGCTGATGGCTTTGTTCATGGTGCGCGCCCGCTGCGCCAGCCCAACGACGTTGTTGCCCACCTCGAGGATCGGCTTGATCTGCAGCAGCGTCCCGATTCCGGCCATCAGGCGGCTGATGCGCCCGCTCCGCCGGAGCGAGTCGAGGGTGGCGGGAATCCCCCATACCGCGCTTCGATCCCGCACCGATTGGGCCGCAGCGACCATCTCTGCCACGCCGCCGCCCGCCTCCCGCGCTTGGATGGCTGCCCAAATCTGCCACCCAATGCCCATCGTCAGAGAGCCGCTATCACAGACGGTGATTCGCTTTGGGTCAACTTGTTCCGCCGCCAATCGGAAGACATTATAAATGCCACTCAGCGTGGAGGCGACTGTGAAAGCAACCACCTGTTCGGCTTCCTGTAGGGCGGCTTGGAGGGCCGAGAGCGCATCGCCGGGCGGCGGGGCGGACGTGCTGGCCGCGAGGTGCGGCTCTTCCAAGCGGCGGTAGAGTTCGGCACGCGGCAGGGCGATCCCGTCATCTTTGTAGCTGTCTTGGTTGAGGATCACGTAGGCTGGAATGACGCCGATCTCATAACGGTCAATCCACGCAGTAGGAATATCCGCCGCGCTATCGATGATGATTTTAACCTTGTAGCCCATGCGGGTTAGGCGTCCTTTCCAAACTCGGCTTCAAAAACCATGACCCCCAACGCGCCCGGCCCAAACACGCACGCCGTAGACGCCTTGTAGGGAATGACCGGGTAGTTCCGGTCGGCAAATTCAAGCCGAAGCCGCTCCACCAATTGGGCGGCTAACGGGTTCGGCTCCGTCTTATCCTGCAAGATGACGATGTGTTCAACCATCGCAAACTCGGTCACAAATTCCACCAGCTTATCAACGGTTCCCAGATCAGACGTGACCTTCTCCATCGCCACGAGGCGGCCCTCTTCGATGGTCACAAAGGGGCGGATGCCCAACATCTCGCCGAGCACGGTCTGGGCGTAGCCCATCAGGGCGGCACGGCGGAGGTAGTTCAGGTTGGGGACGTTAAAGACGGCGTACAAACGCGGAATCAGCTTGCGGATCAGGCGTACCACGTCGTCAAGGGAGTAGGTGGTTTCGGCGTAGCGGGCAGCGGCTTCCACCAACAGGGCCAACCCGACCGCCATCGTGCCGGAGTCCACCACGCGAATATCGCACCGCCCCAAAAGCCGGTCTGCCGCCGTGCGGGCGATATTCCACAGGCCGTGAATCTCCCGCGAGATGTGCAGGGAGAGGATGCGGTCTGTTTCGCGGTTCAGGCGGGCGTACACCTCCGCGATTTCGTCGGCAGACGGGGAGAGGATTTCGGGGGCGGGGCCGCCTTCGCGCAGGGCCGCCATGAAGCGCTCTACGTCGGCGGGGCGGTCTTCGCGGTAAACTTGCCCATCGAGCCGGAACGACAACGGCAACACGGTAATCTGATAGCGTTCGATCACGCTCGGATCGAGAAAATGGGCGGAGCTATCCGTAACGATGCGAATCCGACGCCCAGAAGTGGCCATAGAATGCGGTTACTCCACCCCGATAATGAACGGATAGTAGGGCTGCCCCCCCCACAAGACCTCGATTTGTTGGCGGGGGAACTGCCCCGCTAATAGCTCGGCGAGGGCTTCAGCATCTTGCGCCCGCACCCCATCCCCATAAAAGATCGTGACCACCTCGTGCTGGTCGGCTTGCATGGCGAACAGCAGCAGCGAGACGGCCTCTTCGGGCGTCTCGGCCACTAAGGCTAACTGATCGTCGATCAGGCCGATGGTTTGTCCAGCTTTCACGTCCAACCCCTCCCAGACGAGGGCGCGGGTGGCCCGCGTGACTTCGCCCGTCCGCACCGCCCCGATCCGTTCTCGCATGGCGGCCAATACCTCTTCTGTCTCCCCGTCGGGGGTGTAGCCTAACATCGCGGCGATCCCCTGTGGGATGCTGCGAGTCGGCAACACATATACCGCTTGGCGGGGTTCGCGTCCGGTCATGATCAGCTGGGCGGCCTGTTCCGCCGTCAGTTGGACGTTGCTGTTGTTGGGCAGCACGATCACCCGTCCGGCACGGCTGGCCCGGATCGCCGCGACGATGTCGCCCGTGCTAGGGTTCATCGTCTGGCCGCCCGCCACGACATGCGCCACGCCCAGATCGTACAGTGTTTGGCCGATTCCCTCGCCCGGCGCGACGGCCACCACCGCGATCTGATCGGCGGGGAGGGCGCGGCCTACCCGTTCGGCGCGGTACGCTTCGGATTGCGCTTGCATGTCTTCGACGACGATCTCAGTGAGGCGGCCCCATCCCCGCCCGTAGCTCAGCGGGATTTCGGGATCGGGGACGTGAACATGGACTTTCACCGTCTCCGGCGTGCCGATCACAATTGCCGAATGGCCCATGCCGCTCACTGCCGCTCGGATCGTTGGCACGTCCATATTTTCGCCGTGAATGATGAACTGCACATCGAAGCCGAAGCCGTCTTCGTCATTTTCCGCAGAGAGGGCATAGGCCCCGTCTAGCGCCTCCGCCGTGATCGGCGCGGGGGCGTTTTCCAGCACAACTTCCGAGAGCGACTGGCCGTTGAGGGCACGTACCATGCCCTCCAAAATGTAGACCAAGCCCTGCCCGCCCGAATCGACGACGCCGGCTTGTTTCAAGATGGGCAATTGGTCGGGGGTGCGGGCCAGCGCCGCTTGCCCAGCGGCAAGGCCGACCTCCATCAGGGTGCGCAGGTCGGGGGTGGTGGGGGCCGCCGCACTCACCGCCTCGCTAACGGCGCGGGCCACACTCAGGATCGTCCCCTCTTTGGGCTGGTTGAAGGTCGCATAGGCCATGCGTACCGCCGCTTGGAAGGCGGCGGCCAAATCTGGGGCAGTGATGACCGTTTTCCCGGTCAGGGTGTGGGCTATCCCCACGAATAATTGAGATAAAACCGTGCCAGAATTCCCACGGGAGCCGTGTAAGGCCCCATCGGCGATGGCCTGCGCCGCCTGTTCGACGGTGGGTAGGGGCGAGCGGGCCTCCGCCGCCGTATGCGCCGCCCGGAGGGTCATGAGCATGTTGGTTCCGGTGTCACCATCTGGCACGGGGAATACGTTGAGTTGGTTGACGATGCGGTAATGTCCCTCTAGCCAGCGCAACCCCGACCAGACCATCAGGCGTAAGCCGTTACCATCGCAAGTCAAGACAGGGGGGAACGGTAGCGAAATGGGGCTATCACGACGAACAACGGAATCTATCTGAACCGATTCTGTCATAAATTCAGGGTGGCCTTTGTCCTCACAAAATCCATGCTCGCCAAACAGGTCTATTCCGATGATTGTGCGGATTATAACACCGTCGCGGGGTGACTGGTGCGCTCCTGACCTTCGGCGAGGGGGGCAACCCGCAGGCATACAGTCACTTGTGTGCCGACGTCGGGCGTGCTGCTGATGTCGATTGTACCGCCCATCAGGTCTAGAATCTCTTTGACCAAACTCAGGCCCAAGCCGATGCCGGGAATATTCGATTGGCCCGTCAACTTGCCCCGATAGAAGCGCTCGTACAGGTGCGGCATATCCTCCGCCGGAATCCCGATGCCTGTATCGGTGCAGCGCAGGCGGACTTGCCCCTTTTCCGGCACATTTTCAGCCATCAGGGTGATGCAGCCTTGCATCGTGTAGGCCACTGCATTATCGACGATGAGGGTAACCACTTGGGAGAGGTAGCCCGGATGGGCTAATGCGGGCGGCAAGTCCGACGGAATGGCGACGTTCAAGGTCAGGCCTTTGGCCGAAACCCGTGCGTAGAACGGCGCGATGGTCAAGTCCACCAACGGGCCGAGCGGGACGGCGCTCAGCTCGATTTCGGCCTTATTGAGTTCGATCCGCAAGATGTTCAACACCCCTTCGATCAGCTTATTCAGCCGCATGACCTGATCTTTGAGGACCTGCAGGCGCTTGGCAGAAAACTGAGAGGTGGGATCGCTTTCCAGCAGGTACAAGTACACCCCCAAATTGCTGGCGGGCGTGCGGAGTTCATGGGAAATATCGCTGAGCAGCTTGCTCTTGAGGCGGTCAAGGCTCTTGAGCTTCTCATAGGCTTGTTCAAGGGCGGCGGTGCGCTCCGCAACATGCTGTTCCAACTGTTCAACACCCTCGACCCGGTGGATGGCATTCGCGGCAATATCGGCCATCGCCGTGAGGATGCGCACATCTTCAGGGGCGAAGGGCGCTTGACGCCCGATCCCCAGCGCCCCGATCACCGACTCCCCGACGATCAGGGGCACGGCAGCAAACGCGTTGATCTCGCCCATCAGGTCGGCCCGGAAGAGGCGGTTAAGCTCTGCTGGGCTGTTGGCGACGAGCGCTTGTTTTTGCCCAACCACCGTTTGGTAGCCAAAATCGGTGGTCGGGATGCGCAGGCCGATGCGGTCTTTCCATTGGTCCCTTGCGTCTTCAACGACGAGGAACGTCTGCCCAGACTCTTGCCGGTGCAGCGCCAACGAAGCGCCCAGCCCGCCCAACAGCGTCGAAATTTGCTCCAACGTTTGGCGGATGACTTCAGCACGGGTGTTGGCGGCCCGCAACGCCATCGACATGGCGGCAATTGCGGCCAATTCGCGCTCGCGGTTGAGTTGGTCGGTGATGTCGATGCCGACGCCCCAATCGGCGTACCCTTCCAACCCGATCTCCTCGGCAATGTTTGACCACGCCACCCAACGGATACTGCCATCCTTGCACGTCAGGTGGGTCACATAATTCCGGTAGGCCGTGCCGGGCGGTACAGGTTCCAACAAGGTGCGAAGGTAGTCCTTATCTGGGTAGAGGAGGCTTGCGCCGTCGGCGCGGCCCACAATTTCAGACGCCTTGTAGCCCGTCACCCGTTCACATTCGGCGTTCCAGTAGCGGACGATGCCTTCTTCGTCCACCGCATCGACCAGCACGGGCAGATTATCAATCACCTTGCGCAGCTGGGATTCCCGCCATGCCATAGCCCGCTCTCGGTCGCGTTCCAACTGGCGGCGATGATAGCTGGTCGCCACCAACAACAGCGAGATGACCGGAACGAAGGCGAGGGGCGCATCATTGAACAGGGGGGGTATTCCGGCCCCCGTCAGGGCATAGACGAGGCCGATTTCGACCATCACTGCCACGCTCGTCAGGATCGTCCCGATGATGGGCAGGAAGATGCTGCTGATGATGATCGGGATAATCAAGTAGAACAAGAAGACGGGATACAATAACTGGCCGTTAGGGGCGGCAATGGCCGCCACAATCAGGCTGATCGTGACCATCATCAGGGCGGCTGCGATCTGATAATGCCCGTAACGGCTGAGCAGATACGCCGCCAAGATCACCACGAAGCCGAGATAGTCCATGACTGCGCCCGACGACGCTCCATCCCCGAAGAAAGCGGGTGAGAGGACGAAGAAGCCGCCCATAATTGCCAACGCAAGCCACAAACTAGCTGAAAACCGAGCATGGCGCACCTGTGCTGGCGGCAACGGACGCAGCGGGTCGATCAGCCAACGGCGGAGGGTTGCGCGGCGCGAATAGGAACCATTCATAAGTGCCCAGCTTATCCAGTCCGTCTTTTTCCCGATGTTGGAATTTGGTCTTGTTGCCCCATTATATCAGCATTGTCCCCCATGTTCGGTATGATGAGATCGCGTTATGATAACGGTCTTGTGCTCACCCCACATTGACCGGACTCATCCAGTAGTTGAGAGGAGCAGATCGCAACACCGCCTATGCGCCGCACAAGGATCGTTTACGCCATTAGCCAATGGCACGGGTTCAAACTCGTTCGGACGGCGTTTCGCATTTTGCGGCGGGAGGGTCTTTTCGCCCTCTCGCGCCGTTTGTGGGGATGGTTACGGGGGGAACGTACCTACGTCTTCCGGCGCGGCACAGACCTCTACCGCCGCTATGTGGCGCAGCATACCCCGCAACGGGCGGAACTCAACCGGCAAACCCGAGACTCTCGGCAGTGGGCCAACAGACCAACCTTTAGCATCCTCACCGCCCTAGATCACGTCGATCCGCCTAGCCTGTCTGCCCTCCAAGCGACGGTTGCCGCTGTGTTTGGGCAGAGCTATCCCGATTGGGAGTGGTGCATGGCGACCCCGCCCCTCTCCCCAGAGGTGCAAGCCTACCTTGAGCGTCTTGCCCGCCGCGATCCCCGCCTCCGGCTAATTCCGGTTGCAGCGGAATGTGGGCCAACGGACGCCGCGAATGTGGCGCTCCGCCAAGCGCGGCACGCCTACGGCCTGTTCCTGCCCGTCGGGGATCGGTTGGCGGCGAATGCGCTGTACGCCGTTGCCGAGATGCTCCGCCGCCACCCGGAGACCGACTTCCTGTACACCGACGGCGATCAGATCGGGGCGGACGGCAAACGAACGGCCCCCTTCTTCAAACCCGACTATTCGCCCGCGCTGCTGCTCTCGACGGACTATCTGGGCAAGCTCGGCGTCTTTCGGCGGGCACTTGCAGAGCAGGTCGGTGGGCTTGACCCCGCCCGTGGAGAGGCCGCTCAGTGGGATTTTCACCTGCGCATCAGCCTGCACACAAGCCAGATTCGGCATGTACCGCAGGTGCTTTACCATGCCAACCCTGCTAACCCCGCCAACGGGTCCCACCCCGACCCCGCCGCCGCCATCGCGGCGTTAGAAGGCTACCTCGCCCGCGCCGGACGGCACACTCCACAGGTGGAGATCGCCCCCGAAGGCTACCCGCGGGTCACATGGGCCATCCCGACCCCGCCGCCCGTCACCGTGATTATCCCCTCGAAAGACTTGCCGGAAGTGGTGGGCCGTTGCCTTGAAACGCTGTTCGGGATGACCGCTTACCCCGCCTTCCGCGTGATCTTGGTCGATACGGGTAGCGTCGACCCAGCCACGCACGCCCTGTACGAGCGCACCCGCGCCGCCTACGGGGAGCAGTTTCAGGTCGTCCCCGATACGGGGAAGTTCAATTTTAGCCGGGCGTGCAACGTCGGGGCGGCCCACGCAGGGGACGGGTTGTTGTTGTTCCTCAACAACGATGTGGAAATCTTGCACCCGGACTGGCTGGAGCGTATGGTACAGTGGTTTGAATGGCCAGATGTGGGCATTGTGGGGGCTAAATTACTGTACCCTGATGGCAAGCTGCAACACATCGGGGTGGTGGTCGGCCTAACCGGCTTGGCGGCCCACCCAATGCAGGGGGCCGACGAACACAGCCGGACCCTCTACGGCTCCGATGACTGGTATCGGGACTTGCTGGCGGTGACGGGGGCCTGTTTGCTCATCTCGCGGCGGGCCTTTGAAGCCGCCGGGCGCTTCGATGAACGCTATCTGCTCAATTGGAGCGACGTGGCGTTGTGTCTGAAGGCTCGCGAAGCCGGATTCCGAACGGTGTACACCCCTCATGCCCGCCTGATGCACCGAGAGTCGGTCTCACATCAGCGCCGCATCCCACGTGTGGACTTTGTGCGGGCCGGGGCAGATTTCAAGGCCTACATCGATGCGGGCGACCCGTACTACAACCCCAACATCGCCATTGGGACGGTAACTCCCCACGTCCAGATTGGGGCGGGTTATACGGCCAAAGCCGCCCATGAAGCCGTCATGGCGCGGCTGCCCAATAAAGAGATCATCATACTGCCAGACGATATGTGATGCAAAGCCGCCTGAATGGCGCGGCGGGCTAGTCGCGCCGGGTGGCGTTCAGGCGGCGGGCTTCGGCTTTGCCCGCCGCAATGAAATCTTCGATGCGTTCGCCGAGGACGCGCTTACGGGCGTCTTCGGCCTCTCTTTCGACTTGCCCAGCCAGTTGCCGCACCGAATTAGCGATCTGCTCCCGCGTTTCGCGCCCGCTGCGGGGGGCGTTGAACAGCACATAGACCGCGCCCGCCACCATCCCAATCAGCGATCCCCACAAAAACGCGCCCGTCGGTTTGCGCTTTTCGGCCATGCCTGTGATCTCTCACTTCTTCGCTTTGCCGCTGATCAGCCGCCGGATAGCCAATATTTCCCGTAGAAAGACCAGCGCACCCGTCGCGTTGGCCGCCGTTTTAATGAACGGCGTAGCGACGTTCTTGCTCATAAACTCGGCGGTTCCGCGTGCTGTAGCGACGGTTTCGCGGGTTTCTTCGATAATCGGCTTGACCTCGCTCGACAGGATGTTGATCAGGGTGCTGATCTGCAGCGTCAGGACGACCAGCGCCATGCAGATCAGGACGCCTTGTAGGGCCAACACCACGATGAAGAAATCGCGCAGGATGCGGAAGAAGTTCGCCACCCCCGCCGAATCCGCCACGCCGCCAATGATTGCTACCAAAAACAGCAGCAGGATCATCAGGGCCACGCCGCCCGCCCCGATCATGACCCAGCGCGTCATGCTTGGCCCGCTTGGGGGGGCGTCTTGTGCGTCGTCTTCCGGCGGTAGGTTTGCCAATTCGGTCATACATCCCTCACTTTTATCGTTCGGTTAAAGTGGCCGCCGTTTAGAAAGGAAGCGGGTCGCAAAGAGCGCTAGCCACGCCCCCACCGTCGCCGCGAAGGTGTTCAGCGGGCCAATGCTGAACAGGCGGACGCCTGAAATAGCCCCGAAAATGTGCCCTAGTGCAAATCCCAACCAGCCCGCCAGCAGGTACACGGCCAATTGGCGCGTCGATCCGCCGAAGATCAGGTGGAAGGTCGCCCCGTACAGGGTTGCCAGAATAAAGCCAAAGACGACAGACGGGCTGGGCACAGTGGGGCGCACTCCGGCTAGGCAGATCGAGATGGTTACGGCGGCCCATTCGCAGATCGGGGCGCACCACGCGCTAACTGTAGCACGGGCGGGGGCGTTTTTCAAACCCCCGAACCGTATCTTGGAACCCCACCCCCCGTGAATCCTACCCCCGATTGCCCGCACCCCGCACCCGCAAAATCGTGCTCATATCGGGGGTGGGGGTGGGCAACCACACCGTAAACACCGACCCCTTCCCCTCTTCGCTCTCCACCCAGATTGTCCCGCCGTGTGCCTCGACGATCTGCTTGGCGATGGTCAGCCCCAACCCGACGCCCTCGCGCCCGCCGCTCTTCCGGCTTTTATCGACTTGGTAGAAGCGGTCAAACAGGCGCGGCAGGTGATCCGGCGCGATGCCGATGCCGGTATCGATCACTTGGGCGATCACCCCTTGCTTGCCGCCCCGCCCGTTGTCGAAGGTCGCCCGCAACGTCACCGAGCCGCCTTGCGGGGTGTGCTTTAAGGCATTGTCTGTGAGGTTCGTAAAGACCTGCACCAACCGATCCCCATCGCCGGCGATGACGGGCAAGATCGGCGTTTGCACGGTGAGCGTAATGCCTTTCTCGGCGGCCTTCGGCGAAAGGCGCTCGCCGACGGCGGCCAGCACCTCTGCCAATTGGACGGTGTGGCGGGTCATGTTCCAGCGCCCGGCCTCAATACGGGCCAAATCGAGCAGTTCTTCCACCATCCGGTTGAGCCGCCCCGATTCTTGGTAGATGATCTGGGCGGCGCGTTGGGCGTTCTTGGGGTTAGAGGCCACGCCGTCAATGATGGCTTGCGAAAAGCCCTGAATGCTGGTCAAGGGCGTGCGTAGATCGTGGGTGACGTTGGCCAGAAATTCGCGCTGCGCCCGCTGGGTGGCGGCCACTTCCTGAATCATCTGGTTGAAGGCGATGGAGACGGCCTGCGCCTCGAGCGGCCCTTCCACCGCCACAGGCTGATCCAGTTTCCCCTGTGCGACTAAGACAGCTTTTTGGGCAACGGCTTGCAAGGGCCGCGTCACCGAACGGGCGATCAGGACGCTGAGGGCCACCGAAAACAGCAACCCAATCACGGCGGCCTGTGCCAACGGGATAAACAGATCATCGGCGTAGTAGTTCAGCAATTCCTCGAAGGAGAGCAGGCGCGGAGCGGGCGTCGCGGTGAGCAGTCGCCAGCCCGTCGTGGCGGGGGCCGTCGCCACGAACCGCCATTCGGTGCCATCGGGGTTCATGAAGTTCCCTTGTCGGTAGTTGGCCATATTCGCGGGGGTTTCTTGGCCCGGCACAGCCCGATGTTCAAAGGGCGTGCTATCCAGAGAAACCACCGCCCCCGGTTGAAAGCTGCGTAGCGAGTCGTAGCCGACGATCCCATCACGCACCAGCACGTACCGGATGCGCAAGCCGCGCACGAAGGCGCGAATCGCCGTCCGGTTGTAGATTATTTCCTGAGCGCGGGTTGGGCCAGTGGGGGCAATGCTGTCCAAGTCGAAGCGTTCTTCGGCCTCGCTCAGGGCGTCTGCCAACCGTTCGATGACCTCTTGAGCGGAGACGGGCCGAGCGCGGAGCATGACCAGCAACGCCGTCCCGATCACCCCGACGGTGATCACGATGATGAGCAAATGGGAAAGTAACAATCGGCTACGCAGGGTTTTCAACATAACGAACACCGCCTCAATGCGTTAAAGGTGGGGAAGTTCCCCCATTGTGCCCCGAAATTGTAAAAAATCTGCCCCATGGGCATAATACAGCCTATTCTTGGACACATTTGGCATCCACATGCATTCAGCACTCAACAAAGGTCGGCTTCCCCATGACCGAGACACCCTCCCCCACCGCGTGGACGTTCTCCCAATCCGCTGTGCGGGGCTTTTCCCGCCTGATCTTTCCGCTGCTGGCCCGCATCCGGGTGAACGGGCTGGAAAACGTCCCCAAGAAGGGGCCGTTGCTCATTTTGGGCAACCACTTGTCCACCATCGATGGCCCGCTGATCTTTACCTTACTGCCGCCGGGCGTCCGCTTCGTCGGGCCGGGCGATTTTAAGTTGCTGTTCCCCGGCAATGTGTTCGTGGCGTGGGTGCGGGCGATCTTGGTCAAGCGCAGCAACGCCTTCGACCGGACGAGCCTCCGCCGTATGACCGATGTCCTCAATGCGGGAGGCTTTTTAGCCATGTTCCCCGAAGGCGGCACGTGGGAGAAATCGATTTACGATGCTAAGCCCGGTGCGGCGTACCTCTCCGCCCTGACCAATGCGCCGATCTTGCCGATTGGGTTGGGGAATACCTATCAAGTCTGGTACAAGATCGGCAGGTTCCAACGGCCCGTGATCACGGTCAATATCGGCAAGCCCATGCCGCCCGTCCAAATCCCCGATAAGACCAAGCGGGCGGAGGTGCTCGAAGCGGCCACTCACGACATCATGCAGCGCATTTACGACCTGCTGCCAGAGGCGACGCAGCGCTGGTACGACGCGATGGCCCGCCGCACCTATCGGCTACAGGTGGAAGTCTGGCGGAATGGGCTGCCGCTAGAAAATGCCGAGATCGAAGGTGGGGCGGTGTTGGCCGAACTCATGGCCAAGCCGAACCTGATCAGCCCGTTTATCCGCAACGCCAAACTCCCGCTCGATCCGTTCACGATGCAGGAGGTACGCTTCCTCCCCCAGAGCGTCAAGTTTTCGGCCAAACTACTTTTAGAAGCGCTACGCGGCCCCTTCGATGGCTACATCGCCTACCGCTTGGGCGAAGAAAAGGCCAAAGCGCTTGAAACGGCCCTTGAACAGCTAATGTCCGTGTGCGATTCGCCGGGCGTGATGGGCCTGACCCTAACGGTTAAGTGACCGCTTCCCCTCTCTTCGGGAAGCGTTTAGGGGGAGGGGCCAACACGCGCCAGTTTATCCGTTTATACAGTTCAGGCGCAGTATTTTCCCCATTTGGCGTCGTTGGGGGGCCTTCCCCGAATT
>Ga0272446_1002910_pt1 | contig 22472 bp, 16 predicted proteins | sample YNPCB0061_FD_194587 | JGI IMG/M metagenome (GOLD analysis project Ga0272446, IMG submission 194587) | Hot spring microbial mat communities from Yellowstone National Park, WY, United States - YNP-CB-006-1 | ecosystem: Environmental > Aquatic > Thermal springs > Hot (42-90C) > Sediment | place... | reverse complement strand
CCCAGGCTGGGAGAGGGGATAGGGGGGTGGGGTATGCGTGGCCTGGGGGCGCACCTCCCACAAACCCTCCACCTGAGAGCTCCCGTGGTGGGGTGTGGGGCGGCTACGCCGCCTCAAGGGTTGTTTGTTCAGTGGGTTCGGGGGCTTGCCCCAAAAGAACGTTGCCCAGGCTATGACGAGCGCCCTGGCTGCACACCAGGGCGCTCGTGGAACGACGAACCTTCCGCCTACTGCGCCACTGCGCTCTCGGCTTCGGCCGGCACGCGCTGCTCGTCGAGCGGCGTCCGGCGGCCGAGCTCGGGGCGCAGCGCCAGCGCCAGCACACCGGCCGCACCGGAGACCAGCAGCAGCCCGGCCAGGTAGGGCGCCGCCGGACCGACCAGGTCGAAGGCGGCGCCGGCAAATAGCGGCCCGACGACCATCATCAGGCTGTTGAGCGCCTGCACCCCACCGAGCACCGAGCCCTGCTCCTGCGGCGAGACGCGCCGCGAGATCAGGCTGGTGAGACTGGGCGTAGCCATACCGCTGCCGATCGCCAGCAGCGCCGTAGCCGGATAGAGCATCCAACCGGCGGGAATGGTCGCGATCAGCGCGAAGGAGCTTGCCATCAGGGCCAGCCCGGTGACTGCAAGGCGCGCCTCGCCGAAGCGCGGCACCAGCTTGCGGATCAGGAAGCCCTGCATCACCACCGCCATCAGGCCGATGAAGGCGAAGACGAAGGCGATGTCGGCGGGGCCGAAGCCGAAGCGGATGTTGGCAAAGACCGCGAAGTTGCTCTGCAGACCGGCGAAGGCGAAGTTGAGCAGCAGCACCCCGAGCAGCAGCGGGCGGATGGCGTCACGGCCCAGCACGCCACGCAGCCGGGTGAAGGGGTTGATACTCTGCATACGCGTGCTGCGGCGCTCGGCAGGCAGCGACTCGGGAAGCTTGAAGTAGCCAAACACGACGCTGGTCAGCACCAGGGCCGCTGCCGCAAAGGCCGGCAAGCTCAGGCTGATCGTGCTCAGGGCGCCACCGATCGCCGGGCCGAACATGAAACCCAGCCCGAAGGCCGCGCCGATGAGCCCCAGACCGCGCGCTCGCTGCTCGGGCGGCGTCACGTCGGCGATGTACGCCTGGGCAGCGCTGATGCTCCCTCCGGTGATGCCGGCGATGATCCGCGAGATGAACAGCACCGCAATCACCGCCTCGGCGCCGAAGACGCGGAAACTGTCGGCCAGGCCAAAGAGCAGATAGGAAGCGGCCGCACCCAGCAGGCTGATCAGCAGCACTGGCCGGCGCCCGAAGCGGTCCGACAGGCCGCCCAGGATGGGCGCGAAGAGGAACTGGAACAACGAATAGGACGCGACCAGGGCGCCCACGATCAGGGCGTGGTTGGCGGCGAGCCAGGGTGTGCCCGACTCCTCGATCAGCTTGACGTAGAAGGGCAACAGCGGCAGCACAATGCCGACGCCCAGCAGATCGATGAAGACGGTCAGGAAGATGAAGATCAATGGTGAACGCTGCAGTTTCAATGCTCAGCTCCGGATATTTTGTGCTCAGGAATGTTTCCACGTGAAGCATACCACAATGAACAGATCTTGTCAATCCTTTGCACAGCCCTTGCCCATGGCAAAGCACGGGCTAGCGCCCGTTCAACGTGGATGCGATGTGGTACCATAGCGAGCAGCAGGACACCGTGCCCTCCCATAGCGGCCCGTCAGCGACAGGTGGTTCATGGCCTTCAGCGGATTCTCAACCGAACCCCTCGTGGGCCTGCCGCCGGAGCTGTTCAGTGAGGTGATCCCGGCGATCACGCTGCCGAGCGAACTGAAAGTCACCCTGCACATCTTCTACCGCCTCAGCCGCCAGCGGGGCACGCCGCGCCGCCTCAGCTGGGACGACCTGGCCGCCGATCGGACGCTGCGGCGCTCGCTGCGCAGCGTCTCCCGGCTACGCCCGCTGGAGGATCTGCTCGCCGAGGGGCTGGACGCCGCCGTGCGCCGCGGGACGCTGCTGCACCTGGCTCTGCCCGCCGACGGGCGGGTCGGCAACTGGTACGTGGTGAATACGACTGCGAATCGGGCCTGGGCCGAGCAACTTGCCCGCGCCCAGGCCACGCTGACGCCGGCCAGCGAGCCGCTGCTGGAGCGGCCCTCGCTGCTCGGGCTCTATGAGCAGAACATCGGCCTGATCACCCCGATGCTGGTGGACGAGCTACGCGACGCCGAGGAGCGCTACCCGCGCGAGTGGATCGAGGAGGCCATGCGCGAGGCGGTGCGCGCCAACGCTCGCTCCTGGCGCTATATCCGCAAGGTGCTTGAGAGGTGGGCCACCCATGGACGACAGGATGCGGCGCATCACGCCGAGCGACCTATCGATGTGGAAAAATACACCGGCGGAGCCTTCGGCGACCTCTTCCGGCGAGGAAGCGACGAGAGCGACCTCTGACGAGCCCGCCCTCTGCCCGCGCTGTAAGGGCGCCGGCTACCTGGTGGCCGATGTGCCCTACGGCCACCCCGACTTCGGGCGCCTCTGGCCATGCAACTGCCGGATGGCCGAAAAGCTCAGCCTGCGCGGCGAGAAGCTGCGCGCCATGAGCAACCTGGGGCCCTTCCTCAACAAGACCTTCGAGAACTTCGATGCCGGCGTGCCCGGGGTGGCCCGGGCCTACGCCCGCGCCCTCAAGTTCGCCGAGTATCCCACGGGCTGGCTCATCCTCTTCGGCGGCTATGGCTGCGGCAAGACCCACCTGGCCGCCGCGATCGCCAACCGGCTGCTCGCTAACCACAATGAGGTGCTCTTCACCGTCGTGCCCGACCTGCTCGACCACCTGCGCTCCACCTTTGGCCCCAACAGCGAGGTGGGCTACGATGAGCGCTTCGAGCAGGTGCGCAGCGCTGGCGTGCTCATTCTCGACGACCTGGGCACTGAGAATGCTACCCCCTGGGCGCGCGAGAAGCTGTTCCAGATCTTCAACCATCGCTACAACTACCGGCTGCCCACCGTGATTACCAGCAACCGCGAACCGCGCGAGATCGAGCCCCGCATCTTCTCGCGTATGACCGACCGTGAGCTCTGCGACGAGATCATTATCATCGACGGCGATGACTACCGGCGCACCCAGCCCGCCCAGCGCTTCGAACAGAAGAAGCAGCAGCACCTGCAGCGCCTCGGGCGCCGCGATGGCAGTCGCTAGGGGCGGGTTCGTAAGCATCACCGAGACACCTATAATGGTACTGCTCGCGAACTCCCTGTTGGGCGTGGCTGGGTGCGCGGGCGTCCCGCCCGCATACCCAGGTTCGCCAACAGCATCTTGTAATGGTTCTCTGTTATCATAATGTCGTGCCTGGATGGTGCGCGAAGCCTGGCTCAACGCCACCTGATACGAGTTGCTGATGCTGAAACATTACCTGTCCGCGGCTGACCTGAGCCGGGCCGAGGCTGAAGCCCTGCTGGAGCGGGCCGCCGGGCTCAAGGCCGAGTTCCACGCCAATGGCCGGGGGGCCCATAGCGGGCTGCCTCTGCAGGGCAAGACGCTCGCCCTGGTCTTCGAGAAGCCCTCGCTGCGCACCCGCGTGGCCTTCGAGGCCGGGATGACCCAGCTGGGCGGTCACGGCTCCTACCTCTCAGCCAATGACATCGATATGGGCGGCCGCGAGAGCGTGCCCGACGTGGCGCGCAACCTCAGTCGCTGGGTGCAGGCGATCGCTGCCCGCGTCTTCAAGCACGCCACCGTGGAGACGCTGGCCCGCCACGCCACCGTGCCGGTGATCAACGCCCTCTCTGACCGCGAGCACCCCTGCCAGGCCCTCGCCGATATGCTCACCCTGCGCGAGCGCTTCGGCCAGCTGCAGGGCCTGCACCTGGCCTACGTCGGCGATGGCAATAATGTCTGCCACTCGCTGCTGCTGCTCGGCGCCAGCCTGGGAGTGAACATCGCCGTTGCCTGCCCCCCCGACTACCGGCCCGACCCCGAGATCCTCGAACACGCCGAGCACCTCGCCGCCACCAGCGGCGCGCGCATCACGCTCACTGCCGCCCCCGAGGAGGCCGTAACCGGCGCCGCCGCCGTCTATACCGATGTCTGGACCTCGATGGGCCAGGAGCACGAGACGGCCCGCCGCGTTCCCGTCTTCACCCCCTACCAGGTCAACCCGGCGCTTATGGCCCGCGCCGACCGGGGCGCGGTGTTTCTGCACTGCCTGCCCGCCCACCGCGGCGAGGAGGTGACCGCCGAGGTGATCGACGGCCCGCAGTCGGTGGTCTTCGACCAGGCCGAAAACCGGCTCCACGTCCAGAAGGCACTGATCCTCACGTTGTTGGAACGTGGGGCAGGCTAACATCGCAGCTTGCAGCTTGTAGCTTGCCGATCGAGCGCCTGATCGGCAAGCAGCAAGCCTCGAAACAGCACTATGTCAGGCAACCGCGCAATCTTTGATCGAGCGATGGAGCAGAGCCGCGAGGCTGCCCGCCAGGCTCAGTGGGACACCGCCCTGAAGGCAGTGGTTCGCGCGCTCCAGGAGTTCCCCCAGGATGCCGATGCCCGTACGGCAGCGGCGGTGGCCCTCTTCAATACGGGCAAGCTCGACCGGGCCCTCCAGCTCTTCGAGGAACTGCGCGCCGCCGACACGCACAACCCCTTCTTCCTCGGCTATATCGCCCAGGCCCACAGCCGCCAGGGCAACGTCCAGGCGGCCGTGGCCAGCTACCGCGCCCTGGCCGACCTGCACCTGGCCCAGCGGCGCCCCGCCCAGGCCGCCGAGGCGCTGCGCGAATTGCTCAAGCTGCGCCCCGACGCCGATGAGCAGCGCGCGCGGCTGGCCCAGATCTACGCCGAGCTCAACGCGGGCCGCGAGGCGGCCGCCGAGCAGCTGATCCTCGCCCAGCGGGCCTTCCAGGGCCAGCACCTCGACCAGGCCGCCGAGGCCGCCGAACTGGCCCTGCGCCTCGATCCGGAGAGTCGTGAGGCCAAGGACCTGATCGTCGCTATCCGCGAGGCGATGGCGCGCGCCGCCGGCCTGGCCAGCACGCCTGCCACCAGCCCCGGCACGGCGGCCAGCCCCGATCCGCGCCTCAGCCTCGCAGGCGCCACTGGCGCGCTCCGCTCCCAGCAGTTCCAGCTCGAGAAGCTGGTCGAACAGGCCCAGAAGGCCCAGGAGGCCGGCGATAACGATGCCGCCGCCACCCTCTATGAGCAGGCGATCGACGGCGGCCTCGAACGGGCCGATGTGCTCTACTCGCTCGGCCTGATCTATCAGCAGCGGGGCGACCAGCGGGCCGCCGTGGGTGTGCTGACCCGCGCCGCCGCCGACCCGGAGTATGCCCTCTCGGCCCACTTCGCGCTCGGCCAGAGTTACCGCGAGATGGGCCAGCTCCCCCAGGCCGCCCAGGAGTTCGAGCAGACGATCAGCCTGGTTGACCTCGACTCGATCGGCCGGGCTGAGGCCGATGATCTGATCGAGATGTATGAACATGCGGCGACGATCTTCGAGCAGATCGGCGATATCGCCCGCGCCGCCGCGCTCTATGGCACCCTCGCCAGCTTCCTTGAGGGCAAGCGCTGGGGCCGTGAGCGCGCCGCCGAGTTTAAGCTGCGCTCCAAGGACCTGGCCGACCGCAATATGTTCGCCATGCTGCGCACCATGGGCACCGGGGCGCTGACCTCGCCGCCGGAGCCTGAGACGCAGCCGGTCGATGAGGAGCCGCTGGCCGAGCGCTGGGGCAAGATCCGCCCGATCACCGACTTCCTCCGCGGCGATCGGCCGGCTCCCGAGACGCTCGACGGCGCCGCACCCGAAGCGCGCCCCGAACCGTTGCTGCTGCTCGAGCGCCTGCCTGAAGCCGCGCCGAGCTTCGCCCCCGCCACACCGCTCGATACCAGCGGGCTCAGCGAGGAGGTCCGCGGCTGGGTCGAACTGAGCGGCAAGTATTTCGACCAGGGGCTGCTCGACGCCGCACTCGACGCCTGCCACGAGGTGATCCGACTCGACATGGACTACCTGCCCATCCATCTGCGTATGGGCGAGATCTACGAGCGCGAGGGGCGACCCGAAGAAGCCCTGGCCAAATATCAATTGCTGATCGATACCTTTCGCGTACGCGGCGAGCCCGAGCGGGCGATCGATGTCTACTTCCGGTTCATCGATCTTTCGCCCGATACGATCAACGCCCGCACCCGTCTCGCCGAGTTGCTGCGCAGCGCGGGCCGCACCGATGAGGCGGTCGCGCAGTTCATCCAGGTGGCCAACACCTATTCGCGCCTCGGCCAGAGCAACAAGGCGCTTGAGGAGTATCGCCGCCTGCTCCAGCTCGCGCCAGGGCATCGCGAGGTCCATACCCAGTACGGCCTGGCGCTGCTCAAGCTCGAACGCTACGAGGCCGCGCTCGGCGAGTTCCGCAAGGCGCTCGAGCTTGGCGCCACCGATGACCCGCTGGCCGTCGCGCGCATGAACCTCACCCTGGCGTTGATGGACAACCAGCCCCGGGCAGTGTGGGACTCGCTGGCCACCCTGCTCGAGCTGCTGAAACAGCAGCCCGCCGCGTCTGGCGCAGTCCAGGCTGAGTACCGCGCCGTGCTGCTCTTCGCCGACAAACCGCTGCTGCACTACGTGCTGGCGATCATCCAGCAGCACGGCGGCCAGCACACCTCGGCCCTGCTCGAGCTCGAACAGGCCGAGGCGCTGCTGGCCGATGAGCCGGACCCGCTGCTGCCGGCCGTGCTGGTCCACCAGGCGGCCGCCGATAGCTTTATCGCCCTGGGCCACGCCGCCGAGGCGCTTGAGCAACTGCGCCGTGGCCAGGCCGCCGCCGCCCAGGTCGCTGCCGACCCGGGCGTGCGCCACCCCTTTGCCGTGCCGCTCAGCCGTGGCGACCTGGTGCGCCGCATGGCCGAGGCCTACGCCGCCAGCGACGACTATGCCGGCGCCGAACGGGCCCTGGTCGAGGCCAAACAGTTGCTGCCCTATGACCGGGCGATCTATACCAAACTCGCCGATATCTACTTCCGCCAGGGTCGCCTCAACGAGGCCCTGGCCCAACTCGAGGACCTGGCTGGCCACTACGAGCAGCGCCAGCAGCTCGACCGGGCCATCGAGATGCTTGAGTATGCGCTCAGGCTCGCCCCCAACCACATCGGGCTCAGCAGCCGCCTGGCACGGCTGCAACTGCGGCGCGGCTACCTCGATAAGGGGCTGGAGGGCCTGGTGCGCGCCGCAGAACTGCAGCGCAAGGCCGGCCAGATCAAAGACGCCGTCGCCTCGCTCCAGGAGGCCGCCCAGGTCCACTGGATGCTCAGCGACCACGAGCAAGCGCGCCAGATGTACGACCGCATCGTGCAGATTGCGCCCAACGATGTGGACGCGCGCCAGTGGCTCGCGCTTATGTATACGCTGACGGCGCGCAAAGACGACGCGATCAGAGAGAAGAAGCAGATCGCGCGCATCTTCGCCCAGCAGCGCGATTATGATAATGCTATCGCCGAACTGCACCAGATCATCGGCCTCGACCAGCGCGATATGGACGCCCACTTCATGCTCGGCGATATGCTGATGCGACGCGAGGAGTATGCCCAGGCGCTCCAGCTCTACAACCGGATGCTCAAGCTGGACGGGGTGGAGCTCGAACGGGTGGAGGCCCTGGCCGCCGCCGCCAGCCGTATGCTCCAGCAGCGCCAACAGGTGGAGTGATCGCATCCAGGGCCGCCCCACACGAACCTTTCAATTCGATGATAAGAGTTGACAGGGCTCACGCTCAACGCTACCCTGTAGGGGCACGCGGATCGCGCAGCCTGTCGCTGCACCGGCCCGGGATCCTTTAGCACCACCTGACACATGGATTTCTCTCGCCTCTGGGCGCGGCTCAATCCGCTGACCTCGCCCTTTGCGCTGATCGATATTCTGGTTGTTGCGCTCCTGTTCTACTGGCTGCTGGGCGTGGTGCGCGGCACCCGGGCGGTCCAGCTCCTGCGCGGGATCGGCATCGTGCTGGCAGTGACGATCTTTGTCGGCACGGTCGCGCGCAACCAGTTGCAAACACTGGCCTGGCTGCTGAGCACGATCATCACCCCTGCGCTGATCGTCGGCGTGCCGGTGCTGTTCCAACCCGAGCTGCGCCGCGCCCTCGAGTCGCTCGGGCGCTCCAGCGAGTTGCTGAGCCGCCCGCTCTCGGGGACCAATCGCTCCGAGCTGCTCGAGACGATCCAGAGCATCAGCCGCGCAGCCACCCAGCTCTCCCAGCAGAAGATCGGCGCGCTGATCGTGATCGAACGCAACTCGCGCCTGCAGGAGTACGCTGAACGGGGCGTCCTGCTCGACTCGCGTATCTCCACCGCGCTCCTGCTGAATATCTTCTACCCCAACTCGCCACTCCACGACATGGCCGTGATCGTGCGCGGCAATCGCATCCTCGCCGCGAATGTCGTGCTGCCGCTCAGCGAAGATGTGATCGGGCCACGCCGCTATGGCACGCGCCACCGGGCCGCCAAGGGCATCAGCGAGCAGACCGACGCGCTCGCCGTGGTCGTCTCCGAAGAGACCGGCGCGATCTCGCTCGTGCAGGATGGGCGTATGGCCAGCTATCTCACCGAGGCCCGGCTGCGCACCATGCTCGCCGGGTTGCTGCACGTGCCGCTCGAGACGGAGGCGGCACGATGAGGCGGCATGTCTAGTATTCGAGCCACGCTGCTGCGTGTCGCGCTGTCTCTCGGCCTCGGTTTCGCTCTCTGGGCCTTCGTGTCCTTCAGCCAGAACCCCGAGGAGAGTGTCACCTTCCCCGATCTGCCGTTGGAGAGCACCGGCCTGGAAGATGGTTTGCTGATCGTCGACTCCAGCGGGCTGCCAACCCAGGCCCTGCCTCAGGTCGATGTGACCCTGGTCACCGACCGGCGCCAGCTGGCCCAGCTGCGCCCGGTCGATGTGCGCGCCGTGATCGACCTGACGGATCTCGGACCGGGCGATCACATCGTGCCGGTGAACGTTCGCCCGACCCGCAACAACATCTCTTTCACCCCACGGGTGGTCGACCCGGCATCGGTGCCGATCCGGCTGGAGCAGCGCAGCGCGCGCATTGTGCCGATCGATCTGCAGGTGCAGGGCAACGTGCCCTTCAGCTTCGAACGGGGCGAACCCCGCATCTCGTTCGGTGGCCAGCCCATCGACAGCGTCCAGGTCAGCGGGCCGCTGAGCCGCGTGGAGCGGGTGAGCGTGGCAAAGGCTACGGCGAATATCGAACAGCTGCGCGCCACCTACCTCGCCCCGCTGTCGCTCACCGCCATCGATGTCGGCGGCCAGGCCATTGAGGGTGTGCAACTGACCCCTGCCACGGTCACCGTGGAGATCCCGATCAACCCGGTGGTGGGCCTGAAGCTGGTACCGGTGGCGCCACAGGTGCTTGGCCTGCCCGCACCTGGCTATGGGGTGACCGGCGTGACCGTGAGTCCGCCGCTGATCACGGTGGCGGGCAGTTCCGGGCCACTCGATGCCGTCGATGTGCTGCGGACCGGGCCAATCGACCTGAGCGGCGCGCGCAGCCGGCTGGAACAGACCGTACCGATCATCTTTCCGGAGGGCACCTCGCCCCGCGAAGGCGAGCCCGCCGAGGTCCGCGTGGTGATCGACCTGGCGCCCGTGGCGCTGCCGCTCCAGATCCAGCTGCCGGCGCCGGTCGTGATCAACGGCCTGGCGCCGGGCCTCCAGTTCAGTGTGACGCCTCAGATCGTCGAGGTGACGGTAGCCGGCACAAGCCAGGCCCTCGCCACCCTGAACCAGGCGCCCCTGCGCGCCGTGGTGGACGCAAGCGGCCTCGGTGCCGGCGGCTACCAACTCCCGGTGCGGATTGCCCTGCCCGAGGGCGTGCGCCTGGTCGACCCGCCGCCAACGGTGCAGCTGGTGCTCAGCCTTCCGCTCGCACCAACCCCCGTCGAGGAGACGCCGGTCCCCACCACGCCTGCCCCACCCGACGAGAGCGGCGAGCCAACCCCCGAGCCGGAAACGACCCCCACCCCCGACACCACCCCTACGCCGTGAGGCCCGGTTTGACACCCCGCGGGGGCCATGTTAAAGTCGATCGTATCGCGTTATTCCTCACAAATGGCATCGTCCATAAGGAGAGTGCCGTGAGCCAGCAACTGGGAACCCCCGAGCGTCCACTGCGTGTCGCCATCGTCGGCGCAGGCCCCGCCGGATTCTACGCCGCCGAGGCCTTGCTGAAGCAGAAGGATCTCACCTGCCAGATCGACTTCTTTAACCGCCTGCCCACCCCCTATGGCCTGGTGCGCGAGGGCGTCGCGCCCGACCATCAGTCGATCAAGTCGGTGACCCGGGTCTATGACAAGCTGGCCGCCTCACCCAACCTGCGCTACTTCGGGAATGTCACCTTCGGCAAGGACCTGACCCACGCCGATCTGCGCCAGCACTACGACCAGATCATCTATGCCGTCGGCGCCCAGTCCGACCGCAAGATGGGCATCCCCGGCGAGGACCTGGTGGGCAGCCTGCCCGCGACGATCTTCGTGGGCTGGTACAATGGTCACCCCGACTATCGCGACATGCAGTTCGATCTGTCCCACGAGCGAGTGCTGGTCGTCGGTAATGGCAACGTGGCCATGGACGTGACCCGCATTCTGGTCAGTGATCCTGATGAACTGGCCAAAACCGATATGGCCGATTACGCGATCGAGGCGCTGCGCGCAAGCAAGGTGCGCGAGGTGGTCATGCTCGGCCGCCGCGGGCCAGCCCAGGCTGCCTTCACCAACCCCGAGCTCAAGGAGTTCGGCGAGCTCGCCGGTGTGGACGTGATCGTGGACCCGGCTGACCTCGAGCTCGACGAACTGAGTGCAGCCAGCCTGGCCGAAGACAAGACTGCGGCCAGGAATGTCGAACTGTTGCGCGCCTACGCCGCCCGGGGGGCGACCGGTGCGCCAAAGCGGATCGTGATGCGCTTCCTGGTCTCGCCGGTCGAGGTGATCGGCAAGGACGGCAAGGTCGCCGCGGTGCGGATCGAGCGCAACCGGCTGGTGCAGACCGCCGATGGCAGTATGCGCCCCCGTGGCACCGGGGTGTTCGAGACGCTGGAGTGCGGTATGATCCTGCGCTCGGTGGGCTACAAGGGCGTGCCCCTGCCCGATGTGCCCTACGACGAGGCCAGCGGCACCATCCCCAACGTGGGTGGCCGGGTGATCGACCCTGCAACCGGCGCGCCTGTGCCCGGCGAGTATGTGGTCGGTTGGGCCAAGCGCGGACCTTCAGGCGTGATCGGCACCAACAAGCCGGACGCCGGCGCCACCGTGGCGCTGATGCTCGAGGACGTGCCGAGCCTCAGCCCCGCCCCGGGCGATGGCAACGTCGAGGCGCTGCTGCAGGCCCGCGGCGTGGACTATGTCAGCTATATCGACTGGAAAACGCTCGATACGCACGAGACCAGCCGTGGCGCCGAGCAGGGCCGCCCCCGCGTCAAGGTGACCCGCGTGGCCGAGATGATGGATATCATCCACCGCGGCCGCCAGTGACCCCGGGTTCGGGTGACACCGGCGGGGCACGTTCGCAGCGGGCGTGCCCCGCGCCAGAGGCCTATGCGCATTGTTATGCTGGCGCCGTTCGGCATCCGGCCCAAGGGCACCCTTCTCGCCCGGATGCTGCCCCTGGCGCAGGCGCTCACGGGCCGCGGCCACCAGGTCACAATTGTGGCCCCACCGGTGCACAACCCGGAGGATGCCGGTACACGCGCGCTCTACGGCGGCGTGCCGGTGATCCACACCGCGCAGCCCCGGCTGCCTGGCCCCGCCGCCGCCCTCGACCAGAGCGCGGCCCTGCTGCGCCTGGCCCTGGCCGAGCAACCGACGGTGCTGCACCTCTTCAAGCCCAAGGGCTACGCGGGCCTGGCCGCACTCGCGGCCCGTGGCCTGCGCCCCCACCTGCCCCTCGTCGTCGACGCCGATGACTGGGAAGGCCCCGGCGGCTGGAATGACCTGCTGCCCTACCCCGCCAGCGCCCGGCAACTCTTCGCCTGGCAGGAGCGCGACCTGCCGCGGCGCGCCGCTGCCGTGACCGTCGCCAGCCACACGCTGGAGAGCCTGGTCTGGGCCATGGGCGTGCCGCCCGCCCGGGTCTTCTACCTGCCGAATGGCGCCGCGCCAGCCGCGCCAGCGCCACCCGCCGTGGTGGCGGCCCAGCCGGCCCTGCTGCTCTACACCCGCTTCTGGGAGCTCGACCTGGCCGAACTGGCCGCCGCCCTGGCCGCGATCCACCAGGCCCGCCCCGCGGCCCGGCTGATCGTCGTGGGTCGCGGCGAGCGCGGCGAGGAGCGCGCACTCCGCGCGCACGCCGTACGCGCAGGCTTCGCCGCGATGCTCGACGAACGGGGCTGGCTCACGCCTGAGCAGATCCCGAGCGCCATGGCCGAGGCCCACATCGCCCTGGTACCGGCTCGTGATACCCTGGTGAACCGGGCGCGCTGCTCGGCCAAACTGCTGGAGATGATGGGCGCCGGGCTGGCGGTGGTGGCGAGCGACGTCGGCGAGGCACGCAGCTTCGTGGAGCACGAGCGCAGCGGCCTGCTCGTCCGCCCCGGCGACCCCGGCGCCCTCGCCACCGCAACCCTGCGCCTGCTCGCCGATCCGGCCCTGCGCGAGCGGCTTGCCGCCGGGGCCCGCGCGGCCGCGCGCCGCTTTACCTGGGACACCCTGGCGCCCACCGCTGAACGCGCCTACACCGCCGCCTTGCACTGCCGCTGAGCCTCAGGACGGCTGTGGCCCGCGGCAAACGACAGCTCGCTCTTCCGACGGAGCAGCCCGATGTTTGACTGGCTCTTTGGCCGCCGGCCACCACCACCCGTGCCCCCCGCCCCGGCGCAGGCGCGCCCGGCCAGCCGTGAGCCGATCGACCTGCGCGTGGCCATGATCGTCCACGACCCGCTGCTGGAGGCACACGGCGGCCGGCGCCTCCACGCGCATTTTGGCTGGTATGACCCTGACACGCTCGCCACGCAGTACATCGACGACCTGCGCGACTGCTCGGGCGGGCTGGCCCGCTACCACATCGCCGAGCACCACGTGATCGATGGCTACCCGGCCAAACTGGACGGCTTCGTCTACGACGACACAACCTACCTGGCCTGCTGGACCCACCGCAGTGGCTTCCACCAGCCCGATGCCGTCGATTACGGCCGGCTGCTTGACAGCTTCGACCTGACCCGCAAGGTCGTGAGCGGCGCGATCGACGAGGTCTGGCTGTTCGCCTTCCCCTACGCCGGCTACTACGAGAGCCACATGGCCGGCACCGGGGCGATCTGGTGCAACTCGCCAGCCCTGGCCGGCAGCGAGGGTTGCCCCCGGCGCTTCGTGGTGATGGGCTTCAACTACGAGCGTGATGTCGGCTGCATGCTCGAGAACTTCGGCCACCGCGTCGAGTCGACCATGGCCCACGTCTACCGCGCGCACCGGGGTGAACGCAACCTCTGGGAACGCTTCACGCGCTATGACCTGAGCCACCCCGGTCGCGCCGAGTGTGGCAACGTCCACTTCGCGCCGAACAGCCGCCGCGACTACGACTGGGGTAACCCCCGTCCGGTCCTCTGCCACGCCGACGCCTGGTACAACTTCCCCGACCTGAGCGCGCCACCCCGCCTGATGGACGCCAGCGAGTGGGGCGGCGGCGACACGCGCCTGCATCACCGCTGGTGGCTCGCGCACCTGCCCCGCGCGGACGGCGCCACCGACGGCGTGCTCAACAACTGGTGGGCCTACGTGCTGCGTCCAGACCAGTATCTGTGAGTGGCGCAATCACTCATAGGCCAGCACATCGCGCACCGTGACCCGCGAGGCGTTCCAGGCCGGCAGGAAGCTGGCGATAGTGGCCAGGATCACCACAATCATCAGCCACATGGCCACGCCGGCAAACGAAAAGACCAAGGTGAAGGCGTCCTCGGCCTGGAAGATCGCGCCGAGACCCTGGTTCATCAGGTAGCTGACCGGGGCGGCCAGGATGGCGCCGATGACCCAGCTGATCAGGCCGATCAGCACACCCTCGACGATCACAATGCGCTGGATGGCGCCGTTGCCCGCGCCGATCGCGCGCATCACGCCGATCTCGCGGGTGCGCTCGAGCACATTGATGCTCATCGTGCCCATCAGCCCCAGGCCGCCGACCAGCGCCAGCAGCGCCGCCATCAGCAGCAGGAAAAAGATGATCATATCGATGCCGATGCTGTTCTGGGCGCGGAACTGGGTCAGGGTGCGCGTGGAACCAACCTCGAGCCCCTGGCGCTTGAGCAACTCAGTGGCCGCGGCGGCCACCCGCTCCTGGGTAGCGGGATCGCGTGTCGCGGTGATCAGCCGGATCTCACTGGCCCGGCCCGCGTCGCCCAGCTGGCGGCTGAAGCTGGGCAGGTTGACGTACAGCGCCGAGATCGGGAAGGGTGCCCGGGCAATGCCCACCACTGTCATCGTCAACTCTTTGCCGCGCACCTTGAGGCGCAGCCTATCGCCGAGCCGGGTAGCGGGGTAGTCGGTGAGAAAACCGCTGGTCACCACAATCGCGCCATAATCGTCGGGGAGCAGCCAGCGGCCCTCATCGACCCGCACGCGCAGCGCATCGCCATCGGCGGGCACCGAGGTGATGCTGTAGGTGGTGCTGCTCTCGCGGTCATCAGCTTCGATCACGCGCCCATTGTAGCTGTTCCAGTACTCAACATCGACCACGCCGGGCACCGCGGCAACCCGATCGAGCACGGCGGTGCGGTAGGGCCGGTTCATGAAGATGAAGACATCGATATTGAGCTGCGCGTAGACTTCATCGATCGTCGTGTAGAGACTGACCCGCTGGCTGATCACCGCCATAAAGATCAGCCCGGCCAGCGTGAGCGTGATCAGGGTCAGCGCCAGGCGCGTCTTGCGCCGGAAGGTATTGCGCAGCGAGAGCAGCAACGGGCGCGAGAGGAAGCGGATGCGCTCCAGCAGCCGATCGATGCGGCCCCGGCCGAAGCGGCCCTTGCCCAGGCCATAGCTGGCGAGCGCCTCGCGCACCGTCACCCGCGTGCCGCTGATGATCGGCACCAGGGCCGCCAAAACGGGGATGATCAGCCCGGCCGCGATCTGCTGGACCAGCACCTCGCCTGGCGGAACCACGGTCGCGATGTTGAAGTTGAAGAGACTGACGAAGAAGCTGGCCAGGACCCAGGCGCCCAGCACGCCAAGCGGAATGGCAATGATCAGCGACAGCGCGCCAAAGGCCAGCACCGTCACCAGGTAGAGCTGCACAATATCGCGGTTGCGGGCGCCGATCGCCTTCATCATGCCGATCTGGCGGATCTGCTGGGCGAGCAGCGCGCCGATCGTATTGATCACCAGGAAGGCGCTGAGCAAAAGCGCAAACAGGCCGATAATGCCCAGCAGCAGCGTGAAGGCCTGCACAAAATCGTCGGCGGGGTAGACCCCGGGCTTGCTGATGAATATGCCCCCCGAGACGCGCCCGCTCTTCTCGATCCTCGCCTCCACCTGCTCGGCGATGGCGCGCACGTGGGCCTCGTCATAACGATTCTCAGCCACCAGGATATCCACCGAGTTATAGCCCGGCGGCACGCCGAGCAACTCCGCCGAACGGTCGCTGATGTAGCCGTAGCCAATGTTGGCGAGCGCGGTGGGGAAACCGGAGCCCAGGTTGTAGACCACGCCGCTCACCAGCAGATCGAGTTGTTTCCCGTCGGGCCGCTCGATCCGCAGCACCTGGCCCTCGGCGGTGCCGAGGAAGGGCAGGGCGGCCCGCTCGAGCACCAGCGTGCGGTGCGCCGGCGGCCACTGGCCGCTGAGCGGGGTCGGGACGTACATCCGCAGGTCTTCGACCTTGCCAACGACCTGGAGCTGCAGGTCCTTCCACTCGCCACTCGGCGTCTGCGCACGCACGCTCACACTGCGCGTGGCCTGGGCATCGGCGATGCCAGGCATGCGACGGATGGCCTGCACCAGTTCCTCGTCGATGTTCTCGGCGCTGATCGAGGCGCTGGCCGGATTGGTCGCATTCCAATCGCCGTTGAGGTCGCGCATCAGGATGGCGCGCCCACCGGAGACCATCCCGATCGCAAACACCCCGATGGCGATCGAAAGCACCACCAGCAGCGTGCGTGTCTTGTTGCTCCACAGGTCGCCGAGGACCTTGCGCCAGCGTGGTGCAAGCATCGACGTCTCCCCCTAATGCGATTGCAGATTGCAGATTTGCGATGGTAGATTGGGCGCGGCGCAGCTGGACACGGTCGAGGTCGCGCTGATGCCCGAACAGGTCGCCTGGAACTGCACTAATACTACAGTTGTAGGTGCGCTCCCCGTCGGGCTGAAAGCCCTCGGCTACGGGGGGCAAAGCCCACCTTCGTGGGCTAAACAGGCCACGCAGGTGGCCTTCGCAAGCACTAGCCGAGGCGTTTACGCCGACGGAAACGGGTCATCTGCCGAAATACAACTGTAGTACTAAGCAGCCGTATTGGCGGCGCGGCGCTCCTCGGCCACGCGCTCAACGTCGGCGCGGGTGCCCTCGGACGCAGCCAGCAGGGCGTGAAACTCATTGCGGTCCAGGGCCACAACCTCGACCGGGCCACCATCGTGGGCGGCGCGAACAGTGGCGCGGCGGTTGCCGCCGCCGAGCAGCCCGAGCTCGCCGAAGTACTGGCCTTCGCCGAGCACCTCGGCGATCAGCTCGCCGCCGCCGGGCTGGTCGAGGATCACCTCAACGTTGCCCTGAGTGATGATATAGAAATAGTCGGCCTCGGCGCCCCGCTGCACGATCGGCTGGCCGGGCTGGTAGGTCAGATGATCGAGCTGGCGGGTCACATCGATCAACTGGTCGAGGCTGAGGCTAGGCAGCGCCTTGGCCAGGTACTGATTGACGATCGCGCCGTCCGAGACGATCACCGAGCGAGAGGCGCGGCGGGCCAGGTCGTTATCGTGGGTCACCATCATGATCGTCTTGCCGGCCCTGACCAGGCGCTCGAAAAGCTGGAAGACCGCCTCGGCCGTCTTGCTGTCGAGGTTGCCGGTGGGCTCGTCCGCGACGAGGATGGGCGGGTCGTTGGCCAGGGCGCGGGCAATCGCCACGCGCTGCTGCTGGCCACCAGAGATGGCTGCCGGCAGCTTGTTGGCCTGATCCACCATCTCTACCTGTTCGAGCAGGGCCAGCGCCCGGGCGCGCCGCTCGCTCGGCCGATAGGTGTGACAGAAGTCCATCGGCAGCATAACATTCTCGACCACGGTCAGCGTGGGCAGCAACTGAAAGAACTGGAAGATGATCCCCAGGTGCTTGCCCCGCCACACCGACATCTGCCCCTCGCTGAGGGTATGCACGGCCGTATCGCCCACGATCACCTCACCCGAGGTGGGACGGTCGATGCCGGTGATCATATTGATCAGCGTCGATTTGCCCGAGCCCGACTTGCCGATGACCGCGACAAACTCGCCCGCGTCCACCGTGAGGCTGACACCCTTGAGCGCGGTAAAGCTCCCGGCGGCGCTCTGGTAGGTCTTCACCACATCGCGCAGGTCGATCAGGTGCTTGCCGCCGTTGGGGCCAGCGTGGGAGTTGTTCGTGCTGCCGTTACGGGAAAACCAGCGTCCGAACATCATCGTCTCCTCTGCTGCGGCCAGTACGCACTGCGATCCGTAGCATAGCAGATCGCGCGCCCCTTGCCATTGGCCCAGAGAACGATCTCCGGCCCAATCCGTGCCAGGTACGCTCGTCGCGGCGGATGAGCGGCGGATGCGTACAGCGGCGCCCCACGCCTGCGGCTGGCCACGCTCCGCCATGCGTGGTGAAAGATTAACCTTTTTGTTGCATAAGTTTCGACATAACAACGAACAGAGCGGAGCGACTGCGTATAATGGTTGCACATATCGCAACCAGAGACAATTGTCCAGCCAGTCACGCCATCATCGAGATCTCCGCCCGCCTGATGCGCGGCGTGAGGTCATACCACCTGGCAACGCGTAGGGCTGCGTTAGTACCCAGTGGCGCAGGCACATGTGCCATGGAGCAGCTCATCAGTTGCAGCATCATCGCATCCCGGCGAGCCTCTATGGCGCAGGATGTTGATGCGACTTCCCGGTAAAGGATGTCGCAACAGTTGTCCACGTCAGGAGGTTGGGCATGGCTGATGCAATGAGTCTCGAGCAGGCCCTCTACCATCGAGGGGTCACGCGACGCCAGTTTCTCAAGTTTTGCGGCCTCATGGCCTCCGTGCTGGCCCTCCCACCGCGCTTTGCCGGCACGATCGCCACGTCGCTCCAGGCTGCACCGCGCCTGCCGCTGGTATGGCTGGAGTTCCAGGATTGCGCCGGCAACACCGAGTCATTCCTGCGCGCCTCCAATCCCACCGTGTCACAGATCGTGCTCGACCTGCTGTCGGTGAACTACCACGAGACGATCATGGCCCCGGCGGGCAAGCAGGCCGAGCAATCGCTCGAAGACACCCTCACGAACTATCCCAAAGGCTACCTGGCCGTGGTCGAAGGCGCCATCCCGATGGGCGAGGATGGCGTGTACTGCACCATTGCCGGGCGCGCGGCGCGCGACATCGTGCGTGAGGTGTGCGGCAACGCGCTGGCCACCATTGCCGTCGGCGCCTGCGCCTGGGACGGCGGCCTGCCCGCCGCCGCGCCCAATCCGACTTCGGCGGTGGGTGTCAAGGACGCGGTGCCCGGCATCACGCTGATCAACATGCCCGGCTGCCCGATGAACGTCGTCAACCTCACCGGCGTGATTGTGCACTACCTGACCTTCAAGGAGCTCCCTGCCACCGACCAGCTGGGGCGGCCACTGTTTGCCTACGGGCAACTCATCCACAACTACTGCCCGCGCCGTGGGCACTTCGATGCCGGACGCTTCGTTGAAGAGTGGGGCGACGCCGGTCACCGGCAGGGCTGGTGCCTCTACAAAATGGGCTGCAAAGGGCCTCAGGCGCTGTCGAACTGTCCGAGTGTCGGCTGGAACGATGCCACCAGCTGGCCGATCGGTTCCAGCCATGGCTGCGTGGGCTGTATGTCGCCGCACTTCTGGGATACCCGGACGCCGTTCTACGAACGCTTGCCGAATGTCGAGGGCTTCGGCATCGAAGTTACCGCCGATCAACTCGGCCTCGGCGTGGTCGCCGGCGTCACTGCGGCCTTCGGCGCCCACGCGGTCATCAGCGCGGTGCGCGCCGGCGTTCAGCCGATCGCCCGCCACGGCCAACCACCAGATCAGCAGAGCGATACCCGCGAGCCACCTCCTTCCGGTAACTCAAACGGCTCGTAGCCAGGCCCGGTGTTCACAAGGAGGGCACTATGGCAAAACTGGTCATCGATCCCATCACGCGTATCGAAGGGCACCTGCGGATTGAAGCCGTGGTGGAAGGCGGGCGCGTGAAAGAGGCCTGGAGCAGCGGTACGATGTTTCGCGGCGTGGAGATCATCCTCAAGGGCCGTGATCCCCGTGACGCCTGGGTCTTTACCCAGCGCTTCTGCGGCGTCTGCACCACGGTCCACGCCCTGACCTCGGTGCGCGCCGTGGAGAACGCCCTGAATATCACCATCCCCGAAAATGCTCGCATCATCCGCAATATCATTGATGGTGCGCAACACATCCAGGACCACGTCATCCACTTCTACCACCTGCACGCCCTGGACTGGGTGGACGTGGTGAGCGCGCTCCAGGCTGATCCGGGGGAAACCGCGGCCCTCGCGCAGTCCATCTCCACCTGGCCCAAATCGAGCGCGAATTACTTCAAGAGCGTCCAGGACCGGGTGAAGACCTTTGTCGAATCGGGGCAACTGGGCTTGTTCGCCAACGGCTACTGGGGGCACCCGGCATATCAACTCCCACCTGCAGCCAATCTGCTGGGGGTGGCCCACTACCTGGAGGCGCTGGACTGGCAGCGCGAGTTTATCAAGATCCACGCCATGCTGGGCGGGAAGAACCCCCATCTGCAGACGTATCTCGTCGGCGGTATGGCCATCCCGGTGGACCCCAACAGCCAGATCGCCATCAACGCCCAGCGTATCGCCCAGATGAAGCAGTGGGCCGCGATGGCCCGCGATTTTGTCGAGCAGGTGTACATCCCGGACCTGCTGGCGATCGCTTCGTTCTACAAAGACTGGGCCGCGATCGGCGGCGGGCTGGGCAACTACCTGACCTACGGTGACTTCCCGCGCAGAACCATCGACCAGCCCGCTGAGTTCTGGATCCCCCGCGGCGTGGTGCTGAACAAAAACCTCGCCACAGCCCCGGCAGCGATGGAGCAGGAGCGCATCGCCGAGTATGTCACACACTCGTGGTACACCTATGCCGGGGGCGATGCGCAGGGCAAGCATCCCTGGCAGGGTGAAACCAGCCCGCGCTACACCGGCCCGAAGCCGCCGTTTGAGTTCCTCGATACCGATGCGAAATACTCCTGGCTGAAGGCGCCGCGCTACGACGATACCCCGATGGAAGTCGGCCCCCTGGCCCGCATGATCGTCTCCTACGCCGCCGGTCACCCCGAGGTGCGCGCTACGGTTGACGGGGTGCTGCAACAGCTCGGCGTGGGCCCCGAGGCGCTCTTCTCGACCCTGGGGCGTGTAGCGGCCCGTGGCATCGAGACGCTGTTGATGACCCGCGAACTCGACCGATGGATCGACGAGCTGGCAGCCAACATAGGGCGCGGCGATCTGGCCATCCATAGCGGCGAACGCTGGCGTCCGGAGAGCTGGCCGGCAGAGGCCGAGGGATGGGGCTTCATGGAGGCCCCGCGGGGGGCGCTTGGTCACTGGGTGCGGATCAAGAATAGCAAGATCGAAAACTACCAGGCGGTGGTGCCGAGCACCTGGAACGGCTCACCACGCGACGCCCGCGGGCAGCCTGGCGCCTATGAAGCCTCCCTGATCGACACACCCGTGGCCGACCCCGAACAGCCGCTGGAAATCCTACGCACCATCCACTCCTTCGATCCGTGCCTCGCCTGTGCTGTCCACGTGCTCAACGGCAATGGGCGCGAGTTGACGCGCATCCAGGTGGTCTAATACCAAATCCAGTTGGCAGCTCCGCATTGTCGTTGCCGTCATCGCTCATCGTGACGCCATGTGCGGCAATCTACAATCCAAAATCTGCAATCGGAAATGGTATAACCCACGCCCAGGGAGGATATATGCGTAGACGTGTGTACATATGGGAAGTGCCAGTACGGCTGACCCATTGGGTCAACGTCGCCTGCATCGTGGTATTGTCATTCACTGGCTACTACATCGGCAATCCGTATCTTGCCGTCAGCGGGCGTGAACCCTATGCTGCGAACTTCATGGGCTTGATGCGCGGCATCCATTTCGTCACCGCCTACATCTTCATCGCCAGCATTCTCTTGCGCACCTATTGGGCCTTTCGTGGCAATGCGTGGGCCAGCTGGCGCGGATTGTTCCCCTTCCTGACACGCGAGGGGCGCAAGAATATGCGACACGCGCTGCAGTACTATCTCTTCATCCGCCGCGATCCGCCTGAGGTAGCCGGGCACAATGCCCTGGCAGGCACCACGTACATGATCATCGTGTTCCTGTACATGCTGATCACCTTCAGCGGGCTGGCACTGTACGGCCTGCTGCACCCGGCCAGCATCTGGTGGCCGCTGACCGGCTGGGTCTTCACCATCGTTGATGCACAAACCCTGCGTCTGGCACACCACCTGATTATGTACCTGCTGATCGCCTTTGCCATCCACCATATCTACAGCGCCTGGCTGGTCGATATGGAAGAAGGTAATGGCCTGATGAGCAGCATTTTCAGCGGCTTCAAGTTCCTGCGCATGGGCCAGCGGCCGGACTGGATCGAGAACCGTCTAGCGGCGCCACAGCCTGAGCCACAGGCGACGAAACGCGAACAACCGGCTTCGGATTAGGCGGGTCGGGTGTTCCCCAACCCGCCTCTGCGCATCGGATGCACAATATGCCAGAGCGCGCTGCTCCCTCGGCCCTGGTGCTGGGCCTGGGCAACATGCTGTTGAGCGATGAAGGGGTGGGCGTTCACGTCGTGCAGCACGTAAGCCGGCACTACGACATCCCGCAGCAGGTGCAGATCCTCGACGGTGGCACCCTGGGTCTGAGTCTGCTCCCCTACCTGCCAGGCGTGACGCACCTGCTCGTGGTCGATGCCGTCGATGCCGCGCAGCCGCCGGGCACGATCGTTCGGCTGGAGGGTGACGAGATCCCCGCCGCCCTGGCGCACAAGATGTCGATGCACCAGGTAGGGCTGCAGGAACTGCTGGCACTCAGCCAGTTGAGCGGCCACACGCCGGCCCACATCGTGCTGATCGGCGTCCAGCCTGCCAGTCTGGAACCCGGCCTGGAACCCTCACCGCTGATCGCGGCTCAGCTAGATACACTGGCCGCGCGCGTCGCCGACGAGTTGCGCGCCTGGGGCTTCCCGTGCCTGCCGCTCGCGTCGTCCCGGCGCGCATCCTGAAGGCCATCGCGCCGGGACGCGGGCCTCCAGAACGTCCCACGGTCGTGGCCCACA
>Ga0272446_1002909_pt1 | contig 22473 bp, 23 predicted proteins | sample YNPCB0061_FD_194587 | JGI IMG/M metagenome (GOLD analysis project Ga0272446, IMG submission 194587) | Hot spring microbial mat communities from Yellowstone National Park, WY, United States - YNP-CB-006-1 | ecosystem: Environmental > Aquatic > Thermal springs > Hot (42-90C) > Sediment | place... | reverse complement strand
GCTACGCCTTGTGGCGCGGGCGCCACTGTGGTACAGTGGTTGGGTAATGGTTAATGACGAGGCGCCCGGAGGGCCGATGTTGTTACGTCCAGCTGTGTGCGCGCTGCTGCCGCTGGCCCTCGCGCTGCTTGCCGCCTGCGCTGCCCGGCCCGGCCCTGCGCCGCTCGCCACCCTGCCCCCGTCGCCCACCGCGGCGAGCGCTGCGCCAGCGACGGCGCCGCCGGCGCCGACCAGTGCGGCAGCGCCGACCACGGTGCCCACTGCGCCGGTGCTTGCCAGCGGGGATGTGACCGGCCCCTACGCCGGTATTCCCCGCTCGCGCACGCCCGAGGGTTACCACGTGCTCGGCAATCCCGATGCACCGGTGACCCTCGTGATGTACTCGGACTTCCTCTGAACGGCATGCGCACTCCACGTGCTGGAGACCGAGCCGCAGATCGTTGATCAGTACATCAGGCCGGGGACGGTGCGTCTCGTCTATCGCCACCTGCTGCAGCTCGGCGAGCGCTCCGAACTGCTGGCCGAGGCCGCCGAGTGTGCGGCTGACCAGGATCGCTTCTGGGAGCTGCGCCGCGCGATCTATGCGCGCTACAATCAACTCTATGGCGATACACTCGCCGGCGTCGAGGCGGCGGCAAGCGAGATCGGCGCCGACCCGCAGGCCCTGCGCGCCTGCCTCGATGCGGCAACGCACGAGGCCGCCGTGCGCGCTGACGACGCGGCCGCCAGCGCTGAGGGGGTCCGATCCAGGCCCGTCTTTGTCATCGGTGAGCAGCGGATCATCGGCGCACAGCCGTTCGCCACCTTCCAGGAGCTTCTCGACCGCGCCCTCGGCGCGTAACGGCGCAATGGCCGACCCCTCCGGGCGTTGCCCTCCCCCCTGCCTATGTCACGACGCAGCATCGCGCTTCCACTCAGCCTGATCGTCTCGTGTGCCGCAGTGATGATTCTGCTGCTCTTCGGCGCACTGCCAAACCCGATCCTGATCGCCCAGGGCGTGGGCCCTTGCCCCGATCCTGCCTATCCGAACCTTGGCTACGACGATTGCAAAAAGACCCAGCAGGCCGATAGTTCGTCCGTTGCCACCAGGACGAGCGCACCCTCACTGGCCCAGACCAGCACTGTGCAGGCCACAGCGACGGCCACGACCACCGCGACCGTGACCGCGACCGGCCAGACGCTGACGCCAACCAGGGTGGCGACTGTCACCCCGACCCTGACCCGGGCGCCGGTGCAGAATGGCCCCACGCTGACACCGACCAGTGTGCTGCCACCCGGTCTCGAGGTGATGGTCTGCTTCCCCGGCACGACCGTGACGCTGGTGGGCAGCGCGCCACCCGCCACGCCGCTGCTGGCCTTCTTCGATGGGCGGCCGGTCGGCGGCGGGTTCAGCCGGCCCGATGGCGTGTTCAGCATCGACCTGCTGATCGGGCGCGAGCGCCCCGGCACCTACCTGGTCGAGGTGCGCAAGCGCGCCAGCCGCGAACTGGTGCAGCAACTGGCCTGCGAAGTCCCCGGCGCCACCCCTACGCCGACCCTGCTCGTGGAGCCTGCCTCACCGACCATCCCGCCGTCCGCCCGGGCACGCTCGGGGTGACAGGCGGTGGTCGGCTTCAGGATGCGCTTCCACGGTGAAGTCTCGTTGTCGTCCTCGTGCAGTTCCAGGCGACCTGTTCGGGCATCAGCGCGACCTCGACCGTGTCCAGTTGCGCCGCGCCCAATCTACCATCGCAAATCTGCAATCTGCAATCGCACTAGCCCAGGGCCGGGTGCTTGTGCTGCGTGAAGATCGTATCGACCGAGATCCCGCTGTGGATACGCTGGATCACCTCGCCGATCAACGTGCTGACACTCAGCACCGTCAGCCCGGGCCAGCGCTTCCCGGGTGGCAGCGGCAGCGTATCGGTCACCACGACTTCGCGGATGCCACTCTTCTGCAGCCGCTCGGCCGCGCCGCCGGCGAACACGGCATGCACACAGCAGGCGTAGATCTCGCTCGCGCCCTCACGCTGCAGGAGCCGCACGACTTCCATGATCGAGCCGCCAGTGGCGATCTCGTCGTCCACGATCAGGCAGCGTTTGCCCTGCACATCACCGATCAGGTTGAGGATCTCGGGTGAGGTGTGCGGCCCGGCGTGACTGCCAAAATGCTGCACCCGCCGCTTCTCCGCAATCGCCAGCGGCGCATCGATCGCCTCGGCGAAGTTGCGGGCGCGCTTGCCGAAGCCAACATCGGGTGAGACAACGATCACGTCGTCCCAACCTTTGTCGGCCCAGTAGCGCACCAGCAGATGCATCGCCGTCAACTCGTCCATGGGGATGCTGAAGAAGCCCTGGATCTGCCCGGCGTGCAGGTCGATCGTGAGCACCTGGTGGGCGCCCGCGACCTGGATCATGTCGGCCAGCAGCCGGGCGGTGATCGGCACGCGCGGCTGGTCCTTCTTGTCGGTGCGGCCGTAGGCGTAGTACGGAATGACCGCCGTGATACGCCCCGCCGAGGCCCGCTTGCAGGCATCCAGCAGGATGAGCAACTCCATGATCCGGTCGCTCAGATCGGGCGTTGAGAGCGACTGGATGACGAACACATCCTTCTCGCGCACACTCTCGTTGAGCTTGACGAAGATGTTTTCGTTGGTGAATTTAACGATGGTCGCATCGCCAAGCGGCACCCCAACCCGGTCACAGATCAGTTGGGCCAGCGGCATGTTGCCGTTACCCGAGAAGATCCGCATTTCATCAAAGCGACTGCCCATGGGTCCTCCCACTGCCTTATTGTACCTAACCGGCCGGCCTCTGCCCATCCACGGCGCGCCACCACGCGTGCCACGCTAACCCACCCCGTTGAGCAGGTCGAGCAACGTGTCCCGTGCGACCCGCAGGCCCGGTGGCAGGCCGCTGGGCAGCGCCTCGGCAGGCTCGTCGGCTATCAGCAGGGCGCTGATGTTGGAGCGCTGGAGCAGCACAGTCAGCGCTTGCGGCAGGCTCAGGGCAATCAGCCGGGGGGAGCGTCCGAGTCCGTGGTGCTGGGCGAAGCTGAGGGCCGCATCGGCGCTCTGGAAGGCCAGCAGCAATCGGGGTCGCCGGGTGGCCTCACCGCCAGCTTGCGCCCCACCCGGGCCACGTTCGGCGGTGCGATAGGCATACAAGCGCTCGGCCAGGCCATGTTCTGCCAGGCGGAGGCGCAACGTCGCCAGCGCCGCCGTGGCCGCCTCGGCGCTGAAGCCCTGGCGGCACGCCGCCGTGATGAACGGATCAGGCTCAGACATGATCATGGCTATGGCAACGGCACCGGCGTCGGCACCGGCTGCACCGTGGTGGGGCGCGGCTCGTTCCGGTAGAGCGCGCTGCCGAGCAGGCCAGGCTGCACCTCGGCGGGCGTCCCGGCAAACTCAGGGTGGTACTCCAGGCGTGCCCGCTCGAAGTACTGCACGCGGTAGGCGTGGCCGTCGGGCATCACCTCGTCGAACTCCTCGCTGATCGGCAGCCCGAAGGTGGCGAGACCACCGTTACGCTCCCAGAAGCCCAGAAAGACCCCACCCAGGCCGTGGCCCGTCTCGCTGAAGTAGCGCAACTCGGGAGTGCTGACGAAGGGCTGCTGGCGCGCAAACTGGCGACCCTGCGTGTACTCGACCCCGAGCAGGCCAAGCTGCACCTCGTAGGCCGTCCCGGCGAACTCGGGCCAGTACTCCAGCCGGGCGCGCTCGAACCACTGCACCTCGCGCCCGTCCATCAACTCAGCAGCGGCGATCGGCAGTCCCAGGATGGGCACCCCGCCGTGGGCCTCGTAAGCCGCAGCAAAGCGTGGCGCAATCGGCGGCACTGACGCGCCGTCTGCGGCGCGCTCCGCCGGTGCGTTCAGCCCGCCCGCCGGCGGCGTGGCGACCGGCGTCGGGGCAAGCAGCAACGGGCGGGTCGGCACGGTGGCTGCACCGAAGCGCGGCAGCCGGATCAGGCCGCGGCTATTGAGCAGCAGCGCCAGGACAAGCAGGCTGATCAGGCCGACGAGCAACAACAGCCCGACCCGGAGCGCCTGGTTGACCTGCACGCTCCGCTCGACCCCCCGCGCGCTCCCCGGCGGCTCAGCCTCGGCCGGCTGCTCCGCGTCGCGCGCCCGCCGCGCCGCAGCCAGCGGATTGCGACTCCGTGAGACGTACTCCCGGCGCCGCTCGGCGGGGTCACGGTCACTCATGCCTGCTCCTTGCCGAGCTGCGCGCTGATGAGCGCCGCCGTCGCGTGGAGCTCATCGTGGACGGCCGTGCCCGGTCGCCAGCCACGCACCGCGTGGTCGCCCTCCCAGCGGGGAATAATGTGCACGTGATAGTGGAAGACGACCTGCCCGGCGGCCGCCCCGTTGTTCTGAATGATGTTGAAGCCATCGGGTTGCAGGGCAGCCTTGATCGCCCGCGCCACGACCTGGCTCGTCCGTGCCACCGCCGCAACCAGTTCCGGGGGCATGGTCAGAAAGTCCGGATACTCCTCCTTGCAGATCACCAGCGTGTGGCCCCGTGACGCCGGGTTGATATCGAGAAAGGCCAGTGTCAGACCGTCCTCGTAGACCTTCGCCGCCGGCAGCTCTCCCTTGACGATCCGTGAGAAGACCGAGGCCATCGTTTCCTCCCTCGCTGCAACGCTTGTACCGTATCCCCCGTCGTCACCCGGCGCTCTCACGCCTCCACCCCCAGGTCCTCCACGCGCTCCTGGAGCCCGCCCTGCCCCTCGTCGAGGCGGTAGCGCTGGCCAAACCAGGCCAGCGCGATCACGCCGAGCAGCACACCGAACCAGAGGGTGCAGAAACGGATGATGATCGTCGCCGTGGTGGCAGTGCTGGCCGACAGCCCGATGATCGCGACCAGCAAGCCGACACTGCTCGCCTCGCTCACCCCGAGCCCGCCCGGCAGGAACGAGACCAGCCCGAACAGTGTGCTGGCCGCGAAGATGAAGGTCGCCTGGAGCAGCAACAGCGGCGTGCCGGCCATGCCCAGGCCCACCAGCACGTAGTAGAAGGCCAGGCACTCAAAGCCCCACGACAGCGTGCTGATCAGCGTGGCGATCAGCAGGACGCGCCACGCAAGCAACTGCTGGGTGCTCGCATAGATCGTGTGCAGGCGCGGGGCAATCCGCATCCCGAAGGGGAGCCGCGCCGTGCCATCGATCAGCGCCAGCGCGAGGCGCCGGTACTGTAGCACCAGGATGCCGGCCAGACTGGCCACCACCAGCACAACGAAGGCGAAACGCGCTGGCGGGTAGAGCGTCAGCCCGAGGGCCATCAGCAGCAGCATGGCCAGGCCATCGGTAAGCCGCTCGGCCAGCACCACCGGCGCCGAACGGCTCACCGGCGTGCCATTCACCCGTTTGAGCAGCACCGACTTGAAGACCTCGCCGAGCTTGCCGGGCGTCACCGACATGACCAGGCCGGCGGTGAAGATCAGCCCGCTATCGAGCCGCGTCACGCCCGCGCCGAGGCGCAGCCGGCGCAGGTAGTACTCCCATTTGAGCCAGCGCAGCAGGTAGTTGAGCGCGGTGAGCCCGAGGATGGCCGGCAGCAACGCCCAGCGGAAGGTGCCAAAAGCCTGGCGCACCGCGCTGGCGTCACTCACCAGGCCCATCACGATCACCACGGCCAGGCCGAGCAGCAACGAAACGAGCAGCTTGCCCTGAAGGGTGCGTAGCGACATGGTCAGGCCGACCTCTGCACGGCGCGAACGTTGTCGCGATTATACCCCCCCGCCTGCAGAAGCGCAAAGCTGCACGGTCGTGGGTGGGTGGTAGAATGAACGTATCGTGTCTGCCGCCCGTTCCACGGCGCAGACTAGCGTGCGACGGCGCCAACGCCGCCTGAAAGGACACGTCCGTGCGCTATCGCCCTGTGGCGTCGCTGATCGTCCTGCTGCTCCTGGTCACCACCTGCAGCGCTCCCCTGCGGGCCGCACCCGCCGAACCCGGGCTGGTTGCCGGCGAGCTGATCGTCGCGCTCCGCCCCGGGGCCAGCCTGGCCGCCCCGGCGCTGGCCCGCAGCCTCGCGGCCCTCCAGGCGCGTGTAGCTGCGCCGCTCGCCTCCGGCACAGCGCACTACCGGCTGCGGCTGCCACCTGGCGCTGATCTGGCGGCTGCCGCCGCGCGGCTCGCGCGCGAGCCCGCGGTCGCCTATGCCGAGCCTAACCGCTACCGGCACCTCGCCCGCGTCCCCAACGACCCGGCCTACAGCCAGCAGTGGGGCCTGCGCAACATTCAGGCCGCCGAGGCCTGGGACATCACCACCGGGGGGCCGATCGTCGTGGCCGTCCTCGATAGCGGGGTTGACGGCAGCCACCCCGACCTGGCGGGCAAGCTGCTGCCCGGCTACAACGCCTTCGACGGCAGCGGCGACACCCGTGACGACAACGGCCACGGCACGGCGGTCGCCGGGCTGATCGCCGCCAGCAGCGACAACGGCCAGGGCGTGGCCGGCCTCTGCTGGGGCTGCCGCATCCTGCCGGTCAAGGTTGTGCGCGCCGACGGCAGCGGCGACGACGCCAGCGTGGCCGCGGGCATCCGCTGGGCCGCCGACAACGGCGCCCGGGTGATCAACCTGAGCCTGGGCGGCCCAGGCGAGAGCCAGTTGCTGCGCGAGGCCGTGGTTTACGCCGCGGCCAGGGGCATCGTCCTGGTGGCCGCCTCGGGCAACGAACGCCAGGCCGGCAACCCGGTCAACTACCCGGCGGCCTACCCGGAGGTCATCGCCGTGGGCGCCACCGGCAACACCGATCGCATCACCGGCTTCTCCAACAGCGGTGAGCATCTCGATCTCGCTGCACCCGGCGTGGGCCTGTGGACAACCCAGCCCGGCGGGCGTTATGGCCCGCCGAACGGCACCTCGTTCTCCAGCCCCTATGTGGCCGGCGCCGCGGCCCTGGTGCTGACCCAGCGCCCCGATCTGGGCCGGGCCGACGTGGCCTGCATCCTCCAGGCCAGCGCCGACGACCAGGGCACGCCCGGCCAGGACCCGGAGTACGGCTGGGGCCGCCTCAACGCCTTTCGCGCCGTCCAGCTTGCACCGGGCTACAGTGGCTGCCCGCTCGCGAGCGGGGCGACGCCGCAGGCCGCCCCTGGCCAGCCGGCAGCCGCCGCCGCCTTCCTGCCCGTCCCACCGGTCAGTGCCCCCGGGGTGCGCTACTTCCCCGAGACCAGCCACACCCTGCGCGGCGCCTTCCTGCGCTACTGGGAGGGCCAGGGCGGCCTGCCGATCTTCGGCTTCCCGACCAGCGAGGAGCTCGTCGAACCCGGCCCCGATGGGCGCAGCTACACCGTGCAGTACTTCGAGCGCCACCGCTTCGAGCTCCACCCGGAGAACCCGCCGCCCTACAACGTGCTCCTGGCCCGTATCGGCGACGATGTGCTCCGCACCACTGGACGCGACTGGACCAGCTTCCCGCGCACGGCAAACCAGGCCGGCTGCCGCAGCTTCGCAGCGACCGGCCAGACCCTCTGCGAGCCGTTTCTGAGCTACTGGCGGAGCAACGGCCTGGAGTTTGACGGGGTACGGGGCACCAGCTTCGCCGAGAGCCTGGCGCTCTTCGGCCAGCCCATCTCGCCGCCCCAGGTGGAGGAAACAGCGCCCGGCGTCTTCCTCACCGTCCAGTGGTTCGAGCGCGCTCGCTTCGAGGACCACGGCGGGCAGGTGCTGCTCGGGCTGCTGGGGAACGAGCTGACGCGCGCCCGGGGCTGGCGCTGACCGTCAGCTACAGAATATAGCCACGTTTGCGCGCGATCTCCTCCTTGTGCTTGCGAAAGAGGATATCGCGCTCGGTCCCCTTGATCTCGCGGCTATAGGTCGCGAGGATCTTCTCCACCTCAGCGTCGATCTCGTCCTCGCGTTGCAGATCCTCAATGATACAATCGTAGATCGCCTTGACCCGTGCCGCACGCCCGGTGCCAGGCCTGGCACCAGCGGGCTCGCGGTACTCCAGCAGGCCCTTCTGCGCCAGTTCGTCGTGCAGCCGCTCGGCGATCCGTCGAACCTTATCTTCGCTCAAGCGCATAGTCGTGTCACCATGTTCATCAAGACCTGGCCAAATGTCATCAAGCCATCGCCCCCAGCTGCTCGCTCAACCAGGCGATGCGCTCACTGTTGACCCGATAGCAGACGGCGGCGCCATCGGAATAACTGTCGAGCAAGCCGACATCGCGCAGGGTGCGCAGGTGCTGGGAGAGCGTCGACTGGGCGTGGGGGCCGTCCTCGGGCAGGTGCAGCAGGATCTCGTTGGCGATACAGTCGGGATGCTGCAGCACGTAGCGCAGGATCGCGACCCGCACCGGGTTGCCCAGCGCCTTACAGACCAGGGCCAGTTGCCGGTCGCCCGGGGTGGACATATCGTGTGCCGTCGCCATCGTCGGCCTCCCTTCCACCGGGGTTTCCGCATACTGTACGACGCCACAGGGCGAGAGTCAAGATCGGCTTTGCGTCATACGTGTTCACACCCGGGGTAACACATGCGCCTGGGAGCGAGGGCGTCCCGCCCTCGTCGCATCTACGAGGGCAAGCTGCCCCTTTCAGGGGTAGAGTTTCTGGCGGATGGCGTCCTGATGCGCTGCTTGCCCTCACCCCCCCCTCTCCCAGCCTGGGAGAGGGGGGTATGTTGTTGGCGTTGCGGTGCGCCAGCTTCGCTGGCGCACCGCAACGCCAGATTCTGGCCCCCTCCCCTGGAAGGGGAGGGGGTAGGGGGGTGGGGTATGCGGGGCCTGGAGGCGCAACGCTCAAAAACCCTACCCCTGAGAGGCAAGCTGCCCTCGCTCCCAGGAGACATGTGAACACGTACGTTACGTCAGGCCAGGGCGTGAGCAACGTCCGCCTCCGGCAGTGGGGTGTGGGGCCGCGTAGCTAGACGCATCAGGGTCAGCCCCGGCGGGGGCGCGAGGGTCTGCCCGAAACCTGATGCGAATAGGCAGCGCAGCCACCCCGGAGACATTGCACGATCCTGCTGGCAAACCCGGGTACGCGGGCGGGACACCCGCGCACCCGGCGTGAGCAAAACGGCGTTTGCCTGCAGGATCGTTGCATCAGCCCTGAGCACTGTGCGGCGTGCCGGCGTGGCAGGAGCCGGCAGTGGTATAATGCCAGGTGGAATTGGCGATCCCGCAGTGTCCCGCTCATCTCCACAGCTCTACAGCGCCACACAGGGCTTTGTAGAGCTGTAGCGCTGTAGAGCTGTGGAGATGAGCCAATGCGATGTCATCAAGCAGAATCGGTATAATCTGGCAGTTATCTGCTGATCCACGGGAGTGGTACGACCACCATGTTGACCGAGCGCGAGCTTGCGGCCCTGCCCACAGCCTATCATGTCGAACACCTGCGGATTGCGCCGAACATCATCCTGGCGCCGATGGCGGGAGTCACCGACAGCGTCTTCCGGCGCATGATCCTGCGCCTCGGCGGCTGCGGGCTGGTCAGCACCGAGATGACCAACGCCGCCAGTATGAGCCCGAAGGCGCTCAGGCGCCACCATCTGCTAGATTACCTGCCCGAGGAACGCCCGCTCACCATGCAGCTGTCCGGCAATGAGCCGGACCTGGTCGCCGCTGCCGCACACACCGTCGAGCAGCTCGGCGCAGACATCCTCGACATCAACTGCGGCTGCCCCTCGCCCAAGGTCACCGGCGGCGGCCACGGCGCCTCACTCCTGCGCGACCTGCCGAAGCTCGGGCGCGTCCTGCGGGCGGTGCGGGCCGCCGTACAGATCCCCGTCACGCTAAAGTTCCGGGCCGGCTGGGACGAGCAGAGCCTCAACTTTCTCGAGACGGCGAAGATCGCGGAGGACGCCGGCATCGCGGCGATCGCGCTGCACCCGCGGACCCGCGAGCAGGGCTACAAGGGCAGCGCCGACTGGGGGCGCGTGGCCGCCGTCAAGCAGGCGGTGCGCATCCCGGTGATCGGCAGCGGCGACGTGAAGCACGCCGCGGACGCCCTGATCCGCCTGCGCGACAGCGGCGCCGATGGGGTAATGATCGGCCGCGCCGCCATGGAAAACCCCTGGATCTTCCTGCAGATCGCCCAGATCCGCCGCGGCGAACCGCTCTTCCAGCCCGGGCCCGCCGATAAGCTGGCGTTCCTGCTAGGCTATATGGACCTGTGTGAGGCCGAGATGCCCGGCCGGCTCGCCTTGAACAAGATCAAGCAGCTGATCGGCCAGTTTGTCGTCGGGCTGCCCAACGCCAGCCAGCTGCGGGTTGCTGTCCACCAGGCGCAGAGCCCCGTGGCGGCCCGCAGCGCGATCGAAGCCTACTTCGAGCCATTCCTCGCCACGCCCGTCAACTGGCCCCACCACCAGCCGGGCTGGACTGCCAACGCCCTTCTGAATACAAACGACTGACAAGCCATGCACGACGGTTACCTCTTCACCCTGGGCATCTGCGGGAGCGCCAATGATAGCGGCCCGGCCTATGAGTGCCTGAATGCCATGCTCGCCGCCCTGCCGCCGGTCAAGCGCGCCGCCTACCTGGGCGAAGTACTGATCAGCGTCGAGGCCCCCAGCCTGGACGACCCGTTGACCACACCGCTGCTCGCCGACATCGCTGACGCCGAGGTGCTGCTGGTGGTCACCCCGCTGCCTGGCGGCGAGCTACCCGCGCGCCTGCACGGCCTGGTCGAAGCGCTCAACGCAGCGCCGCCACCGGTGCGCCGTCGCTTCGTGGCCCTGGTGGCGATCGGCGATGACTCGCCCCACGGCCTGTGGCCGCTGCGGCACGCGCTCGACCTGGTGGAAGCGGAGTGCATCGGCGAGCTCTACGTTGGCACGGCCACCGACCCGGACGAATTGATCGCCGAGGCGGTGGCGCTTGCCCGCCAGGCCTTCAGCCGTGCCCACCATATGCACCCGGACGCCCGGGTGTAGCCGCTGTGACGTCCGACGAACTCCAACCGGCCATCCCTGCCGCCAAGCACCCGCTGCTCGATGCGGCAATCTACTGGCTGCTGGCCCGCCGCTCGATCTGGAAGTTCTTCGACCGGGTCTGGCTGCAGAGCCACGGCCCACTGCCCGATCCGCGGGGCGGCCCGCTGATCCTCTACCTGAACCATGCCTCGTGGTGGGACGGCTACCTGATGTACGTCATCCACCGCGTGGTGCTCCGCGGGCGTTTCGATGCGCACCTGCTGATGGAGGAGAAGCAGCTGCGCGCCTACCGCTTCTTCAGCTGGTCCGGCGCCTTCAGCGTCAACCGGAACGACCCGGAGGACGCGCGGCGATCGCAGGCCTACGCCGCCGCGCTGCTACGCGGCGGCACACGGCCACGGGCGCTGTTTATCTTTCCCCAGGGCCGGATCGTGCCAAACGACCGGCGGCCACTCGTCACCTTCCCCGGGATAGCGCGCATCATCGCTCAGGCCGGCGCCGTGAACCTGTGCCCGGTCGCCTTGCGCTACGAGCTCCTCGGGCGCCAGTATCCCCAGGCGTATATCCGCATCGGGCCGCAGCACCGCGCTGCCACCCCGGATGATCCCGACGCCACGCTGCGCGAGATCACCTGGCGGCTCACCGCAGCCTGTGACGCGCTGCGCGATGATGTGCTCGAACAACGCCTTGAGCGCTTCAGGCCGCTGTTGCGCGGGCGCCGCGGTATCGACGAGCAGTTTGACGCCGTGCTGCGTCTGCTGCCTACGCCCCGCTCTCCTGCTCAGCACGCGCGCGGAGACGCCGCACCAGGCGCGGCACACCCCCCCGCCCGGCAATGACGGCAAAGATCAGCCCGCCGATGATCGCCGCCGTGGCCTGACCACGGGCCAGGTTGACCACCACGAACATCGTCAGATTCGTGAGATAGAGCGTCAGCGGCAGCCAGAGCCAGAAGGGACGGCCGTGCCTCCCCGGCGCAGTGCGGGTCGCCCGCGCTGCGCCACTGCGATGGAGCGCCAGCACCCAGCTCAAGAGCAGGCTGGTGAACCACCAGGCGATAAAATTGGAGGCGGGGATACCATAATACAGGCCCGGATCGCTGTCACTCCAGGTCCAGTAGTGATTGATATGCACCGCGAATGGCTCGATTGTTACGTCAAGTAGAAGCGCAAATGCCGTCGCGATCAGCACCCGTCCGACGCTGACCCGCGCCTCGGACCCGGTGGTACGATTCTCGGGATAGAGGAACAGGCCCGCCACACCCATCGCCGAGGTCACGATCAGCAGCCAGGCGAACGGGATAGCCAGCGGCACCACCCCAAAGACCTGGGGCTGCAGCACATCGGTGTAGCTATAGGAGCCAAATGGGAAGCCGGTACTCGCACCGACGTGCTCGATCAGCCATGAGAGAAAGAGCACCCATAGCGAGGCCAGGATGCCCCAGCGGCCGAAGTTGACGGCGAGCCAGAGCCCCATGAGGGCGCCCTGCAGGATCAGCAGCGCACCACCCATCCAGGTGCCCCAGACCGGCACCCGGTCCAGCGCAATCAAGGCGATCGACCAGGGATAGAGAAAGAGGTAAAAGCCGAAGAGCGCCGCAACGGCGAGACGTGGCCGTGTGGTCAGACCGAACATAGCGAGCCATTCCTATCGCAGCAGATGAACACATTGTAGCCCATAGAGCATTATAGATTCGGCTATTTTGCCTGTCAAAGTCGCGTCCAGACGCGGCAGGTAACGATTCTGTTACTTGCCCTCCGGTTGTCGAGTATGATACGATAGGCTCCAACCTTAGCACGGCACCATGACGTTCTCCGGTGCAGCGCGTCCAGCTGCCACGTCGTCCACCGGTGCAGGCAACGGAGCGGAAGTGGCAAGCGCGGGGAGGCGGCCATGACAGCTTTCAGCCAGCGTCTCAGGATCTTACTCGTCGAAGACGACAACCATATCGGGCGTATCGTCGAACTGGCGCTGCCAGAACTTGGCATCCCGTACGAGTTTGTCACCGTACTCAGTGCCGAGGAGGGGCTGGAGCTCTGGAACCAGCAGCCCTTCGATCTGCTGGTGGCCGACTACAATCTGCGCGGCATGAGCGGGCTGAAGCTCATCGAGCTGCTCAAGGAGCGCGGCGTCACCGCGCCCATGGTGATGGTGACCGCCTACGACACTGACCATCTGCGCCGCGAGGCGCGTGCCCTCGGCGTGAGCGCCTATCTATCCAAGCCGTTCTTCATGGACGAACTGGTGGAGACGGTGCGTGGCCTGGTCGCCCAGCACAACGCGCGCGCCGTCAACGGCTGAGACCATCCAGACCTGCGCCGGGCCAACCGACGACCGGGCTCCCGGTCGTCGGTTGACGTTTCTAGCGCGCGCGCCTCGGGGCGAGCACAGCTGCCGGTCTCACGGTGCAAGCTACCAACGCACCCTGCGCAGCGCGCTAATCCAGGCGCTGTGTCGCAGGTGGGCGGGCCGGCGGCGTTGCCGTCGCCCCGTTGGCGCTCCCGCGACTCACGGCATCGATAAAGGGCTTGATCGTCTCAATCGGCAGCGGGAAGATGATCGTGCTGTTCTTCTCAACCGCGATTTCGGTGAGCGTCTGCAGGTAGCGCAGCTGGAGCGTCACCGGCTCGTGGGCCATGATCTCGGCAGCCTCGGCCAGGGTGCGGCTGGCCTGCAACTCGCCATCGGCGTGGATCAGCTTGGCGCGTTTCTCGCGCTCCGCCTCGGCCTGCTTGGCCATCGCGCGCTGCATGTTCTGCGGCAACTCGACATCCTTGACCTCGACGATCGTCACCTTGATGCCCCAGGGCTCAGTCTGCTCGTCGATGATCTGCTGCAGCTTCTGGTTGATCTTCTCGCGCTGGGCAAGCAGTTCGTCCAACTCCACCTGGCCAACCACCGAGCGCAGCGTCGTCTGGGCGATCTGCATGGTGGCGCGGATGTAGTCCATCACTTTGGTCACGGCCCAGTTCGGGTTGAGCACCTGGAAGTAGAGCACCGCGTTGACCTTGATCGTCACGTTGTCGAGGGTGATCACCTCCTGCACCGGCACATCCATGGTGATCACGCGCGTGTCGACCCGCACCATGCGCTCAAAGACTGGAATGACCAGGAAGAGCCCCGGGCCACGGGCGCCCATCAGCCGCCCCAGCCGAAAGATCACGCCCCGCTCGTACTCGGGCACGATCTTGATCGCCGAGAGCAGCACCATGAGCGCAATAAAGGCCAGGACGGCCAGACAGGCGAGTAATGCAAGACCAGTTCCACCACCCATCCTCATGCTCCTTGCTGGTTAGTGTTAGACTTCAGCCTTTGTCGCGCGCGGCAGCCAGGTGCTGTCACCCTGCGCGGAACCGCAGGCGGAGCGAAGGGTCCCGGCAGCGTGCACGGGCCGGGATTCTGCGCTGTGCTCAGCATAACACGTTTCGTTGGCCGACTAACCCTGGCGATCAGGCGAACTGCGTGGCGCGGGGCCAGGCTCCTCGGTGACACGCCGCACCGTCAGTCGCAGTTCGTAGACCCCGGTCACGCGCACCAGTTCACCCGGCTCCACGTCGCCATCTTCGCTGACTGCCCGCCAGAGCGCCCCCTCGACAAAGACAAACCCCTCCGGATCGAGGCGCTTGCGTACCTCGGCGAGCCGGCCGACCAGGCCCTCCTGGCCGGTCGCCACTGGCCGGTTCCGCGTGCGCAGCACCAGGTAGATGCCCACGGCCGCAAAGGCGGCAACCAGCAGCGCGACCAGCACCACTGCCCACAGGGCCACACCCACCCCCGGCGCCTGGGCCGCGTCGAACAAGGTCAGGGCACTGACCACCAGCACGACAAGACCAACCACGGTGAATGCTCCGTGTGACGGCGTATACAGATCGGCCACAATCAGGCCAAACACGATCACCAGCCCCAGCACCGCCAGCCAGCGCACCGGCAAGACGATCAAGCCGACGGCGGCGGCGAGCAAGAGCACGATGCCAAGCCCGGCCAGCACACCCAGCCCCGGCGTGACCAACTCGCCGTAGATGGCAACTGCCGCCAGCACCAGCAGCAAGAAGGCCACCGTCGGCGTCGCCAGCAGCAACAGGACCTGCTCCCAGAGGGTCGGCGCCAGCGGCTGCGGCGCGCGGCCTAGCGTGCTCAGCGTGCGTTGCTCGCCGTCCTCCAGGACGACCACCCGCCCTTCGAGCGTAACCAGCAACTCCTGCAGATCGCGGGCTACCACGTCTACCGCTGGGGGAACCAGCGCAACCGCCTGCTCGTTATTGAGCACGAGGCCCTGGCGCACGGCCTGCTCGACCCAGGCGTCGCTGCGCCCCCGGGCACGGTTCCAATCCGTGAACTGGTTGATGGTCTCATTGTAGAGCAGTTCCCGGGTCGCGTCACTGAGATTCGCGGTCGGCTGCACCAGGGGCGCGGCGATGCCGAAGCTGGTGTTGGGGGCCATGGCGGCGAGGTGGGCCGCGGGCAGGAGCCACACCCCGGCGGCGCCGCTGCGTGTGCCCGGCGGTGTCACATAGACGACCACAGGCACCCGGGCCTGGGCCACCTGGGCAGCGGCACTGCGCACCTCGCTCAGCACTGCGCCCTGGGCGCTGAGCTGGACGATCAGCAATTCGGCGCCGGCCGCCTCGGCCTCACGCATAGCCCGCTCGAGGAAGCCGACGCTAAAACGACTCACCACTCCGTCGAGGGTGAGCGTATAGATCGGGCCGCGCCCCTGGGCCTCGCCTGGCCGGGCAAGGCTCAGCACGGCCGCCAGCACAAGCAGCAGCCACAGCCCGCGCCGCGCGAGACGCGCAATCAGCTCACGATGAGGGTTGTTCATCCCTGGTAGATCATGGTTATCGATCAATCAATCAGCGCTCCGGGCCACGAGCAACGAAGCGTTTGATACGCCGCTCCAGTTCGGCGCGCGGCAACAGCACCTTGCGCCCGCAACGTTCACAGCGCAGGCCGATCTCGGCGCCCAGGCGCACGATACGCCAGGTATCGCCGCCGCACGGGTGGGCCTTGCGGGTCTGGACAATATCGTCGAGGTGCAGCTCAATTGGCGGAGGCATGACGTGCTTGGTGTACGGCGCGACAACGCGGCTAGACACAATACCTTGCACAGAAGCGCTTCGCCCACACCGCAACCCTTCCCCGTCACTGGGAGCGGGCATGCGCGGCGCCTCCCCCCAGCGGATCGAGGTTGGGAGGGGGGGCGTGCCGCGCGCAGCGCCGTCTGTGCACGGTATTGGCCCTGGTGCGATTGCAGATTGCAGATTTGCGATGGTAGATTGGGCGCGGCACATCTGGACACGGTCGAGGTCGCGCTGATGCCCGAACAGGTCGCCTGGAACTGCACTAGACACGCTTCGCTTCATCCCAGAGCGCGAGTAGTTCATCGAGCTCCATAGCGGCCAGCGGGCGCCCGCGGGCGGCGGCGGCAGCCTCGAGGGCGGTGAAGCGGCGGCGGAACTTGGCATTAGCCTCGCGAAGCGCCGCCTCGGCATCGAGGCCGAGCCAATCGGCGAGCCGGGTAGCGACGAACAGCGCATCGCCCAGTTCCTCGGCGGCATGCCGCGGATCGCCGGCGGCAGCAGCCACGGCGAGCTCGTCGAGCTCTTCCTGCAGCTTCGCCCAGACCTGGGCCACATCGGCCCAGTTGAAGCCGGCGCGGGCCGCCTTTTTGCCGAGCTTCTGGGCCGCGGCCAGCGCCGGCAGGGTGGGCGGCACGCCATCGAGGGCGCTGGCGCGGCTTTTGCCCCTGGCGGCCAGCTCGGCCGCCTTGATCTGCTCCCAGTTGCGCAGCACCTGGCTCTCACCCTCCACCGCCAGTTCGGCGAAGACGTGCGGGTGGCGGCCGATGAGCTTGCGCGTGACCTGCTCCAGCACATCCTCCAGGGCAAAGTGCCCGGCCTGGCGTGCCATCTCGCTGTGGCTGAAGACGGCGATCAGTAGATCGCCCAGCTCCTCGCTCAGGGCGGCCAGGTCATCAGCATCGATCGCTTCGAGCACCTCGTGCGTCTCCTCGAGCAAGGCGGCGCGGAGTGAGCGATGGGTCTGGCGCACGTCCCACGGGCAGCCACCCGGAGCGAGCAGGCGCGTGACCACCCAGCGCAGGCCGTCGGCGCCGCGACCATCGGCGGCCGGGGCAAGCGGCGGCACGTAGAGCAGTAGCACGCCAGCAGGCTCCAGCGGCCAGGCGGCAATCTCGGCCAGGGTGTCTGCTCGCGGAGCACCGGTCGCGCCAGCAGGGTCAACGGCTGCGCATTGCACCGGGTGCGCAGCGGGGTAGCGCGTTTGCAGCAGGGCGGCCAGCGCTGGCCAGTCGGCCGTAGGCTCGCCGTGGATCACGGCGGGCGCTGCGGGGGCGAGCGGGAAGGGGGCAGGCGGTGGCTGGTAGGCGCCAAAGCCCTGCGTCTCGGCATACGACGCCACCGTCACCGGCGCGCCGGGCGCGGGCAGGCCCGCAGGCCGGGCAGCGGCGAGCAGCGCCGCCACCTCCCAGAGCTGCACGCCGGTCAGCGCCTCCAGGCGAAAGGTGGCGAGCGCAGCATCCAGCAACCGGCCGTGGCTCAACAACGCCATTGGAGACCTCACGCCGCGCGCCGCGCACAGCGCATCGTGATGTAACCACTCACTGCGGGAACGGGAGCGGGACGCTGTTGGGATCGAAGCCGGGGGCGATCTGCAGCTCGCCGCTCTTCTCTGCCTGGCGCCGCAGCTCCTCGTACCAGGGCGTAAAGCTCTGCTCGTAGTAGAGCTGCGCATTATTGCTGGTGCGCAACTGGTCGAAGCTATCGAAGGGCCGATCCGCCTCGCGCTCGAGCACCTCGATCACGTGCCAGCCAAACTGGCTCTGCACCTTCGTCGGTGTCTTGAGCGGCGCGGAGAAGGCCACTTCGTCGAACTCGGGCACATACTGGCCACGGGGCGCCCAGCCAAGCTCGCCGCCCTTCTCGGCCGAGCCGGTATCCTGAGAGCGCTCGCGGGCCAGGCGCGCGAAATCAGCGCCGGCCGCCAGGTCGGCCAGCACCTGGTCGGCGGCAGCCTCGTCCTTGACAAGGATGTGGCGCGCGTTGACCATCTCGGCGCGGGTGTTGCGGGCGATCACCTCAAAGACCAGTTGCTCGCGGGCGGTGCGCTCACGGCTCGCGACCATCGAACCGAGCGGGGTCGCGAGGTCAAGGGACGCCTGGGGCAGGACCGCCGCGTCAACCGCCGCCGGGTCGACGCCAATCCCGTGGCGGCGCGCATAGTCGAGCAGCAACAGATCCTGGACCACGCTGTCAAAGATCCGCGCGCGGACGTCGGCCTCATTCGCCAGTTGCTCGATCTGTTCCCGTGTCTGGCCCTGGGCGACGAGATCGGCGACGCCGGGGCCTATGTCTCGTTCGAGGCGGCGCGCAAAATCGGCGACGGTGTACGTCTGGCCGGCGAAGCGCAGGATCACCGGGCTGCCGGGGGGCGAGACGATCGCCTGGCCGTTCTGGGTGCTGGCGCATCCTGCAAGGGCACCCAGCAGCAGCAGCCCGGCGCAGAGCCGGAGGATGATAGGAGTAAGTCTGGCTGAACTGTTCATACGTTTTCAGCGTGATGCATCATACATCGCTCGCAAGCCATCGGTCATCGGCTCTCCCCTCACCGCTCCGCGTTACTGGTCTCGCCGAGTGAGAGGATCGCCATAAAGGCCTCCTGAGGAATCTCGACATTGCCGACCATCTTCATACGCTTCTTGCCCTCTTTCTGCTTTTCGAGCAGCTTACGCTTGCGTGTCACATCGCCGCCGTAGCACTTGGCGAGCACGTCCTTGCGCATGGCGCGCACGGTCTCGCGCGCAATCACCTTGCTGCCGATCGCGGCCTGGATGGGCACTTCGAACATCTGGCGCGGGATGAGCTGCCGCAGGCGCTCCACCAGGTCGCGGCCACGCTGGTAGGCAAACTCGCGATGGACGATCAGCGAGAGCGCATCGACGGGCTGCTGATTAACCAGCACATCGAGCTTGACCAGGTCGGCCTCCTGGTAGCCGGCGAGGGCATAGTCGAGCGAGGCATAGCCCTGGGTGCCGCTCTTGAGCCGGTCGTAGAAGTCGATCACGATCTCGGCCAGCGGCATACGATACTTGAGCAAGACGCGCGTCGGGTCGAGGTACTCCATCGTCTCAAAGACGCCGCGCCGGGTAGTGACCAGCTCCATAATCGCGCCGATGTAGCGGGTCGGCGTGATCACGCTAATCTGCACGATCGGCTCCTCGATCGCCGCGATCTTGCTCACCTCGGGCATTTCGGAGGGATTGGAGACGGTGACGATCTCGCCATCGGTACGGAGCACCTGGTACTCCACACTGGGCGCGGTGATCAGCAGGTCGAGGTCGTACTCACGCTCAAGCCGCTCGCGCACGATCTCCATATGCAGCAGGCCCAGAAAGCCGGCGCGGAAGCCAAAGCCGAGCGCTGCGGAGCTCTCGGGCTGGTAGGAGAGGGCGGCATCGTTCAGTTTGAGCTTCTCAAGCGCGTCGCGCAGCTCAGGATAGGCGTTGCTATCAACCGGATAGAGGCCGGCGAAGACCATCGGCTTGGCCGGGCGATAGCCGGGCAGCGGCGTGGCAGCGGGCTGGTCGGCCAGGGTGACGGTATCGCCGACCTGGCATTCCTCGACCGTCTTCAGGCCGGTGGCGATGTAGCCCACCTCGCCGGTATTGAGCAGATCGAGGGGCTGCATTGCGGGGCGGAACGCGCCAATCTCGAGCGTCTCGGCCCGGGCGCCGGTACCCATAAACTGCACTCGCGCACCAGAGGGCAGGGCGCCGTCGACGACACGCACGGCAGCGATCACGCCCTTGTAGGGATCGTAGTGCGAGTCGAAGATCAGCGCGCGCAGCGGCTGCCCGGCCTGACCGTGGGGCGGAGGGATACGGGTAACGATCGCCTCGAGGATCGCGGGGACGCCGATGCCCTCCTTGGCCGAGGCCATAATCGCCTCGGCGGCAGGGATGCCGATCACCTTCTCGATCTCGGCTGCCACCTCCTCGGGATGGGCGCCGGGCAAGTCAATCTTATTGATCACCGGGATGATCGTCAGGTCATTCTCGAGGGCCAGGTAGACGTTGGCAAGCGTCTGGGCCTCGATGCCCTGGGCCGCGTCGATGACGAGCAGGGCGCCCTCGCAGGCAGCGAGCGAGCGGCCAACCTCGTAGCTGAAGTCCACGTGGCCAGGCGTATCGATCAGGTTGAGCATATAGTGCTCGCCATCGGCGGCCTGGTAACGCATACGCACCGCTTTGAGCTTGATCGTGATCCCGCGCTCACGCTCAAGCTCCATCGAGTCGAGGTGCTGGTCACGGCGCTCACGATCAGCGATGGTGCTGGTCATCTGCAGCAGCCGGTCAGAGAGGGTCGTCTTGCCGTGATCGACGTGAGCGATGATACAGAAATTGCGAATCTTGCGCTGATCAGCCATGGTGCGTTTCCAGGCCGGAAGGCCGGCGGGCGGGTGTGGACGTCCGCTGGCAGTATACCATCAATTCCCGGGAAGCGACCGCTTGCCGGGAAGAGTTCCCGATTGCGCCGACGACGGCGCTACGGTATACTTTTCGCTGGCTCGCGTCGCGACAGAACAGCAGCCATGAAGCCAGCGAGGAGCGACAGATCAGTATGGAGTTGGTACGGGCCCGGGTAGTGATTGCAGGCCGTGTGCAGGGTGTCGGCTTTCGGGCCCATACACGGGACCGGGCGCGGGCGGCCGGGGTGGAGGGCTGGGTCCGCAACCTGCCCGACGGGCGGGTCGAGGCGGTCTTCGAGGGCACACGCCCGGCGGTGCAGCGCCTGGTCACCTGGTGTTACAGCGGCCCCAACAGCGCGATGGTTGAGAAGGTTGAGATTCAGTGGGAACCGGCGACCGGGAAAGAGGGTGGCTTCAGCATTGCCTGGTAGCCGCCCGCCCTGATGGTACTTGCCGCTGCAACCCCCGACCGGCGGCGTCCGTCTATCACCTATGAAGCAGCGACATCAGCGCCATGCCGCGTGAGCAAAGGACGCCCCGATGCCCAGATCCCGCTGGAAGCTGATCACCAGCGTGCTGATCAGCCTGGTGATCCTGATCCTTGCGGTGCTGAACCGCGCCTGGATCCGTGAGGCCTTTGGCCTGCTCAACGAGGCCCGGCACGGCTGGCTTGTGCTTGCCTTTACGCTGATCGGCCTCAGCTACCTGATCAGCTCGCAGGTGTTCAACATCGTCCTGCGCTCACTGGGCTATCGTATCGGTATCCTCCGCCTCTGGGCCACGGCGCTGGTGGCGATCGTGGTCAGCCAGTCGGTGCCGGCCGGTGGGGTGGGCAGCTACGCCTTCCTGATGAGCAACTTCATCCGGCGCGGCATCTCGCCCGGCGAGTCGGCGCTGATCGCCTCGCTGGAGACATTGAGCTACGCGGTGGCGATGCTGCTGGTCTTCTCCTTCAGCCTGATCTACCTGGCCGTACACGGGCTTGATGCGGCGACAGCAAGCATCGTGGCCGGCGTGGTCGCGATTACGCTGATCGGCGGCGGAGCGTTCCTGCTCACCCGCCCGGAGGCGACGCTGCGCCACTGGGCGACCACGGTGCAGCTCGGGGTGGGCCGACTGGTGGGCCGGCGCTGGACGGGGGCGTGGGCGGCGCGGGTCATCACGGACCTGACCCGCGGGCGCGCGCTGCTGGCCAGCCGCCGCCGCGACGTCATCTTGCTGGTGCTGGTGCAACTGACGGCGCTGAGCGGCCACAGTCTCGCGATGCTGGCGGTGCTAAAGAGCCTCGGGGTGGATGCCAACTTCGGCATGATGCTCGCCGCCTTTGGCATTGCGCTGGTCACGTCGACCTTCAACGTGCTGCCGGGCGGCGGCGGCACGGTGGAGGCGGCGCTGGTGGCCGTGCTCACCCAACTGGGCACCGGCCCGGCCGCGCTGCCGGCGGCGATCATCTTCCGGCTCTTCAACTTCTGGCTGCTGATGCCGGTGGCCGCGGCCTGCTACCACTGGCTGATGCACGAGCCGGTCACGCCCCTCGTCTCGAGCCGGGCGGCGCACGCCGAGGTGCGTGCGCCGCTGGAGTGAGTGCGGGGCGACGCCCCTACCGGGGCTGGCGGGGCTGTGCCCCACGCCCCGAGGCGTTATCCCGGCCCCATCACAGCCAGCGGGGCGCGCCGCCCCCGCACCCCCGGACGTGTTGCCAGGCGTGCCGCCGATCCCCGCGGGGCTGGCGGGGCGCGCCGCCCCCGCACCCCCGGACCGGAGGCCTGCCCCGTGGCGGCTGGCGGGGCGCGCCGCCCCCGCACCCCCGGACCGGGGGCCGCCGCCGGCCCCCGGCACCCCCGGCGCCGGGGCTCCGCCCCGGACCCCGCCGGAAGGCAGCGTTCCTGGCGGGACGGCCGCGGGGTCATGCCCGCGCCGCGGTCGGGGGATGGCCGTCCCAGCGGCACGGCCGCTGCCGGGCAGGGCGGGCCGTCACCCCCGCTGCGGTTGGCGGGGCGACGCCCCTACCGGGGCTGGCGGGGCTGTGCCCCACGCCCCGAGGCGTTATCCCGGCCCCATCACAGCCAGCGGGGCGCGCCGCCCCCGCACCCCCGGACGTGTTGCCAGGCGTGCCGCC
>Ga0272446_1002906_pt1 | contig 22483 bp, 15 predicted proteins | sample YNPCB0061_FD_194587 | JGI IMG/M metagenome (GOLD analysis project Ga0272446, IMG submission 194587) | Hot spring microbial mat communities from Yellowstone National Park, WY, United States - YNP-CB-006-1 | ecosystem: Environmental > Aquatic > Thermal springs > Hot (42-90C) > Sediment | place... | reverse complement strand
GGGTGCGCGGGCCTCCGGCCCGCTTCCGCAGGGGATGTGGGGAAACCGGGTTTCCCCACATCCCCTGCGTGAGGGCTGCGCCCTCCCAAACCTACGGCGCGGGGGTTCGCGCGGGCGAAGGCGGGGGCCCTGCCGTGGGCGGCTCGGGCGGCACGGGGGTGGGCGGCTCGGGCGGCGCGGGGGTGGGCGGCTCGGAGAACGGCGGCGTGGGCAGTTCGACCGGCGCGGGGGTGGGCGCTTCCGAGGGGAACGGAGCAGGGGTCTCCGTCGGGGTCTCCGTGGGCGGCGGCGGCGGCGGCGGCTCCACGACCTCGGTTGCGGTGGGCGTCTCAGTGATAATCGGCGTCAATGGCTCCGGTATGCTGGTTGGCGCCGGGGGGGGCGGAATATAGATCGGCGGCGCGGTGGGCGGCTCGGGGCTGGGAGGAATCGCCTCGATCGTCGGTAACGCTGACGCAGTTGGCGTAGGACTGGGCGCAGGCGCGCTTGAGGGCGACGCGGCCGGCCCCGGCGTGAGCGTGGGCGTGGCGGTCGCAGCAAGGGGCGAGGCCATGATGCCGGGGCCGGGTGCTTCAGTCGAGGTTGGCGCAGGCAGAGGCGGAGGCGGGCTGCCAGAAAAGGCGCCCTCACGGATCAGGCCCACACCCGCAACCGCGTAGACTACCAGAATCGCTCCCAGCAGGGTAAGTAGCATCCCATAGATGGCGCGGTCGCGGGCAGGAAGACCGGCGAGCCAGCCGCGCAACCCACCGGCGGAGGCCAGTGCCGGTTCAATCGGCGGGGCGGCGACCGGTACCGGCGTTGATGGGAGGACCATGCCCGTGTATAATGGGCACTTGACATGATCCGCAGAAAGACAGAAATTGAGCTGATAGTCCGGCGGCGTCGAGGGGATCTCCTGCGCCTGGCCGGTGGCGTAGCAGCGATGCTCAGGCGTTGGCGAGGCGAAGCGGATCGCCTGGTTCTGCTTGAGCCCAAGGTATGGGCAGTGTCCGGTTGGCTCGAGCATGGTTGGTGAACGGTTTCGCCGCGACGTTGCCGTGTGCATTATAGAACCCGGTTCAAGTGACGTCAAAGAACAGGAGTTACGCGGTCGCCTTCTGACGGGGAGGGGTGAAGGGCCTGCGGCCCTCCGCTAACCGGTTGTTGCCCGCCCGCGGCGGGAGGGCCGTGGGGGTTGCGCCAGGCTGCCTGGCCGCCGCGGGCGAGAACAGGGGGATGTGGGGAGGCTGCGCCTCCCCGCACCCCTCCATCGCGTAAGTCCTGTCACAGAAGCACAGGTGCCCGTATGCGCGTCGTTATTGTCTCTGACATTCATTCAAACCTCGTTGCCCTGGAGACAGTCCTGGCCGCGGCGGGCAGTTTCGACGACCTCTGGTGCCTGGGTGATACGATCGGCTATGGCCCGCGCCCGAATGAATGCGTTGCCTTGATGCGCCAGCACGCCAGCAAGGCCCTCACCGGAAATCACGACCTCGCCTGTCTGGGCAGAATCGACCTGCGCGACTTCAACCCCGATGCGCGCCGGGCCAATATCTGGAACGGCGAACAACTCAGCGCGGAGAATCGCGCCTGGCTCGAGCAACTCGCCCCTACGCTGCCGATTGACGAACGCTTCTTTCTTGCCCACGGCAGCCCGCGTGAGCCGATCTGGGAGTATGTGCTCTCGACCGAGCAGGCCGCCGGCAACTTCCAGGTGTTCAACCAACAGGTATGTTTCATCGGCCATTCGCATGTCCAGCTCGGCTTTCGCGTCCGCGAGGGCTATGAGCGCTGCGAACGCTTCCTGGCCGACCGCCAGCGGGTGGTGGAGATCGAGGACCACTCCCGCTTCATCATCAACCCCGGTAGCGTGGGCCAACCGCGGGACCAGGACCCCCGCGCGGCCTATGCGATCCTCGACACCGATCGCGGAACGGTAACCTTTGCTCGCGTAGAATACGACGTGCGCGCCACGCAACGCCAGATGATCGAGGCGCGCCTGCCGGGCGCGCTGGTTCGCCGGCTGGAGTATGGGATGTAGGCGGGCACCCGGCGTTCCCCTTGCTCTGGCCCTGTCGGGCGTCGGAGGGCTGCGCCTTCCCAACCCCTCCCGGTGGGTGAGGGTCTGGGGAAACCAGGTTTCCCCAGACCCCTGCCTGAGGGCGGCGCCCTCCCAACCCCTCCCGGTGGGTGAGGGTCTGGGGAAACCAGGTTTCCCCAGACCCCTGCCTGAGGGCTCCGCCTTGCCGGACCCTCCCACGGGCGAGCCAGAGGCACGGGCCTGGGTGCGCAGGCTCCGGCCCGCGTTCACGCCACGCGGGGACCCCGGCTGCGTACGTCCTTGTTAATTAAACGCGCCAACGCAAGATTATTGAGCCAGGAGAATCGCAACCAGACGATGAGCGGATCGTCATCCGCAGTGTGCCCGCTGTTGAGCCACGCGCAAGCAGGGCCGCGCATACTGGCACGACGGAACGGGGCTTTTGGAAGCGAAGGACCAATGCAAAAACAACCCACCCGTGAGGTAAGCGCGCCCGCGCTGGCGCTGCCGCTGCCCCTCCTGATCGGCGCGGCTGTCGCCCTGCTGGGAAGCCTGGTTATTGCCGTCCCCGGGGACCCCGAATGGTGGAAGGTGATCCTCCTGGGGGTGGTTCAGGGGATCACCGAATGGCTGCCGATCTCCTCCACTGGCCACCTGCTGATCGTCTCCGATTTGCTGGGGTATAGCGGCAGCATCGGGGGCACGTTCGAGATCTTCATCCAGTTCGGCACGGTGCTGTCGGTGGTGGCATTCTACGCCGGCGATCTCCTGACCCAGGGGCGCGCCCTGCTGGGGCGCGGCACGCGCGACGAAGCGCTGGCGGCGCGACGTCTGTGGATCGGGGTATTCATCGCGGCCCTGCCCGCGGCGATCATCGGCATCGTCTTCCGCGACTTCATCAAAGCCGTGCTCTTCGAGACGCCCCAGGTTATCGCCGGGGCGTTGATCGTCGGCGGGATCGTCTTTCTCATCATCGAGCGCTTTCCGCTTCGCGCCCCGCGCACCCACGACCTCGGGCGCGTTACGCCCTGGCAGGCCCTGGGGGTGGGCATCGCCCAGGTGTTTGCCCTGATTCCGGGGGTGTCGCGCTCCGGTTCGTCAATCGTCGGCGGGTTGCTGGCCGGTCTCGACCGGCGCACCGCGACCGCCTTCTCGTTCTACCTCTCGATCCCCGTCCTCGGCGCGGCAACCGTTGTGGACCTGATCGGCAGCCTGGACCAGGTGCAGGCCGGCGACTGGGGCCGCCTGCTGCTGGGCACGGTGGTGGCGATGATCGTCGGCTACCTGGCCATTGGCTGGCTGTTGCGCTACGTCGCGCGCCACACCTTTGTTGCCTTTGGCATCTACCGCATCGCGATCGGGCTGCTCATTCTGTGGCTGGCCGCTGTGGGTATGCTGTAGGGCCTGCCAATGTATTATGGTCTTTGAAAAATTAATCCGCTATGCCGGGCTAGCCGTGGGGCTGAAGCCCTCGGCCAGGGGATGCGAAGGCCGCCTGCGCGGCCTAGAGCGGATTATGTATTCAAAGACCATTATACCTCCGTAAGTTCCAACATCTCCTGGGCCTGAATGGCGGTAATCGCCACGGTATTGACAATATCCTCCACGCTGCACCCCCGGCTCAGGTCATTGACCGGCTTGTTCAGCCCCTGGAGCACCGGCCCCACCGCGATCGACCCCGTTTCGCGCTGCACCGCTTTGTAGGTATTGTTGCCGGTGTTGAGATCGGGAAAGATCAGCACCGTGGCCTGGCCCGCGACCCTGGAGTCGGGCATCTTGGCGCGGGCGACGCGCTCGTCCACCGCGGCATCGTACTGCAGCGGCCCCTCCAGCAACAGATCGGGGCGCCGGGCCTGGGCCAGTCGGGTCGCCTTCCACACCCGCTCCACCTCCTCGCCCTCACCCGACTCGCCCGTCGAGTACGAGAGCATAGCTACCCGCGGCTCGATGCCGAAGAGTCTTGCCGTCTCCGCCGAGGCGATGGCAATATCGGCCAGTTGTTCGGCGGTAGGACGGGGATTGATGGCGCAGTCGCCATAGACCAGCACCCGATCCTCCAGACACATAAAGAACACCGAGGAGACGATCGAGATGCCCGGGCGCGTCTTGATGATCTGCAGCGCGGGGCGGATGGTATGGGCCGTGGTATGCGCCGCGCCGGAAACCATACCGTCGGCATCGCCCATATGGACCATCATCGTGCCGTAGTAGGAGACATCGAGCATCAGGTCGTGGGCCTGCTCACGGGTCATGCCACGGTGCCGGCGCAGGCGGTAGAGTTCGTCGGCGTAGATGTCGAGACGCGGCGAGGTGGCCGGATTGATGATCTCGACCCGATTGAGATCCAGGTCAATGCCCAGGCGGCTGACCGTGGCGCGGATGTCCTGCGGGTCGCCGAGAAGGATCAGGTTGGCGATCCGTTCGCGCACCAGGATGGCGCTGGCGCGCAGGATGCGCTCCTCGTTGCCCTCGGGCAAGACGATGCGCCGGCGGTTGGCGCGGGCCTGCTCGGTCAGCTTGTAGAGGAACAGCCGGGGCGAGACGCCGCGTGGCTCGATGGTGCCGTAACGCTGCTCGAGGGCGGCCCCATCAATGTAGCGGGCGCAGAGTTGCAGCCCCGCTTCGATCTTCATCGGCGTATCGGTCGTGATGTAGGACTTCACGCGGAACAGTTCGGTAGCCGTCTCGTAGGTATCGCTGGTCACCGCCACCACCGGGGGCATCTCGCCCACCCCATCGAGCAGGCGCGTCAGGGCCGCCGAGGGCCGCTGCCCGGCCGTCAGCACGATCCCGGCCAGGGAGGGGTAGTTCGCCGAATGGTGGGCCAGCACCGCGCTCAGGAGAATATCACCGCGATCGCCCGGCGTGACCAGCAACACATGGTCGCTGAGGCGCTCCAGGTAATGCTCCATCTGCATGGCCACGATCATCACCCGGCGCGCCTGCCGGTCGAGTTGCTCGCGGCCATAGAGCACCTCGGCGTTAAGTTGCTCGACGACCTCGCGCATCGTCGGGCTGCCCAGCACCACATCGGCGGGCAAGACCACTACCTGGTCGAGGGGAAGGCCCAGATCGTGGGCGAGCGACGGGCGCAGCATATCGAGGCGTTCGGGTTCGACCTTGTTCACCACCAGCGCCACCACCGGGCAACCGCGGGCGCGAAAGGCGTCGTGGGCCTGCCGCAGCATACCGGCAAGCTCCTCGACACCGCGACCCTGACCGCTCGTCAGCAGGATGACCGGGCTGTCGAGACTGCGGGCAAGCTCAACATTCAGGTTGAACTCAAACTGAGGAGCATCGTGGTGGCTGTCGGAGCCCATGCAATAGACAACATCATAGCGCCTGGCCAGGCGCTGGTAGGCGGCGATGCTGCGGTTGAGGATCTCGTCGTAGCGATTATGGGCCAGCAAGGCGTCGGTGGCCGAAGCGGTAAGGGCGTAGGTTTCACCATAGACCTGATCAAGGTGAAAGTGGCGCAGGAGCAGATCAATGGTCTTGTCGGGCCGGGTGACGGCCTCATCGCGGATTACCGGGCGAAAGATCGCCACGCGCCGTGTCTTACGCAGCACGTAATCGAGGATCCCCAGCGAAAGTAGCGAGGTTCCGGCGTGGCGTTCCAGGGGAACGAGGTACAGCGAGCGTGCCATGCATGCTCCTTACGTATGTTCGTGCGGCTGCGCCGCCCACCATCAAGCGCGTTTTCGGGGAAGGGCCGCGCCCTCCCGCACCTCCCAGGCATGATTGTAGCTTCCCGAGTCACAGGGGAGCACGGAGCATGGCCGTTCGGTCAAGAGGGGTAAAATCGGTCGCGGATTGCGTTTTATATCTGGCCGGCTCTGGTTGCCTCTACCCCCTGGCTAACGTGAACATACGCCCTCGGCGAGGGGTCTGGGGAAACCGGGTTTCCCCATCCCTCCACCCGGTGGGAGGGTCTGGGAGGGCTACGCCCTCCCAGGAACAATCGTATGTTCATCCCGTCGGTGTGCGGCGCGAGCCGCATGGGGGTCTGAGAAGAAGCGCCAGAAAGGCCCGGCCCGCCTCTGGTTCGAGAACGTGCCGCGCGACCCGCAAGCGAGCAACGAAAGGAGAACGACTGATGTCCACACGTCCAGGTCGTCTGCCATGGCCCCTGCTGCTGCTCACAGTGGCGCTCAGCCTTACCCTCAGCGGCGCATGGACCGCCCGATCCGCTCCGCCTGTCTTTGTAACCGCAAACAACATCGTGCTCCAGCAGGGCGCCACGCTGCCGGTCTTCCCCCTGAGCGCGCCGCAGGTCAACAACGACACGACGCGGGATCTGGCCCAACGCTTCAGTGGCATCTACAATCGCCAGCCGATCGCTGCGGATACGTACCTTGGCTCTCCGCGCTTTACCGTCCCATTCACCGACACCCGTTCGCTGCTAGTGCGCTACGGAGCCAGCGGCGGCTACTACGCCACCAATCTGGACGAACTTGGCCGCGAGAGCCAGCGCGGGGCCATTGACCGGGGGCAGGCGCAACGGCTGGCCTGCCGGTTCCTCCTGGATAACGGCTTTATGGACGTCCGGGGCAATCTGCTAGCCGGCCCGCAGACCCCCCAGGGGGTGCTCACGCCGAACCCCCAGGGCTGCGATGTCAACCCCGATCCGCAGAACCCGCTCTACCCGACCAGATTCATCCGCGCGGCCACGGTTTCCGCGAATACCCTCAACGCCGAGCCGGCCCAGGCGACCTCGCAGGTGGTCGGTGTGATCGTGGAGGTGCCGATGCGCCTGCCGGTGCAGTTCGGCCAGCAGTCTGGCTTGCCCCTGGGCGGGCCGGGCGGGCACCTCTCGCTGCTCTTTACCACCACCACGCCCGACAATGGTCCCTCGCTCGACAGTGCCGCGCCCGGCCTGGCGGCGGTGGCCATGCCCTTCTTCAGCCGGCAGCTCGGCCAGCCGCGCAACGTGCCCATCGGCGACCCAAACACGATCCGCAACCAGGTCGAGCAGCAGGTGCGCGCCTCGTTCCCCGGGGCCACGGTCAACGTGCCGCAACCGGAGTTGTCCTACTACGTGCTCGACGCCGCGGTCGAACAGCGGGCGCTGGAGCCGGTGCTGGAGTTTCAGGGCATCGAGGTCACCGTCGGAGGCGAGACGGTGATTCTGCGTGACATCGTGGCCCCGCTGGCCCGATCGGGGCTGGGAGGTTTCGGCCCCACCGTGAGCATTACCGACCCTGCCAACGGCTCGAACTTCCAACCTGGCGCAGAAGTGCTCCTGCGCGGCGCGATCAGCAACGGCGCGGCCCCCTACCGGGTCGAATGGCTCACCGGCGACGGAGTGGCCCTGAGCAATGCCTCTACGGTGAACAACCCCGGCCCAGTTGAACTGAGCACCCGCAACCTGCCGGCTACGGGCCGTGACGGCGAGCCTACCCCGGTTACGGTGGTGCTGCGGGTGACCGACAACGACGGCGCGGTGCGGGAGGCCCAGGTCAGCCTGCGACCCGCCGTCGCGCCCACACTCTACCTGCCGCTGATCACCCGTGAGCGCAGCAGCGCGCCCGCGACCGCTGAAGCCGTTCCGGAGCAGACAGGCTACAGCTTCGGCATCGAAGCCATCTGGGACTATCCGCCAGCCGGCGCGGGCGGCAGCGATCTGCCGGGGGTGATCCCCGACGCGACCGGCTTCCGCAGCGGGATGCTCGGCTATGGCTACAGCCAGCGCTTCTACTGGACCAACAGTTCCGCCTGGGAGCGCGACTGGCGCGATTGCGGTCTGGGGGGGATTGACTGCACGTGGGGCGTGGATCGGGCCGACTTTGTGTACTACGCCGGACACGGCGGCCCGGCCGGCCTGAGCCTGGCCTCGAACAAAGACAGCACCTGGGTCAGCGCCAACAACGCCCGCTTCAACAGCGCCCGCTGGGTCGGGTTTGCTTCATGTCAGACGTTGCGGGTGCAGGGCTACGCCAGCGGCAGCGAACCGATCCGCAGGTGGTTCAGCTCGTTCCAGGGGGCGCACATGCTGCTGGGCTTCAACAGCAACATGGCCGACGTGGCCTTCGGCGGGCGCCTGGTGGAGAACATGCGCTTGCCGAGCTTCTTCGGGATCGACTTTCCCTGGGCCCAGCCGACCATCGCCCAGGCGTGGATCAAGACCTCCTTCGAACTGAGCGCCGGCAAGATCGCCTACATCTACGCGCGCAGCAGCACGGTCAATCCTGCCAACGATAAACTCCCGCGACCGGGGCAACCCATGCCGCCACGTCCATTCCCGGTGAGTTCGTATCACTGGGTGTGGGAGGAGTTCTAGTAATTCTTGGGAGGGCGCAGCCCTCCCAAACCCTCCCACGGGCGGGGGGATGGGGAAACCCGGTTTCCCCATTCCCCTGCTCGAGGGCTGCGTCCTCCCAAACCCTCCCGCGGGTGGGGGGCTGGGGGAACCAGGTTCCCCCATGGTCACCTCAGCCGTCCATGCGATTCGCGCACAACGCCCGATGAACATCGCCTGGGAGCGCGGGCGGCCCGACCTCGTCGCGTCTCCGCGGGCAAGGTGACGGCCCCCCTCCCCAGCCCTCCCCCCGCTGGGGGGAGGGAGTCCGGCTCCTCCCCCCAGCGGGGGGAGGTTATACCGATTCTCCTTGATGGCATCGCATTGGCTCAACTCCACACCTCCACAGCTCTACAGCTCTCCAAAGCCCTGTGTGGAGCTGTCGAGCTGTGGAGATGAGCAGGACCATGCGGGATTGCCAATTCCACTTGGTATTAGGAGGGGGGGCAGCGCCGCATGCGCGTAGGTGAGCAGCTTATGTTCACGTTAGGCGCTGCGCGCGGCACGGCCCCCTCCCCGCCTCCATCACCATCGCGGGCCGGGGGCTCAGGCCACCAGGGCCTCAAGCACTCCCATGAGCTTCTCGCTCCAAGCGCCGTTGAGGGCGCGCCGGTCGAGGCGCACGAACTGCGGGCCGACCCTGACCGTCTGGTCGCGCAAGAAGCGCCGGCGCAGGCGCTCGCGCCGGGCGCTCTCGAGCACCGGCAGGCGAATGACAAACTCGTCGCCCGAGGCGACGACCGAACTGACCCCCGCCTGCAGCGCCAGGGCCTTGATCTGCAGCCAGGTGAGCAGGTGCAGGGCCGCCTCGGGGGGCTTGCCGAAACGGTCGTGCAACTCCTGCCGCAACTCGCGCACCTCCTCCACCGTCTGCGCTTCGGTCATGCGCTGGTACATCGCCACCCGCAGCACCGGGTCGGCGATGTACTCTTCGGGCAGGTAGGCTGTGAGCGGCAGGTCGAGGGTGACGAGCGGCGAGACCAGGACCTTTTCGCTGATCACCAGGTTGCTGGCGGCTTCGCTCAGACTGACCTGGGGCGCGGCGTCCCCGGACGGCGCGGCGCGGTCAACGCTGGCCTTGAGTTGCCGCACGGCCTGTTCCAGCAGCCGTGAGTAGAGATCGAAGCCCACGGCGGCGATGTGGCCGCTCTGTTCAGCGCCCAGGAGATTGCCCGCGCCGCGGATCTCGAGATCGCGCATGGCGACGCGGAAGCCCGCACCGAGTTCGGTGGCCTCCTGGATGGCTTCCAGGCGCGCCTGGGCCTCCTGGGTCATCGGTTTCTCCTGGCGGTAGAGCAGGTAGGCATAGGCGCGGTTGGCGCTGCGACCGACGCGCCCGCGCAACTGGTAGAGTTGCGCCAGACCGTAACCGGTCGCATCGTCAATGATGATCGTGTTGGCGTTGGGCACGTCCAGCCCGCTCTCGATGATGGTGGTGCAGACCAGCACGTCGTAGCGTCCGTCGAAGAAATCGAGCATCACCCGCTCGAGTTCGCGTTCTTCGAGTTGCCCGTGACCCACGGCGATGCGCGCCTCGGGAACCAGGTTGCGCAGGCGATTGGCGACGTGGTAGATGCTCTGCACCCGGTTGTGGACGAAGTAGACCTGGCCGTCGCGTTCCAGTTCCCGCGTGATGGCCTCGCGCACCAGTTCCTCGTTGTACGGCGCCACGTAGGTCTTGATCGGCAGGCGATCCTCGGGAGGGGTGTCAATCACGCTCAGGTCGCGAATGCCGGCCATGGCCATGTGCAGGGTGCGCGGGATGGGGGTGGCGGTGAGGGTCAACACGTCCACCTCGGCTCGCAGACGCTTGAGGCGCTCTTTGTGGCGCACGCCGAAGCGCTGCTCCTCGTCAACCACGACCAGCCCCAGGTCCTTGAACCGCACATCGTTGGAGAGGAGGCGGTGGGTGCCGATGACGATATCCACCTGGCCGCGGGCGAGATCGGCGACGAGGGCCGCCTGTTCTTTCGGCTGGCGGAAGCGCGAGAGCATTTCGACGCGCACCGGGAAGGCGGCCATGCGTTTGCGGAAGGTGTCGTAGTGTTGCTGGGCCAGCACGGTGGTGGGCACCAGGACGGCCACCTGTTTGCCGTCCTGGACGGCCTTGAACGCGGCGCGGAGGGCCACTTCGGTTTTGCCGAAGCCCACATCGCCGCAGATCAGGCGGTCCATCGGGACGGGTTGTTCCATATCGCGTTTCACCTCACCGATGGCGCGGAGCTGATCCTCGGTTTCCAGGTAGGGGAAGGCGTCTTCCAGTTCACGCTGCCAGTCGTTGTCGGGGCCGTAGGCGTGGCCCTGCTTCATCTGGCGCTGGGCGTAGAGGGCCAGCAGTTCCTCGGCCAGGTCCTGCACGGCGGCGCGGGCCTTGCGCTTGGCCCGTTCCCAGTCCTGCGTGCCCAGGCGCGTAAGCGCGGGCGCGGCATCACCCGCGCCGATGTAGCGGGTGACGCGATCCACCTGGTCCACCGGCACATAGATCTTGTCGTCGCCGGCGTAGCGCAGCACCAGATACTCGCGCTCGATCTCGCCGACGACCCGGCGGATCAGGCCCTCGAAGCGGGCGATGCCGTGTTCGATGTGGACCACGTAGTCGCCCGGCTTGAGACCGCGCACGAAGGCGGCCCGTTCCTCGGCGGAAGGGCCGCGTTTGCGGCGTTCGCTGAGGGGGCGACGCTGGCGAATGCCGAAGATCTCGCTATCGGTGTAGAGGGTCAGATTGAGGGCGGGGAGGCGCCAGCCGCCCTCCAGGGCGCTATGGGCCACAGCGAAGCGCGTCCGGGCCGCCGCGGCGCCGGAGCCGACGTTCGGGAGGGCCTCCTCGACCAGTTCCTGGAGCCGGGCGGCCTGGCTGGTAACGGCGAGCACCCGCTCGCCGCGCTCCAGACGGGTGACGATGTCGTGGACCAGGCGGCGGAACTGGCCGCCGAACAGTTCGGGGGCCTCGAAACGCAGATCGTGGAGCGGGAACGGCTCGCCAGAGGCGCCCGCATCGGGCGCCTCGGAGCCGCTGAGGTCGGCCAGGGCCAGGCGGGCGGAAGGCGCGCCGGGGGCGAAGAGTTCGTCCCAGAGGAAGTAGGGCCGGGGCATGTCGGGCGGCAGTTCGCCGGCGCCGATCAGGTGCGCGCGCCCATGTTCGGCCTGGTCGTGGATCTCGGCGGCGTGGCGGGCCAGGAACTGCGCCTCGGAGAGCAGGATGGCCGCGCCGGCGGGCAGATGGTCGAGCAGGGAAGCGCCCATACCGTGGCGGTAGAACGGAGCGTAGAAGGCGCGGCCCTCGAAGCGGAGGCCCTGTTCCAGGCGTTCGAGAGCGGCGTCCCACTCCAGGCGCGCCTCGCGGCGCAGGCCGCTGCGATCGAGGGCGGCGATGCGGGCCACGGCCAGTTCGCGGCGCCACAGCGGGATCTCGTGGGGTGGGCCTAGCACGGCCGCTTCCAGACGGACCTCGCTGCGCTGGGTGGCGGGGTCGAAACGGCGGATGCTCTCCACCTCATCGCCGAAGAAGCCGATGCGTAGGGGCAGATCGTCTGCCGGGGGCCAGACATCGAGCAGATCGCCGCGGCGGTTCACCTCGCCCGGCGCCTCCACCGTCGGGGCCATCTGGTAGCCCAGGTGGAGCAACTGGCGCGTGAGGACCTCGGGGCGATGGGTCGCGCCCAGATCCAGGGGCAGCGTCGCCTCAGCCAGTTCATCGGGGGTCAGGGTTGGCTGCATCAGCGCCTTGATCGGCGCGACAATCACCGGCGCTTCCGGCGGAAGCGCCCCGGCGCGCCAGGCGGCGAGGATCTGCAGGACGCGCAGGCGCTGGCCGATCACCTGGCTTCCCGGCGACATATGCTCATAGGGCAGCGCGTCACTGGCGGGATAGTAGAGCGGTCGCTCAGGGCCGAGCCACTGCCGGAGGTCATCGGCGGCGCGCAGGGCCACATCGGCGCTCGACAGGACGAAGAGCAGCGGGGCGCGATAGTGGTGGGCCAGGGCCGCCGCCAGGGGCGCGCGCGCGGCCGCGGGCAGCGGCGCCAGCCGCAGTGGAGGGCCGGCCCGACCCAGGGCGGTCGCAATGGAGGCAACGGTAGGATGGGCGGCCAGTTCGGCGCAAAGCTCCTCAAGGGTACGCATGGCAACTCAAAACAGGGCTGATCGTGGAGACCAGCCCCTTCAAGCGCAACTCCGGCCAGCCGGAGGCGCGGCGTGGTTCTAGGTATGTTATAGCACAGGTGCGGGCAAATGGGCAGGGTTATGGTCTTTGAACAATTACTCCGCTCTAGCCCGCGCAGGCGGGCTTCGCATTCCGTAGCCGAGGGCTTACGGTCTTTGAAGAAATAATCCGCTCTAGCCCGCGCAGGCGGGTTTCGCATTCCGTAGCCGAGGGCTTTAGCCCCACGGCCAGCCCGGCATACCGGATTAATTTCTCAAAGACCATCACTCGTGGACCACGATCGTATCGCGCCCGGCGCGCTTGGCGGCGTACAGAGCCTCATCGGCGGCGCGCAGCAACTCCTCGACGCCGCCGGCGCCGCCGTAGGCGGCCACGCCCACCGAAACGCTCACGGGTTCCAGACGGCGGCCGTGAAAGTCGATCTGCAGGGCGTGCACCAGGCCACGGATCTGTTCCAGCCGTCGCACCGTATCCTCGATCGCCGAGCCGGGCAGGACCAGCACAAACTCTTCGCCCCCGTAGCGGCAGGCGATGTCGCTCTTGCGCATATGCTCCCGAAAGATCCATCCTACCTCGCGCAAGAGGGTATCACCGGCCTCGTGCCCGTAGCGATCGTTGAAACTCTTGAAATAATCAATATCCAGCATAGCCACACAGAGCGGCTCGCCCTCGCGCCGCGCGCGGTACACCTCGCGGGGCAGGGTCGCCTCCAGGTAGCGCCGGTTGAACAACCCGGTAAGCGGATCAAGAATGGCCTGCTCGCGCAGGGCCTCACGGAGGTCGATATTGGCCAGGGCCAGTTTGATCGCGTCGCCGACGGAGATCAGCAACTCGCTGCGCAACTGGGCCTCCCCGGCAATGTGCAGCACGCCGTAGATTTCACTCCGCACGGCCAGGGGCAGGCAATAACGGTACGCGGCCGGGGCCGCGCCGAGATGGCGACAGCGCAGCCCCCCCTCGGGGCCGGCGAGCACGTGGATCTGGCCGCGCCGCAGGGCCCAGCAGTCCTCGATGGGAAACACCGGCGCCGCCGGGTGTTGCTCGCCCCACTGGCAGATCACCTCCAGATCATTGGCGCCGGGAACGCGCACCGCCAGGTAGCCGCCGTGGTCGGGAAACAGGGCAGCCAGGCGCTGCCCGATCACCTCGGCGGCCTCGGCGCGATTCTGGCAGACCTGGAGCAGATCGTGCATCTGGTTGATCTGCATCGCCTCGGCGGTATGGCGGCGCGCCTCGATGATCGCCTGTTCAAGGCGCGCATTGACCGCCTGGAGCAGCCGTTCGGCATGCCGGCGCTCGCTGATGTCGCGATTGATCGCCACCACGCCTATCACCTGTTCGGTGCCATTGCGCAGCAGGGTGACCGAGGACTGGATGGGCGCATAGCTCCCGTCGCGCCGGCGCTGCTCCACCTCGCCGCTCCAGCGTCCCTCGCTGAACAGGACTTCCAACGCTGCCTCCTGCGAGTCGTGAATATAACGGGTTACCAGCACCTCATCAACCCGGCGGCCCAGCACCTCGCCGGCCGTCCAGCCATAGGTGCGTTCCGCGGCGGCGTTCCAACTCTGGATGCGGAAGGCGCGATCGGTGGCAATCACCGCGTCGGCGACGTTAGCGAGCAGATTCGCCTGGTAGTGGAGTTGCTCTTCGTGCAGACGTTGCGCGGTCACGTCTTCGATCTGCCCCAACACCTGGCGCACCCGCCCCTCGGCGTCGCGGCGGAAAGCCCGGCCACGACTGCGCATCCAGCGCCATGAGCCATCGCGGTGGCGCAGGCGGAAGGTGTGCTCGACGATCTGCTCGTCGGTCATGGCCCGCAGTTCCTCCAACCCGTTCTCCAGACTGGCGAGATCATTGGGATGCAGCAGGCGCGGCAGGGAGTCAATGTCGGAGACGCGGAGTTCGTCGGCATTGTAGCCGAGCAGGCTGGCCAGGGAACGATTGGCATAGACGACGCGCCGTTCCGCCAGATCAAAGATGAAAACTATGGATGGCAAGAGATCGGTGATCGAGCGGATGAAGTGATAATCCGACGACAGGAACCACTCCATCTGGTCGCCCAGCCAGGGATGCGGCGCCGGCGGGGCAAGATCGGGGAACGCGCCCTCGCCGAGCACCCACAGACTGGCGTGGCGCCCCTGCCAGACGCCGTCTGGATCGATGAACGGACGGCAGCGGTGCAACACCCGCCGCACCGTTCCGTCCCGATGCGCCAGGCGCACCAGCAGGGCGCTGATCTGGCCGTGCTCGGGGCGCAACACCTCACGTCGGTGCCTCGTCCAGAGATCCTGATCGGCAGGATGCACACAGCGCGTCAACAGATCGGGGTCGGCGCAGAGTTCCTGGGGCGTGTAGCCGATGATGGCCTCGCTGGCGGGACTGCTGTAGCGACAGCGGCCAGACGCGTCGAGCCACAGTTCCCAGACGAAGGGCGCGGAGCGCAGATGCCGCACCAGATCGGTGGCCGGCGCGAGCGCGGGTTCGCGCGCCAGGCGATCAAGCTGGGCGCGCAAGGCGTCAAGCTGCGCGTAGAGTGGCGCGAGGGTGTCAGGATCCATGGCGTAGTTCCAGGCGAGGCGGCCCGTTCGGGCAACATGGTGCCCGGTCACATGATAGCAGAGCAAGCGTTCGCGGGCCTTACTAGCGAAGAGCGTACTGACCAGGCGCGCAGTTGCCCGTACCGGCACTTGGAGTTACAATACCAGGACAATTTGTCGCTCAGGTCGTCCAGGTGGCGGGGGCCGGGGCGACCCGATTGCTCCGGCGCGCGCCGCGCGGGGTGACGCCGCTTATGCCCCCGGTGGGCAGGAGGATGGGGCAACCGGGTTGCCCCATCCTCCTCCAACTGGCGCCGAAAAGCCGGAAAGCCCGGCAGGCCGGGGCATGGGGCAACCCGGTTGCCCCGGCCCTGCGAAGGCGAGGTGAGCGGCCCATGTTCACCACAGCCCTCCATGCGGCTCGGACGCACAACGCCGCAATGAACATAAAGTTGTTCCTGGGAGGGCTGCGCCCTCCCACACCCTCCCGCGGGTGGGGGCATGGGGAAACCCGGTTTCCCCATACCCCTCGCCGAGGGCGTAGGTTCACGTGAGACGGTCATGCGCATGGCGCACCACGCCCAATGACCATGACCTGGGAGCGCGGGCGGGACGCCCGCGCCACGGCTCCGCGGGCACGGTGACCGCCCCGTCCCCGACCCTCCCCCGCTGGGGGCGGGCACCCGGCTCCTCCCCCCAGCGGGGGGAGGCTGGGAGGGGGGCTGAACCCTGCGCGCGATGGTCACCTCAGCCGTCCATGCGGCTCCGCCGCGCACCGACGGGATGAACATACTTCTTGGGAGGGCTACGCCCTCCCAAACCCTCCCAACCGGGTGGGGGTATGGGGAAATCAGGTTTCCCCACGCCCCTGGGGCCTATTTTCACGTTAGAGGGAAGGTCATGATCACCTATGACGATCTGGTAGCGGGGCTCGAAGATGCCTGGCTCGCCGTGGGCCTGCACGAACACGCCTTTATTGAGAGTGTCGTTCCCGCCACCCAGGATCGCGTATGCAAAATCGAACTCTTTCCTGAACACGAAGAGCCTCTGAGCAGTGAAAACTTCCCCCCCTTTCTTGAATTGAACTTCACCTGGTCGCCGGCGCATCAGTTGCTGGCCGAGGGGCGCAATCTGCCCGCTGAGCCGCTTGATCTGCAGTGGACCTACACGGCCACGGCAAGCGTCGGGCAGGAGCGCAGCGATACGGAACTGGTGCGCATGTTCCAGCGCGCGGTAGCGAACGCCTTCCAGCGCTTCTACCCCGCCGAGGCTGCCGAGATGGAGCCGGTGATGGTCGAGGTGCGCCGCGTGTATCAGGGCGGGCCGGAGCGCCTGCGCCTGGAACACACCCAACTGGTGAGCAGCACCGTCTCCGACCTGTTCGAGATGTGGCCCGACCGCGATCCGCAGACCCTGCGCGAGGTGCTGCGGATCGAGATGCAACTCGCCAGCGCGATCATCGCCAATCTGTCCGATGCCTTCACCCCCCGCGGGCGTGGCGGCTACCGCGCGGTTGACGCGGCATAGGCCGCCAGCGCCAGCACCGCCACTCCACCCGCCGCCCCGATCCAGCCAACCCGGCGCTCCGGTATGCGGCACGCGGCGCCTGCCGCCAGGGCCGCGCCGAGGATGGCCAGGGGCGGCAACAGCCCGCCCGCAGCCTCCGCGGGAAGCCAGTGGCGGACGCCTGCCGCGAGGGCCCCGAGCAGCGGCAGCGCCCCCACCAGGAGCAAGCCAAGCGCCCGCAAGGCCCCCGCGGAACCGCCTGGCCCGGCGCGGAGCAGGCGCGGCAAGCTCACCAGCCAGAGCGCGGCGCCCAACGCCAGCAGCGCCCGCTCCGGCGCGGCCTCGGGCCAGCGCAGCAGCCCGGCCAACTCCATCCCGCCCGTCGCAACCCCCAGGGCCAGAACTGCCGCCAGCAGCAGCGCGTAGTCGCGCAGCGCCTCGGCGGGGGCGCGGTCGCGCGCGGCGAGGGCGCGGAAGCGTGGCCACTCCAGCAGGGCCAGGGCCACGGGCAGGTCAAGCCCGAAGGGGAAGGGCCGCGCCGGGGCCAGTGGCAGCAGGGTGAGCGCGGCAAGGGGCGGCACGAGATCAAGCAGGGTCGCCGGTGGGGCCGGCCAGGCGGGGGCGCCGCCACAGGCGACCAGCCAGCGCATCAGCAGATGGCTGGCGACAAGGGCAAACAGGCCCCCCGGGTAGAGCGCCACACGGGGCCAGGCCAGACCGAGGGCGCCGAGGAGTTCACCCATAGCTCAACGCTCGCGCAGGGCCAGCAATCGCAGGGTCGTCCAGCACAGCGCGCTGAGGATGAGCATCAGCCCGGCCAGGGCCAGCGAGGGGAGCGTGGCAACCGCCTGCCGCGCCGTGTCAAAGGCGATCAGCCCTGCCCAGGGCCAGACGACGATCTCGCCGAAGGGCGTCAGGCCACCCTCGAGCTGGGCCGTCACCGGCGCCAGCAGGCCCATCAGCAGCAGCGGCGCGCCCAGACCCAACCCGGCGCTGCACCCTGCCGCGAGCCAGGCCCGCGCCGCCGGGGCCAGGCCCTGTTCACCCCCGCCGTTCCCATCGCCGGGTGACGGCGCGACCGGCGCGAGGGCCAGGCGCGCGGGGGGCAGGGCCATCAGCAGCGCGGCGAGCCACAGCGCCACCGCCAGCGCGGGCAACCCTCCGGCGGTGGCGGCGGCGATGGCCAGCCAGCCGGCCACGAAGGGGCCGCTCAACGGCACGGCGGCGGAGAGCAGCCAGAGCGCGCGCGTCCCCGCCACGGGCCGCTCCAGCCCCAGACACAGCGGCGGCGCGAGGAGGAGGACGTACCCCGTGACGGTAAGCCCGGCCGGCGATCCCAGCCCCGTCCCGGCGATGGCTATACCGCCCAGCGCCAGGCCGAGCCAGGGCCCGGCTCGCTCCGCCGGAGCGAGGGCCGCTCGCCAGGCCGCCCAGAGCGCCAGCAGACCACCCATGAGCAGCGCGGCCAGGAGCCAGCCCAGGTTCCACGGCCCCAGACTGAACAGACGCGCCAGCGCGTAGAGACAACCGCTGGCAAGCAGCGACACACTGGCGGGCGCGCGTTCCCCCGCCAGCGCCGGCGCATCCAGCGCCAGCAGCGCGGCCACGAGGATCAGCGCGAAGCTCACACTGTTCAATCCCGCCCCCGCCAGCGGCGCGCCGTAGTTCCACGCGCCGCCGGTCAGGCCGATGAGCGCCAACCCCGCCAGCACACCGAGAGGGGCCAGACGCCGGACCTGCCGGCGCCAGACGGGCCGTTCCTCCGGCGGCCCCGTGTCGTGCACCAGCCCCGCGAGAACCAGCAATCCTCCCAGGGCGGCGAGGTGGCCCTGCAACGCGGCCACTCCCACCAGCCAGGCCGTGGCCGCCACGCGCCAGGGGCGCGGGGCGCCGTGGGCCAGGCTAACCAGGCCATGGGCGGCGACGACGATCACCAGCAGCGCGCTGAGCGCATCGGCGCGGAGCAGCCCATCCCAGGCGGCCAGCGGCGCGGCGCGGGCCAGCCCGGCCAGTATCAGGCCGGTGGCCAGCAGGCATACCAGCAGGGCAAGGGAGGCGTTTCTCACAAGCATCACGACCGGCGCTAACTATCGTCTGACCCCGCCCGCCAGCTCCTGGCGGCGATAGCGGCAATGATCGCAGAAGACCACCCGATAGCCGGCTACGGTAGCGCGGCGCAGCGGGCCGCCGCAGTGCGGACAGGTAAGCGACAGAAGACCGCCCGCCCCGGTGACGACCGCTTCCTGGTGGGGCGCTACGGTGGGGGGCGTGGCAGAAGGGGGCGGAGGGGGCGCGGGTGGGGGCGCGACGGACGGGTCCTCCCGGGGCGCGGGACGCGCGGATGCGGGCGCGGGGGCAACCGGTTGCGCGGGCGCCGGCGGCGCAAAGCCCCAGAGGTCGCTCAGCCGCTCGACGAGCCGGGCATAATCGGCGGCGCCGCGGGAGCGCGGATCGTACTCGTAGATCGTCTTGCCCTGGGCCGACGACTCCGACAGGCGCACATTGATGCGAATGGGAGCGGTGACCAGGCTGCCGTACTGCTCGCGCAACTGTTCGAGCAACTCTACCGACTGCCGTGTGCGCGCGTCGAAGAGGGTCGGCACGATCGCCCGCAGGCTGCCGGCGCTGCCTTTGACCCGGCTGAGCTGCGCCACGAGCATTTCCAGGCCCCGCACGGCAAACGGCTCGACCGTCGTCGGCACGATCACATCGCTGGCCGCGTGCAGCGCGTTGAGATTCAGGACCGTCAGCGAGCCGCCGCAGTCGACAAAGATAAAATCGTACTCCGAACGCAGCGGGCGAAGGATCTGTTCAAGCACCCGCGGCCAGTCGGGCCGCCGGGCAATCGTCGGCTGGGCCGTGAGCAAGGTCGCATCGGCGGCGATCAGGTCGAGATTGTGGCGCGCGGGGGTGCGGCAATCAGCGGCGCGCGCGCCGTCAACCAGGGCCTCGTAGAGCGTGCGACGCGGGCTGACCCCAAGGGCCATCGCCAGGTTGCCCTGAGCGTCCACGTCCACCAGCAGCACACGCGCGCCTTTGAGCGCCAGACCGGCGCTGAGGTTCACTACCGTGGTGGTCTTGCCGATTCCGCCTTTCAGGTTGGTGACAGCGACGATACGGCCCATGGGCAACCTGGTTTCACTTGATGTTTATGTTAAGCCACGCGGCTGCGCCCTGCACCGCACAGCAATGGTGGGCGTGCGCGTTTTCCCGGGGGCCGCGCCTTCCTGGAGCCTCCCGCGGGGGGCCTATGCTCACCCCGGGGTGGTTTTGGGCGGGTTGCCCTCTCCCGGAGCCTCCTGTGCCTTCGGCACGCATACCGGCAAGTGTAGTGCAATCATCGGGGTGTGTCAACTAGCGTGGATGGCCATCTCAGGGCCTGCCGGCGGCGCGACGGAGCATATCGAGGAGCACTGTCAGACCGATCAGCACCAGCACTCCCGGCCAGAAGAGACGTGGCACGGTAAATAACACACCCAGCCCAAAGAGCCAGATGACCCCGGACAGGCCCTCCATGATCCGTCCGCTCATGGCTTTGACGGCAAAGACCGTCACGCCGATCACGAAGAGGATGGCCGGCCAGATGGGCACGCGGGTGAGCATGAGCACCCCGAAACCGATCAGAAACACGGCCAGACCGATAACCTCGCGGCCAGGGCCGGCGCGCCGTATGGACGACGGGGGCGCGAGCGGCTCGGTGGAACGGGCCAGACGTTCCGGCATGGTGACCCCGGGGATGGGGACAGGACCCTTGATCAGCGCGCCGCAGCGCACGCAGTACGCGGCGTGGGCAGGATTGGCGGCGCCGCAAACGCCGCAGATACGCGCATCCGCGGTAGCTCTGGGGAGCGCGGTGGTCGCGCCGGTGGCCGCGGGCCGCAGGCTGACCCCGCACTCGATGCAGAACAGCGCGTCGTCGGGCACTTCCGCGCCACAAGACGGGCACTTCATTGGTTTTCTCCCTGGATATTCGACCAGGCAACCCGGGTTCCCCAGGATCCCGGTTTGAGGCGGGTTATGGTCTTTGAGTAAATAATCGGGTATAGCCCGCGCAGGCGGGCTTCGCATCCCATAGCCGAGGGCGTATGGTCTTTGAATACATACTCCGCTCTAGCCCGCGCAGGCGGGCTTCGCATCCCATAGCCGAGGGCTTTAGCCCCACGGCCAGCCCGGCATACCGGATGCATTGCTCAAAGACCATCAGCCCCACGGCCAGCCCGGTATACTGGACTAATTTCTCAAAGACCATAACCCGGGGGTAAACAGTTACACTTTCCCCGGCTACAGGCGCAGGCATTGTTCGGCCTCCGCCTGCATAGCGGCTGCGGCCTCGGCCTGGTTGAGCGCGCCGTCGAGCAGGTGCGGCAACCAGCCATCAATGGCAGAGAGGACGCAGCGCGCCGCGGGCGTTGGCGGGAGACCGGGGGCCGCGGTAACGCCGGAGGCCATGGCGGCCAGGAGCGGGTCGGCGGCAACGTTCGCCGCCTCCAGCGCGCTAGCGCGAGCCGGCAGACGGGCGAGCGTAGCGGGAATGCGCGCCTGCGTCGCGGGTTCCAGCAGCCACCCCGCGAACGCGCGCGCCCGCTCCAGATCCTTCCCGGAGAGGTCCCGCTGAAAGAGCAAGTACGTGCCCCCAAGCAGACCGGGCGCGGGCCTGCCGGTCGCCGGGACCACCGGCAGCGGGGCGATGCCCAGATCCAGGGTAGCGCTGATCTGCCGGTAGCGCGGCAGCGCCCAGTCTCCATCAATGGCGAACGCGGCGTAGCCCTGGGCGAACAGGCGCTGTCCGCGCTGATACCCCGCGCCGCTGTCTGGCGCGGCGGCGTACAACTCGCGCAGCAAGCCCAGCGCGGCAACCATTTCTGGCGTATCCAGGCTGATGGTCCGGCCATCGGGCGCCAGGGGCGCGCCGCCGAAGGCATAGAGCCACGGCAAGAGCCAGCGCGCCTCGTCCCAGGCCATCACCAGGCCGGCAACGTCCTTCGTCGCGGCGGCCCGCGAGCGGGCGATCAGCGCATCGCTGGTGACAGGCGCCTCGGGCGTCAGGGCGCGATTGTAGAGCAACAGCAGGCTATGGCGCCCGGCCAGCGGCACGCCCCAGAGCCGATCGCCGGCGGTAGCGGCAGTCAGCAAGGCCGGCAGCGTATCGTCCGGCGCCACCACCCCTGGCGGCTGCACCTGCCCATCGGCAAGCAGCCCCGCCAGGAGTTCCTGGTCGCCCCAGAACAGATCCGGCAGCGGATCGCCCACGAGCGTGGCCGTCGCCAGACTCAGGCGCAACCCATCGGCAGGACGGGCGAGTACCTCCAGCGGTGTACCGGTGCTGGCGGTAAACTCGCGCGCCAGCCCCCGCACACCTTCGAGGGCCGGTCCCTCCTCGGCGACCCAGAGGGCTAGCGGGCGCGGTGCCGGGGTAGCGATGGGGGGCGGTGGGGAAGGGGAGGCCGCTGGCCCAGGTTGGGCCGCGGCGCGGGTGGGCGCGGGCGACGCCGTGGGCGCGGGAGCCGGCGCGCCGCCACAGGCGACCAGGGCTAGCAGCGCCAGCAGGAGCGCCAGGCCCTCCCACGGGCGGGGGCGTGGGGAAACCCGGTTTCCCCACACCTCTCTCCGAGAGCTTATGTTCACATTAGACCCTCATGCGGCTGCGCCGCACACTGACGGGATGAACATACTTCCTGGAAGGGCGTGGCCCTCCCAAACCCTCCCGCGGGCGGGGACGTGGGGAAACCCGGTTTCCCCCACCCCCTGCGCACGGGCCAGGCCCACCCGCGGGCGGGGACGTGGGGAAACCCGGTTTCCCCACACCCCTCAGGGCTGCGCCCACCCAAACCCTCCCGCGGGCGGAGACGTGGGGAAACCCGGTTTCCCCCTTCCCCTGCGTAAGGCCAGGCCCTCCCGCGGGCGGGGACGTGGGGAAACCCGGTTTCCCCACACCCCACAGGGCTGCGCCCGCCCCA
>Ga0272446_1002905_pt1 | contig 22489 bp, 14 predicted proteins | sample YNPCB0061_FD_194587 | JGI IMG/M metagenome (GOLD analysis project Ga0272446, IMG submission 194587) | Hot spring microbial mat communities from Yellowstone National Park, WY, United States - YNP-CB-006-1 | ecosystem: Environmental > Aquatic > Thermal springs > Hot (42-90C) > Sediment | place... | reverse complement strand
TCCGGCATGTATCTGACGCAGCGGCTGGCGGCGGCGCTGGGCAACGCCGAGCAGGAAGCCAGGCGGATGAAGGACGACTTCGTCTCGGTGGAGCATCTTCTGCTGGCGTTGCAGGCGGGCAACGGCGTTGCGGGGCAGCTCTTCCGCGAGCAGGGCGTGACGCGGGAGCGGCTGGAGCAGGCGATCCGCGAAGTGCGCGGCAGCCAGCGGGTGACGACGCAGAACCCGGAAGCGACGTATCAGGCGCTGGAGAATTACGGCCGAGACCTGACGCAGATGGCGGCGCAGGGCAAGCTCGACCCGGTGATTGGGCGCGACGAGGAGATCCGGCGCGTGATCCAGGTGCTCAGCCGGCGCACGAAGAACAACCCGGTGCTGATCGGCGAGCCGGGCGTGGGCAAGACGGCGATCGTGGAGGGGCTGGCGCAGCGGATCGTGCGCGGGGACGTGCCGGAGGGGCTGAAGTCGAAGCGCGTGGTGGCGCTGGACATGGGCGCGCTGATTGCCGGCGCCAAGTACCGCGGCGAGTTTGAGGAGCGCCTGAAGGCGGTGCTCAAGGAAGTGGCGGAGAGCGAGGGCCAGATCATCCTGTTCATCGACGAGCTGCACACGGTGGTGGGCGCGGGCAAGGCCGAGGGCGCGATGGATGCGGGCAACCTGCTCAAGCCGATGCTGGCGCGCGGCGAGCTGCACTGCATCGGGGCGACGACGCTCGACGAATACCGCAAGTACATTGAGAAAGACGCGGCGCTCGAGCGGCGTTTCCAGCCGATCCAGGTGGACCAGCCTTCGGTCGAGGACACGATCTCGATCCTGCGCGGGCTGCGCGAGCGCTATGAAGTCCACCACGGCGTGCGCATCAAGGACGCGGCGCTGGTGGCGGCGGCGGTGCTGTCGAACCGCTACATCTCGGACCGTTTCCTGCCGGACAAGGCGATCGACCTGGTCGACGAAGCCGCCGCGCGGCTGCGCACGGAGATCGACTCGATGCCGGCGGAGCTCGATGAGAAGCTGCGCCGCAAGATGCAACTCGAGATCGAGCGGGAAGCGCTGAAGAAGGAGACCGACGAAGCCTCGCGCGAGCGGCTGGCCAAGATCGAGGAGGAGCTGTTCGCGCTCACCCGCGACGTGGCGGAGATCGAATCGCGCTGGAAGGCGGAGAAAGAATCCGTGCAGAAGCTGCGGAAGCTGCGCGAGGAGATCGAGCAGACCAAGCTGGAGATCGAGCGCGCCGAGCGCGCCTACGACCTGAACCGCGTGGCCGAGCTGAAGTTCGGCAAGCTGATCCAGCTCGAGCGGGCGCTGTTTGAGGAAGAGCGGCGGCTGGCCTCGCAGGACACGCGCGAGCGGCTGATCAAGGAAGAAGTGGACGAAGAGGACATCGCGCGCGTGGTGTCGCGCTGGACGGGCGTTCCGGTGAGCCGCCTGCTCGAAGGCGAGCGGCAGAAGCTGCTGCACCTGTCGAGCGAGCTGCACCGGCGCGTGGTGGGGCAGGACGCGGCGGTGGACGCGGTGGTGGAGGCGGTGCAGCGCTCGCGCGCCGGGCTGAGCGATCCGAACCGCCCCATCGGGTCGTTCCTGTTCCTCGGCCCCACGGGGGTGGGCAAGACGGAGCTGGCGCGCGCGCTGGCCGAGGCGCTGTTCGACGACGAGCGCGCGCTCATCCGGATCGACATGAGCGAGTACCAGGAGAAGCACACGGTGGCGCGGCTGATCGGCGCGCCGCCCGGCTACGTGGGCTTCGAGGAAGGCGGGCAGTTGACGGAGGCGGTGCGCCGCAGGCCCTACGCGGTGATCCTGTTCGACGAAATCGAGAAGGCGCACGCGGATGTGTTCAACGTGCTGCTGCAGGTGCTCGACGACGGTCGCCTGACCGACGGGCAGGGGCGCACGGTGGACTTCCGCAACACGATCGTGATCATGACGTCGAACCTGCCGCCGGAGAACCTGCGCACGTTCTTCCGGCCGGAGTTCCTCAACCGCATCGACGAGACGGTGATCTTCCATCCGCTCACGCACGAGCATCTGCGCCGCATCGTGGACATCCAGATCGAGCGCGTGCGCAGGCGGCTGGCCGAGAGGCACATCACGCTGGAGCTGAGCGACGAAGCGCGGGATCATTTGATCCTGGTGGGCTACGAGCCGGAGTACGGCGCGCGGCCGTTGAAGCGCGCCATCCAGCGCGAACTGGAAACCCTGATTGCGCGGCAGATCCTGGAAGGCAGGATCCGCGACGGCGCGCACCTCTACGTCACCGCGCCGCGCGGCGCGCTGGAGATTGAAACCCGCGAGCCGGCGCGCACCCAGTGACGCGCGGCGCGCGTCTCAGACAGTGAATCACGCAGGATCGAGGCAAACATGAGCGAACCCGTCGTCCAGAACCAGGAATCGAATCTGCTGACGCTCCCCGTTCTTCCGCTGAAGAACGTGGTGCTGTTCCCGAAACTGATCCTGCCTCTCTCGGTGGGGCGCGACGCGTCGCGCGCCGCCGTGGAGGCGGCCATCAAGCATCATGAGGGCCACCTCATCCTGCTGACGCAGAAGAACCCGGAGACCGAGCTGCCGGCGCCGGAAGACCTCTATTCCGTGGGCACGCACGCCAAGATCCGCAAGGTGCTGCGCTCGACGCCCTCGCTGATCGAGATTGTCGCCTCGGGGCTGGAGCGCGTGGGCATCCTCTCGATCGAATCCGCCGGCCAGTATTTGCAGGCGAAGGCGCAGCCGATGCCGCTGGTGCCGGACCACTCGACCGAGGAGCGCGCCTTGCAGACGGCCCTGTTCGAGCTGGCGGCCAAGACGCTGGAGCGCATCAACCCGCAGGCGGCCGAGCAGATCTCGAACCTTCTCTCGAGCGCCGACGACCCGCAGCAACTGATGTGGCTGCTGGCCACGGCGTTCAACCTCGGTTCGGACAAGCTCCAGCAACTGCTGGAATCGCCTTCGCTCAAAGACGCCTTCCAGCTTGCGGTGCAGTACATCACCGAGGAGGCGCGCATCCTCGAGGTGCGGCAGAAGATCGTCAGCGAAGCGCAGGAGGAGATGAGCAAGGAGCAGCGCGAGTACGTGCTGCGCCGGCAACTGAAGGCCATCCAGCAGGAGCTGGGCGAGGAGGACCCGGCCAAGGCGGAAGCCGAGGAATTGCGCAAGCGGCTGGACGAAGCCAAACTCCCCGACGAGGCGCGCAAGGAGGCCGAGCGCGAGTTCCGCCGCTTCGAGCGGCTGCCCGACCAGAGCCCGGAGCGCCATGTGATCCGCACGTGGCTCGATCTGGTGCTGGAGCTTCCGTGGTTCAACGAGACCGAAGACAACCTTGACATCGCGCGGGCGCGGCAGGTGCTGAACGAAGACCACTACGGGTTGGAAGACGTCAAGGAGCGCATCCTCGAGCACCTCGGCGTGCTGCAACGCAACCCTTCGGCCAAGGCGCCGATCCTGTGCTTTGTGGGGCCGCCGGGCGTGGGCAAGACTTCTTTGGGACAATCGATCGCCCGCGCGCTGGGCCGCAAGTTCGAGCGGTTCTCCCTTGGCGGCATGCATGACGAGAGCGAGCTGCGCGGGCACCGCCGCACCTACATCGGCGCGCTGCCCGGCCGCCTCATCAACGCCATCCGCCGCGCCGGCGCGCGCAACCCCGTGCTGATGCTCGATGAAGTGGACAAGCTGGGGCGCGACTTCCGCGGAGACCCCGCTTCGGCGCTGCTGGAAGTGCTCGACCCCGAGCAGAACCACTCGTTCCGCGACAACTATCTGGACCTGGCATATGACCTGTCCAAGGTGATGTTCATCACCACGGCCAACACGCTGGAGACGATTCCGCAGCCGCTGCTGGACCGCATGGAGGTGATCCGCCTGGCCGGCTACAGCGAGGAAGAGAAGGTGGCCATCGCCAACCGCTACCTGATTCCGCGCCAGCTCAAGGAAACGGGCCTGACGGCGGAGATCGTGCAGTTCCCCGAAGAGGGCATCCGCAAGATCATTGAAAGCTACACGCGGGAAGCGGGCCTGCGCAACCTGGAGCGCAACATCGCCAGCCTGTGCCGCAAGGCGGCGCTGAAGTTCGCCGAAGGGCGCGCGGAACCGGTCGTGATGACGCCGGAGATGATTGTCGAACTGCTCGGGCCCGAGACCTTCCTTCCCGAGGAAGCGCGCAAGGACCTGCCGGCCGGCGTGGCGACCGGCTTGGCCTGGACGCCCTCGGGCGGCGATGTGCTCTACATCGAGGCGATACTGCTGCCCAAGGGCAAGGGCCTGACGCTGACCGGGCAGCTCGGCGATGTGATGCAGGAGTCGGCGAAGGCGGCGCAGAGCTATCTGTGGGCGCACGCCGAGGCGTACGGCATCGACCCGGCCTTGTTCAGCGACTACGGACTGCACATCCATGTGCCCTCCGGCGCGATTCCGAAGGACGGGCCGTCGGCGGGCATCACGATCGCGGTGGCGCTGGCTTCGCTTTACACGAAGAAGCCGGCCCGCAGTGACACGGCGATGACGGGCGAGATCACGCTCACGGGGCGGGTGCTGCCGATCGGCGGCGTGAAAGAAAAGACGCTGGCGGCGCGGCGCGCCGGCATCCGCCGCGTAATTCTGCCCAAGCGCAACGCCAAAGACCTGCGCGACCTGCCGGAGAATGTCCGCAAGGAGATGGAGTTCCTGTTCGCCGAAACCATCGACGACGTGTTCCGGCAGGTGATCCCGGGTCTGATCCCGAAGCCGGAACCTGCCCCGGTGGCCGCCGAGCTCTGACGCCGCCCGGCGCCTCGGCCGCTCTCCGGGAGAGCGGGGTTCGGCCCGCGCGCCGCCGCCTGTATGATGGCTGCATGACAGGCGCGAAACTGACGCGGCGGGAGTGCCTTGCGGCCGCGTGGATGGCCGGGCGGGACTCTGAAGAAGGGCGGGTGATGACCGTGCGCGGGCCGGTTGCCGCCGGCAAGCTCGGCGTCATGCTGCCGCACGAGCACCTGTTTTCGAACTTCGGGGAAGAGCCTGCCGAGCCCCCCGTTTACGATGAAGCCGCGCTGCTGGCGGGCGTGACGCCCTACGCCCGGCGGGTGCGGCAACTCGGCTGCGAAGCGCTGGCGGACGCCACGGCGGCGTGGTTCGGCAGAAACCCGGCCCTGTTGCGGAGCATTTCAGAACAGACCGGGCTGCACGTTCTGACCAACACGGGCTACTACGGCGCGGCGTCGGACCGGTATGTGCCGCGGCACGCTTTCGAGGAAGATGCGGCGCGCCTCGCCGGGCGCTGGCTGCGCGAGTGGCGCGAGGGCATCGGCGGCACGGGCATTCGGCCGGGATTCATCAAGACGGGCGTGGATGCGGGGCCGCTGTTGGAGATCGACGCGAAGCTGGTGCGCGCAGCCGCCATCACGCACCGCGAATGCGGCCTCACGATTGCGGTGCACACGGGCGGCAACCCGGAAGCGGCAATCCGGCAAATGGCCATCCTGTGGGAAGAAGGGGTGTCGACGGAGGCGTGGATCTGGGTCCATGCCAATCAGGTGAAGCGGGGCGAGGAAGCGGCGCTGGACGAGGCAGCCGGGGCCGGCGCGTGGATCAGCCTGGACGGGCTGGACGAGGCGTCGATGGAGCGGCACCTGGAACTGGCGGCGCGTCTGCGCAACGCGGGGCATCTCGGCCGCCTGCTGCTGTCGCATGACGGCAACAGCTTCCGCGCCGGGGGCAAGCGGCCGATGCGGCCCTTCACCTTGCTGTTTGAGAAGTTCCTGCCCGAGCTGCGCAAGGCCGGATTTGCGGAGGCCGAGCTCCGGCAGGTGATCCGCGGCAATCCGGCGCGGGCGTTCACGGTTCGGCGCCGCCTTGCGGGTTGATCGAAGCGTGGCGCTGATTCCGCCGCGAGCCGCGCCCTCCCTCTGCCGCGCGCGCCGCTCATTTCATTGAGCCGGCTTCGGGGCGCAAGCCGAGGTTGCCGATGAGCCGCGAGAGGTGGCTGGGGTTGAGGCCGAGCAGGCGCGCGGCTTCCACCTGGCTGCCTCCGGTTTGGGAAAGGGCCTCGACAATGAGGCGCCGCTTGGCCTCGCGGACGCCTTTGTGAAAAGAAGACTCGGGCGGGGCGCCGGGCAGGTCGCTGTCGAGAATCGATTCCGGGAGGTCCTCCGCCTCGATCAGGCTCGAGTTGCCAAGAACCACGGCGCGCTCGATGGCGTTGCGGAGTTCCCGCACGTTTCCCGGCCAATCGTAAGCCACCAGGCGGCGGCGCGCCGGCGCGGAAATGCCGTGGATGCGGCGCGCGCCGGAGCGGGCGAAATGCGCCAGGAAATGGGCGGCCAGCAGCGGGATATCGGCCCGCCGTTCCCGCAGGGGCGGCACATGGATCGTGATGACGTTGATCCGGTAATACAGGTCGCTGCGGAACCGGCCCGCTTCCACTTCGGCGGCCAGGTTGCGGTTGGTGGCGGCCACGAGCCGGATGTCGGCGCGCAGCGGGGAAACGGCGCCCACACGCTCGAACTCGCGTTCCTGCAGGACGCGGAGCAGCCGCGCCTGGATGGCCGGGTCCATTTCGCCGATTTCGTCCAGGAACAGGGTGCCTCCGGCGGCGGCCTCGATCTTGCCGTACTTGAGGGACACCGCGCCGGTGAAGGCGCCGCGCTCGTGGCCGAACAGGTCGCTTTCGAGCAGCGTCGGCGACAGTGTGGCGCAGTTGACGGCGACGAACGGCCCCTTCGAGCGGCGGCTGGCGGCGTGGATGGCGCGGGCGGCCGGCTCCTTGCCGGCGCCGGTTTCCCCGGTGACGAGCACAGTGGCATCGGACGGGGCCGCCTTCAGGATCTGGGCCTTGAGCGCCAGGATGGCGGGCGCCTCGCCGAGGATGACGCCGCTCGAATCGAGTTCATTCGAGAGCAGGCGGTTCTCGCGCCGCAGGCGTTCAATCTGGGCGAGGTTGGCCAGCGGGCCGGCGGCAAGCCTGGCGGCCGCGCAGAGCCACTCCAGGTGGCGCGGTTGCACTGCCCCGCCGCCGGGCGCGCTTTCCAGCGCCAGGAAGCCGGCGGCGCCGGCATCGCAGAGCAAGGGCACCATCTGCAGCATCCGCCGCCCGTCCTCCAGCGAGAGCGAGATCGCCGCGCCCTGCTCGATCGCCTGTGCGAGGTAAGGCTCCGGCAGCGGGAAGGGAGGCGCGGGGCCGGTTTCCCGGCACCATCCGGAGGCGGGGCCCGGCACGCCGGTGGCGGGATCGAAGACCGCCAGAACCGCGCGATCGGCGGGAACTGTTTGAAACACGGTCTCCAGAAATTGTTTCCGCGCGGCGCTGAAATCCGCCGCTGCGGGCAGCGAGGCCGCCAAGCCGAGCAACGCAGCCAGATCCGCCCCCCGGCAATCCTCTTCGCATGCCCGCCCTGACAGGGCGGCCGCATCGAGCGCCGGGCACGCGCCCATGTCCATCCGGAGCGTCTCCGTCGCGCCGCCATCACCGATGTCCTCCGTCAGCCGCGGCCCGCCGGACACCAGGGCGTCGTCGAGAAAGAGGAACCGGCAGGAGCCGGCGCGGATTTCGTCATCGTGAACCAGGCGGCGCTCGGCCACCCGGTCGCCGTTGACGAACGTGCCGTTGGATGAGCCCAGGTCCTGAAGGATCCACCCGCCGTCCCGGCTTTCCAGCGCGAAATGACGGCGCGAGAGCAGGGGATCTTTGGGCGATATGGAGTTGGAAGGATCCCGGCCCAGCGTGAAGGGCGCCTCCTCCAGACGCCGGTCCAGGCCGAGCGCGAGCCCCCCGACACCGAGCAGAACAAATGGCATGGCGGACCCTCCTCCTTGCAGCCGTGTTCGCCTGTGCAGGCGGTGAACGCCCCTGCCGCGGCGCGCCGTGCTTCTCTGCAGATCCCGGTGCGAGGCTCGCCCGCCGCTCGCTCCGTTGCCCCTCAAGTATGGGGCCTCGGGCGCCAGGATGCAAACCGGCTTGCCGATTTGGAAACCCCGATGTTGCCGCCAATGGCAACGGCAGAGCCCGCGCCGCCACCCTGAAGCCGCCGTGCGAGCGGTTCATCCCCTGTGTTTGCAGCCCGCTGCAGGAAGACGCGGGACAAAACGGCGAGTGGCCACCAACCTGCAATCACAGAGACAGGTGCGCGACGTTCCGGGACCAGCGGTTCTGCCGGCGGGCGCCAATGTCAGAGTGGCCATGGAGATTCAAATGGAAAGAACAACGATGTTGTCCCTGTTCGCCGCGGTGCTGCTCGCCGCGCCCATGATCTGCGCCCAGTCGCAGTCGCGGATGGAAATCCCGTTCCCGTTCACCGTGGATAACACGGAACATCCGGCCGGACTGTGGACTGTGTCCCAGCGGCCCGCCAACCCGCATATGCTGAGTTTCAGCCGGGAGGGCGGGAGCCAGACGTTTTTCGCTTCGACGCTGCCGGCTGCCAACCAGCAGATCACGGATGCCTCCCGCATTGTGTTCAACGTCTACGAAGGCAAGTATTTTCTGTCCGAGCTGCAGCGCGCCGGCAAGCCGGGCATCTACTTCGCGCCGGGCAAGGCGGAGCGGGCGCTTGTGGCGGCGCGCCTGAAAGGCGAAAGAGTTTCCGTAATCGCGGGCTCGAAATGATCCGGCCGCGACGCATTTTCCCCGGAACCTGAGGAGAGTCCGGAGGAGGGCCCGGAGGAAGCCGGCCCGGTTCCTGCAAAGGGGCTCGGGCCGGCGGGCGCGTTTTGCGCCCGGCCGATGAAGGGCGGCGGGAAACCCGTCACGAACCGGATGGCCCCGCCTTGGCCATGTTCCGAATGGCGCACATCACGTCGCTCTCCGGCGGCACGGGCGGGGCGAAGCGGACAACCAGCCGCCCGCCGTGTTCGCCGATCAGCGCCGGGACGACCGGACGAGCCATGCGCCGCAGCAGCCGGTCGATGCCGGGCAGCGCGGGGCCGATCTTGCCCGCAATTCCAGCCACGCCTTCTGGAAAAATCCCGATGGGACACCCAAGATCGGGCAGCTCGCGCAGCAGCAGGCGCAGCGAACGGGCCGTGAAAGCCGGGTTCGCGCCGAACAAGCTCACCGGGTAAGCCCACAGCGCATGCGCCACGCGCGGCAGCAGGAGATCCCCCGGAGAGCGGAACGAGAACGGCCCGAGGCGCCACCGCGGCCAGTTCGCCGTGACCAGCCAGCGGACCGGCGGGTCCAGCGGACCGTACTGGCGCACCACCGCCTGCGTGAGCACCGACGCCGGGTGCAGGATCCACAGCCCTTTGCGCTGATAGTGATTTGCCGCCAGGACGAAGCGCGGGTCGCCAGGCAGGTGCTCGAGTCCCTCGACCAGCGGCGGCGGCTGCATTCGCGCGACGACCTGCGCCGTGAAATCGTTCAGATCGCGCCTTGCGCCTTTGCGGATATAGCCGGTGAGACCGAACACGAGGTCCCACGGCACCGGGTAAGAGACGGGTTCAGACACGGCGCCCCTTCCACAAAGAACCCTTGCCCGAGAGCGAAGCGGCCATCGCCGATGTCACGATCCCCTGAAACAGATAGATGGCCAGCGGCGCCCACAGGGCGCGCGGCCAGCTCCCATACCACGGCTTCCACGCCGCCACTGCGGCCAGAGGCAGCAGCAGCGCGGCGGCGGGCAGCCCGCTCCAGGCAAGCAGCGCCGCGGCGGGCAGCCACGACGTCATGACCAGGGTCGCCGCTACGATCAGCACGCCCGCGCGCGGGTTGTGGAACAAGACCCGGAACGAGTTCTTCTGAAAGCCGCGCCACAAGGAAAGGAATGAGTCGTACATGCGCACCCGCGCCAGCGTCTCGGCCCGCCCCATGGCCAGCATCAGCCCGCGCTCCTTGAACAGCACCGCCATGGCCACGTCCTCCGTCACCGAAGACGCGACGGCCTGGTGGCCGCCCGCGCGGAAATACGCCTCGCGGCGCACGAGAATGCACTGGCCGTTGGCCAGGGCTTCGGGGCTGGCCGGGTCGTTGAGCCGCGCCGCGTCCACGCCCGCGAAGTAGAGGCCAAGGCCGTATTCCACCAGCGCCGCCTCGTACCAGCGCACGCACACCTGGCGGGGGAACACGGAGAGCGCGTCCAGCCGTCTGGACTCCGCGAAGGCAACGAGCGAAGAGACAAAGCCCGGCTCGTACCAGGTGTCGGCATCGACAAAAAGCAGCCATTCTGTTTCGGCCTGCCGCGCGCCCGTCCAGCAGGCGTGCGGCTTGCCCAGCCAGCCCGCCGGCAGCGGCGGCGCGGGGATCACTGCGGTGCCGGCGGCGCGGGCCTCTTCCGCCGTGCGGTCCGACGAGTGGTCGTCGACCACGAGCACGCGCGCGGCCTGGCCGGCGAGACTGCGCACGCAGCGCGCGATGACGGCTTCCTCGTTGCGCGCCGGAACGATCACCGTGACGCGCCGGCTGCTTTCCCGCGCCTCCGCCGCAGCCGGGATCTCCGGCAACAGCAAATATTGCCGGCGCGAGCGCCGCCCGAAGTACACCATGAGCAGGGCGATCGAGGCGGCGAAGGCGGCTGCGGGGTTCACGAGAGTCTCTTGATCGTCGGTCCGGCCACGCCGTCGGGAAACAGCGGCTTTTCCTGCTCGGCCTGCCAGCGGCCCTCGCCGTCCTGGGCGCGAGCCTGCACATACTCGGCACGCGGGGCGGGCAGCTCGGCTTTCCAGCGCGTCCAGGTGTAGCGGGCCATGGGCGTCTCCAGTTGCGCTTCCACCCAGGGGCCGCCGTCAGCGCGCACTTCCACGCGCCGCACGCCGCGGATGCCGGCATACGCGATGCCGCCCAGACGCAGCCGGTCGCCTTCGCGCCGCACGCGGTCAATGTAGCTGCCGGTGTGAACCACGGGTTCTTTCGTGTAGCCCATCTTCGGCCACGTGCCGGAATACGGCTGCGTCGCCAGGCGGATCTCCCGCAGCCACTTCACGCTCTTGAAGCCGTAGTATTTCGGCGCGACGATGCGCACCGGGAAGCCGTGCGTGCGGTTGAGCGTCTTGCCGTTCATCCCGAGGGCGAGCACCAGGTCTTCCGAAAGGGCGTGGCCCGGGTCGAGGGAATCATCGTGCCCGTCGGCGCCGATGAAAGCGACCTCGACGACGCCGGACGGGATGCGTGACACATCAATCAATTGCCGCAAGGACAGGCCGCTCCACTCCGCCGTGCCCATCAGATTCGACTTGAGCGTGTTGGAGACGCAGCGCATGGTGGTGATGCGCTGGAAGCGCGGCAGAGTGAGCAGCTCCGCATAGGAGACGGACCGCAGCGGCCGGCCGTCGAGCGTGATTTCGAGCCTCCAGTCGCGCGGGTCGAGCACCGGATCCACGGTGTTCTTGCTCATCCCGTAGAAAGCCTCCACGGGCGTGAGAAACGGGCGCACCAGCCCTTCGCCAAACGTGTCGGCAGGCGGTTCAAAGCGGTGCAATACCCGCGGCTCGGCCGCGCGCGCCGCATAGATGCGGTTGCGGGCGAAGCTCTCGCCGGCCACCAGGGCCGTGCCGCCCGCCATCAGCAGGGGCGTGAACACGTCGCGCCGCGTCGGCTGCCCCGCCGCCGGCGCCGCCGGGGCCGCCGCTTCCGCCGGCCGCCTGCGGCGGGCGAGTTCCAGCATCACTGCCACGATCCACGCCGCGGCCCCGATCCCCGCCAGCCCGCCAGTGGCCGCCAGCGGCTTGGCCCATTCGCCCAGCCACGTGAGCAGGAACACAGCCTGATCGTTCGGCGTGCGCGCCATGATCCACTCGGCGATGCGGTCCGTGGCCAGCGGCGTGCCGAGCGCGGCGAACAGCAGATAATTCAGCGCGCAGAAAGCCAGCGCGGCCAGGCTGGAACGGCGCACAGTGCGGCGGAGCATACAGCTTGGGTGGCGATCCAATATTTCTCCCTCCGGCTCACGACGGCGCGGCGTTCGAAAACGTCATAGCCGGAGGCCTCGATGCGGTTCAGAATGCGGGCGTAAATGCGCGAGGCCAAGTCCACGGCGAAACGCCCGCGGGAATGCAGAAACGGCAGCCCGGCGCGGCCGAGTTCATAAAACCGGCGCGCCCTCGCGATCTGGAAATCCATCAGCGCGCGGAACGCCTCCGTGCGGCGGCCCGCGGCCAGATCCTCGCGGCTCACCCCGAACCGCGCCAGCTCCTGCTGCGGCAAATACACGCGTCCCCGGCGCAGATCCTCGCCCACGTCCCGCAGAATGTTGGTGAGCTGCATGGCGACGCCCATGTGAATCGCTTCCGCATGCGGCGCCCCGTCGAAGCCCACTACGTGCATCATCATCAGCCCCACGGTGGACGCCACACGGTAGCAGTACAGGCGCAGCTCGTCGAAGTCCGCGTACTCGCTCTTCACCAGATCCATCTCGACGCCGTCGATCAGCTCGAATGCGTAGCGCGGCGGAATCGAATAGCGCCGCACCACGGCGCCGAACGTATCCAGTACTTCATCGCCGGTGGCGCGGCCTTCCAAGGCGAGCGAGAGGCTTCTCCGCCAGCCGTCCAGATCCGGCGGCGCCGTCGCTTCATCCACCAGATCATCGGTCGTGCGGCAGAACCAGTAGACAGCATACGCCGCCTCGGCCACCTCGCGGGGGAAAAAGCGGGTGGCGAAGTAAAACGACTTCGAGCCGCGCGCCGTCGCTAGGCGGGCACGTTCGCGCATACCAGCTTCTCCACGATCTTGGCCGAGCTGAGCACGCCGGGCACGCCGGCGCCCGGGTGCGTCCCCGCGCCGGCGAAATACAGGTTCGGGATGTCCTCGCTCTGGTTGTGCGGACGGAACCACGCCGACTGCGTGAACACCGGCTCGAAGCTGAAGCCCGCGCCGGCAAACGAGTTCAGCGTGGTCTCGAAATCGAGCGGCGTCAGCGTGCGCAGCGTGGCCAGGTTCTCAAGCAGCCCCGGCATGTAGCGACGGTCGAGGAACTCGAGCACGCGGCGCGTGAACGGCTCGTTCTCCCTCGTCCAGTCGATGCCGGAAAGCTGGTTCGGGACCGGGACAAGCGCGTAGAAGCAGTCGCAGCCCTCGGGCGCCATCGACGGATCGGTGGCGGTCGGGCGGTGCAGATAGAGCGAGAACTCGTCGCTCAAACGTTTCTTGTTGAAAATGTCGTCGAGCAATTCCCGGTAGTGCGGGCTGAGGATGATCGTATGGTGGCGCAGTTCGGGGTAGAGCTTTCGCGTGCCGAAATACACCACCCACAGGCCCATCGAATAGCGCATCCGCTCGAGCTTGCGGTCGGTGTACTTGCGGCGGTGCTCGGGCGCGATCATCTTCATATAGGTGTTGGCGACGTCGGCGTTGGACACCACGGCGTCGCAAGGGAAAACGCGCCCGTCAGCAGCGGTCACGCTGCGGGCCAGCCCGTTTTCCACCTCGATACGCGACACGGGCGCCGACAGATGCACGCGCCCGCCCAGCTCCTCGAACAGCCGCCCTAATGCGGAGACCAGCGCGCCTGTGCCGCCCATCACGTAGTGCACGCCCCACTGCCTTTCCAGGTAATGGATCAGCGCATAAATCGACGTGGTCTGGAACGGGTTGCCGCCCACCAGCAGCGGGTGGAAGCTGAACACGCGCCGCAGCAGCGGGTCTTTCACGTAGTGCGACACGAACTGATAGACGGTCTTGTAAGACTCAAGCCGCACCAGATCGGGCGCGATCGGCAGCATGTCGGTGAAGCGCAGGAAGGGCTTGTCGGCCAGCTCGACGAAGCCTTTCTGGAAGATCGCCTTGGCTCGGCGGATCATCTCCCGGTAGCCTTCCAGGTCGCCCGGAGAAAAAGCCGCCACGCGGCGCTCGGTTTCGGCTTCATCGCCGTTGTACTCGAACCAGCGGCCGTCGTGGAACTCGATCCGGTAGAACGGGTCGACGGGCACGATGCGGCAGTAGTCTGCCGTCCTGCGGCCGGCTGCCTCGAAGATCTCGTCGATCAGGAACGGCGCGGTGATCACCGTCGGGCCGCCGTCAAACGTGAAGCCGTCCTGGCGGTACACGTAGGCCCGGCCGCCGAGCTGGTCGCGGGCTTCGATCAGATCCACCTGATACCCGCGCGCCTGCAAACGGACGGCCGCGGCCAGGCCGCCAAAGCCGCTGCCGATCACCACCACGCGCCGCGGTTTCTCCCTCCCGGCTGCGGCTGCGCCGGACGATAACGCACTACTGGCAACGGGCACGCAACACCTCCACCAGTTCCAGCAACTCCACGTTGGCCGGCGCCAGCGGGGCGAGGGTCTGCTCGGCCCGCCGCAGGCTCTCTTCCGCCACGTGGAAACCGGCAAGCTCGCCGTCCAGGTAATCATCGACAAGCTGGAATGCCCGGCCGAACTGGCGCGAAAACGCCAGCATCTGCCGGGCCAGGCGCGACTCCGGCTCGGTGAACAGCAGGCCTGCGCGCGCGGCCAGCTCGAACAGCGGCACGGTTTTCATTTCGTTCATGCAGTTCCGGAGCTCGGCGCGCTTGCAGTCGGCGACGCGCAGGTCCAGGTCCTGCCCTTCGCACAGTCCGCACACGTCCAGCGTGCGCAACAAGTGCGTCTGAAACCGGACCAGGTGAGGCAGTTGCGCGGGCAGGCTCGGCTGCTCCACCACGGCGCGGGCGGCCAGAGCCACCAGTCCGAAGGCGGCCAGCACCGCGGTCGGCTCGCCAAAGGCCGCGTGCGTCGAAGGGCGCCCCCGCCGCTCCGCCGCGTTGTCCATGCACGGCAGATCATCGACCACCAGCGAGGCGCAGTGCAGGATCTCCACTGCAGCGGCGGCGCGCAGCGTGTGCGGGTTCTCCTGGCCGCACATGCGGGCGATCCGCAGCGCCAACACCGGCCGGAAGCGCTGCCCCTGCCCCAAGACGGCATAGCGCATCGCCTCGCGGAACGGCGTGGTTCCCCCGCCTGCCATCAGGGTTTCCAAATGGGCCTCGATCACAGCGCGGTCAGCGGCCAATCGAGCTGCCAGAGAAGGCGCCCGCCCGGGGAAAGCGGCCTTGGGGATCGCAGCAGGTAACATCGCCCCATTAGATTGAGCCGCAAGGCGCTCCGGCTCAAAATTGAGCCTGTTCTTGGGGCACTTCGCGCAGGGGGTGCTGAACATCACCCAACAAAGTCCGATATTCCAGATTCAGGCTCCGCGAGACTGTACTTACAAATCATTGATTATGAAAGCCTTGACTCCGGCGCCCCGATGCGATAAGTTTGGCTTGGTTCCTGCAAAGGAGCTTCCGAGCCGTGTGTCGGCTTCAAGGCTTGTTCAGGAATTGCGGAAACACCGAATTCCAGTTTGCTCGCGGAAGGAGTGCAGTATGCGTTCAATCAGACGCTCAGGTGGTTGGATGAAGTGGACGCTCGCGGCGCTGGTGTTGTTAACTTCAACAGTGCTGGTGAGTTCTACACAATCCCCGTTCACGCAGCGCGACAAGGCGTTCTACGCCGACGAAGCTACGATCAACTTTGTTCGTCCCGGACTGGTTTTCAAGATACTAGGTCATGAGATTGCCTCGGACGGCACCGTGAAGGTGCGGTTCCGTATCACCGATCCCCGCGGCGTGCCGCTGGAACGGGAAGGGATCAATACGCCAGGACCTGTTTCAACCAGCTTCGTGCTGGCGGTTCTGCCCAACGACGGTTCCCATTACAGAACCTACACAACGCGCCTCAAGACGAGCACGTATCCGCCCACGGCGGGCAAGCGCGCCCGCCAGTCGGCTGCTGACTCCGGCGGTACCTATCAAAAGGTTGCTGATGGTGAATACATTTACACCCTCGCCACAAAGCTGCCCTCGGGCTACGACCGTATTGCCACCCATGCCATCTCCATGTATGGCAACCGGAACCTGAGCGAGTTCGAGCTGGGCGTCAACTACGCCACCGACAATTATTACTTCGTCCCGGATGGCTCGGCAGTAAAGAAGACTCGTCAATTGTTCGTGACGGAGTCCTGCAACAAGTGCCATGAGGATCTGTCGTTCCATGGCGGCTCCCGCCGCGGCATCGACAACTGCATCCTCTGCCACACGCCGGCCTATACGATCGGCGGCGTCACGGTCGAAAACACCAACCCCGAGACGGACAACACCATTGACATGACCGCCATGATCCACAAGATCCACATGGGCGCCAACCTGCCCAGCGTGCAGGCGGGCAAGCCTTACCAGATTGTGGGTTTCGGCAATGCCGTGGCGGATTACTCCAAAGTCGGGATGCCCTCGGGCGCCAACAACTGCCAGTGGTGTCACGTCGAGAAGAATGAGAAAGCGGCTCACAAGGACGCCTGGCTGACCAATCCCTCCCGGGCGGCCTGCGGAAGCTGCCATGACAACGTGAACTTCGCCACCGGCGAGAACCACTTGGGCATCATCCAGATCTCGGACAACCAGTGCAAGAACTGCCACATCCCGCAGGGCGAGCTGGACTTCGACGCCTCGATCCTCGGCGCCCACATCGTCGAGCAGAACTCGTCCCTGCTGCGCGGCGCCGTGGCGAAGATCGAAAAGATCGAGAACGCCGAGCCCGGCAAGAAGCCGGTGATCACCTTCTCGTTGAAAGACCGCGCCGGCAAGGCCATGGCGATCAACGAGCTGATCCCTGGCGCGGGCCGCGGACGGCTTGCTTTCACCCTCGCCCCGCTGGAGACCGACTACGGGCTGAGCTTCGGCACCGCTGCCACCAAGGGCTACGTGAATGAAACGGTCACCGTGACGGCCGTCACCGGCAGCCCCGGCCTCTACCAGTACACGATGGCCACGGCCATCCCCGCCGGCGCCAAGGGTACCTGGACGATCGCGCTCGAAGGCCGCACAGATGAGAAGATCCTCGAAGGCACGCTGAAAGAACGCGTGATCGAGGTCAACATCCCGAACGACGTGAAGTATGTGTCGGTGGACGGCAGTCCCGTGCAAGCGCGGCGCGTGGTGACCACCACGGCCACCTGCAATGCCTGCCACTCCAGGCTGTCTTTCCATGGCGAAAACCGCAATGAGATCGACAACTGCGTCATCTGCCACAACCCGTCGATGACGGACGCGGCCCGCCGTCCGGCAGCTCAGGCGCCGCCGGAGTCGATCAACATGGCCACGATGATTCACCGCATCCACACCGGCGACGAGCAGCCGCGCGATTACACCATCTACGGCTTCGGCAACATCCCTCACAATTACAACCATGTGGCCCTGCCGCCGCCGGCCACCGGCGCAAGCTGCAACCTGTGCCACGTGAACAACAGCCAGCAAGTGCCCTCCAAAGGCGTGCTGAGCACAGTGGATCCCCGCGGCTGGCTCGATCCGATGCCGCCGACCTCGGCCGCCTGCCTCGGCTGCCACGCCAGCAAGGAAGCGGCGTCGCACGCCCTGGCCCACACCACCACGCTTGGCGAAAGCTGCACGGTGTGCCACGGGCCTAACGCTACCTACAGCGTCAATAAAGCCCACGCCCGCTGACAGGGCCAATGAAGCGTAAGCTGGGGGCAGGCGACAGGCGCGCCTGCCCCCGAATCCATCCCAGGGAGTTCTCATGAGATTCCGCTATGTGCCGCTGATCACCGCTCTCGCATGGGCGGGCTGGGTCGCGGCAGCGCCGGGCGGCCAGGAGCCTGCCAAGAAAGGTCAGGCGCCCGCCGCTGCATCCGCCCCGGCCAAGAAAGAATACATCGGGTCGGACACCTGCGCCGGCTGCCACGACGAAATCCACACGAACTTCAAGAAGAACGCGCACGTCATCCTCGAAACCAATAAGCGCCGCGGCTGGGAAGGCAAAGCGTGCGAGTCCTGCCACGGGCCTGGTTCGGTCCATGCCGAGACCACATCCGCCGATGACATCCTCTCGCCGAAGAACATGACGCCCGCCGCGATCGACCAGATGTGCCTCGGCTGCCACAAGAACCAGCAGACGCAGGTGGGCCGCATCCAGAGCGGGCACGCACGAAACAGCGTGGCCTGCACCTCTTGCCACAACGTGCACAAGACTGGCGAGGAGGCCAGCGCCCGGCAGTTACGCCGCCCGGCCGGCGTCAATCAAAACTGCCGCCAGTGCCACATGGACGTCTGGGCCAGCTTCCAGAAGCCGCACCGGCACCCGCTGCCGGAAGGCGCCATGGCCTGCACCGGCTGCCACAATCCGCACGCCAGCTTCCTCAACCGCAACATGCGCCTGGCGAGCGGCCAGCAGCCGGGCTGCTTCCAGTGCCATTCCGACAAGCGCGGCCCCTTCGTCTTCGAGCACGCGCCCGTGCGCAACGAGCCCTGCACCATTTGCCACGAGCCCCACGGTTCGGCCAACCCGCGCATGATGGCGCGGCACGAGGTGGCCAACCTCTGCCTCGAGTGCCATTCCAACGTCCAGTCGCCGCCGCGCGCCACCACCGCGGGCGGCGTCGCCATCGCCACGCACGACCTGCGGCTGCCGCGCTGGCGCAACTGCACCGCCTGCCACCAAAAGGTGCATGGATCCAACGTGAATGGAGCGATGCTGCGATGAGACTCCTGTTGGCACTCGCCCTGCCGCTGGCGCTTCTGGCGCAGGGCGCGCCCACACCCAAGGAAGCGAACCGTTCCACGGCGAAGATCACGACCAGGAAGCTCCACAAGGTGCGCGCGGCCAAGCGGCTTCCCGCCGCGCCCGCTGCAGTCGCGGAAAGCCGGCCCGCGGAGGCTGCGCGGCCCGCTGAGGTGACCGAGGCGGCGCAGGAGCCTGCCTCCTCGAAAGGCTCCGGGAAGAAGTGGGCCGTGAACCCCGAGCCCACCGGCACGGAAAGCGTCTTCGGCGGTCACATCGACCTCGGCGCCCGTTGGGTGTCCCGTGCCGGCGATTTCCAGACCTACCGCAGCCTCGTCAACCTCAGCCAGGGCGTGCGCATGACCAACGGCCAGCTCCGGCTGGAGCCGCAGAATTCGCGCCTGCTCGACAGCGGTCTGCTCACCATGACCGCCTGGGGCGGCGACCCCTACAACACCGCCCGGCTCGACATGGTCAAGCGCGGCGTCTACCGGCTCAACAGCACCTATTCGAACATCGCCATGTTCAACGCGCTGCCCTCGTTCGCCAACATCGGCACGCCGGGCTCGCCGCAGTTCTTCAACCAGCGGACGATGGACACCCGCATCCGCAACTACGACAACGAGCTCACCCTGTTTCCCGGCACGCGCATCATGCCGTACATCGGCTTCAGCCGGAATTCGAGCTTCGGCTCCGGCATCACGCCCATCGTGATCCCGCCGAACGAGTATCCGCTGCGCAACGTCATCGACTGGAGCCTGTACGAGGTCCGCGGCGGCATTCGGGTCGAACTCAACCGCTTCCACGCGACTGTCGAACAGGGCGCGCGCCGCTTCAGCGACGATCAGTTCGTCTACTCCACCGAGACGCTTCCCGGGAACCGCTCCACTCCTTACCTCGGACAGATCCTCTCTCTCACCAAGGGCAACCAGCTCTACCGCATCCGGGGCGAAGCCGAGCACACCAAGGCCCTCGTGACGGCCTCCCCCTGGAATTGGCTCGATCTCTCCGGCAGCTTCATCCGCAGCCGCCCGAAGACCTACTCCGAAATGAACCAGTTGCAGCAGGGCCGCATCGTCGACCCCAACAACCCGCTGCTGCTGCTCACCGGCACGACGGACTACTTCTTCGGCAACGCCACCATGCCGCATGTCTCCGCCAGCGGCGCTGCCGAAGCGCGGCTCAACGCGCGCATGAGAATCCGCGAAAGCTGGGAAACCGACCGCTTCCACACCACCGGCATCAACACGCTGCGCTCCATCCAGTTCTTCTCGCCAACCTCGTCCGCGAATCTGGTGTTGACCGGCGGCGAGCGCCTGGAGGTCTCCCGCCACCGCCAGCAGATCGAAGCCATCTGGGATGTCTCGAAGCATCTCACCATCCGCGGCGGGCACCGCTACGAGTGGGGCCGCTCGCTGATGAAGGCGAGCACCTATTCCCAGGACAGCCGCTATGACCGCCTCGAGATGGAGCGCCAGGGCGGCGTCTTCGGCTTCACCGTCCGTCCGGTCAAGCGCGTCAGCCTGCTCGGCGACCTCGAGTTCATCGATGGCATCAAGACCTACTACCGCACCGGGCTCTACGACCACACCCGGCTCCGATTCCAGACGCGGTTCGAGTTGATGAAGAGCCTCTTCTTCAACGCCAATTACAGTTGGCTCACCAACGAGAACCCGAACCCCGATGTGAAGTTCTGGTATCACGCCGATGCCATCACCGGCAGCCTGCAATGGCTGCCCGGCGGCGGCCGCAACGCTGCCATCATCGCCGAATACCAGCGCTCGCAAGTCCGCAGCGACATCAACTTCCTTTACCCGCTCGGACTGTTCCCTGTAGCCAGCAATTACCGCGACTACGCACACACAGGCACGATGCTCGTCGACCTGCGCCTGCCGCTGGCTCCCGGCTACAGCGGGCGCATCAGCGCCGGCGGGTCGTTCACCACCACTTCCGGCGTGCGGCCCACCGATTACTACCAGCCGCAAGGCCGGCTGGTGCTGCCCGTCACCCCGAAGATGGAGTTCTTCTCCGAATACCGCTACTTCGGCCTGAGCCAGACCATCCATGTCTTTGAAGGCTTCCGAACCCATATGTACATGGGCGGCGTGCGGCTGCTCATGTGATTCACGGGTTGTTTTCGGCACAACCGGGGCAGGTCCGCGCCTGCCCCTTGTTTTTTGCCCTTGCTGGGATACATTGGTGAAGTGCGATTCAAGGAGGCATTCATGTTCCGCTTGATCTTTGTTTCCGTTGCTGCCGCGTCTCTCTGCTCCGCCACTGTCCCGTTGGGCGATTCGGCCCGCGGCGCGGAGCTGTTCAAAACCCAGAAGTGCGTCGTCTGCCACAGCGTCAACGGGCAGGGCGGCAAGTCCGGCCCTGATCTGGGCCAGTCCGTCGGCCGCGGCTACACGCCGGCGGCGATGGCGGCGCTGATGTGGAGCCATGCCCCGCAGATGTGGGAGGCCATGGAACGCGCCAGCATGAAACCGCCCAGGCTCACCACACAGCAGGCGGCCGACCTCTACGCCTATTTCTATTCGGCGCGCTTCTTTGAAACGAAGGGCGATGCCGCGCGCGGCAAGAAACTGTTTGCCGACAAGGGCTGCGCCGGTTGCCACCAGGGCGCCGGCGGGGGCGCGCCGGACGTGAGCCAGTGGCCCTCCGTCACCGACCCCATCGAACTTGCGCGCCAGATGTGGAACCACTCCCCGCAGATGAAAGGCGCCATGGAAGCGAAAAAAGCGGCCTTGCCCAAACTGGCCGCAGCGGAGATGAACGACATCGCCGTCTACCTGCAAAGCCTGCCCACGGCATCCAAGGCTGCTCCGAAATACATTCCCGCCTCCGCCTCCACCGGCGAAGAGCTGTTCAAGGTGAAGGGCTGCGCCGGCTGCCACGCGGGCGCGAAGCAGCTTGGCAAGGCGGGCCCGAAGAGCAACGCCGAACTCGCCGCCGCGCTCTGGAACCACCCCGGCAAGGCGCCGAAAAACAGCGAACTGCGCCCGGAGGAAATGACGCGCCTCATCGGCTACATCTGGACGCTGCAATTCTCCAATGAAGGCGGCAATGCCGCGGCCGGCGAGAAGGCCTTCGCCTCCAAGGGCTGCAACGCCTGCCACGCCTCGGGCATGCCGAAACTCGCCCACGGCGAGGGCGACAACAGCTTCGGCATGGTGGCCGTGCTCTGGAGCCACGGCCCGCAGATGCTCAGCCAGATGCGCGGCAAGAACCTGAAGTGGCCCGCCTTCAGCGGCAGCGACATCGCCGATCTGCTGGCCTATATGAAGGCGAAATAGTGATCCGGGCCGCGGGCGCACGCCTCCCGCGGCGCGTCACTGCAGGTCCGCCATCTTCGCGCCCTCGCGCTTGCAGAGCGTGACCACCATCTCCTTGCCTGCCGCCCGCACGCGGTGCGCGCCGAAAAAGGCGCGCACCGCGGCGATGCCATTCGCGTCCGCCTTCGTCTCGGCGCGCGTCCACCATTCGCCGAAAACCAGCTTCCTGTAAGCTTCCGCCGCGGGTGTGGGCGTCCAGTCCCGGCGGTACAGCGAAGACTGCGGAATCCAGTTGGCGCCTTCCCAGAAACCCCACATCAGGATGCCCGTCACCGCCGGATGCGCGAACGAGATGCGAAAGTAGCGGCGCAGCGCGTCCGCCTTTGCCGTTTCCTCCTCCTCGCTCAGGCGCAGCTCGCGCTTCTGGTAATACTTCGACCGCTGTCCCGGGAAATTGAATTCAGTGATCCGGACCGGCAGCTTCCGCTCCGCCAGCGCATCCAGCGCGCGGCGCAGCTCGGCTTCATCGAACGCGTCCCCGTGCAGGTGCCCCTGCACGCCGATGCCGTCCATCGGCGCACCCGACGACAAAACCGTGCGGATATGTTGCAGGTAATCGTCCAAACGTTTTCCGGTGAGAATGTCGTAGTCGTTGAAATACAGCGCCGCTTCCGGGTCGCCTTCCTTCACCCACCGCGCCATGTCCCGGGTGATCTGCGGCCCGAGCCGCTGCTCGAACCAGTTGCCGTGGATCATCTCGTTGTTCAGGTCGTACTCGGCGAACTGCCCCC
>Ga0272446_1002904_pt1 | contig 22489 bp, 18 predicted proteins | sample YNPCB0061_FD_194587 | JGI IMG/M metagenome (GOLD analysis project Ga0272446, IMG submission 194587) | Hot spring microbial mat communities from Yellowstone National Park, WY, United States - YNP-CB-006-1 | ecosystem: Environmental > Aquatic > Thermal springs > Hot (42-90C) > Sediment | place... | reverse complement strand
GGTTCTTGGTTCTCAGTTCTCGGTTCTCAGTTCTCAATGATGCACAGCATGCGCTTCTTCATAACCATCCTCCTGGCTACCGCTCTCGCCATACTGCTGGCGGCATGCGGCGGCGCGCCACCCCCGTCAGCTGCACTTCCCACGTCGCTGTCGGAAGCGCCAGCAGCGCCGCCGTCGCCGACACCGATTTCTCTGCCCACAGCGCTTCCGTCGCCGACGCCGATTTCTCTGCCCACAGCGCTTCCGTCGCCGACGCCAGAATCGGTGCAGCCTCGACCGACGAGCCTGCCTGAGCCGACGCCGCTTCCTTCCCCATCCCCTGTACCGGCGACGGTTGCGCCGCTCCCGACGCCCGAAACAGCGACCGCTTCGCCGCTTCCACCTGCGCCATCACGTCCGTCGGAGGGATCGTTTACCGGCGCGCTGATCTTCCTGCGCGATGGTTCGCTCTGGATCTTCGACGCGAATGGTGAGCGCCTGCTTGTCGATCAGGCATACGAGTTCGCTCCCGCTGCTCATGGCAATCTGATTGCAGTCGTGCGCGAAACCGATCAGTTCGATATCTGGATCGTGTCGCGTGATGGCAGCGCTCTCCGGCGGATCACCAATGATCGTGATATCGAGTCCTCGCTTTCCTGGGCGCCCGATGGGTCGGCGCTGGTTTTTGCCGCTGCCGATGCCAGCGAACCATTGCCGCAACTCTGGCCCGATTGGGCGTTGTGGTGCGGTGCAAGCCAGGTCTCTGTCATTGATCTCGCCAGCGGGCAGCGTCAGACGCTTGCGCGCGGCTGCGACCCGGCAGTGTCGCCCGATGGTCGACGCATTGCATACAGCGCACCTCCGACTGCTCGTGATACGGGAATGGCGGGGGGAGCGCCGGTGTTCGGGAATGCCCTGCGCCTGATCAATCGGCGCGGTGAGAATGGCTGGAACTTTGCCAGTGCCGATGGCGCCGATGCTCCGCTGCCCAACACCGGCATGCTGGTCTACGGACCTGCCTGGTCGCCCGATGGCGCATCGGTGACCTACCATCGGTATCTCGGCATGCAGGTCGAAGTCGATATTAATCTGAGCGAGATCGGCGGGTCGTTTGAGGGCAAGGGGCGTCCATTCGCCGAGGGAGCAGGATGGTTGTTGCCGGTGCGCTTTGCGTCGGATGGACGGCGCGCGGCGATTATTGAACATAACTACAGCGATGCGCGCGGGTTTGGCGGCTATGATGCCTGGTCGGTGCAGGTGGTGACATTCGATGGCTCGCGTACCGTCGATCTTCCCCAGGGTCCAATGACAATGATTGGCGGCAGTGCGACGCGCCTGCCGCGCGCCGCCAGCGCCGCCTGGTCGCCGGACGGGACGCGCCTGGCTGTCCTGCTTCCACCCGGATGGCGACCCGATGTGTCGCTGAACGAGCCGTTCGATCCGACGGGCACGGAACGTCCGGGTGAGGTGTGGTTGTGGCAACCCGACGCAGCTCCGTCAGTTCGTCTCATCAGCAACGTTGACTTCGCCTCGCCGCTCGCCTGGTTGCCATAGTGCACGCGCCGGGAGCGAACGTGAACGCAACCTCCCTACTTGCCGAGCGCTCGCAGGATGCGTGGCGGCAACACCCACAGCAACGATCCGGCGCCGGGATCGAGCGAGACGAGGTCGATCAGCGCCAGACCACCCTTCTTCATCACTACCCGACCGCCGCCTGTCAATCCGGCAATGATGCTGCTGAGGTCTGGCTCGTGCCCGACGATCATGACGCTCTTTGCGCGGGGCATATCCGCCAGCAGGTCAAGCAACGTCGCCGCATTGCACCCCGGCGCCAGCGCACCAACCGTCTCAGGAGCGATGTCCAGCGCTGCGCCGACGATATCAGCAGTTTCACGGGCGCGGGTCAGTGGACTGGTGAGCAACCGGTCGAGTTGCACACCGAGGCGTCGCAGTCCGCGTGCGCCAATGCGCATCTTTTCAGCCCCTTCGGGGGTCAAGGCGCGTGCCGAGTCGCTGCCGTCGTTTGAGCGTTCTTCCGCAATTGCGTGGCGGAGCAGATAGAGGTCCATCGTGTCACTCCTTCGGAATGGTATAATGGATCAACGGTGATCCACAAGGGTCTTCCAGTATAATTCAATTTACCGCCTTCCGTATTCATCATGCACGAATCAATTCCTGTCCTTGACTTTGGATCGCAAACGGCGCAACTGATCGTTCGTCGGTTGCGCGAACTTGGCGTCTACAGCGAACTTGTGCCGCACGATGCGCCAAAAGAGGACGTGCTGGCGCTGCAACCGCGCGGCATCGTTCTTTCTGGCGGTCCGGCCAGCGTCTATGAGCCGGGCGCGCCGCAACTGCCGTTATGGCTTCGCGAAAGCGATCTCCCCGTGCTTGGCGTCTGTTATGGCATGCAGGTGCAGGCGCACGCGCTCGGCGGGCGTGTCGAGGGTATGCAGAGCCGCGAGTTCGGTCCGGCTGAGATCACGGTGGTCGATCCCGGTCTGCTCTTCGCCGACACCCCGATGCACCAGCAGGTGTGGATGAGCCATGGGGATCACATCGCTGCGCTGCCCGCCGGCTTCCGCGTGATGGCGCACAGCTCTGGCGCGCCGTTTGCCGCTGCCGGCGACGATCAACGGCGCTGGTACGGCATCCAGTTCCATCCCGAAGTGGTTCATACCCGTTTCGGGCGCGACATACTACGCAATTTCGCATTCCGCATCTGCGGATGTCGCGGCGACTGGCAACCGGCGAGTTTCATTGCTGAGGCGATTGCGCGAGTGCGAGATCAGGTTGGTAATGGACGGGTGATCTGCGCCCTCTCTGGTGGGGTCGACTCGGCGGTGGCGGCATTGATCGTTCACCGGGCGATTGGTGATCGTCTGACCTGCGTGTTTGTCGATAACGGGCTGCTGCGCCAGGGTGAAGCCGAACAGGTTGTCGCCACATTCCGCGAGCATTTTCATATTCCGCTGATCGCGGTCGATGCCGCAGATGAATTCCTCGACGCCCTTGCCGGGGTTGCCGACCCTGAGCAGAAACGGAAGATCATTGGCGAAAAATTTGTGCGCATCTTCGAACGCGAAGCGCGTCGCATCGAAGGCGCGCGCTTTCTGGCGCAGGGAACGCTCTATCCCGATGTTATCGAGAGCAGGGCGCCGGATCGTCAGAAGGGCGTGACGATCAAAACCCATCACAATGTCGGCGGATTGCCCGCCGATATGCAATTGACCCTGGTGGAGCCGCTGCGCTACCTGTTCAAGGACGAAGTGCGCGCTGCCGGTCTCGCGCTTGGTTTACCGGAAGAGTGGGTCTGGCGACACCCCTTCCCCGGTCCCGGTCTGGCAGTGCGTGTGCTGGGTCCGGTCACGCGGGAACGCCTGGCAACCCTGCGTGCCGCCGATGCCATTTTTATGCACGAGTTGCGCGCCGCCGGGCTGTACCGCGCCACACAGCAGGCATTCGCCGTGCTGCTGCCGGTTCGGAGCGTCGGCGTGATGGGTGACGGACGCACCTATGCCGACGTTATTGCGCTGCGCGCCGTCACAACCGAGGATTACATGACGGCAGACTGGGCGCGTCTGCCCGCCGGGGTGCTGGCGCGTATCAGCAGTCGGATCGTGAACGAAGTCCCCGGCGTCAACCGCGTGGTGTACGACATCTCCTCCAAGCCTCCGGCGACGATTGAATGGGAGTAAACCCTCGGTTCTATGCACGCATCCGCTCCCGGCAAAATCATTCTCTGTGGCGAACATGCCGTCGTCTACGGTCGCCCGGCGATTGCCATCCCGCTGAACGATGTGCGCGCGCGGGTCAGTATCATCCCCGGTGCGCCGGGCAGCGGCGTTCGCTTCGATGCGCCCGATCTTGAGCGGCGCTGGTTGATCTCCTCCGCGCCACACGACCCGCTCTCTGAACTGACGTTGACGATTCTGCGACAGTCTGGCGTGCAGCGTATGCCGGACATCGAGATAGCCATCACATCGGACATCCCGATTGCAAGCGGGATGGGAAGCGGTGCTGCAATTGCGACCGCCATCGTGCGCGCGCTGGCATCGGCGTTTGGGCGCGACCTGAGCGCGGCTGAGGTTTCGGCGCTGGTTTATGAGAGTGAGCAGCGCTTCCATGGAACGCCCAGCGGTATCGACAACACTGTGATCGCGTATGAACAGGCGATCTGGTTTCAGCGCCGCAGCGAGCCGCCGCACCAGATCGAGCCGCTCTCGATTGCCGCGCCGTTCATGCTGCTCATCGGCGACACCGGCGTGCGCAGCGCGACGCGTCTGCCGGTCGGCGAGGTGCGGCGACGCCGGGAAAAGGACCCATCGCGTTACGAAGCGCTGTTCGATGCAGTAGCGGACGTTGTGCATCAGGTACGGCGCGCTCTGGCGGAGGGCGATCATGCCGCGTTAGGACCATTGCTCGACCGCAATCAGGCATTGCTGGAGGAAATCGGCGTATCATCCCCAGAACTGGAGCGTCTGATCGCCGCCGCGCGCAGTGCCGGCGCACGTGGCGCAAAACTATCCGGCGGCGGTTGGGGCGGGGTGATGATTGCACTGGTTGAACCGGAGACCGCGCAACAGGTGCGGCAGGCATTACAGGCGGCGGGAGCGACGCGCGTGCTGGAGACGGTTGTTCAGGCTGCCGCCTGACAGCCGGTCGATATGTTATACTTATAGAGGCGGCGGCAGGCCGCTTTTTGTTAACCGGACATCTGGAAGGTAGACCGAAATGTATTTCGGTCATTGCGCTGGAAGGTAGACCGAAATGTATTTCGGTCATTGCGCTGGAAGGTAGACCGAAATGTATTTCGGTCATTGCGCTGGAAGGTAGACCGAAATGTATTTCGGTCATTGCGCTGGAAGGTAGACCGAAATGTATTTCGGTCATCGCGTGGGGCGTGCTGTTCCCAGGAGCGTTGAACCGTGTCCATCAGGTTCAACCTTTGTGAGAACCACTCTAGAAACACGTAAGCAATGGCAAAGATCATGGTTGCAATGAGCGGCGGCGTCGATAGTTCACTGGCGGCGGCGCTGCTCCACGAAGCCGGGCATGATGTCACTGGCGTGACCCTGCACCTGTGGGAGGGGGACGATGACCGCCTGGCGGAGAGTCTCTGCTGCTCACAGGAAATGACCGAGAGTGCGCGACGTGTCTGCGCGCAACTCGGCATTCCGTACTATGTTTTCAATTACCAGCGCGAGTTTCGGCGCTATGTGATCGAGTATTTCTTGCGCGAATACGCCAGCGGCTTCACGCCGAACCCGTGCCTGGAGTGCAACCGCGAGATCAAGTTTCGCGCCCTGCTGGCGCGCGCCCGCACCCTCGGCTTCGACTATGTCGCCACGGGGCACTACGCCCGGATTCGTGCCGATGAGATGCGCCACAACGGAGAAGACGCCGGATTGCCGCCAGCGGAACGCGCGCAGCGCATGACCTGCCGCCTGTTGCGCGCCGTTGATCGCGAAAAGGATCAGTCATACATGCTGTACATGCTGGGTCAGGACGACCTGGCGCGGTTGATCTTCCCGATTGGTGAGTACACCAAAGCAGAAGTTCGTGCCATGGCTGCTGCGCGTGGGCTGGCAAGCGCCAATCGACCGGAGAGCCAGGACATCTGCTTCGTGCCCGGCGGCGACTATCGCAACCTGCTGCGCGAAGATCGCCCCGATGCGCTGCGTCCCGGACCGATCCTCGATCATGAAGGGCGCGAAGTCGGCAGGCACCAGGGGCTGCCGCTCTACACCATCGGGCAGCGACGCGGTCTCGGCATTGCAACCGGTCAGCCAATGTATGTCACAGCGCTCGATATTGCACGCAACGCCGTGATTGTCGGTCCCGAATCGGCGCTCAGACGCGAATCGCTGCGCGCCGAACGGGTGACGTTCGTCAGCGGCGTCTGGCCCCAGGCGCCCTTCGATTGCCTGGCGCAGATCCGCGCCCATGCTGACGCCGTTCCTGCCCGCGTCATACCTGGAGAGGCAGGAACGGTCGATGTGCATTTCGCACGTCCACAGCGCGCCGTCACGCCAGGGCAGGCGATCGTCTTCTACGATGGTGACGTCGTTCTGGGGGGCGGGCGGATCGCGCGTGACTGACGAGCCGGAAGATTGTCTATGCCGCCAGCGCTTCTGCTGCTTCTGCTGATTGTCACTGCCAGCGCGGCGCTGGCGCACGTGCTGTGGGGGCGTCGGTGGGTGCAGATCCCGATATTCTGGCTTGCTGCCGCCGGTGGGGCGCTCATCGCCCTGGCGATTGGCGTGCGACTGCCGCTGCGCCTGATCACCCCGGCTGGCGTTCCGATTCTGGAAACGACCCTCGGCGCCTGGATTATGCTGATCGTTGCTTCACGATTGCGCCTGTGATATAATCAGCGCCGCTCTGCGGCATCCGAATGGCTGTCGCGCCTGGAAGAAGGAGATGCGCTGTGGGTAAATGGATCGGCATCGGACTGACCGTTGTGCTGCTGATCGTTGTCGGGTTCATTATCGGCGCGTACCTGTCCCCTGATTTTCGCGTCGCCTCGCGCGACATCGCTCTTGTCATACTGGCGATCTTTCAGATGATCTCAGCGCTGATCTCAATAGCGCTGCTGCTTGTGCTGGTTTATGCCGTGCGAACGCTGACCCGCGTATCGCGCACGACGCTGATCCCCAAACTGGAGGAAGTGTCGGTCAAACTCGATCAGGTGCTGGAACAGGGGCGCGGCGTGGCAGCCAATCTGCGCGATACGACCAGCACTGTCAGCGGCACGACATCGTTCCTGGCGGATCGCGCTATTGCGCCGGTCATTCGGGTATCTGGTCTGATGGCTGGAGTGCGCGCGGCAGCAGCATACCTCGCCAGGCGTGATGAGGATCAGACGTCCTAGTGCATCCAGGGCGATATACCCACTGTGTGTCGGTACCGGTGCACTATTGTCGTTCACTACGCTCCGTGGTATCATACGCCAACAGGTGGTTGCGCGCGCCTGTGATCTCTTATCAATATGTCTCGAACACTCAGCATTGTGCGGTGCGCCGGGTAGGGAATGAGCGAGCGAACATTTTCGTATGGTGGTCAGGCGGTGCTCGAAGGAGTCATGATGCGCGGTTTGCGGCAGGCGACTGTCGCTGTGCGCACGCCTTCGGGTGAGATTATCTTTCGTCACGAACCGCTGAACGTCGAGCGTCGCCGCATATGGGAGAATCTGCCATTTCTGCGTGGCATTCTTATGCTGTGGGATACGCTCAACCTGGGGGTGCGGGCGCTCAATTTCTCTGCCAGCGCTGCCCTCGGTGAAGAAGAACAACCGCAGTCGAAAGGCGCGGTGGCGTTGACGCTGATCATCGCACTGGCATTCGCATTTGGGCTATTCTTCGTGGCGCCGTTGTTGATCGCCAGTTTGCTGGAGCGTGTGGGCGCCACGCCGCTGATGCGCGACACAGCCGAGGGTTTTATTCAACTTGGGATCTTTATCGGCTATCTGACACTGATCGGGCGGATGCCGGATATTCAGCGCACGTTTGGGTATCACGGCGCAGAGCACAAAACGATCAACGCCTACGAAGCAGGTGCGCCGCTCACGGTTGAATCGGTGCGCTCATTTACGTTGCTGCATCCCCGCTGCGGCACCAGTTTCTTGCTGGTTGTCGTTGTGCTGAGCATTCCATTCTTCGCGCTGTTCGGGGGCCTGCCGCTTGGTGAACGGTTACTGTCACGCATCGTCCTGGTGCCGGTGATTGCAGCCGTTTCGTATGAACTGCTCCGCCTGTCGGCGGCGCATTTCCACCGTGGTTGGGTCCGGCGCCTGGTTGCGCCGTCACTGGCGTTGCAGCGCCTGACAACCCGTGAGCCTGATGATACAATGATCGCTGTGGCGATCGCCGCGTTGATACCGGTGCTGGCTGCCGATGGCGTTGTTCCTGCTGCGTTCGACGCATCGCTGGCGCACGGCGTGGCGCGCCCGCCTGCTGATGCCGCGCTTGCATAACCCTCGCACGCTGCGAGTGGAGGAAACCTATGCCGCTGGTCGGTAACATCCGCGATTTTGGTCTCTCGGACTTTCTGTACCTCGTTGATCGAGGCTATAAGACGGGATGCCTGCACCTGAGCCGCACTGATGAGATGGCGTCGCTCTACTTCGAGAAGGGCAAGCTGCTCACGGCAACGCGCAAGGATGATAATGTTCCACTCACCGATCTGCTGGTTCGCAAGGGGAAGTTGACGCCGGTACAGGCGGAGCAGGCAGCACAGGCGCATCAGAATCAGAATGGCGCAAGCATGTCGCAGCTGGTGATCGATCTGAACCTGATCGGGCGTGATGAATTGCAGCGGGTGTTGCAACAGCATATCGAAGAGTCGGTGTATGCCCTGTTCGGCTGGCATGAGGGCGAGTTTCGCTTCGAGCAGGGGCAGCGTCCTGAACCGACGGCGCCGATCATGCCGATGCCGCTGCCCGTCGAGCACCTGATCATGGAGGGGGTGCGGCGTATCGATGAGTGGGGCCGGATCAAAGACCGCATCCCCAGTACCGATATGGTGGTGAAGTTTATCGAGCAACCTATCGAGCGCGCCAAGGGGATCAACCTCGCCGCCGATGAGTGGCGCGTGTTTGCGCGCATCAATGGCAAAGACACGCTGGCGGAAATCGCCCGTAAGACGGGTATGAGCGAGTTCGATGTCTGTCGGATTGTCTATGGCTTTCTCACCGCCGGGTTGGTCGATGTCATCCGCAAGCCGGCGCCGGTGCCGATGCTGGCCACGGGCCGACCCCTGGCTGAGGCGCCACGTATCAAAAAGAGCCTGGTAACCCGCATTATCAACCGCATTCGTGGTATGTAGCGGCGCAGTCAGCACGGAGGACCGGTGTGCAGACGGTAAAAATGGTCATCAGCGGCGCAGTCAACGCCGGTAAAACTGAGTTCATCAAGACGATCAGCGAGATCGAGGTGGTTTCGACTGAACGTCGCGCGACCGACGATACCCGCCTGATTAAGAAGGAAACCACGGTTGCAATGGACTTTGGTCGCATTGCAATCGGTGATGACCTGGTGTTGCACCTGTTCGGCACGCCAGGGCAGAAGCGCTTCGATTTCATGTGGGAGATTCTGTCGGAAGGAATGCTGGGGCTGGTCATCCTTGTCGATAGCACCCGCCCCGAGACGTTCCGCGAAACGAATCGCATCATCGATTTCTTTATGTCCTACCGCGAAACCCCCTACGTGGTGGCAGCCAACAAGCAGGATCGCCCCAATGCATGGTCGCCGGAAGAGTTACGCCTGGCGCTGCGCCTTCCGGCGCATATCAAGGTGTTGCCCTGCATGGCGACCGACCGCGAGAGCGTCAAGAATGTGTTGCTCGAACTCCTCGATGTGATCATGCAACGGAGCGAGGATTAGACGCTGTCCACGGCGGGGTGACGTTACGAAATCAGGCATAATGTTCTGAGAGCGTCTGCTCCTGTTGAAAGCATCGTGGGTGCAGCGGCGTGTCATGCAGAATGTGTGCTTGCCGCTGCAGGGGGACAGACTCTTTCACCGCATTCCTCTCGCTCCGCATAAGCATCCTGGTGGTGCGCCCGTTGCACTACTCGCCTTCGCCCGATAGCCGCAGGGCGCTCGCTTCATCCTGGATTGCGCTGTGTTTGAGTGATACCAGTAACCATCTCCGGTATCATAGAAGCCTGGAACAAGCATTTTCCCTGAAATGAACGGAGCGTGCCCGCATGACCGACGACCGTTATGGATTGCCGGAGAACATCGCGCTGGTCGATGATTATCACCTCGGACGCCCCCAGGTGGTCGGAACGTACGTGTTGTTGGGTGAGAATCCAGTGATCGTCGATCCCGGTCCTGCCAGTGTGCTGCCGAACCTCGAAACCGGATTGAGACGGATCGGTCTGGAGTTCAGTGATCTGCACGGCATCGTCCTGTCGCATATTCACCTGGATCACGCGGGCGCCACCGGATCGCTGGTGCGCTACTTTCCGCACCTGAAAGTCTATGTTCATCATCGCGGCGCTCCGCATCTGATCGCGCCGGATAAGTTGTTGCGCAGCGCGACGCGTATCTATGGCGGGCAGATGGATTATCTCTGGGGCGAGTTTCTGCCGGTTCCGGCAGAGGCAGTTGTGACCCTCAGCGGCGGTGAGACCATCCGCATCGCCGGTCGAACCCTGCGGGTCTTCGATGCGCCGGGACATGCGTCTCATCACCTGATCTACCTCGATGAGGCGACCGGTGCAGCATGGGTGGGCGATACAACCGGTCTGCGGATGCCGGGGTACACCTATGTGCGTCCTGCCACGCCGCCGCCGGACATTGATCTGGAGGCATGGCGGCGCACGCTGGATATGCTGCTGGCGCTCCATCCGCGCATGCTGCTGCTGACCCATTTTGGTCCGGCGCACGATCCGGAGCGGCACATTGCCGAAATGTGGGAACATACCACGCGCTGGGCTGAAACGGTGCGCGCGAGTCTCGAGCGCGGCGATGACGAGGCGACGGCGGCAGCGCAACTTGCGGCGCTTGCCGATGCCGAGATGGGCGCCGATGCAGGCGAAGCAGTGCGTCAGCAGTATGCACAGGCTGGCGCGGTCGAGATGAGCTGGCACGGTCTGGCGCGCTACTGGCGCAAAAAGATGGAGGCGTGAAGAAAGCCGTGGGGCTATTTCGGTCTGCGCCATGCGCTACAGATTCGGCGGTGCTCCGGGAATCCGGTACCTCACCGGGAAGAGGTAAAGCGTCGTCTGCTGACGAGACCAACGGGTGATGGCGTTGTCCGGCGCGGGGGTGTATCGTTCTGGCGATACGCTATGCGCAGGGGACGCCATAATGCTGTTCAGATGGATCGATCACGTTCTCAGCCTGCTTCTGCCGGATCGCTGCGTCGGATGTGGTCAATTGGGCGCGCTGCTGTGCGCTGCGTGCCGTCGTCGCCTGGTGGCATATGATGGCGAGCCGCCGCGGGTTGCCGATCAGTTGACCGGGGTGCGGGTAGCGTATGTGTTCGATGGTCCGCTTCGTCAGGCGATACACCAGCTCAAATACCGCAGCCGGCAACGCATGGCGCGTCCACTCGGCGCACTGCTCGCAGACCATCTGCGCACGCATCCGCTCCCCTGTGATGCGCTCATCCCTGTGCCGCTCCACCCGCATCGTCTGGCGGAGCGCGGCTTCAACCAGGCGGAACTGCTGGCGCGTGAGGTCGCCGGGGTGACAGGTCTGCCGGTCATTGTGGGACCGCTGGTGCGGATCAGAGCGACCAGGCAGCAGGCGCTGCTCGACACGCCCGGTCGTATCGAGAATGTCGCTGGTGCGTTTGTGTGGCAAGGTCCGCCGCCGCCGGCGCGCGTCGCGCTGGTTGACGACGTGCTCACCACCGGAGCGACGGTCAATGCCTGTGCGCAGGCGCTGCGTGCAGGCGGCGCGCGCGACGTATATGCGCTGGCGCTGGCGCGGAGCCGCCGCAGCACATAGCGCCGTCGTTACCACGGACGCTTCTGGCCGGGAACAGTGGCGCCGAAGATCGAAGGCGGCAGTTTGAAACCATGCGCTTCGAGCCGCGTTGTGAAGCGTGGGCGCGTGCCGGTGGGACGCAGTTCGCTGATGATCTTGCCTTCGGGCGTTTTGCCGAGGATCTGAAGGATGAAAATATCCTGCAACACCACCACGTCGCCTTCCATGCCCTGCACCTCGGTGATGTAGGCGATTTTACGGCTTCCATCTTCCAGGCGAGTCTGCTGCACGATCAGGTCGATCGCGGAAGCGATCTGCTCACGGATGACCCGCAGCGGTATGTCCATCCCCGCCATCATCGCCATCGTCTCCATACGGGCGATTGCGTCGCGCGGTGAGTTAGCGTGCAGGGTCGAGAGCGAACCGTCGTGACCGGTGTTCATTGCCTGGAGCATCGCCATGGTTTCGCCGCCGCGGCACTCGCCGATAACGATCCGTTCCGGGCGCATACGCAACGAGTTGATCACCAGGTCGTTGATCGTCACGCGTCCGGTACCATCGATCTCCGGCGGTTTCGACTCGAGCCGCACCACATGTTCCTGCGCCAGTTTCAGTTCTGCGCTGTCTTCGATTGTGACAATGCGCTCGTCGGGTGGGATGAAGTTCGACAGAACATTGAGCAGCGTCGTTTTACCGGAGCCGGTGCCTCCGGCGACGATAATGTTCAGGCGGCTGACGACGCACGCGCGCAGGAACTCTGCCATTTCAGGCGTCATCGAGCCGAAGCGGATCAGGTCCTCGACCGTCAGTTTCTTCTTGGCGAACTTGCGGATGGTGATCGACGGACCATCGATGGCGCACGGCGGAATGATCGCATTGACGCGCGAACCATCGGGCAGACGCGCGTCCACCATTGGCCACTTGCGGTCGATGCGTCGCCCCAACGGACGAATAATGCGGTCGATGACTTTCAACACATGCTCATCGTTGGCGAATCGCACCGACGTCAGGGTCAGTTTGCCCTTCTGTTCAACGTACACCGAACGCGGTCCGTTCACCATCACCTCAGAGATGCTGTCGTCGCGGAGCAGCGGCTCGATTGGTCCGAACCCGAACAACTCGTCCATCACCATATCGTAGAGTTGCCTGGTTTGCTCATCGGTCAGATTCACGCCGCTCTGCCGGTACGCCAGAGTGAATTTTTCCTGGAGTTGCCGCTCCATTTCGGGGGAGCGCTTGAGTTCCTGCTGATTGCCGAGCGAACTCAGAATGCGATCAACAATCCAGAGCGACAGTTCCAGCATCCGCTGCTGCGACACGTCACCGCCGGACGAGGTCACTGTCGCACGCGGCGTCGCTGCGTTGTCCGGCGCGCTCGCTGGCGCGGTTGCCGGTGCGCTTACGGCGGTGGAAGGCTCGGTTGATTGCGGTTGGGAACCGCCAATTCGTTTCAGTAACGACATGGTTGATGCTCCGACGCTATGAGAGTTTCACAAAGTACGCATCATAGGCGCGATCAAGCAGTTCGCGCGACATTGACGGCGGGATGCCGCGGTATTTCGCTTCGTCGAGGATCTGGTCGCACAGGTCGCGCGGGTGGCACGATCGCAGGTCGCGCCCGTCGCGCTTGTAGCGTTCCAGGATGAGATAGCGCAAGCCTTCGTCGCTGTAGGGAATATTCTTCGCTTTTGCCACGCGCTGAAAGATGGCGCGAAACTCTTCCGGCGACGGGTTCGGCACTTCGATCTTGTGGCGGATGCGCCGCAGGAAAGCGTCATCGACCAGGTCCTGCGGCGAAAGGTTGGTCGAGAAGACGATCAGCACATCGAACGGCACCTGGATTTTCTTGCCGGTCTGAAGGGCGAGAAAATCGACTTTCTTTTCCAGCGGCACGATCCAGCGGTTGAGCAGGTCTTGCGGGCGGCATTTCTGGCGACCAAAGTCGTCGATCAGGAACAACCCGCCGTTGGCTTTCATCTGGTACGGCGCTTCGTATACTTTTGCGATGGGATCGAAGATCAGTTCGAGCTGTTCCAGGATCAACTCGCCGCCGACCATCACCCGCGGTCGTTTACAGACCAGCCAGCGCCGGTCGGGGAGGGGCGAATCCACCACCGGGCGCCCCTCAAAGTTGACAGCCGGTTCGCGGGTGGTGGCGGTTGCCGGTTGCTCGATCAGTTGATGGTTGAGCGGATCGAACACCTTGATGATCTGCCCATCGACCTCAACCGCATACGGGATCAGGACGTGACCGCCAAGCATGTTGGCGATCCCTTCCGCTATCGTCGTTTTGCCGTTGCCGGGAGGACCGTAGAGGAACAACGAACGGGCTGAGTTTGCCGCCGGACCGATGCGGTCGAGCATGCGGTCGCTGACGACCAGGTGAGCAAACGCCTGGCGCACGGTTTTGGCGTCTACCACCATATCGCCAACCGACTGGCGATGCACCATCGCAATGTACTGATCGAGCGGCACGGGCGCGGGTCCGGCGTACTGGGATCGATCCAGCACTTCGTGGACTTTCAGGCGCCCTTTGGTGGCGATGACATACTGGAAGGAGCGTTCGTTGAACCCGCCCTGCGCGCCGACAATATCGACATACTCTTCGAGTTTGAGGAACTCCAGCACCTTGTCAAGCACGCCGAAGAACGGCAATTTGGTCACCTCGGCAATCTGCTGCCCGGTGATATTCCCGTGGAAGTAGACCACCTTCAGCACCAGGTCGTTCAGAAACCCCATGCTGAGACCGGTTTCCTCGATCGACGCAGGTTCAGGCGGAACAGCGACGCCGCCGGATGCGCCGGAAGGTGAGGCAGCCTGCTGCTTGCCGGCGAATTGCTGCGAAAAGAAACTCATCCCTCTCCCTCCGTCGAGCGAATGGGCAGCCACGGAACATTGCTGGCGCCGGTGACGGCATCGATCGGCGCGACAATGTCGATCGCGTGACGACCGATGAGCAGGAAACTGGCATGGTACAGCAGCATATTGTCGCTGACGCGGAAGACGCGCGCATCGGTCATTGGCAGATAGCGCGCCTGATCATCATTCAATTCGTCTTTCAGGCGCCGGTCGGGACGGACGTACAGGTACCCCAGCACTGCCAGGTCGCCGCCGCGCACTGCGCAAAGCACGGCATCCTTCGGGGTGCGCACAGTGAAATACTTCCCGCGTTCGTTGATGTGGACGCCGAGATCGTCATCTTCACGGATCAACGGCGTGGGTTCGGCGGACGGTGCATTCCACGGAACGTCGCGGATGGTTGCCAGGGCGTCGAGTTCGCTGATCAGCAGAATCTCGCGGTACGCTGCCAGAATGAACGATGACTGAAACTGAAAACGTTCATCGTCGGCGTCGTACACGCGCACGTCGGTGATGGGGAGGAAGGACGATGGATCGTTGTTCAGTTCATCGGTGAGACGATTGCCAGGACGCACATAGACCGAGCCGACGATAATTTTGCCGGCAGTGCGCACGAAAGCGGTAACGGCGTCCTTTGTGATACGCGGCGTAAAGAATTTGCCTTTTTCGTCGATTCGCGCTTCCATAACGCTTCCTCTCCATCAGGCGACAGGCGAGAGGCGTGACAACAAAGAAAGAACTGGATGGCGCGACGCACATCCAGTTCCAGTATAGATGAGGAGCGACGCAGAAGCAATAGTACGGCAGCGCTACATAGGCATAGGCATATGGTTCATTCTTCGATCAGATCGTCCTCGTCGCCGATGTCCGGCTCGATCTCTTCCAGACCGAGCTCCTCCTCTTCGCCGCCAAAGACCTCTTCTTCCACATCCTCGCGCACCTCGACACCCTCTTCTTCTTCGAGCAACTCTTCGCCGAATTCGTCGAACTGTGCGCCGCTGATGAACCCGCCACGCAGGGCGCTTTCGCTCAGTTTGCCAGGGAAGGAGACCCGACCACGCTGTGATGGCGACTGGTAGATCTCCCGGATGATGATGCGCACCTGGCGTCCGTCGATGTGGGCGACGGCGGCGATGTAGCGGTTGCCGCCCGCCATCAGTTCATTCAGGCGTTGCGCCAGTTTTGGCTCGATGCGTCCGATCAGCGCGCCCGACATATCATAGACCGCCACTCCCCGCCCGTCGGGGCGCAGTTCGACCTTTTCGCCGGTAACGACTGCCGCGAGCGCCGGACCGCGCTGGACGTCGATCAGCGATGTGAGCGCGGTTTTGCCGACTTCGGTGATGAACAACCGCAGATCAACGAGTTGTCGCCCGGCTTTCAGCCCGCCAGAAAGGGATGCAGAACGCGCCAGCAGTTCTTCGATGCGATCAAGATTTCTGCGTGCGATACGGTTGTTGGGCGTGAGCCGCAGCGCGTTGCGATAGGCGTCACGCGCTTCCGCCAGGCGACCCAGCTCAAAGTACGCCTTGCCGAGCCGATTGTACGTTTCGGTTGTCTCGGCGAGGCTGATCAACTTCTGGTTGATCTGCACCGCTTCTTCCCAGCGGTTGTTGGCTGCCAGTTCAACTGCCTGGTTCTGCAACCGGCGTTGCAAGCGAAATTTTTCATCCTGCTTTGTCAATGTCATCTCCTTATCACACCTGCGGGCATGCGCCCGGATTGTTGATGCATGTCAATAATGCCGCAAATGCGATGCTGTTGTTCAGCGCGTGCGCGACGATGCCGGGAAGCAAACTGCCGCTGCGATCAAATCCCCAGGCGAACACCAGACCGATCAGGAACGACGGAACGAGCAGCCCGATCACCCCTTCGCTGGCTGCCAGCGAGTGCGCCAGGGCGAATACCAGTGCGCTGACGCCATAGGCGATGACGATGCCAGCGCGCGAGTCGCCCGCAAGCCGGCGGAGGGAGCCGAAGAGGTAGCCGCGGAACAACACTTCTTCACCGATCGGCGCCAGGATTGCCGCTCCGACAAAGAAGAACGCCTGTCCCAGGTAATCGCCGGGAAACAACGGGTAGAGCGCTGCCTGGTTCTGACGAATGCCGGCGCCGATGAAGATCATGCCGACAATCCCGTTCACAAAGAGCGCCAGCACTCCCAAGCCGACACCGAACAGCGCCAGACGCAGCGGTTGAGGCGCACTGAACCCCAACACTGCGAGCGGTTCGCGCCGCAGCACCCGCACTCGTATGACCGCGACGCCGATGAAGACGAGATTTTGCAGCACCAGCAGCGTCAGCATCCCATCAACGCCGATCAGCCGCGTGATCTCCTGCGGGTTCAGTTGACCGGGGGTATTGACATCGAGACCGGTCTGCGCGGCGCGCAATCCGATTATCACGCCGACCACCGCAACGCTGAGGATCAGCGCCATACCGATTGCGATCAGCAGGTCTGCAACCAGGGCGCCAATCGCAGCGCGTGGTGCAACAGGAAGCGGAAGACGCGGCGCTGGCGGATGCAGGGTTTCCATCAGATTGCCGCTCCATTCGCCGCAGCGACAGCGTGCAGCGCGCCGTTGACACGTGCGAACGTCTCTTCTGACCGCGCCAGCACACCCTGGAGCGACCAGGGACCGGTGTGGGTGATGATCACCCGCGCCAGGCGTCCCGTCCAGTCGTCCGGGTCGCTGAAGAACACCAGTTTGTTGCCAGGGGTGCGCCCGCGCCACTTACCCTTGTGTTCGCCTTCGACCAGCACCTCGACCGTCTGATGCAGGAAGCGCGCATTGCGTTCGGCGGCGATCTGTTCCTGGAGGCGCTCAAGTTCGATGCGGCGCAGTTGTTTCTCACCTTCGGGAACCGCCAGCGCCGGGTCGAGTTCCATGTCGGCGGCGCGTGTGCCGGGGCGCGACGAGAATGCCGCGATGTGCACCTTGTCGAAGCGGATGTCTTCCAGCAGGCGCTTCGTCCCCTCGAAGCGTTCGCGCGTCTCGCCGGGATGCCCGACGATCACATCGGTGGTCAGCGACACATCGGGGATGGCATCGCGGATTTTTGCAATCAGGTCGCGGTAGCGCTGCACTGTGTACCCGCGGCGCATGATCTTGAGCAGCGCATCATCGCCTGCCTGCACCGGCAGATTGATGTCCGGCATACAGCGCGGCAGTTCCGCCACCGCCGCGATCAGGCGGTCGGTCATCCATGCCGGGTGTGAGGTCAGGAAGCGTAGTCGCAGCAAACCGGGGATGTCGTGAACGGCGCGCAACAGGTCTGCCAGATCGGGGCGACCTGGAAGATCGTGCCCCCACGAGTCGACGATCTGCCCCAGCAGTGTGATCTCTTTTGCGCCACGCGCCACAATCCGGCGGCACTCCTCGACGATCTCGTCGAGCGGACGGCTGCGTTCGCGCCCGCGACGCAGCGGGATGACGCAGAATGAGCACGACATGTTGCATCCGTACTGGATCGGCACATGCACCGATACCGGTGGATGATCCCAGCGCGCCACCGGCAGCGCCGGCTCTTCAAGCTGGTAGATCGGGTTCGGCGCCAGCGCCAGCACTTCATCAACAGCCGATGGCGACACAAAATGGTCGACCATGGGCAGGCGGTTCTGGAAGATCGATTGATTGCCGGGACCGACCATGCATCCCCAGAGCACCACTTTTGTGTCTGGGTGTGTGCGTTTGAGGCGTTGCACCTCGCTCAGTTTGCCCAGGATGCGCTCTTCCGCCGAGGCGCGCACGCTGCACGAGTTGAGCACGATGAAACTCGCGTCTTCAGGACGTTCGGCAGGCGCGTAGCCGACACCCTGTAGCGCGGCTTCGAGCCGTTCCGAGTCCGAAACGTTCATCTGGCAGCCGACCGTCCAGACGTAATAGCGGCGTTCGCGCGGCGTGGCGTCGCGTGATTGCGTCGCGCGCGCTTCTTCTGGCATGTGCAGGTGAACGACTTCCGTCATTGACGCCTCTGATCTGTGTTTTCTCCGATTCGTCGCTTCCGGTGCATTTCGACGGTTTCTCCAGTACAGGGTGTCATTATAGCGAAGATTCGGATCAGGGGCAAGGAACGTTTGATGGGCGCCCGTTGACAAAACGGATCGGCGTGCTTTAGGATCATGGACGTGTCGCATCATGTGGACGCAAATCTGTGCGTCCGGGCAGGGCAGTCTGGCGGGCGGATCCGCCGCTCCACGACCGGCGATCAGCGGTCGCGCCGTCCCTGACGAATCCGGATGGGCGTTCTGGATACCGGCTATGGCGATACCATCCTCAACCTATCCTTCGCTGCGTCTTGAGGGCGGGTTGTTCAGTCCCGACCTGATCGAGGCGCTGAACGCTGCCGATCTGCCGGGGCAGAAGCCGCCGGATTTTCGTCTTCCGCCCGGTCGCGGCCTGACCGGTGAAATCGCTGCGGCGTTCAACGATGCCCGCGCGCTCTGGCAGGTATTTCAGAACCGTCTGGAGCGCCTTCCCGCCGATGACCCGGCGACCTCTGCGACCCGTGAGTTCTGGGTGATCCCGTTTCTGCGGTTGCTCGGCTATGATCTGCGCTTCAATCCGCGCGCGCTGGAGGTGGATGGTTCGCCGTTCCCGATTTCTCACACGCTCGGCGCCGATCTGCCGCACGATCATGCGGACGCAGAAGCGCTCGTCCCGGTTCACATTGTCGGCTGTCGCCAGGAGTTAGGGCGCATCGCTCCTGCCGCGCGCCCGCGCCTGTCACCGCATGCCCTGGTTCAGGAGTATCTCAATCGCTCTGAAGCGCTGTGGGGAGTCGTCACCAACGGGCGCACGCTGCGCCTGCTGCGCAATTCGACGTTTGTGCGCCGCCAGGCGTATGTGGAGTTCGATCTGGCGGCGATCTTCGCTGATGAGGGGCGGTTTGCCGATTTTGTGCTGCTTTACCGCCTGCTGCACCGCACCCGCCTGCCGTCTGACGGGCGCGCTCCCGCCGATTGCCTGCTGGAGACCTACTACCAGCAGGCGGTGGAGCAGGGCGGTCGGGTGCGCGAGCGCCTGCGCGATGGGGTGGAACAGGCGATTGTGATCCTGGCGAATGGCTTTTTGCGCCATCCTGCTTCGGTTGCACTGCGCGCGACGCTCCAGACCTGGCGCGGCGAGGGGGCGACCGCTTCCTCTTCTCCGTCGGAAGCGGTTCACGCGGAGCACAGTCAGCGCCAGGGCGAGGGTGCGAATGCGCTCTACCACCAGTTGTTGCGCCTGGTCTATCGCCTGCTCTTCCTGCTGACGGCGGAAGAGCGCGGGTTGATGGGCGGCGACCCGCTCTACCGCGATCACTACGGCATCAGTCGCCTGCGCCGCCTGTGTACGCGCCGCACTGCCTACACCGATCACGACGACCTCTGGCTGTCGCTGCGCGCGTTGTGGCTGACGCTGACCGATGAGCGCATGGCGCGCCTGCTGGACGCGCCGCCGCTCAACGGCGAACTGTTCGCCCATCAGGAATTGGACGACGCCAGTATCGCCAACCGCGACCTGCTGCGCGCCTTCTGGCATCTGGCGTTCTACCGCGAGGGGGATGCGCCGCCGCGCCGCGTCAACTACGCCGCGCTGGATACCGAGGAACTCGGTTCGGTGTACGAGAGTCTGCTCGATTACCACCCCGCCATCACCTTCGATACGCGCGGTCTTCCGACCTTTGTGTTGACCTTCGGCTCGGAACGGAAAGCGACCGGCTCGTACTACACGCCGCCGTCGCTGGTGAACGAACTGGTGCAGAGCGCGCTGGCGCCGGTGTTGGAGGAACGTGTGCGCCCGTGTCGAACGGCGCGGGAAAAGGAAGCGGCGTTGCTCGCGCTCAACGTGCTCGATCCGGCGTGCGGCAGCGGCCATTTTCTGCTCGCCGCCGCCCGTCGTCTGGGGAAGGAACTGGCGCGCATCCGCACCGGCGAAGACGAACCCGCCCCGGAGCGGGTGCGCGAGGCGATCCGCGACGTGGTTGCGCACTGCATCTACGGCGTAGACCGGAACCCGCTGGCGGTTGAACTGGCGCGGGTGGCGCTCTGGCTCGAATCGCACGCCGAAGGGAAGCCGCTCACCTTCCTCGACCATCGGATCAAATGCGGCGACTCGCTGGTGGGGGTTCTCGACCTGGAGACGCTGCGCGAGGGGCTGCCCGATGACGCCTTTGCGCCGGTTGTCGGCGATGACCGCAAACTGGCGGCAAACCTCAAGCGCCGGAACCGCACCGAGCGGGAAGGGCAACTCACCCTCTTCGACGCGCCGATCGACCACGACCTGTCGCCGCTGGCGGAGACAGCGCGGCGCATCGAGACCATCCGCGACGACACGCCCGATCAGGTGCACCGCAAACGCGCAACCTACGAAGCGTGGCGCACCGATCCGCACCTGCGCCGGTTGAGCAACGCCTGCGACCTGTGGACGGCGGCGTTTTTTCAGGCGCTCGCGCCTCAGCCGCGCCCGACTGCGCCGGACGCCCCCGCGTCGCCCGCGCAGAACCCGGAGATGATCATCACCACCGATGCCATTCGCCGCGCGTTCGCCGGTCAACCCATCGCAGCGCACCTGCTTGGGGAAGCACAGGCGCTCGCCGCCGAACATCGCTTCTTCCACTGGCCGCTGGAGTTTCCGGAGGTGTTTGCTTTTCACCCCCAGCCCCATCAAGGAGGAACGGCGAGCGGAGGCTTCGACGTTGTTCTGGGCAACCCGCCCTGGGAGCGCATCAAATTGCAGGAAGAAGAGTTCTTCGCCGTCCGCGACCCGCAGATTGCCCGCGCCGCCAACGCCGCCGCCCGCAAACGGCTGATCGCCGCCCTGCCGCAGACCAACCCCGCCCTGTGGGAAGCCTATCAGCGCGCCCTGCATGCCGCCGAAAGCGCCAGTCGCTTCCTGCGCGGCAGCGGACAATACCCCCTCACCGGGCGCGGCGACATCAACACCTACTCGGTCTTCGCCGAACGGGTGCGTAGCCTGCTCAGCCCGCACGGACGGGCCGGCATCATCATTCCTACCGGCATTGCCACCGACGCGACCAACCAGTTCTTCTTCGCCGATCTGGCAGACAAGGGGCAACTGGCAAGTCTGTTCGATTTTGAGAACCGCCAGCGACTCTTTCCGGCAGTGGATAGCCGCATGAAGTTCTGCCTCCTCACCCTGGCAGGATCGTGGCAACCGACGCCAGCCGGCGTGCGCGAAGCGGCGCCGATGGTCTTCGCCTTCTTTGCCACCCACGCCGATCACCTGCGCGACCCGCGCCGTGTTTTCACCCTCACAGCGGACGACATTGCCCGCATCAACCCCAACACCCGCACCCTGCCGGTCTTCCGCACCCGGCAAGATGCCGACCTGACTCGCGCTGTCTATCGGCGGGTGCCGGTGTTGGTTAACGAACACACGGGAGAAAACTCTTGGGGCGTGCGCTTCATGGCGATGTTCCACATGTCCAACGACTCGCACCTCTTCCGCACCCGTGCAGAGCTGGAAGCCCAGGGCTACCGACTGGTGGGGAATGTGTTTGTGCCCTCACCCCCTGGCCCCCTCTCCCACGCTGCGGGAGAGGGGGGAGAACCCTCACCCCCTAGCCCCCTCTCCCACGCTGCGGGAGAGGGGGGAGAACCCTCACCCCCTAGCCCCCTCTCCCACGCTGCGGGAGAGGGGGGAAGGATCGCAGCCCCCGACCTCTCTTCTCGCGCTGCGGGAGAGGGGGAGTACAAGTTACCCAGGGCCAGCCGGGAACTGATTGCCAGGGCGCGGCAGTTGCGTCGCGAGGCGACGACCGCCGAAAGCCTGCTCTGGGAATTGTTGCGTGACCGTCGGCTGCTAGGCCGAAAATTCCGACGTCAACATCCGATTGGACAATTCATCGCCGACTTCTTCTGTGACGATGCCCGCCTGATCATTGAGATAGATGGCGCCGTGCACCGCGAACCCACTCAGCAGGAACGCGACCGTTTGCGGGAGGAAATCCTGCGCGAACATGGCTTTGCCATGCTGCGCTTTACCAATGAGCAGATATTCGACCACACAGAACAAGTCCTCCAAGAGATTGCTGCCTATGTCACTGCCCATTCCTACGAGCACCCATCCCCCCTTTCACCCCCTCTCCCCAAGCCTGGGGAGAGGGGGCCGGGGGGTGAGGGCCGCTACCTCCCCCTCTACGAAGCCAAGATGATCTGGCACTATGACCACCGCTACGGCACCTATGAGGGCGTGCGCGACCGC
>Ga0272446_1002903_pt1 | contig 22491 bp, 13 predicted proteins | sample YNPCB0061_FD_194587 | JGI IMG/M metagenome (GOLD analysis project Ga0272446, IMG submission 194587) | Hot spring microbial mat communities from Yellowstone National Park, WY, United States - YNP-CB-006-1 | ecosystem: Environmental > Aquatic > Thermal springs > Hot (42-90C) > Sediment | place... | reverse complement strand
GCAAGATAAGCACGGGATAGTGGCTTATCTTTTGACCATCGTTCACTCATATCTTCCTCGGTTAAGTCATAGCCTGCTAAGGCACCGCAGAGAGCAGCGGTCATGCTGGTGTGGCTCCAAATCGACCCATCGGGGATACGAGTTTCGGCGGGCATTAGCAGTAGGGATGGATCACCAAAGGCCTGACAAGCGGCTTCGGGGAGGCATCGCCAGAGCCACCAGAAGACCTTCTTGGGATCTGTTTCTTGCTTGAGCCAATCAGGAAATAGCTGTTGCTCTTTGCCCCTAATGGCTTGGGAACGATTAGTGTTTTGGGTCAACGTTTGATGAGCTGGCTCTGGCAGTTTCCAGGCTGGAATCTTGGCCCCCGACAGGAGATGGCTAATTTCTAGTCCATTTTCTCCGTAGTCTACGGAACTGTTGAGGCTGCCGATGGCGGAGCGATCGCTCGCAGAAGTAATCAGATCTGAATCCGCAATCCACTTGAAGATGGTTTTGCCACTTTTCTTAGGGGAAATCTTATCCTGATCAGTTGAGTTTTCCTGCTGATCCGTTGTCAGGGCGTTTAGCCAAGAAGCCATTACCTCTAATTCCTGCCAACCACCTTCTCCACCTCGTCCAGAATTGTTGTGCAGTGCCTTCAGTGCTGGATCATGCAGCAGTCCCCAAATTTTGGCTTGCCAGAAGGTGCGCGGTACAGATGACATTTTTCTTCCTGTCTCAAGATTCTTCACAACTTTAACCAACTCCTCTGGCGAAGTGCCATACTTTGCCAATATTCATGACTAAGCTTAATAATCTCTCTGATACCTGCTGCAAGGGTTTTCCTGCTATCGTCTCTCCATGCAATTATTATTGTCTTTTTCAGAAACTCGATGGCCAAACGCCCCTCACTCCATCCCTACGCCGATCGCGCCAGCTTCGAGCGTCTGCTGCTACTCATTGCCACCTTGATTCGCTATCCAGGGGTGGGGAGTGCCACACCGGGCCAACCCAACCCAGTCGGCCATAATGCCCTAGAGCAGGTGCGATCGCGCCTACTTCAGATGGCCGCTGAACAGAACTGTTCTTTTTCTGATTGCTCGATCCACACATTGCGTAAAGACCTATTAACCTTGCGGCGCTACGGCATCTTAAATCAGCATATGTATCGCTGGGGCTACTACCTGGGTACAGGCGCCCTACAGCAAACCGAGTTGCAAATGGCCTTACATGCGCTGGCCTCCCAGGCAATGTATCAAGGCGATCCGCGCGTACGCCAGGTGTATCAGACCTTAGAGCGGCGTTTACGCGGCTTAGACCTGGAATTAGGTGGCGAGCTGTTTTACCCAGTGCGGCAACACCTCAATCGCGTGATTGTTCACACCGATCCAGAAGAAATGATGGCCATTGGCAAATCGCAAGACACCCTGTTTCACCAGCTTGAGGTGCTAGAGCAAGCCATTGTTGCAGGGCAACGGGTAGAACTGGTGCGCGGCAGCGATCGCTTCCCGGTCAGTCGCCCTGGGCCATTTGAGGCTTATCCCCTGCAACTGCTATATCACAACACTGCCTGGTATCTCGTTTGTGAAGACCCCAGCAGCGGGCATCTGGCGACCCATCGGATGAATCGGCTGAAGAACTACTGCCGCCTACTGGCCCAGGAGGGGCGTGGTATTGAAGCGCAAAAACAAAGTTTGGCGATCGCCCATCAACTTCTGGAAAACGGCTGGGGATTATTTTTAGGCGAAGTCGAAGAACAAGCCGCTGAGCGCTCTGGAGTACTGGCCTACCAGCAGGTTAAGGTGCGTTTTTTTCCGCCGGTGAGTCATTTTATTCTAGAGGGCGATCGCCGACACATTCACCAGAAAGTTGTGCCCGGCCCTAAAGACCCAACCACCTACCAACCAGCCTATGTGGATTACCAGGTCAAACTGCCGCCCCGGTCACTCCAAGAGTTTAGTCTCTGGGTCAATCAAGCCCTCGATAGCGCCCAGGTGCTCGCCCCTGCAGAACTCGTCGAGCAGCATCGCCAGGCGGCTCAGCGCCATTACCAGCGATATGTCTGACAATTTTATATCGAAGCTGTTCATAGAAATAATGCAGCCTACTTTTTGTATCTTTTGTAACTATTTTTTATATTAAGGTTGTGATTAAGAACAAAAGACTGAGAACAAAAGAAGGAGGTAAGTCCTATGAAACGCCGTCAAGTAAAAGATTGGACTCAAAAGCAACTGATTCACTTTAGCAACGACCTGGCAAACGGCTACAACGGGGTCGGTTTTGTGGAGCCAGATAAACAAGGAGAGTCTGACACCTGGACTACCGCCGCCCTGCTCAATATGAGCCGTGCCAAAGGTCAAACCTATTTCCCCTGGTTGTAAGAATGGGGGCAGGTAAACAGTTACGCTCATTCGGTATCACGGGTTGCAGTTAGCACCCGTAAGCCCCACTGAAACAGTGACCTGACCTCATTTCTACTCCTGCTTCAGGGCCATCTCCCGACTTTAGGGTGATGGCAAGGAGCCATCTCATCATCATCTGCATCCAGAATGGGCTATTACCAAGGAAGTGTCTGCCCTCACTGATGCCATTAAACACTGGTTCATTGGGGCGAACACTTCCTATCCCCATGGTTCTGTTGCGATCAAGGTATCGAACCTGCAAGGTGAGCAGTTTGCTCCCTCAAGGGTCGCCCCATTCAGGCCAGTGTGCACTAGAACATTGAAAAACCATCCATGAAAAAACGTCAAACCAAAGAAGACTGGAACCAAACCCAACTGATTCATCTGAGTCAGGCGCTGGCAGCGGGTTATGGCACAACGCCTGCGATCGCCCCCGCAGCAAAACCCGCAGATCAGCCTGCTAGAGCTAATGACTGGACGACCGATGCCCTGGTTACCCTGAGTGAAGCCGTCGGGCGAGGCTGCTCCCCCTGGCTATAACCGCCTGATTACCTGCCCAATCAGGGAAACCCGAACCCGTGCAGGGCGGTTATCCCTGCTTTAGAAGAGGTGACGCTGATGACCAACCTGACGAAAAATTGCTAGAAGAGACTTTAGCAAATTCGTCAGGTAGGCGTATGACAACTGTTCTAGAGAAAGGCAATATCTCGATTCATACCGAGAATATCTTCCCCATCATCAAGAAGTGGCTCTACTCTGATCACGAGATCTTTTTGCGAGAACTGGTTTCTAACGCTGTGGATGCCATGCAAAAGTTGCGAATGGTTTCCCATTCAGGGGAATTTGCCGGAGAGTTGGGTGAAGCTGAGATTGTGATCACCCTTGATAAAGCGGCAAAGACCCTGGCCGTCTCGGATACAGGCATTGGTATGACGGCAGACGAGGTGAAGAAATATATTAACCAGGTGGCCTTTTCAAGTGCGGAGGAGTTTGTTGAAAAGTATAAGGCTGCGGGCGACCAGCAGATTATTGGTCACTTTGGGTTAGGCTTTTACTCCGCGTTTATGGTAGCCAGCCGGGTCGAAATTGATACCCTCTCCTATAAGCCAGAGGCACAACCTGTTCATTGGTCTTGCGATGGTTCGACTGAGTTTGAGCTGAGTGACTCACCTCGCACAACCCGTGGTACGACCGTCACCCTAACCCTGATGGAAGAAGAACAGGAGTATCTGGAGCCGTACCGGATTCGCAGCCTAGTTAAAAAGTACTGTGACTTTATGCCCTTCCCGATCCGCTTAGAGGTGAAGGAAGCCCCCAAGGAAGGAACTGCACCCACCGAAGCAGCGCCTCTAGAACAAATCAATCGCCAGAAAGCCCCCTGGAAAGAATCTCCTAGTTCTCTGAGTAAAGAAGATTATCTGGAGTTTTATCGCTACCTTTACCCTTTTCAGGAAGAACCTCTACTTTGGGTACACCTGAATACAGACTATCCCTTTGTGGTGAATGGGATTCTTTACTTTCCAAAGTTAAAACCCGATGTCGATATCAACAAGGGACAGATTAAGTTGTTCTGCAACCAGGTGTTTGTTAGCGATAACTGTGAAGAGATCATTCCGAAGTTTTTGCTGCCCCTGCGGGGTGTGATTGACAGTGTGGATATTCCGCTGAATGTGTCGCGCAGCTTCTTGCAAAACGATCGCACCGTGCGCCGCATTGCAGACTACATTGCCAAGAAAGTGGGCGATCGCCTCAAAGAACTCTACCGCGATGACCGCACCCAATACATTCGCTCCTGGCAAGACCTGGGAACCTTCGTTAAGTTTGGCTCCATCAACGACGATAAATTCAAGAAACAGGTCGAAGATATTTTGATCTATCGCACCACCTGGCAGGAATCAGCCTCCCCTGGTGAGATCGAAACTGCCAAAGTCGAAGTCCAAACCGATGGTGATGTCTGGCAGGATGCTTCCAAGTCAACCAGCAATACAGTGGATGGTGTATCCTACACTACCCTGAAAGAATACCTGGAGCGTAATAAAGAACGCCATGAAAACCGAGTGTTTTACTGTACTGACGCAGCAACCCAGGCCACCTATGTGGAACTGCACAAGGCCCAGGGGCTAGAGGTTCTCTTCCTAGATTCCTTTATCGACACCCACTTTGTTAGTTTCCTGGAGCGGGAGCATCCAGAGGTGAAGTTCTCGCGCGTCGATGCCGACTTAGATGAGACGCTGATTGACAAGAGCAGGGGTGAGTTAGTTGACCCTGCTACCAATAAAACCCAGGGGCAATTGGTCAAGGAGTTGTTTGAGAAAGCCTTGAATCAGCCCAAGCTCAGCATTCGCACAGAAGCCCTTAAAGGAGACGACCCCGCGACGACCCCGCCAGCTATGGTGCTACTCCCAGAACATCTCCGCCGGATGCAGGAAATGACAGCCCTCCTACAACAACAAAACATGCAGTTTCCTGAGGAGCATACCCTGCTGATCAATATCTCCCACCCTCTGATTCAACATCTGATTAGCCTGAGTCAGGGGGCAATTATTCAAACGGGGGGAACTTCGCCCACCACTGAGTTGGCTAATCTCATCTGCCACCATGTCTACGACCTCGCTCTCATTGCCCAGAAAGGCTTCGATGCTGAAGGGATGAAGGCTTTTGTAGAACGCTCTAACCAGGTGTTGACGAAGTTGACAGAGCGAGCGGCTGGCTAGTGCGGCGATGCTATGTTCACAACACCTGACGAGAAGGACAAAGCTCTCCAAAGTTCAAAACCTTGATTGATCGGCCTTTTGAGCTGCATCTCTGGACAAAACCAAGTGCTCAACTACCCATGCTGGGTAGGCTTTTGACTCGCGGTCGCTATGTTTCCCATGGCGACCGCTCTAACTATTAACCTATAACTAAATCCTCAAGCGCAAACCCTGTGAGACGATGTCAGGCATCAGGCGGCCAGGAGGTTTTGCACCTGTTCTTCCTGGCGATCGCGGAGTTTTTCAGGAAAATGTAACTCAATTACGACTTGAGGTTCTGCTGTGTCGGTCGTCAGTTGGGCCTGGTCAACGGTGACCAGCAGGCGATTTTCTCGCCGGGAGTTAGACTCTCCACTTTCGACTAACAGCCCCACGACGGGCTTTTTCTGATTCAGAACTTCCCAGTTGGGCAGATGCTGGGCACGGATCGCGAGGCGCAGAGTTTGCGCCCCCAACTCCGTAATCACGGCTGGATGTAAGTGGCCCTCCCAAAAGAGCTGCGCAGGTTTTTGTACGCGCTTGCGCACCCTCACGCCCTGCATCGGTTTGGGATCCTGGAAGGCCCGCCGTAAACCAGCAGCAATAAACCGCAGTGATCCAAGGGGGTCATCAATTACTTGACGCTTTTGCGAATACCACTCCTGCACATCGGAATACAGCACCAGGGTGAGAGCATCCATCTGTTCGCGGGTGGGTTCTAAAAAGTCCACAATCAAAAGGGATTGGGATTCATTGATCGGCACCCCTCTTACAACACGGGCAGTCAAAAAGGCACGAGCACTGTAGTCACCAACCAGCTCTAACTCCACTACATCAGGAATGTTGGGCCAAGATTCAAGAATTATCCGCGCCCCTGTTTCACTTACGTCGGCGGTTTGGCCCTGCCAGGTTTGACCCTGGCTGTAAATGATGACGGGTAACTCCCGGTTGAGTCGGTGCGATCGCCGTAACTGGGGCTGCTCAAAGGCGGCCAGCAGCGCACCGGCCAGCAGCAGCAGGTTAAAGAGACTCCATAGGCCATTTACCAGCACCGCTTCGTGTTCTTCAGGCCGCAGCAATAACCAGAAAGGCACGGCCAGTAGCGAAGCCGCTACCAGCACCGTAACCACAATCAGAGGACGGGCCGATTCCCAATCAAAGCTGCGCTCTGTCACTGACATCCCCTTATCGGTCACATTAAACGAACCCATCTTTGGGTTAATCAGAGCGGTGAGAGTGACCACTGCCGTGTAGAAAGATAAGGCAAACTCAAACACCTCATTCCAGAAGGAGAAGCGCACCCGCTTTGAGGTGATATAGTTGGTATCCATCGATAACACGATATGAGGGATGGCAAAGGCCAGGGTTTCTAACCCTAAGCCCTGAATTGGGTTAATCCCAAACAACAGAAACAGCGTTGGGGCCACCGCGTAGATAATTCGAGGAATGCCATAAAAGAAGCCAAACATGGCAGAAAAGTAACAGATTCGCTGAGGCAAAGTCAGATTCAAACGCCGATTAAATAGCGGATTCTCAAGCCGTAGAATCTGCGCCATGCCCCTTGCCCAACGCACCTGTTGCCCCACCAGCGCCGAGAACTTTTCAGGAGCCAGCCCTGCCACCATAATCTTGTCGAAATAGGCGGACTTGTAACCCAGAGAATGTAGTCGAAACGAGGTGTGACAATCCTCTGTCACCGTTTCCACGGCGATACCACCAATTTGCAGCACATACTCCTTTCGAATGACGGCTGCTGAACCACAGAAGAAAGCGGCATTCCAAAAGTCATTCCCCTTTTGCACCACCTTATAGAACAGCTCATTGCTAACGGGCACTCGCCCCTGGGTCAGCAGATTGCGCTCAAATGGGTCGGGGTTATAAAACCAGTGGGGGGTTTGCACTAGCGCTACTTTGGGGTCATAAAAGAAACCCACCGTATTCTGCAAAAAGTCGCGAGTGGGGATGTGGTCACAGTCCAAGATCATCACCAAATCACCGTCTGTGCGCTGCATGGCCGTGTTGATATTGCCCGCTTTCGCATGCTCATTGTTGGGTCGGGTCAGCATGGTGCAACCGACCTCATTGCACATCTCCTGTAATTGCTGCCGCCGCTCCAGATTTTTACGCCCATCATCCAATACATAGACCTGCTTTTTATCGGCAGGGTAGTCTACCGCCATGGCAGCCACTGCAGTCTTGCGCACAATTTCTACATCTTCGTTGTAGGTGGGGATGTAGATGTCTACCTTAAACCACTGATCCATGGGCCGGGTATCCAGGGGAATGGGCTTGCGATCCTTCAGCTTCAGGGTTTGAAAGTAGGAAAGTAGTAGCCCAAACACGGCGTACAATTCTGCTAGATACAAGATCAACGAGAAGATACCGTTTATCCAACCATCAAAGTTGAGAGTGTAGGCTGTGCGGTAGTAGAAATAGCGGAAGGTTGCGATCAAGCTCAGCCCAATTAAGAACAGATGAAAGTATTCACTGACTCTAGAATCGGATTGTTGCCCATCTAGCCGCACAATCACCCAGCCTAAAAGAATCAGGGCAACTGCTACCAAGCCCTGCTGCCAGACACGCAGGGGCGTAGTGATTAAAGGCACAGAGGCGATCGCCAATAGCCCCAATAAAACCAGTAATTGTCGCTGCCCAAAGGCATTGAAAACCCGATCAAAAAAACTAGGGACGGTCTCTAACAACCAGTAGGTCAGCCATTGTAGCCGACTCGCTCGCCCTTGAGCTTCGGGGGCAGGATGGGTCATTGTTTATCTCCTAAAGCCGCAGTTCGTTTGAGATAAAGCTGGCTGATGCCATAGAGGGTCAGAGCTGCCAGCACAATCCCCGTTGGCAACAGATACCAGTTTTCACTAATAAAGTTAGAAACCCGATTGAGCGGGGAGGTGTTGTCAATCCGGCGGTGTTGATCGGCTTCCTTAAACGATTCCAATGCATAGGCATTGGGGTCATATTCGGAGGGGGTTTCCTCCGTGGCGTTGACAACAACGGTATCGTCTTGGAGCCGGAAGAAAAGACTATCTTTCTGAAAGACATCCCTTACCCGCTCCAGGCCAGCATCATCCTGAGCTGTGAGAGCTAACACCACGCGATCGCGATTCCAGGGCGAAACAATTTGCTTCAGCACCCCGCCCTTATCAGGCAAGGTTTGCACCTGACTGTCGCCACTACGGCGAGTAAAAAAGTTACCTAACTGGAAGCCTTTGGCTTCATAGACCTCTGGGAAGGGGAACCGCTCTCGGCGGCCAATCCCCACCAGGTTGGCTTGTTTGCGCACATCCTCTGGCAGGGTGCCCGTGGTGTACACTTGCAACTTCACGGTTTCGGCCTGGCTGCTGCGCCCCATGCGTTCGCTGAATTTGAGCAGGGTAAGAATCTCTGGGTTAGTGGGGTTATCTGGCAGGGCGATCGCTGTGCTCGAAAGATCCTGCGGCGAAGTAAAGGGATAGCCCACCCGCAGCAGGCTTAAATCGGGCAATTGCACCGAGTTTTCACGATTCAGGTCAAAGCTAGTATCGTTATGCACCTGCCCCCAGAGTTGTTGATCATTGCCTTCACCACACTGGCCCAATTCCTTTGGTGTCAAGTTAAACACCACCTGCATTTTTGAGTCGGGTTTGACCAGGTTTTCCGGAATGGTGAGCTTCAACGATTTGCGCGTTGCGCCCCCCTCATCTCGCAACTGTTTGCCCCCAATCGGCACGCCATCGATCCGTACCTCCAGAGTCGAAAGGCGGGGATTGATTTGAGGGCTATGGCTGTAAACCAAGTTCATCGAACTGCCCCGCTTAAAGCGATCGTCAGGCAGGGCGCGGAAATTAAACTCCACTGGCGGGGCATAGGCTCCCCGCACCGTTACATCCTGCATGGGTTTATAGTCTAATCCTGTGAGGTCGGCCAGCTTAAAGGAATCTTGCTCTGGCAGGTGGCGCGGCCATTGCCGGGGGGCAGGAGTCGGTACATCTGCCACCTGATCCACCAGAATAGCGGCCCCGGTTCCTAGCTTGCGAGCCTCTGTTTGCAGCAACGCCTGTACCGCCTTCGCCACGCCCTCGGGCCCGTTGCCAGTCACCACTAACACAGGGATACCGCCTGCACGAGTTGTGGTCAGCATCAGCAGCCCCACATCCTCGGCCAGGGGGGTTTTGCTCCCATCAACAAACTGGTTATTGCTGAGGCTATAGGGTAATTGGAGCGATTTCAGAGCAGATACCTCTGCCGGAGTGCCAATCACCACCAGACGTTGGCTAGGCGGAACTTCTTCGAGCCTTCTAAATAACCGGGTTTCGATCGGGCGAAAGTCAGCCATGCGTCCCAGCCCCGCCTGCAAACGAGCGGCAGAAGTGAGCCAGGCTTCGCTGGGCTGATTGGGCACCAAATAAGCAATTCGACTAGGGTCTAGATTTAATTCATCAAAGAAGGGATAGGGATAGTTACTAAAATCTAGAGGTACAGCCTTAGGACGAAAATCAAAGGTAATTTTAGAGTCAGGCAATACTTCGGTCCACAGGGTCGCATCCCCAGGGTCAGAGCACTGGGGTGCGTTATTTTGCTGTGCCACCAGCGTGAGTTCGTTATAGTTCTGGATTACATTGGCCGGGATATTCACCAGCAGTTGACCAATCTGACCAGATTTGCGGTTGAGCGGGGTACTGCCGACGCTAACACCATTGACACGCACCGTCAGGTTAGAGCGGTTGGCCAGCAACGCAGGAGAATGCTGAAAGCGGATCAGGGCTTTTGCTCCTTGCAGACTCCAATCGCGCGGGCGGGTAAAGCCAAACCGCGCTTCGGAGTAGACACCGCGCAGGCGCAGGGCATTACCGACCACAGGGCTACGGTTAAATTCCAAGACGTATTGGCTCAGGGGGCCTAGATTGGCCCCAGCAGGGGCCGGAGCTGCTGCACTGGCGGGAGTAGTGGCGGGTTGGGGGGCTGGAGTTGGGCGCTCTGGGGTCTCTGGCTGAGCTACTGGGGCAGGTGCTGGTTCTGCTGGCGGTCGATAGACGGGGGCGGGTGCTGGGGCCGGAGGCCGATACACCGGGGCTGGCGCCGGAGCCGAAGGCGGCGTATATTGCCGAATAATCTGATCCTCTTGCCGTTGCAGGGAGCCATTGGTCTGGGCCGTGGTTGTAAGATGGCCTAATGCCAGCCAGGCGGGGGTCGATAGCAACAACCAAACGAGCAGACGCGGAAATTGCGATCGGGGGCTACATTGCTTAGGAGACTCAGGACGGTGAGTGCCTTTCATGATTCGGTTGGGGTAAACGACAACGAAGGAAATAGAGCGAATACAGCGGAGCCGGGTGGAATCAAGAGGAGCAGAGAAAGGAAGACGGTTTCTAATCAGAAATTTTGATGCAAAGGAGCAGGGGACTGAAGGCAAAGGAAGGCCGGCAGCAGGACGCAGACAAAACACTATTCCCTTTTTCCTACTATTTGGAGGAAATCAGGGTGGTCAGCAAATCTGGGGGAGCCAGCCCCAGCCAAACCATGTTTTGGGTGTAGTAGGCGTTTTCGTCATCCCACACTCCCTGGCGATAGCGGGGGGTGAGTTTGCGTTGTTCGATCTCACGGGCGATCGCGGGATCAACCACCCGCATAGCGGCATACACCATGCCGTACTGGGAGGTCGCCTCATAATCGACGGTAGCTGTACCCTGCAAATCAATGCGGGCGGGCAGCTTTTGTTGCGATCGCCAGAGCTGGCGCAGATGCCCCGAATTTTGTTCTAAGTACTGGCGAGCACGGGGTTCATTAAACCACTGCACATCCCAGGCCAGTCGCCACCAGACCCGATAAGCATCAAAGCCATATTCGCTGGTGCCCGGTGGCGGTAGCGCCATCGGGGTAACCTGGCCGGTCGTTAAATCTAGTAAGACCCAATCATTTGGCAACCGCACCTTTGATAGGGGCGTAGCTTGCTGCAACACCTCATAGCTACTGTCTATCAGGCTGAGCCAATCGCGTTGAGGATCTACCTGGGCAAACACCCGAAAGGCCGCAGGAGCAAAGTAGGAGGGATTCAAGATTACCAGGTTTTGTTGCTGAAAAGCACCTATTGGGCCTGGGAGCAGGTATCGCCGCTTTTGCCCATTGGAGTTCACCCCCTCCACGGTAGAAAATCGCCACAGATCCGCCAGCTTCCGTTGAGCCAGAGCCAGATACTCCGGAGCCTGCCAGCGGCGGGCGGCTAAAATCAACGCCATCACCGCATCAATATCGGCATCACTGGCAAAGTTGGCATCCAAAAACTCCCATTTGCCCTGGGGGGTTTGCCCCCATTTCCAGCCCCAGAGGGTATCCAGCGGCTGGCCTCTGGCATTTTTGCGCTGCAGGTTGACTTCTGCCCAGGTCAAGGTACGCTCAAAACTATCGCGATCGCCAATCATGACGGCCCTCAGCATGGCATAGGCTTGCCCCTCAGAGGTCGAGCGGCTCTCGGCTTCCCAGTCAATCACACGCCCGTCAGTCTGGATAAATCGCTCCCGGTAGGCCGCCCAGCTTTGCTCCAGTAGATCCTTGCGGGCTGCTGCCAAAGCCAGTTCCTCTGGACTAGTCACTGATGCCGCCAGGCTAGGCGTGGTGATTGGTGATTCACCAGATGTTGGTTTTTGAGACCGACAGGCACTCACCCCCAAGGTGACGATCGCAAATAGTAGTAATAGCAAACGAGAAAACATGGGCATAGATGCAGGCAAAAATCCGATAAGAGTGGAAAAGCGACAGAACACGATACAACCGCAGCGATCGCTTAAAAGCGTTCCCATGGCGGCTGAAACCCTCGTCTCCTGAGAAAATCTTCCTCCAACTGTTGGCGACGTTCAGCCACACCCCGGTTGCCCAATTGTTGCAGTTGCAGGTCTTCGAGTTGGCGCAATGCTATCAGGGGGCGATCCTGAGCCACTTTCACCTCGATCAAAGCCTGACGCACCCCCAAATCATTAGGGCGGAGAGCCAAGGCAGCATTGTAATAAGGCTCAGCCGCATCGGGACGGCGTTGTTGCAATCGCACACTGCCCAAGCCCAACAAAGCGTCTACATTGCGGGGGTCACGAGCCAGAATCGTTTCATAGGCGCTAACCGCCAGCTTAGAATCACCTACGGCTTGGGCTAACTGGCCCTGAAGCAGAAGTGAATTGGGGTCATTCCTGCCGCTGACTTGTTGCTGAGCCACTAATTGAGCCACCTGAGCACGGGCTGCCGCTGGGTTACGGGCCGCTAAGACCTGAATCCGGCGAAGTTGGACAGGGATAGAGTTAGGGTCAATCGCTAACAACTGGTCATACACCCTCTCCCGCTGAGGGCTGGGGGGCAGTGCCCCTACCAGGCTAAACAATTCCGGTGGGGCATCGTTGGCGGGGCGCGTTTGCAGCCAGTTATCGAGAACGGCTTGGGCCGCCTGCTCAGAGATCTGGTTGGCCTGGTAAGCAATGCTGGTGCGGCCCAGGATCAGGCGGGCATCTTGAGGGTTGCGTGCAATCAGTTGATCGTAGAGCTGTAGAGCTTCAAGGGTGCGACCCTGACTAAGGCGAATCCCCGCTAATCCTTGTAGCGCTGCATTGGCCACATCTGCTTCAGGATTTGCCGCTAGAATTGCCTCATAGCGCCGTCCAGCCGCATCGGCGTTGCCTTCCCGCCGTTCGATTTCAGCCGCCAGCAGTTGCGGTGCCAGATCCCGACTACCCTGAGATGTAGCCGTGTAGGCCGCTAAAGCATTGCGCGCCGAAACCAGGTCGTTTCGTTCAATGAAAATCTGGGCCAAGCGAAAGTTGAGGAAGGGTTCTGCCTGAATCGCTTCGGTTTGGGCTAGAGCCAGATAGACTGGCAAAAACTCTGGATCTGGCTCAAGGCCCACTAGTGCCTGGGCCAGTACCCGTCGTTCCCGTGGGTCAGTCGGCAGGGGTTGCACTAGGGGCTGGAGTTGTTGGCGTAAATCTGCTTTAGAAAGATAACCCAATTGACTTTCCAGAGCCAATCGGCGAATTTGTAGCCCCCGATCGTTTGGCTGGGCTGCGGCCAACTGGCGATAGATCTGCAGGGCGGTCTCCCGTTCCTGGGGTTGCCCGCTAAAGACATCTGCCACTTCTCGCAACAGGGCTGGAGACGGATTAGCCGTCTGACTCAGGGCACGGCGATAGAGCGCGATCGCCTCGGCGCTTAGGGTCGGCTGGTTGGTTTGACGACCCAACTCGTTCAAGGCCCGTGCTAAAGGCAGGGTTGCTTCGGAGCGGTTGCGCAACGGTTCGATAACGGCCAGTGCCTGAGTTGGCTGGTTGTTCGCCAAATACGCCTGGGATAGCTCTACCCGGGTTTGAATACCCAGTTCATCCAGGCGGCTAGAAAGCTGCGGGGCTAGTAGCTGCACGGCCTGGGAGGCACTGCCTGTATTACGCAGGGCACGGGAGTAGGCGATCGCAGCAAACCCCTCAATTTTGCGCCCAGTCTGACGGTAACGGTTAAACAGTTCAATCGCTTGGGCTTCTTCCCCCGCGTAGGTATAGCTCTGAGCCGCCCCAATTAAAATTTCTGGATCGGACTTTGTTTGCAACACAATTCGGTAATCTGCCAGCGATTCGGCAAAGCGACCCTGGTAGCCGTAGAGCAGTGCCCGCTGCGCCCGGGCATCCACATCACCGGGCCTCAGATTCAGCAATACCGTCAGCGCTTCAATTCCCCGGCTTTGCCACTCTGGGCGAAACCCGCCCAGCAAACCGATACTTTGCAGCGCCAGCACATTATTTGGATCTTGAGCCAGCACCTGCTCATAGGTGCGAAAGGCATCAGCATCGCGGCCTGCCCGGCGGTAGGCAATCCCCAGCCCCAGTTTGGCCTCTAAGGATTGGGGATACCGTTGCACGGCCTGCTGTAGCACCCGAATCGCATCATTTACCAGACCGCGACTCAGTAGGGCAAAACCCTCTTGTACTTCGGCAGGTGTTGCTTGCGCCTGAACTGCCGGAGCGATCGCAAGTTCACTGGTCACCACAACGCTGGTAAACAACAGTCCTAGATATAGTGGACTGGCACACAATACAGTCAGACGTGGCCGTAAACGAGGCCGCTGCACAGGTTGGTTATTTCGTTGCATAGGGCTATCTCCTCGGTTGCAGCAGATCAAATTCGGTCTTGACTCGCACACCAAAGATGCTTTCTGAAAACTGATTCAGTGCCTGGTATGAAAAGCCCAGCCGCAGGTTTGGTAAGAAAGCAAAGTCGTAAAACACCTCAAACACATCCGGGTTGCGATCGCCCGCCTGCCGCCGCAACCCAGCATTAGACAGATTACGACCGTAGGCAATGCCTGCCCGGTCATTGGGCGAAAACACATCTAAAAAACTAACCCCCAGGTTAAAAGTAGTCCCACTTTCACCAATGGTCTGGTTGGTGTACTGCCCATAGCGGGCAAACACCCCCATCTTGATTTCAGGGATAAAAAGTTCCCCATTAATGCCGTAAGACTCTTCGCGATCGCCCCTTAACAAGCCCGTGCGGCCATCGCCCCGATCCAACTGAAAGATTTCGCGAAACCCACTCCTTGCTCCGGAGTCTCGCCCTGACGCATAGGTCGCTCGCACAATCAAGTTGCCGTAGCGCACCCCCAATTCCCCCGCAAAGCCATCCAGGCTAAAGTCATTCAAGCTGCGGGAAGAGGAGAAAATCGCGGCCTTAGCCTCGATATTATCGGTAACGCTCCAATTGACCAATGCCGCGGGCCGCGACCCAATCCCCGTAGCCGCCAGGGCAGGGTTGGTTTGAAAAACCGGATTAAAGAAATGAGTCGCTCCATCCTTAGCAAAGCTGTTACGGTCAAAGTAGGAAGTCAAGTCAATTTGCCCCACTACAAACCGCAGATTAGGAATCGCCGCCAGGGATGTGGCAAAATACAGCTCATTAATACTGAAACCTTGCTCCGGTGAATCCGAAAAAGCATTGCCTTCCGTAAAGTCCACCGTTGCCCCCACTAAAGCCCGCGGCGAAAGGTAATAGAAGCCTGTCACACGCGCCCGTGCCGAAAAGTCATCTCCCTGATAAGTGGCTACACCCTGGAGCTTCAAAGAGGGAGGCGTCAGTGCTGCACTACGAGTTAAGGGCCGTTCTACTGGAATCGGTTGCGGCTCTTGCATTGGCTGCCCTGGGGCTTGGGGAAGGGGAACAAATTGCCCAGATGGCGATGTCTGAGTTATTTGAGGATAAGCTCCTGGGGAAGGCACCTGCCCCGACGGATAGGGTTGCCCCGGTTGGGTATAGAACTGCCCTGGCGTATAGTATTGACCCGATTGCCCTGGAGGAACAGGCTGTTGATATTGACTGGGGTAAGGCTGCCCTGGTTGATAGTAAGGCCCCGATGGAGAAGTCTGAAAGGATTGATAATACTGTCCCGGTGGGGGAGCCTGACCAATCTGGAGGTACTGAACTGGCTGAGGATAGGGAGCCGATTGAGAATCGGAAATCGCCTGAGGGTAGGCTCCTGGTTGTGCGTACTGCCCCGGTTGAACATATTGAACCTGGGGTTGAATCGGTGGCAATGCTCCCTGGCCACCAGGGTAGCTACCCCCCGGGTAAAAAGATGGAGTATTCACTGGCGGCGGCGGCAAGGGCTGGGGTTGCCCAACGGGCGGCACCTGCCCCGGAACACTGAGTTGACTGGAGGCTGCCCCAGAGCAAACTCCCATGATGCAGTCTTGTCCCCAATTGCCTATGGATGGACTGCCATAGGGCGATCGCCCGTCACTCCCTATCCCCAGCGACCCATTCCCCGGATAGGTAGAGGGGCTAGGTAAGGGAGGCAAAGGAGCCCCTTGGGGATGGTAGGGAGAACCCACAGGAACTTGACCATAGCCCCCACTCACCCCTTGGGGATGGTAGGGAAAACCCACAGGCGCTTGACCATAGGTAGGAGCCGCCAGAGAACTGGCAGGATTCGTAATCACAATTTCACGCCCAACCGTCATGGATGCCGTGGAGTTGTTAGGCGGATGAGCCGCAGGCAAAGGAGGAAGGGGCGCAACTTGGGCAACAGCCTGAGCCGGGGGAGCAAAAGTCTCGTCGTTATTATTGGACGATTTCAATATTTCACGCCCAACCGTCATGGATGCCGTGGAGTTGTTAGGCGGATGAGCCGCAGGCAAAGGAGGAAGGGGCGCAACTTGGGCAACAGCCTGAGCCGGGGGAGCAAAAGTCTCTTTATTGGACGATTTCAATGCTTCTGGCTGCCAAATCGGCACTGCAGCCGCCTCTGGTGGCTTCTCCCCATCCGGGATCGTTCCTGTAGAGGGAATCGTGGCCTCTATCTCAGGCAGCGCCCCCTGATTCATTGACACCAACGGGAGCGATACCCGCTGAGTGAAATCCTGACCAGATAGATTGGGAGCAGGCAACAGAGTTGCAGGTTGTTGCTGGGTGACCGCAGCCGCATGATTGGCTTGTGGGTGCGACGGATCAAAGGAGAGCACAACCTCTGCCTCTGCCTCTGTTGAGGTTTGGTCATGTTCGACGAGTGGCTGAAAGGATGGGAGTGTCGATTGGGCGATCGCGGGAGAACAAACACCCAAGCCCGTTATCCAAAAGAGGGTAAAACCACCGGCCAAGCTGAAGCCAGCCGTTGCTGGAGGAATGAAGAAACGCTCAGGAGAAAAATTGTGCATTGCCGAATGAATGTAGAACTGGTTAGCTTCTTGAATGAGTCGTAATCAACCCAGAAGGATCCTGCGACAACAGCAAACCAACTAATAGCTCAGAGGCATCTGTCTCACTGATCATTCCCGTGCGTCAACCGTTAAACGGCAAGAATGGTAGATAGATTTATGCCAAGCTCTAATAGGGTTTCTGTATCACCTTTGAGAACACTGAAAGTCATCCGTAATTCCCGATAGCCGCTGCCAATGGATGAATAGCGTTAAGTCAGTATCGGCAGCCCCCTGCCCTCTATTCGTCCGGGAAAGTACAGAATCCATATTTTTTCCCAATAAAGAATTCTTTATTCTAATAATTGAACCGATGAACCCAATGCCACCTCTCAACCAATTCCTTACCCCTGGTCTTGTTGCTACCGCTCTCCTATTATCTACCACTAGCTGTATTCAACCTAGGGAGGTTCCCTTGCAACTTAATCTGGAGGTTAAACCAGCCAACAGAGCGGGGGTTTATCGCGTGACGGGCACGACCAATCTCCCAGAGCAAAGCAAAATTGTTGTCACAGGAATTCGCTATTTGCAGCCCAGCAATGGGTCTGCACCACAAACCAATACAGAGGTCAATTACTCAATCCTGGCACGTCAAATTGTTGAAGTCGTCGAGGGCAAGTGGGAAGCCAACCTCAACCTTTGGCAAGTTGCACCCGATGGTCGCTATGTCGAGAGTTGGAATTTGAATTCAGCCCGGGCCACTGCAAAACCGCTTCCACAAGTTCTCTTTACAGCGGTCTTTGAGCCAGATAACCAGCAAGCAGCTATCCAGAGGGAGTTTAGCCAACGCGCTAAACGAATTGATGGCACCCTGATACGTTTCACACCCTCTGGCCAGCGCTATCTACAAGTGAGCCAAACGCTGACGTTAGATCCGCCGACGGGGAAAACCACCCCCCCTGCGATAACCCAGGCTGATCTGAATGATGGTTGGGGCGATCGCAACCGCACTGAACTCTCTGGAGCCTCGACCACTCAATCAACAGCAGGGCTATCCGCGCCTAAAGAAACCCAGTCAAATGCACCGTTACCACAATCTCACTTTGTGCGATAACTCGAATCAGCCTCAGACAATTTCCTGGAAAACCCTTCCTGGAATCAACCAACTTGACCGGTTGATGGGGCTTTGGATTCATTGAGATAAAATCAATCCTGCCCCAGCGAACTAGTCTTTTTCCCAAAAGCTCCTCCATTCTTCAGGAGTAGAGCCTTGAGGTTTGTGCGCTTGCTACTCAAGAAGCTGGGCGTTGTTGCACCCAGTTTGATTCAAGTAATTGCAGCCGCTGATGCAAATGCTCAATGACCTGGCTAGAAGAGTCGGGAACATAGGTCGGCATGACCTCTGTGGTTTTCTTAAGGGAACTCTGCAGGGTTTTCATGCGCTCAGCCATCTGGTTCATTTGGGCTTGTAACTCATTCACCTCGGCTAAAACATCGGCAACTGGACGAGCAACCAGTTCCTGGGGCTGGTCAACTCCTTCGCTAGGAGCATGCCCAGCCGTTACAGATGCCTTTGTGAAAGCTGTCACAGCATGAACGGTGCCATTGGGCTGAGCCATCTGAGCCGTGGCCCCATTCATAGATGGGTTTGACCGGGTTTGGCTTCTGACAGACTGAATCGGGGAAGGCTCTGCCCGCAATACGGGAATTCTAGGCAGCACTTCAGGCTGCTTTCGGGTTGGCTCACTCGCCTCTGCAACCATCCGGGGGGCTGAGCCACTTCGCAAAGTGGGCACCTGAGCCACATCTCGCGACTGCGGACGATTAGACTCATCAATAACTGAGGTTGACCGCTTGGCCGTTGTCGCAACGGGGGCGATCGCTTTCTCAGGTTCCAAGAAGGTATCCAGACCGGAAACTTCTAGAAAAGAGTCCGTCAATTGCAGTTCTTCAATCCGCTTTTCCTTTTCTTGCAACTCCGCTTGTAGTTGATTCAACTGTTTTTGAACCTGCGAAGAGCGCTTCGAGGAAGTGCTCCATTCACGCATTGAGAGGCTAACAGCACCGGCCCCCAGACTCACCGCAGCGGCAACTCCAAGATAGGGCATGGCAACGTCTCTTAGTCTGCCAACAAAAATTTGCTCCTTCTGAAACTCAATTGAAATAACTTTTGACCCAGAAGCTACCAGAGGCAGGGTGAGGGCTGAAAATGCGGCACAAGCAACTAAGGCGGATGGTAAAAGTGAGTCCTTCATAGGGATGATCCAGTTTCTGATTTCAGAGAGCAAGGGTTTACGGTTTACAACAAACTGAGGTAGAAACCGCTGATGAAATCGCTCTGTTCACTAGGTTAGGTTTTGCTTAGGCAAATCCCTTAATCTCAATTGACCTACATCCTCAATTGCTACATCGAAAACGATCCAGCTATCAGCAACTAATAAGTCTCTCATAACTCTTGATCATCTCGATGTATCACCTCGAACAAGGAACTGCTTTAGAGATTTCACTGAGAGAACAGTGCTCGTGGAAGTATGGGTAGATTCCCGTTTCACTAAATGCAAGATAACTGAACTTAAGTAGTTCTTCGGTATAGAACTAGTGAAGATGCAAAAATCATTTGCCAAGCTTTTATAAAGTTTTTTGACAGCCTGATGCCGTAGTTCCTCTGAAATAGCCACCAGGAAAACAGCTAAGCCTCTTTGGGATGTCTATTTACTCTGTTTAGCTGAGATCTTTCCGCAACTCAACGGATTGATTTGTATCCTGTCCGTGAATATCTACAAGTATTATATGAGGGGCTGATAAAGTTTAATGCCTGGATGGAACTCCTCGGCAGCCCTTAGAATTATTGTTGCTTCAATGAAAAAATGAAGCAATGCACTTGAATTTGCTACCAATACAAATGAATTTACGATGTTAGCTAGTGCCACTTTTCAAATAGTCTACCAGTGTAATTTTATACAGTTTTTAATTAAAGAAAAACAAAGGCAAGTTCTTGGAAAACTTGAGTTTATTTTATTGAGCAATCCATAGATTTTGAGTGAGGATAAATCACAGTAAACACACTTTTATTGCTTTGATTCAGTTGCTTCAGTAGAACGTATAGCAAACTATCTCAGTGACAGTTGTCAAACTGGTATCTAAGTGCCTTAAAACATGCAACTTATGTGATGTCAGACAAACGGTATCGAGGAATGTTCGCTGGTTGACTGCTAAATCTTTTCTCGCGGGTAATTTTAACCGCAGCGAGGCGACCCAAACCCATCTTCGCGGGTACGACCCCCTGGATAGACCAAGTCGGCGGCAGACTTCGGTGGTCCAAGCACGACTTTAGTTGCCCGCCGTGAGCAAGAAGTAGCAGGGGTTGCAATCGTTTTGTCAGGCAATCCACATCAGGGGTTTAGTCGTGCTGTTAGCCCATCGGGGGATCCCCTGTCTTTTTCAGGCATTCAGCGTCGTCAAAATACATCTTAGAGTGTCGCTTTGGTTAGAAAGCCGAGGACAAAACTAACCGCTCAAACATCGATGCCGAGTGGGTTTTCTGATTCGCGATCGCCATGTTTCTCACAGCGATCGCGATAACGACATCCTTCTAGCGGCTATGCCTTTACCCCGAAGGTGAACCTGACCTTAAACCACCAGAAGTGTTAGTTAGATAGAGCTAGAGCCACCCCCAGCTAATGTCAAAGAACCCGTTGTATGGGTTAAACCAACTCGTTCTTGCAGGCGTGCGAGGGCCCCGGTAAAGCCCGCGTTGTAATCAAGCGCCACCTCATTGGTGATGTAATTGGTGCGATCGTCCACGTAGGCATTGTCATTAGGGGCAGAAGGGCCACCAACTAGAGCACCATAGAGTACGTGGCGATTATTGGCAGGCGAGGCAATGTTATTGCTGGTAGAGCCATGGGATGCACGATGGTGGGGGTTTTGAGGCGAGTTGCTGCCAAAACCAATCATGTAACTACGGTTATTGGGGTTATCTCCCAGCATGTAGTTAATTTGAGATTCAGCAAAGTTAGCGTAACGCCCGTTATAGTCGTTGACGCGATCGCTGTAGATACCGGCGATGAATGCCGTATTTGCACTGTAGCGTAGCGAACCCCACTGATCTAACCAGGCCAAGCCTCCCTGGGTATAGGTCATCCCCGGACTGTGGCCACTCCAGCGATTCAGCCAGGTTTCCACATCAGTTTTGTAGCGAGTCTTGCCTGTTTCTTGGGCCAACATCACCGCCACTCCGTAGGATTTATCATCCCAAGATTGGGTCCAGCCAGGGTTTAGCCCCTGGTAGTGGCTTTCGGCCTTGGCCAGATAGGGAGTTGTTACATTCCCCTTTGCCTGAAATGCCTCATGCAGCCAGATGGCACCCCAGGCCAGCTCATCGTTATAGCCGCTGTAGGAGTTGTAGAAGTTGGCCGCATCAGGAATAGAGTCGGAGTATTTGCCGCGATAGGTATCGGCAAAGTTATAAAGCTGCACCGCATTTTCTAGCAGCAAGTCAGCATAGGCGCTATCGGTTGGGCGAAACACAATAGAGGCAGAAGCCAGCGCCGCCGCCGCTTCACCCGCCAGATCAGACCCAGGATTTTGGGCATCAATCTTAAAAGCGGGACGAGCCATTGTCATTGTTTCGGGTGGGCCCCAATAGGCATGATCCACATTGCCCAACCCCACCTGTCCATAAAATTCATTTGGGCCGGTATGAGCCTTGAGGATATAGTCGGTGCCCCATTTAATTGCATCCAGAATATAAGGCAGTTGGCCACTGCTGCTGTAGCCTTCGCGGTATTCTACTGCGCCCCAGCTCAGCATAGTCATTGAGGCCGCCATGGGGAAACCAAATTTAACGTGGTCACCGGCATCGTAGTATCCCCCGCTTAGGTCTACCCCGATATTTTTGCCGTCGTTAAGAGCGGAGTCGCCTCGCCAGGGCACTCGATTTGTTTCTGGCAATTTCCCTGATCGCTGCGCTTCATAAAAGAGAATCGACTTTTCCAGGGCTTCTCCATAGTTAAATTTGCCTGTGCCAGTGACCGTATCGTTATCCAGAATCGTTACTGTTGCCTCAGATCGAGCGATCGCCCCATTCACTGGATTTGATAACCGCACCTTAAAGGTTTCGGTTGGTTCGCTCAGGGTATCTCCCACAATCGGAACCGTAATGGTCTGGCTGGTCTGGCCTGGATTAAAGGTCAAGGTGCCAGAAACAGGGAGAAAATCGGCTGTGGCGATCGCCGTTGCCGCTACGGTAGTGTAATTGACCCGCACAGTTTGAGCACTAGTGGCTGAGAGTTGCACCGTCAGCACCGCATTGCTGGTACCACTATTGCCCTCAGTCACCGTTAAATCACCGATGCTGAGCTGAGGCAGCGGCGCCAGAGCCACATCATCATTGAGAATTGTGCCGGTCGCCCGTGTTCGCGCCAAGGTGGCATTGGTGGGGCTAGAGAGATTGACCACAAAGGTTTCATTCGGTTCGACCTGGGTATCACCGTTGATTACAACACCGATGGTTTTGCGGGTTTCCCCTGGGGCAAAAGTCAGAGTGCCTGTTTTCGCAACATAATCGGAACCCGCGGTAGCCGTGCCATTACCCGTGGCATAGCTGACAGTCACAGGCTGCTCAAAGGTTTTAGAGAGGCTGACTTCAAAGTTGGCGAGTGAGGTTCCTGAATTACCCTCTGTCACACTGACATCGCCAATCGTAATAGTCGGCAGAATCGGAGTTGG
>Ga0272446_1002902_pt1 | contig 22493 bp, 16 predicted proteins | sample YNPCB0061_FD_194587 | JGI IMG/M metagenome (GOLD analysis project Ga0272446, IMG submission 194587) | Hot spring microbial mat communities from Yellowstone National Park, WY, United States - YNP-CB-006-1 | ecosystem: Environmental > Aquatic > Thermal springs > Hot (42-90C) > Sediment | place... | reverse complement strand
CTTGGTCTTCTCCCGTAGATGTGTATGATGCACAAGGAAATCTATACATTATACAGTGCGAATCACAAGGAAATATCTTTTTGATTGAGGGTAAAACGGGTAGAATCATCTCTAAAATGAGCTTGGGGCATAACATAGAAGCCAGTCCTGCGGTATTTATGGATAAACTTGTCGTAGGCATCAGAGGAGCGAGGTTTTACGGCATCAGCATATTGTAAAGATATATCTGATTTGGGCGTGTCCCCTGCGCTGCGCTTCGGGGTCGGTGCTTTCCGTAGTACAGACGTAGCATGCTGCGTCTCTATACTATCGCTTCGGTGCAAGGCACAAGCCTGACGGCTTTGCTCCAAGCACCTCACGCAAAATGTATGTTCATACGCACACATAATTTACATTCAAATTTGTATTTTTGCATAAAAATAGGGTATAAAGCATGGGTAAAGTCAATCCGAAAATAGATTTGGTCTTCAAAAAACTCTTTGGTTCTGAAGAGAATAAAGATATTCTTATGTCTTTAATCAATGCGATTTTACCTGAAAACCAACAAATTGCCCATATTACCTTAAAAAACCCTTACAATGTTTCGGATTATGCAGAAGGCAAACTCTCTATTTTGGACATCAAAGCGGAAGACGAATTTGGTAATTTATATGATATTGAAATGCAACTTAAAGGCACGACTTTTTACGGCAAACGTACTTTATATTATTGGGCAAAAATCTTTGGTTCGCAGTTGGATTATCTTACAGACGAAGAAATTGAAGCCAAGTTGAAAAAAGGTAAATCCTACACAGATTTGAACAAATGTATTGTCATCAGCCTGATGGATTTTGAATTTTTCAAAGACGACAGGTATCACCGTTGTTTTATGCTCAAAGACCGTGAAACCAACGAAACCCATACAGATTTGGACTATTTGGATTTGTACTTTGTAGAATTAGAAAAGTTTGAAAACAGGCATAAAGTCGTCAAAACGGTATTAGACCGTTGGATAAAATTCTTAAACCGTGCCGATTTGTATTCCAAAAGCACTTTACCAAAGGAATTAGCCGAGATAGAACCTATCCGAAAGGCAAATGAGCGATTAGAAATCATGTATTTGGATAAAAAAGAGCGGGATTATTACGAAGCACAGCAAAAACGCTATCTTGATGAAATTTCACGCATACAGGAAGGTATTGAGAAAGGCATACAGGAAGCCGTAGAAAAAGCCGTACAGGAAGCCGTAGAAAAAGCCGTACAAGAAGCCACCAAGCAAGCAGAACTGAACAAAAAAATTGAAATTGCAAAAATAATGTTGCAAAATAATGAAACAATTGAAAAAATAGTAAAATATACTGGGCTAACTGCTGCGCAGATAAAAGAAATTCGTAAAAAAGTTAAATAAAAACAGATAGCATGGTTCTGCATGTACAATAAGAAAATAAGTTTTATCTTTGTCCATGCTAAAAGTAGTATTAGCTACAAACAACACCCATAAAGTTGAAGAAATAAAACCACTTCTGCCCAAAATAGAATTGCTTACGTTGAAAGAAACAGGTATTGACGCAGATATTCCCGAAACAGCCGAAACTTTTGTTCAGAATGCGTTACTCAAAGCCAAAGCTATTTTTAACCTTTGCGGATTACCTTGTATAGCTGATGATTCAGGATTGGAAGTTATAGCTTTAAATAATCGTCCTGGGGTGCATTCTGCGTATTACTCAGGTTCTCGGGATAGTCAGAAAAATATGAAAAAAGTACTTCAAGAACTGCAAAATGAAACTAACCGCAAAGCAAGGTTCAAAACGGTAATGGTATATTATGATGAAAATAGTTTTCGCTATTTTGAAGGTATTACACAGGGCATCATTACACACGAACCTATCGGTGAACAAGGTTTTGGATATGACCCCATTTTTATCCCTAACGGTTCAGACAAAACATACGCCCAAATGACATTGGAAGAAAAAAATAAAATCAGCCATCGTGCCAAAGCTATTAAGAAATTAGCCGAGTTTTTTGAGCAAATTTTACCTTAACACTATCAAACAAAACTGCTTTAACCTTATATGAGTGTATCTAAAACAAAGCTATCCCGCGTGAGGTGCTTGGAGCAAACTTGCGTGAGCAAGTTGTGCGCTAACGCACCGAAGCGATAGTATAGAGACGCAGCATGCTACGTCTGTACTACGGAAAGCACCGACCCCGAAGCGCAAGCGCAGGGGACACGCCCAAAAAACTTAAAACATACATGATTAGTATTCATTCTGATTTTTTTCAAAATTTTGAATTAACTGCATCAAAGGTGCATAAAAACGCAATTGCGGAAATACATCAAACACTTCTGTATGTTTGTCAAAATCTGTTTCCAAACCTAAAATAAAGTATTTATTGGCTTCCTGTGGTTGAATAAGGGAGTACAAATATGCCGCTAAACGATAATACAAAGAGGCTTCATCATCATTTTCTTCTATGGCTTTTTTCAAGATGCTGATTGCTTCTTCAAATTCTTTTTGTTCGTACAGACATGCCGAAAAATCCAACCAGTTGGGAATATATTCTGGGAATTTTTTTATTCCTTCTATGTAACTCTGATACGCATCTTTAATATAACCTGCTCTGTATTTAGTATTTGCCAAAGCTAACAAATAATCGCACTCATAAGGTTGCAGGGTATACGCTTTTTCAAAATAAAACATTGCCATGTCAAAGTTTTGATAGAACTCTGCGCAAACCCCAAGCCCAAACCACGCCTGATGATGATTGGGTTCTGCTTTTGTGGTTTCCAAATAGTATTCTTTTGCTTTGGAATATGCGCCCATATAGGTATAGCATTCTGCCAGACTGTAACTGATTTCGTAATAGGTGTTATCTATTTCAAAAGCGTTTTTAAGGTGTTCTATGGCTTTATTATAGGCTTCAAACCGAATGTGGATATTGGCTATACCAATATGTGCTTCTAGATGTTTTTCATTAAGAACGGTAACAAAATTATAGGCATGTAAAGCGTCTAAATAATATTCTGCGGCTTCGTATAATAATCCAAGTGTATACCAACCTTTTATGTTATATGGGTTATGTTCAAGTTCAGTTTTATAGTTTTCCAATCTACTTTTTAATTGCCTTGTTGCTTTGAAACATTCAACAAGCATAGAAGTGTACTCGCTGGTAACTTCTTCTGACAATTCAATAAGTTGTTCAAGATATTGTATGGCTTTTTTGTAATTCGCTTTATCCTTGTAAACAAGTGCAAGCAACAAGTAGTTTTCAAGATAATCTTTATCTTGTTGTATGCTTTGATGTAACAATTCAATTCCTGTTTTAGTATTACCACAAAGTATGGTAGCATAGCCTAATTTATGTAATATCTCTGCATCATCGGGTTGTAATTGGTATGCTTTGTATATGTATTCATAACCTTTTTTAAAGTCTGCGTCAAAAAGATTTTCTTTTTCCTGTTGTAGCAAGGCATACCCATAATTTGACAGTATGCCCGCATGATAAGGATATAAACGAACCGCTACACATAAAATTTCTGCCGCTTTATCATAATCTTCTTCACTCAAACAAAATTCAACCATGTTTTCCAGCAATTCAAGGTCATAAGCATCACTTGAATTGAATTTTGCTATGCGTTTTTTTATATATTCCTTATCAAACTCAAAAAAGTCCCCACGATTATCCATATTCAAAATGAAATAACAACAAGCATAAAGATACGATAGTTTTTTGGAATATGCAAATTTTTGCCTGTACAAATAGAATAATATGTAATCGTTTGGATTATTTTATTACGTTTTAGCGTGTCCCCTTCGCTGCGCTGCGGGGTCGGGCTATACGCTGGCAGAGACGTGGCATGCCACGTCTGTACTTCACATGCTTCGCCTGTTGCGGGCTTTTCGCTGCTATCCCTCACGCATGTGCGCGCGTACATACACGCCGCGTATATGCGTTGGCATGCGGAGGGCATGCGTGCAAGCACGCATGGTGCAACGCACCGAAGCGATAGCGTAGCCCGCAGCACGCCGACTGCGCCGCATAGCAAGCAGGAACGCTATAAATATAATATCCGTAAAGTACGACTAAAAACTTGCCCCAACTCCCCACAGTGCATAATCCGCACTGGCAAAATGTGTCTTTACCTGTGCATATAAATATGCGTTTTTGTGAAACTGGTATTTTATACCATATTTCTGATATATTTTACCGTTTTTTTCCCATTTGTCATAAAGATAGTACCCTGAACGAAAAACTACCGCTATACGAGAAAACCATAATTCATGCCCAAGATAGATGCCTACTTGTCTTGCGGCACTTTTTTCTTCACCTACAAAAAGTTGTTGTCTTTGCATTTCACGGATAAGCGTATTATCATGAAAAAACTCTACCCCTGCTTTAAGTTTGCTAACGTTACTCAACCTATAATGTACCTGACTGCTTACATTATAAGCGGTATAAATGGTTTTATCCCCCACGTAAATAGACTTGCCCGCAATACCTGCATCTATGGCACCACCCCATTTTCTTTTATTATACATAGTGGTTTTTTTGTTTTGTTTTTCACAACTGCATTTGAATTTAAATACATCTTTGGTAACTGCTACCTGCACAGTAACTAAATTTAATCCCAAATTAGGAGAGCGGAACAAGGCATTGGAAAAATGCGTAAAGGATATACCTCCTTCTATGTAATACCCTTTTTTTACAGTATGTTTTACATTTAGGTTGCCTGCAATTGTAGAATTGATATGAGTACCAATAGCAGTATTTTTGGGATTGTTTTTGAGGTCAAAACGTTTGGTAAGATAAGACAAGCCCGCCCCGATTCTGCCCGAAAATACTGTATTCTTATTTTGCAAAATGGGAATATCCACATGGTAATAACTGGCAATAGCGTATCCTAAAATTTCTTTATTGTTCAACCCTGCAAATAATACAGAAACACCAATGCGAGGTTTTTTGTAAGTGGCTTGCCATAATGCACTGCCGTCAGTCTGTGTATTGAATTCAGTTTCAAGAATGCCAATGTGTCTGTTATTGGTTACATGCGTCATGACGTTGCTGTGAGGCATAACATATCCGTAATGCCCGCGTAAGGTAATTTGCCCGATATTATTTTGTGCCTTAATCCAATAAGTGAAGCACAGAGCAAAAAACGCAAACCATACTCTCAAATCGCTAAACATGTTATTTGTTAGGTAAGTTGATGTTATCCTGAATAATCATGGCATTAGGGAAATCTTTTACAATTTCTTGTTGAAGTTTTCTAGCATGCCAATATTGGGTAAAATCACCTACCCGCAGACGATAATAAGGCTGTTCATAAGTATTATAGGTATTATATTTACCTTGCTGTTTGAGTATAAAATCTGAACGAACCCTCTGTGCTTCATTGTTGTCCAATCCTGAATAAATTTGCACACGATACCCCTTAAAGTTTTTACCTTCTTGATTTAGTTTTCGTTCTTTTAACCTGAAAAAATCAAAATCAGGAATTTTGTCTTCAAATGCGCCTGTATATTTGGGAAGTTTTACTTTTTTAACTTTCTCCGTTTTATTAGTATTATTTTCATTAACCTGTGGATTGGCAGGCAACTCCAATACAAGGGGAGGTTCTATAAAGTTTATGCGTGAGATGTTGGCATCAACGGGTTCATCTTCATTAACTTTTTGGGCAAAAAGCGACCCTGTATGCAGACAAATCAAAACATAAAGTAAACAAAATCTTGATTTCATGACAATAATAGTTATCACACTTGTTCGTTATTTTCTGTTGAACCTTCAATGACTGTATTTTCTGTTGCTGTATCTTCTTCGTCATTTGCCACTACTTTTGTAATAGAAGCAATTTCATCATCATCAGCCAAACGAATAAGACGTACCCCTTGTGTTGCTCTGCCCATAGTGCGCAGTTCTTTTACTGCGGTACGGATAGTGATACCATTTTTGGTCATTATCATTAAATCGTTGTCATCTGTAACTTCTTTGATAGCAACCAGATGTCCTGTTTTTTCAGTAATTTTAATGGTAGTAACCCCTTTTGCACCCCTGTTTGTAACCCTATAATCTTCAATAGGAGAACGTTTGCCGTATCCTTTTTCAGAAACTACCATAAGTTCCGCATTTATACTTTCTACGGTTACCATACCTATTACTTCATCATCAGGGTTATCAAAACGCATACCTGTAACCCCTGTGGCAGTTCTACCCATAGGTCTGACGGTGTCTTCGTGAAAATGTACCGCTTTACCCATTTTTGCCCCTAATAAAATATGGTGATTACCATTAGTCAGGCGTGCTTCAAGTAGCATATCTCCCTCTCTGATATTGATAGCATTGATACCTGTAACGCGTGGATTGCTGTATGCTTCAAGAGTAGTTTTCTTGATAATACCTTTTTTGGTACACATCACAATGTAGTGATTCTGTATATAATCTTCATCAGAAAGATTTTTTACATTGACATAAGCACGGATACGGTCATCTTCATCTATGTTAATAAGGTTTTTAATATCCCTACCTTTGGCATTTTTAGCACCTTCGGGAATTTCAAATACTCTTAACCAAAAACATTTACCTTTTTCTGTAAAAAGAAGCAAATAATTATGTGCCGTAGCACTGAATATATACTCTACATAATCTTCTTCTTTGGTAGTAACCCCTGCCGAACCTACCCCTCCCCGTCTTTGGCTTCGGTATAATGCAGAAGGAGTGCGTTTGATGTACCCGTTTTTCGTAATCGTAACAACCATTTCTTCATCTGCAATCATGTCTTCGATAGTCAAATCTTCGGCGGCATATACAATTTCGGTGCGACGTTCGTCACCAAATTTGGTTTCAATTTCTGTCAGTTCCTGTTCTATAATTTTTGTTTGCTCATTTTTATCAGCCAATACAGTTTTGTAGTATGCAATAATTTGCATGAGTTCGTTGTATTCGTGCAGGATTTTATCCCTCTCCATGCTTGTCAAACGTTGCAAGCGCAAATCTAATATAGCTTTGGCTTGTATTTCGGAGAGATTGTAGGTATCAATCAGACCTTGTTTGGCAATTTCAGGAGTTTGTGCGGCACGTATCAAAGCAATTACATCATCAAGATGGTCAAGAGCAACGAGCAAGCCTCTTAAAATTTCGGCTTTATGTTCTGCTTCGGAGAGTAAAAATTGTGTTCTGCGGACAATAACATCATATCTGTGTTCAATGAAGTAATGAATCATATCTTTGAGGTTGAGTGTCATGGGTCTGCCTTTTACCAAAGCGATATTATTCACGCTGAACACTTGCTGCATTTGTGTATTTTTATACAAATGATTGAGTAAAATATGCGGGTCTGCATCACGTTTTACATCAATAACTATGCGAAGTCCATCTCTGTCCGATTCATCACGAATATCACTGATGCCTTCAATTTTCTTTTCGGACATCAATTCCGCAATACGCTCTATCAACCTTGCTTTAATGACTTGATAAGGTATTTCATGAATAATAATCTGGGTTTTCTTATCTGTTTCTATAATTTCTGCTTTAGCACGGATAACCACTCTGCCTCTTCCCGTAAGCATACCTTCTTTTACGCCGTCATAGCCGTAAATAATACCTCCTGTGGGAAAATCAGGTGCTTTTACAATCTGGATAAGTTCGTCTATGGTAATTGTTGGGTTACGTAAATATGCAATGCAAGCCTGAATAACTTCACGTAAATTATGCGGAGCTATGTTTGTTGCCATACCTACCGCAATACCCGAAGCACCGTTAATGAGCAGATTAGGCACTTTTGCAGGAAGAACCGTAGGTTCGGTAAGAGAGTCATCAAAGTTGGGTTGAAAATCTACGGTATCTTTATCTATATCGGCGAGCATTTCTTCAGCGATACGTTTTAATCTTGCTTCTGTATAACGCATAGCCGCGGCACTGTCCCCGTCAATAGAACCAAAGTTACCCTGTCCGTCCAACAAAGGATAGCGTAATGAAAAATCCTGTACCATACGCACCATAGTTTCATAAACTGCACTGTCCCCATGTGGGTGATACTTACCGAGTACATCTCCTACCACACGAGCGCATTTTTTGTAAGGGCGGTTGGAGGCTAAACCCAATTCAGTCATACCATATAATACACGTCTATGTACGGGTTTTAAGCCATCACGCACATCAGGTAAAGCTCTTGATACAATCACGGACATCGCATAACTAATGTATGCGGACTTCATCTCATCTTCTATCGTTACAGGAATAAGTTTTTCAGTGTTTTCCATTGGGGGCAAAGATACGAAAAAATATAGAAAAGCAGGTGTGTTTTCATAAATTGCTTTATCTGACTATAAAAACAACTGTTTTCTGTATAAGGTCAGAGATAAGATCATCCTGCTCCCATGTTTCTATTTTTGATTTTGTTTATCCATAACTATTTACCTTGTGCGAATGTATCATTTTTTTGGGCGTTCCTGCTTGCTACGCAAGGCAGTCGGCGTGCTACGGGCTACGCTACCGCTTCGGTGCTTTCGCACTTTGCTGCGCAAACCCTTCGCATACCTAACGCATACATACAACGTATATGTACGCACATATCCGCGTAAGGGATAGGAGCGGATAGCCCGACCTGAACGCAGTGAAGGACACGCCCATAAAATCAAACAGACCTAAATAGTTACGTTTATCCTGTGAATATAGTTCTGGATACCATAAAAAGGGTTGAATATACTTGTTTAGGAGAAACTATTTTCCCATTTTTTTGTATATTTGTAAATATGAAGGTTAAAGATAAAATAAACCGCATTTTTGAAGAACATCCATTTGATAATCAACAACCTGTAGAAAAGTGGTTTCAGCAGATATTATGGCAAGTATTGCAAGAAGTTAAGGAAGACCATGAAGAAAATTTATCTCAAAAAGCAGATAAAACAGACATCAAAATGCTTATAGAACGCAGTGATGAAAAATTCCAAATTATTCAAAAAGAAATGAATACCCGTTTTGAAGCTATGAATGTTCGTTTTGAAACCTTACAAAGAGAAATGAATACCCGTTTTGAAACTATGCAAAAAGAAATGAATACCCGTTTTGAAGCAGTAGAAAAGCGATTCTCCTCTCTTCAATGGATGATAGGGATAGGTTTTACTTTGCTCGCCATTATGATGACTTTATCCAATTTCATTAAAAAATAACCTTTGTCTCGTTTTCTGGGTGCTCCTGCTTCGCAGTCAGCGTGTTACGCTTCTATTTGCTTTGCAATCCTTCGCATGCCTAACGCGTGTACGCATTATATACATACGCGTGAGGGATAGCAGCGAAAAACCCGCAATGAGCGTTAGCGAATGAGGACTTGCAGCGTATAGCACGACCCGAAGCAGAAGGCGTTAGCCTACCTGCGTAGGGACACGCCCATAATTCTTATGGTGCGTAACATTCGTTATCTCATTTTCTTTCGTGTAACATAAGATTTATATCACATCAAAATAGCTGTACACCCCTATTTCTTTACCTTTATCCAACATTTTTTTGAGCATATCACGGGATTTACGTAAGTTTTGGTCTTCTATAATGCGATATACTTTGAGTAAGGTTTGTTCCGTTTCTTTGCCAAACCCCTGTAAAGAAGGTATCAGATTTTGTAAAACGGCGTGGTCTAATGCGTAGTTACTCGTAGTGCTGTATTGCAAGGCATGATAAAAACGTAGCATACGTTGCTTGATACGGGCATCTATGGTTACAATTTTATCTATAATACCAAAAAAGGCATTCCAATCTTCATTGGCGCTCTCAGAGTTTCTGCTTTTTTCCTGTTCTTTCTGAAAGAGTTGTTTAAGTTTTTGCTTTGAAATAAGCGGAGAAGAATTTTTTACCATTTCTCCTCCCACACGGATACTGTCAGGCTGTTCTATGTGAATAATTGTAGCACGGGAAATAAGTCTTGGACTAAGTGCAGAAGTAGTATGGTCTATATTGATAGTACCTACAAAACTCAATAAATCTCCGATTTTAATGGGTTCTCGCCAGTTAATATCTACCATGCGGTTTTCGTATTCATCATATTGGTTTAGGAATTCTGCCCAATAATATTCAATTTGTGCAAGGTTCATTTCGTCCATCAAGCAAATAAACGGTGCGGGGTTAGCATCTGCATTATGATGTACCTGTTGTAGGAAATTAAAAAAGTTGATATTGACGGGTTCATATTTTCGCGTAATGGCATTAAAAAATCCTATGTAGTCTGCGGTTGAGTTCCATGTTTTCTGGACAGAAATCGCATAGAAATTAATATTGGGTTGTAACCCCAAAAGATTGGCAAACTGCTTGACCAAACTGGATTTTCCTGCACCTGTTCTGCCACATAATAAAGTGAGATATTCTTGTGTAAAACAATACAAACAGTTCAGAATATCTTCTGATGAGATGGGACGTTCAATTTGATAAAATCCTTGTTTGATATGCTTAACTACATCTTCTAATATAAGATAATCTCCTGCGGTAATGTTTTCTTTGTGAGGAACAAAAACATTGATTTTCCTGTGCTGTAAATTCAACGCTTCTTCGGTATATACTTGTATGGTTCTGTCTATGAGTAATTTTTTAACCAATTCTTCCTGTCCTTGTTCTACGATTTGTTTTACCTTGCTTTCCAAATGAGTAAGATTATTCTGCAAATGAGAAACCCTTTGTTCCAATTCGTTTTTTTCTTTTTCCAACGTTGTTTTCCGCTGATGAAGTTCATCTATACCATGTATAAGGGTATAGTTTTCTATCAAAGGTTGCAGTTCTTTTTTTAGTGTATCTATTTGCCTGTCTAAATGAGAAATTTCTTCTTTTTTTTCTTGCAACATACGGTTTATTTCTGCTTCCCGTTCATTTTTCAGTTTTTTGATAGATTCTTTGACTTGGGATTGTTCGTTTTTCAGTAAATCTATGTGTTTTTGAAGTTCTTCAACTTTACTTTTGTACCCCAGTTCATTTTTAGCAAGGTCTTCAAAGGTGTTGAGAAAAGGTTCTAACAATTGGGGTTGCTCTTGTTTAAGGTTTTGGAGGATACGGTTAACAATTTGTTCTTGTATAATCTGAACTTCACTTTTTAAGTTTTCTATGCTTTGGGTAAGCTCTACAAGACGTTTATTACGGCTTTGTTTAATGGTTTCAGGTAGGCGCTGGTAAGCAATAATCTGCGGTGTTGTTTTATTTGTTTTTAGGGCTTCATTGATTTTGTTGAACTCTGCCAATACATATTTGTCATCTGCGGCATCTACAATGTAGTTTTTATCAATAGCATATTCAATCAATTTGTCTATATCTGTTAGGAAACGGACAGCTTTTCCAACAGGGGTTTGATGTTTGTATCGTTCATAATATTCGTAAAAATGATTTTTCAATGTGGGTTCATACCAAGAAAAACGAAGTAAAACCTTGCTGACAAAGTATTTTTTAAATTCTTCTATACACACAATCTCTTTGATACTATCTCCATAATACTCAAAATTTTGACTGTCATTATGAAAAACAAAAGGACCATACACATACTTTTCAGGAGATTGGTCTATAATAAAAAATACATCATTGGGAAGCCTGTCCATAATATGACTGATAGACAAATCAGGTTGCGTAGGATTGAATATCTTTTGGTATTCTAAAACAGGTGCCACGGGTACGTCAGTAAAATCAACCGCTTTGTCTAAATTCAAATATCCAAATACATGGTATTTACTACTGATTTCTGAACTGTTCTGATTAAAAATAGGGCTTAAATAGTAGTTTTCAAAAAGCACATAGTCATAATCCTGAATTTTGTTCAACGTGTCATATACTCTGCCGTTATTCGGAAACAGTTGAATAATTTCCTGTTCTGTGAGCATTTGAATCGTTTTGTTTTCTTTGACTATACAAAATGGCTTGAAATTCTGTTTATTAGGTTCGCTGACTATTCTGAATGCAAGAGTTACAGGAGGTTTGTTTTTATCCCATTCTTTATTCTCTGTATTTTCAATATTATGAATAGTTTTACCAAATGCCTGACATAAAAACTGATACATTTCGTAGGTAATTTTGGCATCAGGCTTATCATCTACTACAAATCCCTGCTTTTTAAGCAGGCTTACAATCATGGGCGAGGCTACAGATAATTCCTTCGCTATTTTTTCTAATTTATATTCTTGCATATATTCGCAAAGATAACAAAGCGTTTTGATTTTTATTGTATATTTTTGTTTCCTGCTTTGAGTATGCATATTTTTACAGACAGTTTAAAGAGAACCGTTGAATTATCTGTTTTTCCACCGCAACGTATTGTATCTTTAGTCCCTTCACAAACGGAACTTTTACATGATTTGGGACTAAATTCCGAAGTGGTGGGGATTACCAAGTTTTGCGTTCACCCTGATGTTTGGAAAAAAGAAAAAACTATTGTAGGAGGCACAAAACAAGTCCATTTTGACAAGATAAAAGCCCTTAAACCCGATGTAATTATTGCTAATTATGAGGAAAATACCAAAGAAATGGTGGAAGAATGCAGTACAATAGCACCTGTATATGTTACAAACGTCAAAACGCTTGATGACGCTTTTGACATGATATTAAACATAGGTAATCTTGTAGGCAAAACAATCTCCGCCGAAGAATTATATAACCGCATTAAACATGAATTTGACATATTCAAAAATGCTTATAAGGGTAGTTTTTTATATCTTATATGGAAAAATCCCTACATGGCAGCGGGTCAGGATACATTTATTCATGCGGTTCTATCTCATTTTGGGCTTACGAATGTCATCAATGATGTATATTCACGGTATCCTTCTATTACCGAAGAAGATATAAAAAATCTTTGTCCTGAGTATATTCTTTTATCTTCTGAACCTTATCCCTTCAAGGAAAAACATGTTCAGCACTTTAAAGATGTACTTCCCAATGGCAAAATATATTTGGTTGATGGTGAAATGTTTTCTTGGTACGGCAGCCGAATGAGATATACTTGTAACTATGTTCAGCGCTTGTTTGCAAATACCTTGAAAATTTAGCGTTATATATTTTACATGGGCGTGTCCCCTACGCTTGCGCTTCGGGGTCGGGCTATACGCTGGTAGAGACGTGGCATGCCACGCCTGTACTTCATTCGCTAACGCTCATTGCGGGCTTTTCGCTGCTATCCCTCACGCAAAAACAAGGTAAAAAAGTTCGTTTAACATTTTTGATGTAATGTGCTTTTTTGGATAATTTGCGAATAGATGCGAGGGCGGGGGCGAAGCCCCCGCCCTCGCAAAAACACACATATACAATAAAAAAGAAGTGTTTTTAACCCTTTCACCTTGGGGCGGGTGGGTGGGTAAACCCGAAAACCCACAAAAAAAACACTTCTTTTGCGTTAGGCATGCGGAGGGCATGCGTCAGCATGGTGCGAACAGCACCGAAGCGATAGCGTAGCCCGTAGCACGCCGACTGCGCCGCGAAGCAAGCAGGAACGCCCAAAAAAATCAACTTGCATAACATGAAAACATAAAAAAAAGCAGGAGATTTTTACACTCCTGCTTCTAATCTTTGCGATATTATACGAATTATCGCATTATCGTTATATTTCCTTTTCGGTTAAAGTTTGTACCAAATCTACCTTCACAAGCAATAATGTAGTAATATACGCCGTCTTGTTCTTTGATAGGGTCCCAAACTTCATTTGGGTCATCACTTTCAAACACTTTTGTACCCCAACGGTTATAGATTTCTATATGGTAAGACTTGATTTGTCTGAATCGTACCTTGAATATATCATTTTTACCATCATTATTAGGCGTTACAATATTGGGTATAAACAAGCTATCTGTGTCAATAACGCGCATCTGGAAGATAAAGGTATCTCGGCAACCGTTTCTATTTGTAATAATAAGTTGAACAGGATACAAGCCCGCATCTGCGTAGGTATGAACAGGGTTCTCAGCATTACTACCTGCGGAGTTATCCCCAAATGTCCATGCAAAAGTATTAGGAGTTAAATTGCTAGTATACACAGGAGTAAATTGAACAGGTTGGAAAGGTGTAGCAATTGCGGAGTCTGGGTTAGCAATAATGTCTTTAATATCAGGTGCTTCTGTTACTACTACTTTAACACTGTCTTTGTAAGTACAGGTTTTACCTGCAAAACTAGTATTGATAGTAAGTTTTACCCAATAAGTGCCGGGAATTGTGTATACATGTGTTCCATTTAGCGCAGTAGAAGTACCACCATCACCAAAACTCCATGTGTAGTTTGTAACCTGACCGTTATTACTCATAGTAGTCTGATTTTTGAAAGTAACTACCTCATTCACACAAATAAGCGTATCAGATGCTTTGATGCCCAGAGAAGGTTTTTCCAACACACGCACTTTTCTATACACGGTTTTTTCACAATTGAATACGCTACCATAAGCGGTAAAGCCAATAGTATAAACGCCCGGTGTTGTAAATACCCTTACAGGATTAGGAACATTATAGAGTGGCGTGGAAACACCTGTTTCGCTGAAATCCCATGAGTAGTTGCCTGTATTGGTTGTATTGAAACTTACCGCATCTCCCACGCAGACAATGGTGTCACTAAGCGTAACATTAGCAGCGGGTGCAGGTATAACAGTTACAGTTCGGGTATCAGTATCATTACAACCTATGGTATTTTTAGCGTTTAGATTGATGGTATACGTTCCAGGAGTAGAGAATACGACACTAAATCCAGCAGTGGTTGTATCTGAACGCATAGGAAGTACTTGTGTAGAACCTGCAAGGAAAGTCCATTCATAAGCATTAGCAAAAGTAGAGTTATTTCCTATAAATAGAGGTTTACCTTCGCATACGGTATCTTTTTGCAGAACTATATTTGCAGTAGGCACAGGTACAACTTCAATGACACGGGTAATGTTCGCAAAACAACTGTCTGCGTTTCTCACTCTGTATTTAAGGATATATGTACCTGGAGCGGTGTAGGTGTAAGTCATAGTACCCGCAGTAGTAGCAGAATAAGTTATATTAGCATCAAATATATTATCGCCGTTAAAGTCTGTCCAATATTCATAACCCGGGAAGTAAGCACTTTGAGGTACAGCAAGGGTAAGCGGTTGCCCTACACATACCTTTTGAGGGTTAATATCAAACAAAGGTGGGTCTGTGGTAAAGGTAGTTATTTGTGTAACATTGATTTTTATATCCCGAGTAAAAATTACTGTTCCGCAGTCATCTGTACCTGTAACCGTGTAAGTAGTGGTATCAGAAGGTGTGGCTACTACAACAGTACCCGTAGTCGTATTTAATCCTGTAGCAGGCGACCATGTGTATGTCCAATTAACGGGGCAGGCACCAGGTTTAGGAGAGATTTCTAAGGTTAAAGGAGATACTGTGCCATTACAATCTTTGGTAGTGTTTATTACAGGGTTATTGGAAATATCTACGCTGTTTGCAAGGAAGCTAGGTACTGTCGCATTCAAAGCAGATTCCAGTTGATTTTCTCCAAGAATGTACACATACGCAAATTTTGCGCATTGCCCAGGCGCTAAATTTCCTAAATTAAACGCGATAGAAATAGCTTCATCTGCGGTGTTGGTTGAACCTAATGTACCTGTTAAGCCACCTGTACCATTATAAACATCTGTTGGTATCCTATTAAAAAATCCTCCATAGGATACTTTTGCACGAGGGTCTTTACTTCCCAAACCAAGGTAAGCATTATGAACCAATCCCACTGCTTTTACCAATGCTCTGAAATCAGGTGACATAGGTTGTTGATAAACAATAGTATTGGTAGTTGTAAAGTCAAACGTCCAGGGTTGTTCGTTGTCAGGGTCTACGTTACGCATGTAATATACGTTGTTTACAGGTGCAGAACCCGTATTACGTATATCCATACACGTTAAGATGAACAAAGAATCCAAATAAATGGTAGTAGTTTGTTCAATTCTCAACGAGGCTATATTGCCTACCCAAGTAGCGCTAATTGTTGTGGGTGTCGTATTGTATGCAGTAATGGCACCAGGAACAGAACCGCTAGAACCAGACATGGAGCATAGGTTGTAATTTCCATATGTACCTCCTGTAAATTGGATACCCCAACCTTCTTCGGGAGAACCGGGTACAAAATAATCTCCCATATAATTAGGAAAGGTAGCAGGACCTGGGACCGTCCAGCCATTGCGGGGTGGATCGGCTACAAAACCTAGCGTACTACCCACATTTGGGTGGTAGCCCGCAGGTGCAGGAGTGTTTGTACCATAGGTACCGCAACTAGAAACAGCAACTTCAACAAAGTTTCCTTTGAGGAAAACGCTTGGTCCTACAATTTGGCTGAAACCTTGCAACGAAAACAATAGAACAAGAACAAGTATTGTATTGTATTTTTTCATTTTTATTTGAGCAGTTGTAATTAGAAATTAACGTTTTTACTTTTGGCTTTACTAGCTTTTTGGCTAAGATAGTTATTCCAATCTGTTGTTGTCCAACTTGGTCTGTACTCTGTACCAAGAGTAATTTTTACTTTTTGGGAAGCATAATCCAATTGAAATATAACTAGATTTTCACTATACCAATTAAAGAAGCGGAACGCCTGCTCCTGAGAAAAGTTAAGCGATGTAATAGACGCTTCATATTCTTTCTGAACGGGGCTGGTATTGGGAATTTGAACTACCCAATTTGCGTCAAGAGTTGCGGTAGGCAATGCTTTTTGAGCATAGGTTGCCTTACTCACACACAAGAACATAAACAAGAACAAGAATAGAATTACTGATTTCATATTCAATAGCAAATATAACACATTATTCACAATAAAAAAATATTTTACAAGTTTTTCAGGTCAAATCTGCTATGTATGTAAAACTGACCATATTTTATCATTCAAAGTTTCCAACCCTGTTCCTGTTACCGCAGAGATAAATACAACTTCTATGTTTTGAGGAATGGTTTTTTTGAGTTGTTCAAGTTCTTCTTCGGGTAAAATATCTATTTTGGATACGGCAAGCAAACGTTTTTTAGATAACAATTCAGGGTTATATTTTTCCAATTCATAAACTAATACCTGATAGGCTTGCGCGATATTTTCATTTTCCACAGAAACCATAAATAAAAGCACAGAATTGCGTTCAATGTGTCTTAAAAAGCGTAATCCAAGTCCTTTTCCTTCTGCCGCACCTTCTATAATCCCCGGTATATCTGCCATGATGTATGAATACTGTTCTCTGTATCTTACAATACCGAGGTTGGGTACAAGTGTAGTAAAAGGATAATCTGCGATTTTGGGTTTAGCCGCACTCATTACAGAAAGTAAAGTGGATTTTCCTGCATTCGGATACCCCACCAAGCCTACATCTGCAAGCAGTTTTAATTCTAATATAATCTCTGCTTCTATACCTTCTTCACCCGGTTGTGCAAATCTTGGCGTTTGATGGGTAGACGTTTTGAAAAAAGCATTGCCCATACCTCCCCTGCCCCCTTCCAACAAAAGAATTTTTTCCTTATCCCGTGTTACTTCGCAAAGTATTTCTCCTGTCTGCGCGTTTTTAGCTACTGTACCTACGGGTACTTTGAGAATAATATCTTTACCACTTTTACCTGATTTTAATGCCCCTTTACCTCCTTCGCCGTTTTCGGCAAAAAAGTGTCTTTTATACTTGAAATCTAACAATGTCCATATCTGGCTGTCTGCTTCCAAATAGATACTTCCTCCTTTGCCCCCGTTTCCGCCGTCAGGACCGCCTTTGGGTACAAATTTTTCTCTGCGCATAGATATGGCTCCTGGACCGCCATTACCAGAACGACAAACAATTTTTACATAATCTACAAAATTAGACATACCACAAAAATACAGTTTATTTTATCTATTAAATCCTGAATGTCATTTTTGGATATATTTGTGTTGTATAATTTGGGCGTGCCCCTGCACTTGCGCTTCGGGTCGGGCTATCCGCTGATAGAGACGTAGCATGCCACGTCTGTACTTGACAGGCTACGCCTGTTGCGGGCTTTCCGCTACTATCCCTCACGCGGATATGTGCGCATACATATACGCACACGCATACGCGTTAGGCATGCGGAGGGCATGCGTCAGCATGGTGCGTCAAGCACCGAAGCGATAGCGTAGCCCGTAGCACGCCGACTGCGCCGCGAAGCAAGCAGGAACGCCCAAAAAATTACATCTGTCAAGAAAAATTTGCAATATACATATTAAATTGTTGTACTTTTGCCTTGTTTATGTCCAAACCTGTTATTATTTGTGTAGATGATGAGAAAGTAGTATTAGACAGTTTGTCTAAAGAATTGGAATTTTCTCTCGGAGATGATTTTGTAATAGAACCTGCCGAGAGTGGTGAAGAAGCCTTAGAACTTTTACAAGATTTGATAAATGAAAACAAGGATATTCCTGTACTCATCTCTGACCAACTTATGCCCGGTATGAAAGGTGATGAATTGCTTAAAGAGGTACACAATATACTCCCTACCACACGTAAAATCCTGCTTACAGGACAGGCTACTATGAATTCCGTAGTCAATGCCATCAATCAGGCACAGTTGTATAGATATATTGCCAAGCCTTGGGACGCTACGGACTTAAAACTAACTGTTCAGGAAGCGGCAAAAAGCTATTTTTTAGATGTCAAGTTCAACAAACATATTGCGGTTCTGGAAAGAGTAAACCAAGCGGTAACAATATTAGCACATGAAGTTAAAGTATCAAAATTGGCACAAGTACTTATACATGAAATTATTGATTACCTCAAATTAGACAGGGTAAGTGTGGTTTTTCCTACCTATCAAAGCCATCTTAACAAGCATATAACTGCACAAAACGGGCAGTATTCTTATACGGAAAATCTGCTTTTGCCTGATGAAATTATCACGCAAAGTGCAAAGGAAAAGAAAATGATTTTAGAGGCTAATGCACTACACCAATCAAGTTATAAGAACAACCCCTACATACAAGCGAATAAAACAGCGTCTTTCTTAGTCTATCCTATTACGTACAAAAACGAAACTATTGCCACCATTTACGCTGAAAAAACAAAAAAATCCAACTATTTTATAGATGAGCATATCACGTATATCAAGTTATTATTAGACCAAGCCGCTATCATGTTTGACAATGCTTTTTTGTATGAAGGTTTGGAACAGGTAATCATAGAACGTACTCAGGTCATAGAACAGCAAAATAAAGATATTCAGGATAGTATCCGCTATGCCAAACGTATACAGTCGGCAGTAATGCCCAATGAAGCGGATATTCAAAAGCATTTACCTCATTCTTTTATCTTTTTTTCGCCCAAAGATATTGTCAGTGGTGATTTTTATTGGTCTTTGCAGGTAGAGGATTATTTCTTTATCTCCGCAGGAGATTGTACGGGACATGGTGTTCCTGGTGCCTTCATGTCTTTGATTGGGAGTATGCTTTTACACACTATTGTCAGCACTTACAAGATGTATGATACAGGTAAAATTCTTACTGAATTGCATACCTCTATCCAAAAAACTTTACAAAATACTACTAATGATGAATACGGCACTATTCAAGATGGTATGGATATATCTTTGTGCCGCTTAAATACCAAAACCAATCAACTGCAATTTTCAGGTGCAAATCATATTGTATATATTTTTCAAAATGGACAACTGCAGGAATACAAAACGGATAAAATGCCTATCGGAGGGCAACATCAACACATATTTACTCCTCATGAAGTTCAGTTAAATCCTAATGACGCTTTTTACATGTTCACTGATGGTTTAACAGACCAGTTTGGAGGAGAAGACGGTAAAAAGTTCTCCCGAAAACAATTTACAAGTTTATTAGAACATATCTATCCAATGGATAGCAAGCAACAGTTGGAATATGTGAAAAAATATATGTCTGAATGGAAAAAAGATAATCCGCAAACCGACGACATGTTATTGATAGGTGTAAAAATATAGAGCTATGCTATATCTTTTTGAATACGACACTCTGATTTTATTGAATGCAGTTAAAACTTTTGAAAAAGTTGAAAAGATAGAGAGTACGTTTAAATATCCTTTATATGGCAAAAAAGCCAAAACAGTTTTTTTACTTCATTACAAGACCTTAAAAGACAATTGGTTGCCCCCTGCACATCAGGAATTGTTTGAAAAAATTATACTTAGTGGATTTAATTATACTTTGGATAAAGTCGTTGCTTATAATGTGCAAGAAGTCATTCAAAATGAGGATATTCATTTCATAGAAAAACCTGATATCATTTTTTATATGGACAACAAACTTCTTGATACTGTTGAAAAATGGATTACCAAACAAGGTATAGAACATAATCTTGTCAGGTATTTACCTTCCTTAACCCAAATGATAGAAAATCAAAAGTTCAAACAACAGGCATGGAAAGAAATCAAGGATTATCGGGATATGAAAAAGTAAAATATATTGTAACGCTCTTAGTGAGTTTTAGGGAGAAATGTTTAACTGATGTTCTATACCAAAAATTTTGTGGGCGTGTCCTTCACTGCGTTCAGGTCGGGCTATACGCTGGCAGAGACGTGGCATGCCACGTCTGTACTCCACAGGCTACGCCTGTTGCGGGCTTTCCGCTGCTATCCCTCACGCGGATGCGCGTACATACACACTACGCACACGCGTTAGGCATGCGGAGGGCATGCGTGCTTGCACGCATGGTGCGTTGCACCGAAGCGATAGCGTAGCCCGTAGCACGCCGACTGCGTAGCAGGAACGCCCAAAAAATGATATATTCCCACAAGGTAAATAGTTACAATATATCACAGACAACTCACTCCACAACTATATTGATAACATACCGCTTGGCATTTTTATATTAGGTATTTTTTTGTTTTACGAAGAGTGTATTTTCAAAGTTACAATTATTTAATGACAACTTAAAGCACATTGCTTAAATTTTATTGAACTTTTTAATAAACTTTATATCCAACAACATAAGAAACATTTTTATACTCTTGAAGCCTTTTAGATTAACAAAATATTCACTGTCAAATACTTGCCTTAATATGAATCTATCATATAAACCATTGACTATAAAACACGTATAAGAAATACCGACCTTGTTGATACATAAAACAAAAACATTCTACTCTCTTTGATCACAATATTTTTTAGTATATTAGCCGTATGAAACGAATCGGTTTATTTTTTGCATGTTTATTCAGTTATCTGGCATCATACAGCAATGAAATTCTGGTATACATGGACAATACCCAGAAAGACCACTTAAAAGCGTATGGCATTGCTTATTATGTACTCAAAAACCAAGTTAATGTAGATTGGCTGCTTAATTATAGAGGAGGTTCTTTCATGTTTCCTTACACAACTACTTTTGAAAACGAACTTCGTATCAGAAATGTATCTTATCAAGTAATAAGCGGTACGGAGGCAAATGCTATCCGTGCGGAAATCCAAAAAGAAGATGTAAACATGGACGTAATGCGTCTGGAAGTTCCCCCCAAAGTAGCGGTTTTTACCCCCAAAGACAAACTCCCTTGGGACGACGCGGTTACGTTAGCTTTAACGTATGCCGAAATCCCTTATGACAAGATTTTTATTGAAGAAATTTTAACAGGAAAACTCAAAGACTACGACTGGCTGCACCTCCACCATGAGGATTTTACAGGTCAGTATGGCAAGTTCTGGGCAAGTCAGGGAGGTACCGCTTGGTACAAAGAACAAGTAAATACTTACGAAACTATGGCAAAAAAGTTCGGGTACACCAAAGTTTCCAAAATGGAACTTGCCGTAGTATTGGAAATCAGAAAATTTGTAGCCAATGGAGGATTTCTGTTTGCTATGTGTTCTGCCACAGACACGTATGATATTGCTTTATGTGCAGCAGAAACCGATATTTGTCCCTCTGTGTTTGACCATGACGACATAGACCCCCAAGCCAATCAAAAACTGAACTTCAAAAATACTTTTGCCTTTAAGGATTTCAACATCAGTTATAATGCAGTTGAATACGAACATTCTGACATTGATGCGACCAATACCGTAAACCGTTACATGAATGAAACAAATGATTTTTTTACTTTGTTTGAATTTTCTGCCAAATGGGACCCAGTGCCTTCTATGCTGTGTCAAAATCATACTTTAGTTATTCCCGGATTTATGGGACAAACCACTGGTTTTATGAAAAAATACATTAAATCCGAAGTCCTGATTATGGGAGAATATAAAAGTTTAGATATTGCTAAGTATATTCATGGAAACTATGGCAAAGGTACTTGGACGTGGTATGGCGGACATGACCCCGAAGATTATCAGCATTTTGTCAATGACCCTCCCACAGATTTGGCATTACATAAAAACTCACCGGGCTACCGCTTGATTTTGAATAATGTGCTGTTCCCCGCTGCAAAAAAGAAAAAGCAAAAAACTTAATTCGCTCTTATTGAGTTTTAGGAAGAAATTTTTAACTGATGTTCTGTATCAAAAATTTTGTGGGCGTGTCCTTCACTGCGTTCAGGTCGGGCTATACGCTGGTAGAGACGTGGCATGCCACGCCTGTACTTCATTCGCTACGCTCATTGCGGGCTTT
>Ga0272446_1002901_pt1 | contig 22495 bp, 13 predicted proteins | sample YNPCB0061_FD_194587 | JGI IMG/M metagenome (GOLD analysis project Ga0272446, IMG submission 194587) | Hot spring microbial mat communities from Yellowstone National Park, WY, United States - YNP-CB-006-1 | ecosystem: Environmental > Aquatic > Thermal springs > Hot (42-90C) > Sediment | place... | reverse complement strand
GAGACTGGTTTGCCACTACCCGTTCTAGCTTTAATACTTTACTCGGTGATGGGCAGAAGCAACAGGGGGCTACTGTTTGTTTGCAAGACCTGTAGGCTGGTCAATCCAGCGTTTTGTCAAAGGGCGACTGCTTTGGGGACACTGGCTCTATGTGGCTGATTGCTTTACTTACCTTAGCCCTTTGTTGGGCTTGTTCAACTGCATCCACTCACCCCTAAACATCATGGACGCTTGCCTAAAACTATCTTTCACCTTGGTCTTGATTTCCTGCGTCGTCTCATCTTTCATTCGCATCACTGCTTTCACTCAATTAAATTTTTCCCTGTACTTAGATTTTGCTACTAGAGGTTGTTGCCCGTTTTGGCGATAATGTTGAGCCAAAATGCGTTAAAAACTGGGGAAAGCTTGTGGTCAGGAAATATTGCTAAAAGCCCTAGAAGTAGCTTCTGGGACTTGCAGTAATGACTGTAGCGGTATGCCAGGACCGAGACTTGAACTCGGGGCACGAGGATTTTCAGTCCCCTAGACAATTTTTAGAATACTTGCTGTGAATATGTTATAGCATTGTCAATAAGGTCTGTGCTATATTTGCGCTTGCCCTTGAGCATCCCAGTCCTCCAGACCAGTTTTTGTGCAGTCCTCTGGTCTACCAAATTCTGCTGAGGGAAAGTTGATCGGCGAAAAATAATATTTGGGCTTCTTGAACAATGCGATCGAAAAAGGGACGTTGTTTAATTCTTAGCCACACTTCAATATGATTGATTTTCCCTCTTTTAAGTGAATTGTGGAATACTAGGGTAAGGTAGAGGTACAATAACCAATCAATTTTAATGATTTGTAGAAAATTGCTAGTAAGTAATCATGCTACTGACCTGTAAAACTGTGCGTTTTTGTTCTAAGTTTCACACTTGCTTAAGTAGACAGTCTTCAGTAAATTATTTGTACGATTTTTAACTAGATTGAGATATAATTATCCTAATTATATTTTGATTTGATTAGTCTGAAATTCGACATTAGCAAAGCTATTACTGTTCATGGCTATCGAGTATAGATGCAAATTGAGACATTTAAAACTATATTTTTTATTCAAGGCTAGTACGCAAGTTATGTTAAAGATTCAAGATTTTCACTACACCTCAACGAGTAAAAAAGCTGGCGCACTTTTGGAAGAGACTAAAATTCTTTTTGCTTATCTACATAATCACAATGAAGTTGATGTCAGCAACTGTTGGCGGGAAAATGTACTAGCAAAATCATCACGCAGTCGTTCCAAATATATTTTGGAAGTTCTTAATAAAAGGTATCTCCAAGATAGGGAAGTTGGGTCAGCGATCACCAACTTAGTTATCAACAACTGTCCTACAGAGGTTTTGGACAAAATTTTATACTTCCATACCGCTCGGAGCGATCGTTTACTTTATGATGTAGTAATCACAATTCTGTATCCTATGTATGAGAGTGGATTACGAGATATAAGAACCGCTGAACTGGCGAGCAATCTGACCCACTGGAATAGCAATACTTGGTCATCTACGACTGTGATCAGAGTATCACGGGGAATCTTAGCTACTCTAAGAGATTTTGGTGTGCTCACTGGTAAAGTACATAAAAGAATTGCGCCAGTGTATTTGCCAATTTATGCTTTTGCATACATCGCTTTTTACCTTAAGCAATTACAACCTTCTGTCCATAAATTGATGGAATTATCAGATTGGCAGTTATTTTTCCTTGCCCCCATCGGGGTAGAAAAGCTCTTGTTTGAGGCGCATCAACAGGGAATTTTAGAGTATCATGTAGCGGGTAGCGTGACCCGATTAACTTTTCCTGTCTCCACCCTCCCTGAATATGCTACCTTCCTCACTCAAAGATAGATTAGTTGTTTTAGAGAGTGATCTAAAATCTCTTCCCATGCGGATCAGTGTTCACGATGGGCTACCATTTGCGATTTTTCAGTACCTACCCAATCAAGAGTGGGAATTAAGAAAAGAGTTGGATTTATTGATGACTAGATTGAAAGAATTTGGCAAACAGGTATATGTTTTACCGATGTATAAATTACTGCAATCAGCCCTAGACAAAATTCAACAAAAAGATAAATATGAAGGGTTAGAAGCATTGATCGCTCTGGAAAAACAACGAGGTTACTTGGAGGCTCAAAAACAGATGACCACTTACCTAACAGAGCCACTCTGGTCTCCCCTCTGGAATGTTCTAGCTGAACAACTATCAGACCTTGATCCCCTAGTTACTATCACCTTTCTCACTGGGGCAGGAGCACTGGCACCAGGATTATTTCAAGTTTCTACCCTACTAAACAAAATGCATAATAGAACCAAAGTACCCACCATTCTCTTCTATCCAGGCTCGATCGAGGGTACAACTGGACTACGGTTTATGGATTTGCCAGATCGCAATGCCCTAGGTAATTACCGTGTCAAAATTTATAGTTAAAGCAATTGGGGTGCACTATGCCAACACCAGATAACTTCACTACCATCGCTGATCTATTGAGCCGAGACCTCAATTTTCCCATTGAGGAAGTGATTCAGGTGGATCAAACAGAAGAAAATGCAGTTTTCATGGAGATTACTGAGTATGTTGCCACTGACAGTATTCGCAACCAGTACCATGCCCTATTGGATGCGATCGCTTCAGCAAGGAGAGAACCAAATGAAAGCATCGGGGTATGGGTATCAGGATTTTTTGGGTCAGGGAAAAGTTCTTTTGCCAAAAACTTGGGCTACGCTCTGCAAAATCGATCGGTTTGTGGGCAGTCCTTTGCTGAATTATTTCAAAGACAACTGCAGGATGAAAGGATTAGCAATCTGTTGACTTTGATCAATCAAAGTATTCCCACTGGTGTGATTCTATTTGAAGTAGCGAAAGAGGTGGATAGTCGGCGTATTTCCCAACGGATCAGTGAACTCATCTATGCTGTGCTTCTGAAAGAATTGGGCTATGCGGATGATTTTGACATTGCTGAACTAGAAATCACCCTAGAAGCGGAGGGAAAATTAGATGAATTTATGCAAATTTGCCAAGAAAAGTTAGAACGGAACTGGTTCACGGCTAGGGCAGGGTCGCACAAGGTCTCAGTAGCTAGTCATGCCTTGCACCTTCTCGATCGCAGAGTTTATACCAGCCCCGACTCATGGGCACATGGTTTGCGAGAACAGTCTACTAAAATTACCACCAAAAAGGTAGTGGAGCGGACTTTTGAATTGTGGGGAAGAAGGCGACCCAACCAAGCACTCATGTTTATCATTGATGAAGTGGGTCAGTATGTTGCCCGCCACAGTGAAAAAATAGAAGACCTGCGGGCGGTAATTGAAGAATTTGGGAAGGTAGGTAGAAACTTGACTTTACAGAGAAAAATTATTGCTCCCTGTTGGATTGTGGTTACTTCCCAAGAAAAGCTGGATGAAGTGGTAGCGGCTATTGATGATAAAAAGATAGATATTGCTAAACTGCAAGATCGTTTTAGGATTAGGGTTGATTTAGCTCCCTCTGACATTAGAGAAGTAGCCACCAAAAGAGTGCTTGCTAAGAAGAATGATGCCTTACCGCTCCTCAATGACCTATTCCAGCGCAATCAAGGACGACTGAATGAAGCAGTGAGACTGGAACGGACAACAAGACGCACGGAAATTACTGCTGATAGTTTTATCCAGTTTTATCCCTACTTGCCCCACTACATTGACCTTTGTATCAGCATTGTTTCAGGTATTAGACTACAACCTGGTGCGCCTAAGCATTACGGCGGCAGTAATCGCACCATCATCAAACAAGCCTATGAAATGTTGGTGTCCGATCGAACCGCCCTAGCCCGCCAACCCATTGGAGCGTTGGTTACTTTAGATAAGGTTTATGAATTGGTGGAGGGCAATCTTTCCAGTGAGAGACGCACCGATATTTATCAAATCAGCGAACGATTCCCTACTGTACCACCAGAGGAAAACTGGATATTACGCACTGCCAAAGTGATTTGTTTATTAGAATTTGTCCGTGACTTGCCCCGCACACCCCGCAATATCGCCGCCCTATTAGTCGATTGTGTGGATGAGAATGCCCCAATTCAGCAGGTAGAACAGGCGATCGAGCAGTTAGAAAAAGCCCAATTCATTCGCCAGACGGAAGACGGTTGGAAACTGCAAACTGCCCAAGAAAAAAACTGGACGAGCGAACGCAGTAGTTACCTATCTCCTCGACCGAGGGAAAGGAACGACATAACCCGCTCTAGTATAAGGGAAATTTTTCAACAAACCAACCTTAAAAATCATCGCTATCTCCAGCGCACCTTCAAATTGGGTATTAACCTCAATGATACTGTGCTTATGGCTGAGAATGACCTAACTCTCCATCTTTACCTTGTAGAAGAAAGCAATGAAATTGGTACAAAAATCGAACAACTGCGCCCCGAAAGTCAGCAGTCATCCAAGGCTCAAGCCCTTTACTGGGTCAGTGCCCACACTGCGGAAATTGATGACCTGATCGCCCAAGTCTATGCCTCCAATGAGATGATCAAAAAGTATGACGAACTAAGAACTAAAGGCAATATCACCGATCAGGAGCGTAGTTGTCTGCAAGATGAAATGAACGATCGTAGTCGCTATAGTAATCGGCTCCAAGAAAAGTTGATTTCCGCCTTAGAACAAGGTGCAGGATTATTTCAGGGAGTGCAATATGATGCTTCTGAACTGGGTAAAAACTGGGCAGAAATCCTCAGTAATCTGGTGGCAAATATCCTACCCACCCTTTATCCCAAACTCGCCCTTGCCAACTGCCCCCTCACAGGTAATGAGGCGGAGGAAATTCTGAAAACGAATAATTTGCAATCCTTAGCTCAGGTGTTTTTTGGGGGCGAATATGGCTTAGGTTTGATTAGTAAAGAAGCTAATAAATTCGTCATCAATACCCAATCTCCCATCCTGAGAGAAGTAGCCGACTATCTTAGGAATGAATACAGCTACGGCAACAAAGACACCCGCACTGGCAGAGCTTTAGAACAAAAATTTGCCCGCAGTCCCTACGGCTGGGATCAGGATGTATTAAGGCTATTACTGGCTACCCTATTTCGGGCGGGGGAGATAGAAATTTCCCACCAAGGGAGTCGCTATAACAATCCCCAAGACCCCTTGGCTCGCCGCTGTTTGACCAATATCCCCGCTTTTCGTAGTAGTTTATTCTCCCCTCGCCAAGCCATTAGTCTGAAAATTTTAACTCAAGTGGTAAATCAATTAGAATCCCTGACAGGAGAAGAAGTTGATGTGGAAGAGAGTGCGATCGCCAACGCCCTGAAAAAACTCGCCCAAGTAGAGCAAGAAAAAATCTATCCCCTCTTCAGCACTGCCCAACAACACAAACTTCCCATTGTAGAGTTGATTAGAGCCTATCAACAGACATGGCGCAATATCCAAAATTCTACCAGTGATGACTGCGTCAGGACATTGGTAGAAACGGGAGCAGAATTGTCTAAAGCTAAAGAACAAATACGATCGTGGCACACTTTTTTACAAGAAAACAGACTGAACCAATGGCAGAAAGCACGCCAAGTTGCCCAAGAAATATGGAACAGTCTCAGTCCTATTCGTCCCGATTTGTCAGCTACCGTTGATGAACTCAAAAACTTACTCCAAAGTGAAGAATTTATGAGCCATTGGCAAAGGATTATTGACCATAGCAATACTATTCATAATGCCTATTGTCAGGCTTACAGTGAACTATTTACCAGACGGCGAGAACTATATCAAACAGCCATTGATGAAATCAAAAATCATCCCCTCTGGCGGGATAATCACTCCCTTTTAGGGCAATTATCAGCACGGATTGGTAGGGAAGATGACCTACGATCGGTACAGCAGGGAGAAACTTTGGGCACAGCCAGCCTCGCTCAAATGGAATCGGATTGTCTCGCCGTTGAGGGCTTAAAAGCCTCAGTAATTCAGCAGTTACAATCAGCCGCTATTCCCCCAGAAACCCAAGCTCGCACCCGCAGAATACGCATGGCTGAATTTTTTCAGCAACCCATTCAGACCCAAGCAGAATTGAAAAATGCCCTCAAATTGATTGAAGAAACCTTACAAAAATGTATAGATGAAGGTGTAATTATCATTCTGGAGTGAACAAGATATGCTCAGCCCCCGCCAGATTGTTGAGGATAAACATTCTGATTACAGTATATCTTCAATAAGAGATTTTCCAAAATCGAGATCAGCCCATGCCTTAGATAATCTGAGGACAAGCCCTTGAAATAATTCCATAATCTTGAAGGAAGTAGCTGTAACTGCTACAATGGGTCAAAAATAAAATTAGGGCAATAGCAATGATGTACCCTCAGCTTAGAGCAGTTTTTGACTTAACCATCTCCGATAAACTTCAATTAGTAGAAGACTTGTGGGATAGTATTGCTGAAACTCCTGAACAAGTGCCTATCTATGATTGGCAAAAAAAAGAACTTGACATCAGAAAAGAAAGTTACCAATACAATTCTTCCGCAAGAACTTCATGGGAAATTGCTAAGCAAAGAATTTATTAAAAAAGATAGAGAAAGCGATTACCGCCCCTATAAATTAGCCATTCAATTATAAAGAATAAAATATGAATCCCCAACTCCGTCAACTGCTGAGAAATCTAGTCCTCACCTGCCGTCAAAACCTAGAATCGGCAGTGTCAAGCTACCTTGAGGGCAGATTTACTATCTTTGAGCGCAATCAACAACTCATTGCCGACCCCAACGCCAGTACCGCCCACCTCAACGACAGCGAAAAACAACTCAGAAATGATTTATTGACCTACCTTAACGGTGAAGTGCATAAATATCGCTACTTGGTGCGAGAAACTGCTTTCACATGGTTAAATCGCCTAGTGGCTTTTAAGATGTTAGAAAGTCGCAGTCTCATCCGAGAAACCATCAACAGATGGGAAGATTCCAATGGGTTCAAACGCTGGGCGGGAACGCATGACTCAGCCCTAGCTGACTATGAAAGGGGCGGGGAATATCGCACCCAAGTTTATCGCCAATTTCTATTACAGCAGTGCGAAAAACTAGCTCAAGAAATCCGAGTTTTGTTTGATACGGATAATCTACCTTCCCGCTTGGCAATACCGATGAATGAACTGCGGGGAATTGTGCAAAAACTCAATGCTGAAGACCTCAAAGAGGCATGGCAGTATGAAGAAACTTTGGGATGGGTGTATCAATTCTTTGTAGAAAATCAGAAACAAGCGGTATTTGATGATTTGAACATTAGAAAAATCAAAATCTCAGCAGAAAACATACCCCCTGCAACTCAGATATTTACTCCTAATTGGATGGTCAAATTTCTAGTTCACAATTCCTTGGGACGACTATGGTTAGAAATGCACCCAGATTCTCAATTAGGGCAAACCCTAGATTATCTCGTTCCCGCAGAAAGTGATCGGCGCATACCTCTAAAATCTGTGCGAGAAATTCGCTTACTCGACCCTGCCTGTGGCACGATGCACTTTGGCTTAGTTGCCTTTGATCTATTTGTGCAAATGTATCAAGAAGAAATCGCCCATGGGGGATCAGAGGGTTGGTTGCAGGAGCCACCTGTGCAAAATGAATCAGAAATTCCTGCAAGTATATTGGCGCACAACCTGCACGGTATAGATATTGACTTACGGGCAGTGCAAATCGCCGCTCTCGCTCTGTATATCAAAGCCAAAACGGTAAATAAAAATACTTCTATTACTACTTCTCGCCTTGCCTGCGCCCATGTACAAATGGCAAATGGAGAATATCTCAGAGAATTTTTAGAACGATCGAGATTATCTGACCGACCCATTTATCAGCGTATATTTCAAGCATTACAAACTGAATTAAAAAAATCTGCCCAACTCGGTTCATTATTGCCCTTAGAACAATCAATTAACAGAATCATTCAACAAGAAAGAGAAGAACTAGAAGCAGATTTATTCAGATGGCAGGAACTTCCCCAAGAAGTCTCAGCCAGACAGCATTTTTGGGAGCAATTAGAGCAGAGCATTACGGAAGCATTGGGAACATTTGCCCACTCACAAACTCAGCTTTTTTTTGCTAGAGAAACTGTCAAAGGATTGAAATTATTGGAACTTCTTGATCAGACCTATGATGTGGTAGTGGCTAATCCTCCCTACCTGACCGCTCGTAATATGAATACTATTCTTAAGGAATTAGTTGCTGAAATTTATCCTGAAGGAAAATCAGACCTCTACGCTTGTTTTTTGATGCGTTGTACTCAACTACTCAATCAATATGGCAGATTAGGCATGGTAACTCAACAATCTTTTATGTACATTTCAAGTTATGAACGATTGAGAGCCTATCTTGTCAATAGAATCTGTAATGATGTAATGGCTCATGTGGGTGCAAAAGCCTTTGATGAAGTAACAGGAGAGAAAGTTAATACCACTCTGCTTGTCTTTTGCCGTGAAGAAAGAAATGATGTGAGAGAAAATCATATAGGAATGTATTTCCGACTGGTGCAAGAACCAACTGCTACCGCCAAACGAGAACGATTTGAACAGGCACTCAATGAACTTCGCAAACATCGATCGAGTCCTGTGGTATATCGCTACAGACAAGGCGACTTTGCCGCCATCCCCTCCAGCCCTTGGGTGTATTGGATTACTCCTACTCTAAGGAATCTGTTTGTTACTCTTCCCAAACTCAGCGATATTGCCCAACCTCGACAGGGATTAGCAACAGCCGATAACTTCCGTTTTTTGCGTTTTTGGTGGGAAGTGGGCACAGCAAACATCGCCTTTAACTGTGATTCTGCCCAGACCGCTCAAGCGACAGGCAAACGGTGGTTTCCCTACATGAAAGGGGGGAGCTTTAGGCGTTGGTATGGCAATCAGGAATATGTGGTGAACTGGGAAAATGATGGGACGGAGATAAAAGAATATATTGTTAGAAGATACCCATACCTAAACGGAAATTGGGAATGGGTTGCAAAAAACACCGAATACTACTTCCGCAGGGGGGTGACATGGACGGACTTAACCAGTGGGCGTTTTAGTGCCCGTTTATCACCAGGTGGTTTCATTTTTGATGTTGCAGGATCGAGCACATTTCCTTCTAATGTTGAACTCATTTTGGGAATCATGAACTCAACTATTGCTCAATATCTTCTAAAACTTGTGAATCCTACGGTTCATGTCCAAGTTGGCGATCTGGCTCGTTTACCCATTCCTGAACATTCCAGCCCTGAGTTAGAGCAATTAGTCAATCAAGCCATTGAACTTGCTAAAACCGACAGCCAAGAGGACGAGACCACCTATGATTTCATTGCCCCGCCTGATTGGTATGGGGGGATTGCCCAGCGACAGGCTCAACTCGCCCAAATTGAACAAAAAATTGATTCAGCCGTTTATCAACTCTATAGCATTAGTGCCAGCGATATTCAAGCGATAGAAACTGAACTAGGCACAAATACTTCTATCCCAGAAGAACCAGAAGACCCAGAAGAATCAACTAACAATGAAAACTCATCAGAAACTTCTACTCCATCCCCCCTGACCCCCTCAGAACTTGCCCAAAAATGGATTAGTTATGCCTTTGGGATTGCCATTGCCCGTTTTCCTAATGCAAACCTGCAACAATTTATCAGCACTGATGGCATCTTGACCATCGATCGTGCCACTAATTCCGTAATATCTATTTTGGAAAATCTCTTAGATGAAACTGCCGCTCAACAAATTATTACCACTGCTTTAGGTAACGGCTCACCCATAGAATTATTGTCTAAGTATCTAACTAAACCATTTTTTGATAGACATTGCAAACAGTATGGCAAACGCCCCATTTACTGGTATTTACACTCAAAGAGAAAGACCTTTAACATTTGGCTATTTGCCCATAAATATAACCGAGATACCCTATTTCAAGTAATAACAAATTATGCCGAACCGTTTATGCGTGCCCAAGACAACAAACTAGAAAAACTACGCAATCAAAAACAACCTAATCTTTCACGAAGGGATGCCAAAGCCATAGAAAGGCAAATAGAACAACAAGAACAGATTATTTCCGAAGTGCAGGATTTTATTAACACAGTCAGGCGTATTGCTAACTATAACCTAACCCCAGACCTCAATGATGGCATCTCCCTAACCATTGCCCCACTGTATGAAGCAGTGCCATTTCAGGATGCCAAAAAATACTGGAAAGAACTATTAGAAGGAAAATATACTTGGTCAAGTATCAGTCAACAAATGCACCGTCAAGGATTGATTAGCTAATCTAAAATATAGCTATCCATTTATTCCTAATGCTTTAAGGGATGCGGTGATAGGATCGGCATAAAAAATGGGATCGACTTTTTCCATAATGTCCCCCGATACTTCCAGAAATAACCGTTTATTTTCTATGGGAATAAGTGCCCTTTTTGCGCCATTTTCCATCGCCATTTGCAAAATCTCACTTAAACTAGATACCCCTTTGATGTTTCCAGTAATAGTTAAATCACCAATAATAATCAGACCAGCCAAAGCACTATGTTTTTTGATCGCAGAAGTTATGGACACGATTAGAGCGATGCCTGCTTCACAACGCACATGATTATTGAGTAAATCAATAGCTTCTACATAAAAGTCCAGATTATCCAGTTGTTCACCAATCCCTAGCTTGATTTTTTGACCTTTTAGATAGTTGAAAGCTCTCTGAAATGATTCTTTCATCATCGCTTCTACACCGCCAGCCATTTTGAGTTGACCCGAACCAGCCGAAGAACCTACTTCAATGCGATATAAACCTACCTTGCCCTGAGCATCCATAGCCGCTGTATAAACCGATCCGGGGGGAAGCGGATCAATGGCGATCGCATCACGCCCCCCTTGCTCTGGCACTCCCACAAATCGTTCTTCTCTGGTTTGCTGATCGATGAACGAAAAAGAAGTTTGATGATATTCAAATGAAGCCATTTTTTTGAGTTGTTCTTTGACCCTGCGCCTGCCTTCCAAACAAATCTCTAACAGTTGTTCCATTTCTGCTTTAGTAACTTGACCGTGGGGATAGAGCAATTTGATTAGCCCTGATAGGGATTTACGGACTGCTTTTGCATCCCTTGCATTCAAATGACTACCAAACGCAAAATACTCATCCACTAGCTCAGTAAAACTACGCTGGCGCAGTTCCCTAAGTGCCTCTGCTAAATAGTCAATTACTAAACCATAACGATCGGTAAAAAATTCCATCCTCATTTTAGGAATCTCCCAGCCCGGAATGTAATAATGAATCCGATCCAAAAATGCTATATCTTCCCTAATTACATCAGGTAAAGGGATGAACAAATGGGAAGAGCGCACCATAGTTTCTACTGGTTGATTAGTATTACCAAACATGGCGATCGATGCTCTCCCTGAGATGCTATCTTTACCCCTAGCAAACGAACCTGATTCACAATAGGTTTTTAGAGTTGTAACAACTTCTTTGGGCATTTTTTGTAGGTCAGCCACTTCATCAAAAGCCACCGCATCCCAAATCCCCACCAAGCCTACTTTGTTGGTTGCCATGTTGTAAAACAAGTTGGCGACAGTAGTAGGTCCAGTTAGCAGAATACAATAGGGAGTTAATTCTTGATAGGCATAACTTTTACCAGTACCCCTTGGACCTAATTCAATTAAATTAAAGTTTTGTTCGCACAGAGGTATCAAACGAATTAGTAATAATAACTTGACTCGCAGTTCAAAACTATCAGGCTCTAACCCGATCGTTCGTAACAAAATGTCGATCCATTCTTCTGTGGTAAATTCTTGGCGACAGGCACAGTATTCCTCAAAATTAAAGGTAGCTAACTGTATTGGTTTCACATCATCAATCCAGAAAGGACTGCGTTTGCCTTTTTGTTCTTCATCGTATTGATGGCGGATTTCTACCTGTGCCCATATGCCACCAGTGAGTAAACGATCGTATTTACGCAAAAGATGTTCAGGAAAATGAATAAACTTGTTACCAAAATTTTTCAACTCTGCCCAGTGCTTATCGTCCTCTGCTAGATAGCGCACCTGCACTTTATCAATAAAGGTATGTTTACCCCTATCTTTGACTAGGGTTTGGGCTTTATTTGCTTCTTCGGGTCTAACAAAATTATTGGCGATCGTGTCTTTGACTACTTTTATCCCCGCCTCGATCGCTATGGGGTCATCGGTAGCACAATACTTGCCCAGCAGATACTCCAAAACAAATACGGGTATATTTATCCCTACCTTTGTCTTCTTAACTAAGTCTTTGCGGACTACTTTACCAGCAAACACTTGACATAGTTTTTGATCTAAGTCACTCATAATCTAACCTCACAAAGAAATATAAATAGGGATAGAAATTGATTTTACAAGCTCCCGATTGGTTTTAGCATCCAACAAGTGTAGGGTAGCATTACCTGTCTTATTTGTTTCATCAATAATCATTAGAGTGATAGTATTCGGTTCTACTTGCATGGGGTTAGTCTCACTGGTTTTGAGGGCAATTTCTTCAGTGGCTGAAGTAAATCCATAGGTGGCGGCAACCGTTTGAGAAATGATTTGCTTATTTATCCTCAGTTCCACACGAATTCTAGGTAAATCTCCCAAACCTAATCCCGATCGTATGCCTGATACTTTGACAGAAAAAAATCGGGTGGTAATTTGTGGCGAATTAAAGGTTATCTGCCAATCAATTTCTGAGACCATAGCCTGATGATCGCCAGACTTGAGCACTAAAACTGGCACGATCGTTTCTTGGGGTGATAGCCCGCCATGAAAATAGCAATTAGTGCCACCCTTCGCCTTGAAAACAGCAAAACGGTAGGGAACTGCCAGATCATATGCGCTATCCACTCCCAATTTCTTAAGTGAAGTATAAAGATAAGCTGGAGACTTTTTCCCATCAGTGCCAATCCAAACCCGTCTGTGCAGATCGGCGGTTTGACTGCTGGTTTGATCGCAGGGGGGATCAATTTTTATATCATCACTGATTTGATCGGCGAATAAATGACCGTGATCCGCTGTAATAATTATCGTTTTGATACCTATATTAGTTAAAACCCTGACCGCTTTACACAAATCCTTGATGGTGTGGTCAATTTGTCTGCGAGCTGTGAGGGGATTATCCTGTTCGCCACTTTGGTCAATTTCTTGAGAGGTAATCAATACTAAATCAGAATTGCCAATCTGCTCCGTGAGAGTTTTATTAGGCTTGGGTATCAGTTGTTCTAACTTCATATCACATACTCTAACCCCCGTATTTGCTTTGAGAAAGTTGATTCTTCCTTGGCGATCGTGAATCACCGTATTATCAATTTCTACTGCAAGTTTGCTTTTATTAGTACATACAACTTTGAAAGATTCCTCCGCTTTGGGTAGTAGGGCAGACATACCAATTTCTGTGATAGTAGGGGGGGTAGCAATGGCAGGAATGAGTTCGGCTGTAAATTCACGATCGAGGGCTTGTTTGATGTCTAGTGCCATTTCGTAACACAAAGCATCAACCCAAATATAAGCCACTTTCCCACTTTCATTCTCTCCTAAACAGGGAGCCACATATTTGCTGAAAATTTGCCGTTGTGGTATTAGGCTTCCACAACTACCTTTAGCAAATTTCTCGGTAAACAATTCTGTCATGTCTGAAACAACTTGAGTGTAAGTTTGCTCTGCCCTGATGATCAACTTGTCTAAACTATTGCGTTGATTTTGATTAGAAAACGGAAAACAAAAATCATACTTACGATTTTCCAGATAGCGATGGTAAGTATCTAGCAGACACCAAGGGTGCTCCCCTGTTGTATAGGCAGTAACTAATTTAGCCATTTCTTGAGGCGGATGTTTTAGTTGGTTACTAATTTTCTCAGCCTCATTTAAGACTTGTAGAGCTGTCATCAGCAGTAACCACTGGGAATGAATTGTTGGCTCTATTCTCGACCAGAATTGATGGGCATGATGCTGAACAAAATCTAATAGTTCTGTTGATATTTGACCGAGTGCCTTATCCTGTATATGTTGGAGTAAGAGATAGGCGACCATCCGAAAAGTTTCACAATTTTTGAGTAATTCAACGGGAAATTCCAATTCTGATAATCGCAATTCCTGCTCGATCGTATCGGCATAATCTACATATTTTTGGTGATATTGTTGATGATTGCGCCAAGTATAGATTAACCTTAAACAGTTCTCAATGTGCACAGATTCGTGAGCGGTAACAATGGAACTCAATTGGGGAGGCAATTCCTGTTTCAGGACTTCTACCAATTCTGTAAGCAGAAAGTACTTCGCTAATTGATAGCGCCATTCATCAAGGGATAGTTGCGCTCCTAACTCAATGCCAAAAGTTTGATTGAATAAATGTTGCAGGTCTGAAGTGAGAGATTTCTCCTTTATTTGAGGATCATAGGCTTGATCATTGAGAAATAGCAGGGTAATAACAATAGGTTCAGTCGCTCCAAAAGTTAGGGAAATCATCCCTGTAGAAATATCCTTGCCTTTAATAGCGATCGTATCTAAATCAGATAGCTTTAGTTTGCCAGCATCAATTTGCTGAATAAGCTTGTCAATTTCCTCAGAACTGAGAATCGATCTGAAGGCATGACGGGCAACTACTGATAAACGGGTATTACAGGACAATGAAGGGTCTCTAGGACGCATGATTACCCCTAGACATTCTAGTTCGATAAGGGCGTAGTCAGTATTTTCACGAGCAAGAGGTACATACACTAATAATTGGGGAGGGGTGTTCCCTTGAATCAAGTGGGCAACATCACGACGCAAAGCAAAAAAACTATCTGTATAACAGACAATGGTCGTGTCAGGAATCGTCAGTTCAGCAACCAGATTTTCATAGTGCCTCTCTGGGTCGTACCACACGACAATTCCTTTAGCATGGATTTGTCTAGTAATTATTTGTACGATAAATTCTGAGACAATACCCATAGCAACTCCTACGCTTTCATTACTATACACCTTAGATTTACAGATCATCAAAATTTATTGGCTACCTATTGGTCAAGTTGGCTAAGTTGCTAATCAAACAAAATTGACCAAACTTATAGCTTGTGTAAGAAGAAAGACTGAATGGCACTCATGTTGAAAAACACAAGTGTTGAAAAACAAAATTAACATGAAAAAAAGGCAGACAAAATGTTATCATCTACCTTACAAAACTAAATACTTTACTCTTATGCTATCCTCTTTCCCTAATATTGTCAAACCGCTACTTAGACGACTTCCCTCAAATGACTACCCTGTTCTAAATTCCCGACTATTTTTTGAAATTTGGCTGACCTTCGTACTCGATTCTAGTTTGATGAGTATGCGTGATTTATTTTATCGTCTCAATAAATCGGGGATTAAAGTTGATATTTCTACTTTTTCTAAGGCTTGTAAGAATAGAGAAGAAGACCTATTTTGTCACTTTTATGTAGAATTGATGAACAAACTAAAAGAGCAGGGGCAAACTGATTCCCAGATGATAGTACCCATTGATTCTACAGTAATCACTTTGACAAGCAAGTTATTTTTTACACAAAACTATCACCAGGTTAAGCTCTTAAGTGGCATAAATATAGAGCAGGGTAATCCAACAGAGTGCTTAATCCATTTTGGGGATGCTCATGATGCTCATTTTTTGGATTATATTAATAGTATGATTCCAGAGAATGAAGTTGGAGTAATGGATAGAGGGTTTGCAAGCTGGGAATTCTTAGATGAATTGAGTAGGACAAATACAAAATTTGTTGTAAGGCTCAAAAACAACATGAAAACAGAATTTGACCATAATAGATATAGAGTAGTTTGGTTTTGCGACCTAGAGAGTAGAACTGAATTCCGATTAGCGACAAACTTAGAAGAAGTAAGTGAAATATATCGACATCGTTGGCAAATAGAGATTTTATGGAAATTTTTAAAAATGCATCTAAAACCAGACAGAATGATCATAAAGAATGTGAATGGTGTAACAATACAGATTTACATGGTATTAATAGCATATTTAATTTTGCAACTGATGAAAATTCCAGAATTTTATGGACATAAATTATTGGATAAATTTAGATACCTACAACTAGAATTAAGTCGCCGATGCTCAATTATCCATTGATTGGAAACATCTCAAAGGCGCATTCTTCTACTCTTTCAGCCTTCCTCCTCCCCACTCGCTGGGGAAACTAATTGATTGGAAACGTCAACCCCTACCCTATCCCTATCGCTAGCAGTCCCTACTCCCCACTCGCTGGGGAAACTAAAAACTCACAGGCTTTGTTGGCTTCTTTCATGGCGTTGAATAGAGCCTTCTTGTCCTGTTTTAATACCTTTAGCCAGGAATCAATGTAAGAGGCGTGATTTTCGCTAGTTTACGGAGCTTTAGCTCATCGTGCTATTTATCTCGAACTGGGCACATAGGTAACTGGCTCCCAGTTCTGCAATTAGTTCCTCAAACGCATAGGCTTGAGTTCCAAAGCTATTACCTAACGATCAATTGAGTCTGCTATGGTGCCCCGTCCAATGGGTAAGCTCATGGAGCAAGGTTGCATAGTATCCATCCTGGCGATAACCGCTAGCCTTTCAGAGCTTTGGCTCATCCTGGGATTGTTCGATTGCTTTCCATCAAAACACAGCCACGATCGTTCCTTTTCTGCCGCCAATCAGCTCAAGTAAGTGGTCATTTATTTGCTGATAGTGCCTCATCCCTACTGCCACGATCGTGGTTAACTCCCTATCTATTTTTTGTTCATATTCAGGATGATAACCATCTAATACCTTGACAGAGTGAATTGAAAGATAATTTGGATTTAAGTCAAGTAAAGCAACGATCGTGGTTATCTTTCTATCAGTAGCCCCTGCAGGAAAAGAACAATCCAACATATCAGGATAAAAAGGACAATTCTTGTAAAACTGAAAGCCTGGTAAGACCATCTGTGCTTCCCTTTTCGATAAAAAACGATCGCCTCTCAAATGTTTGTCATCCAGTTTAATCCCTTGTAGAACTACTCCTGTCAGGCGGCTGGAAACATAACGATCGCCACCCAAAGGACGCAAAGCACGACGAATTAAACAAGCCTGACGGGAAGCAATACCAAACTCTCTGCTATTTTCTTGTGTGCGAATGGCAACAACCGATCGTTTCCCCTGTGCCTTTCGGACTACACCATTTTTATCGATCGTGATGTTACCGATCGTGCCCCGCCACCAAAATACACTAGCAACTTCCGCCATATTGAACCCAACTCATACCCAGATGATCACCGATCGACCAACGCTGTACAAGGACAAATGCTAAGACTTAGCTATCATTTCCATCAACTTCTGTGCCATTGGGGAAGGCTTATGATGCCCATTCTCCCAGCGCGAAACCGATCGGGGGTCTACACCCAGTAGTTCTGCAAATTGCTCCTGAGTTAAGTTCATTTTGAGTCTAATTTGACGAATCTCCACTGTCTTTACTTCTAAATTATTTAAGTTTTTATAGTCAAATCGACTAAACTGACTATAGTTCTATGATAATGAATTTCACAATACATATCTTCTAAAATTTTTGCTTCACCTTCCTTCTAAAGATATAAATGTCTCCTCTGCGAGAAAAACCGTATCGGGAATAATTTTGTCTAAAGGACTGCAGGGTAATATTATGACCACGAGACTTTACATTTTTGTACGCATCTTCTTCTGTCATCTCATCTATCTTTTCAGTGATTAAGTACGTACCCTCCAAATCAGCGTTTGTCAAATTATTGTCCCTGTGTATTTTTTCTCTAATACTATCAGGGACCTTCTCTTCCACTACTTCTGCATTCTCATATTTCTTTATGAAAGCTTTTGTATGAATTACTTGCGACTCTTGATTTAGTCCAATGCGGCACAGGTTAATAATCGCATCCGATATGTCTAACTCTTTGCCCTCCACAAATCGAACCAGTAAAGCATAATGCTTCACTGCTTGTAATAAATCTGCTGGAAAGGCAACGGAAATTAACTCTTTATCAAAGTTATCCATGACATAACTAAATCATTAATTTAAGAATAGCACTTGACAACTGTTAAGTCAAGGCTTTAGTCTAATTGAAAGTCATGTTGTAGTCATTAAAACTCGTTCTGTAAAGGACGATTTTGAACACAATCTGACTATAGCCTGACCAATAGTGAGTTTGAACGAATCAACAATGACAAAATATCAAACTACTCATGAGTGAAAATATGAGTTATCGTTCTTCGGTTAAGTCTCCCTGTCCTGTTTGTGGCAGAACTAAGGATGGGGATTGTGCGATCGATGAGACTGCCGACGGTCTCAAGGTTAGATGTCATTCCTACTTGGAGGATGAGCAGGTGCCTGGCTTTGTCTATCGTGGTAAGACTGCGTGCGGTACTTGGGGCTTGTATTACCAGGTTTCTGACCCGACGGATAGACCAAAGGCTGTCCGTCCTGCGAGGAAACAAGAGTTTTTCTATCCCGCTGGGGATGGGTCTCCTCTGGCAAAGGTGGTGCGGGTGGATGATGGTAAGGGGCATAAGAAGTTTTCCCAGTGGTATTGGTCACGGGAACAGGTTTGGGAGCCTTCTCTGCCGGCTGAGTATCAGAAGCGGTTACATCTTTATCGCATTGCTGATGATTTGAATCGGTCTGCTATTCGGGATGGGGAGAGGATTTTGCTGGTAGAAGGGGAAGGAAAGGTTGACCTTCTGCTTTCTATGGGTATTCCTGCTACCTGCTCGATCGGTGGTGCGGGTAAGTGGCGGCGCTATGGTTATCCTAATTATCTTGAGGATTTGCGGGGGGCACAGGTGGTGCTTGTGCCCGATCAGGATAGGAAAGGCTTGGCACACATGGAGGATGTGGCAAAGGATTTCCCTGATGCAGAGTGGCTTTTTCCTTTTTCGGATTCGCCTTTGTGGAATCGATTACCTGAAAAAGGTGGACTCGATATTGCTGATTGGATTGCGGACTTTAAGTTGTCCAGGGAGCAGGTTCTGGCTAAGATTGGTAAACAACCATCATTGAGTAAACCTCTTGTTAATTCGGCAGACTCAATTATCGATAGTACCTCCGATAATGAAGAGCATGAGATTTTAGCCGCTGAAACCCGATCCCTTTTGCAATGGTCGGCTGAAACGATTGAGATTGACAACCTGATTCCTAGTCTGGCTCTGCCATTTCGGTTGCTGGGTAAGGCGTTTAACATCCCAGAGGTTATCTTTGTGGCTGGTTTTCTGCCCATTGGGGCTTCTCTATTGTCTGTAGGGACAAAGATAGAGATTTCTGCTGGCACTGGCTTCTATCCCCCTCCTGTCATCTGGACTGGCATCATTGCTGAGTCGGGTTCTACCAAGTCGCCGATTTTCAAGATTCTTACTGCTCCCCTTAAAACTCTCCAGGCAGAAGCTGAGGAGATTTACAAGCTAAACTTACAGGCTTATGAGGTTGAGATTGCCAACTTTAAGGCAAGGGAATCAAAGGAAGTTGGCGATGAACCTGTAAAACCAAAGCCCCGTAACTACTTCTTCCATGACTTCACGGCGGAGGCAATCGCTCTCAATCTGGAAGGGGCAACCAATGGCTCCCTCGTGGCGGTCGATGAATTGGAGGAAATGCTGGCTGGCTTCAATCAGTATCGCAGTAAGGGCAAGGGGAATGACAGACAAAAGTGGTTAAGTATTTATGATAGTGGGGGCATCAAGGTGGATAGGGGTTCTGGTAGAAGGTTATTTTTAGCATCCACTCCCCTCAGTATCTTGGGCACAATTCAGCCTGAAGTGCTCAAAGAGGAAATGGGGGATTTGAATTTTGTCGATGGACTGTGGCAAAGATTCCTATGGGTGAGACTGCCCCTGACCAAGTTGCCTCCGCCCCAGGAAACTCTTGCTTGCGATATTTCTGAGTTACTTCTGGGGCTTTATCGCAGGCTGGAGCAACTGCCACCTCTCACCTACAGAATTAGCCCTGATGCCAGGAAAATCTGGAACAGTTGGCATGAGTGGTGCGAGGATTACAAGCTCTCTGAGCCTCACCCTTCTATTCGGGCGCTCTATCCCAAGGCAAGGGAGCGGGCGGCGAGGATTGCCCTCGTCCTTCATGTCGTGGAATCGGCTCTCCAAAATCGGATGCCATCGCCAATGGTAGAAGCAGAAACGATCGGGGCGGCGATCCGCTTTGTCCAGTGGTCGATTAACCAAACCAGAATCCTCTATGCCGACCTGGGGCTGACACAGCATAACCACTCCTCCAAGGTAACTCGCTTTGTTGAGCGTTTTCAAGGACAGGAAATTGATGCCTATAAGGTCAGAGCTTGTCACTCTTCCAACGCAAAGCCGTCAATTCCCGAATGTCGTAAGTTTATGCAACAACTGGTTGATCTTGGTTACGCTTCATCCAATGGCAAGAGCGGCAGGGAATATAAAATTACTTTACTTTGTATGAAAAACTGGTCAACTGGTCAATCATGCTCCCAGAGCGATTTTTGTGGTCAAAAATCTGGTCAATTTTGGGCAATGCCGGTCAAAAATTCTAACTGTAAAGGTATCCATGAAAAAGTTGACCACTTATTGCCCACTTTTGACCAAAAAATTGACCAGGAAACTGCCTCCCAGACTGCTGTTGACCAATTGACCACTTTTTCTATAAGTAGAGGTATCTCTGTAGGTGATCGTGTCCGCTATGTCGGGCGGGGGGAGAATGGGCTTTTCACTCTGAAGGGGATTTGGCGGGAGCCGCTCACGATCGTGGCAATTAAAGACGAACGGGCTGAGGTATCCAGTCCGAAGTGGGTCACTACTCAAAATATCCCCCTTAAAGATTTGCAGAAACTTACCTCCTCCTGACTTATGCCAGAAGATGCTAAAGATATTTTCCTCCAGCTCTTGGAAACGGCTTTAACTTACCACCCAGACTGGTTCCCCGATGCCAGGCAGAGATTAGACCGTTCCCAGGCTAGCCGCCTCCTCGATATTGCCGCTATGGCTCATATGCTTTCCTGCTCCGTTGAACATCTGGAACGCTTGATTGCTTCTGGGGAACTTGCCGAGGGCAGAGACTTCATTGATGTTGGTTCCAAAAACTCTTCCCGTCGCATGATTCGCTTTATCCCTCACCAGGTCATCAAGACTTTGGCAAAGCCCCCACGCTCACGGAAGAACTCGAACCCTCCCAGATTTCATCCAGTACCTCTTGCCTTAACCACCGCTGGTATGTCCTTGTGTGCACAGTGGTGGAGTGCCCGTGATACCGCGCCGCTATTTCCACTGGCACGTTGTATTGAATCATCCTGATGGCATGGGCATGGCGTAGGTCATGGGGGCGAAAGTCGAGTTCATACCGCCGAAATTGGGTCGTCACTCTGTGTCCAATGTCTGCATGAGTGCCACTGCAGTTTGGTAATTCTGCTTCGCTGATCTCTGCCAAGTTGAACAGCTTGCACCATTCCCTCGGATAAGCGTAGGCATCCCTGGCATCCGTTTTCCCCTCATTCACCCGTAAAACTGGATAGCGGGCAAAGTCCAAAAAGAATACTTCATGGGCACGAAGTCCATAGGTGGCAAGTAATGCCAACACATTTGCCCAGGCTTTGCTTTTCTGTTGCACTTTCTCCCATGCCACTATAATTTCTTCATTGGTGGGGGGTTTGCGCTCTTTGGGCTGATACTTGCCCCGATAGGGTTTGGGGTCAAAGGGGATGTTTGCCTGTTTTGCCAGTAGCCCCAGTGCCAGACAGTATCTTTGTCTCGCCCTGCTGTTTGGCTCCGTCGTCTCGATAGCACTCATAATTACCTGCTCCGATAGTTCTATGTCTTGGGGCAAGCGCTTGAACACCGCCAGATAGTCCTTTTCCAGGGTGTATTTAGCTGCATCGGTCTGCTCATGCTTGCGCCAGTATTCCCGCACAAACTGGTCTACCAACTCTGCCACGGTAGGCTGGCGGTTTTTCTCCACTAGGCGCATCTTATCCCTACCTGAGAGATAAGTATCCCAGGTGAAGTCCTTGCTATTGAGGGCATTGGTGACCCGTCTTGCCTCAGTCTCGGCGTATTGGATACCAGCCACAGTGAAGGTAGCGTCAAGGTTGATGCGTTGCTGGTGGGGCAAGCGTTTTTCACTACCTGGTTTAGGTGGGAGTGTGCCCCGCAGGAAGAGGGAATTATTGCGAAGTTCGATGACTACTCTGGAGCCTGCGGCTTTGAGGCGCGCATTGGCATCTTGTAGTTTTTGGTCTAGTCCCATAAAAAGTAATCCTCTGGTCTACCGAAAGGGGCTAAAGGGGGACTAAAATTCAGACCTTCCCAGACGAATTTAGTGCTTTCCAGGGGCAAAGGACTAAGGGCGGGATAGGACAAAAAGTTAGCGACTAAAGCCCTGAATCCTTTATACACCAGTATTTGGGGGAATGCCAAGACGGGGACTTGAACCCCGGACACGAGGATTTTCAGTCCTCTGCTCTACCAACTGAGCTATCCCGGCATCGTGTTTGCGGGTAACTATTATAAACCACAAAGATAGTTTGCGTCTAGGTCTGTTAAAATTTTCGGCAAAATTTCCCTA
>Ga0272446_1002900_pt1 | contig 22497 bp, 23 predicted proteins | sample YNPCB0061_FD_194587 | JGI IMG/M metagenome (GOLD analysis project Ga0272446, IMG submission 194587) | Hot spring microbial mat communities from Yellowstone National Park, WY, United States - YNP-CB-006-1 | ecosystem: Environmental > Aquatic > Thermal springs > Hot (42-90C) > Sediment | place... | reverse complement strand
CGAGGAGGCGGCGAGGCTGCCGATCGCGTTTTCGGTGTTGCCAAGCGCGACCGTGCTGCCCGCCACGGCGAGCCGTGCAACGCTGAGCGGCTGGGTCTGGGCGATGGTGCCGCCAGAGCGAAGCTCGAGCGTCACGGCCTGCGTCGCGCCGAACACGACGGGCACGCCTCCGCCGATCGTGATCGGGCCGGTGCGGGCGTTGCCGATCCGGACCGTTCCGCCGTTTGTCACGATCTGGCCAAGCACCTCGGGGCCGAGGCCGAGCGTCTCGCCCGGCGTGGCACCAAGCGTGACGCCGAGCGCGCTCGTCAGAGGCGCGACCGCGATCGTCCCGCCGGGCGCGCTCACGGGGCCGCCGAGCGCGAGCGCGTCCGCCGTCAGCGTGATCGTCCTGCCCGCACCGGCCGTGACCGGCCCGGTCGCGAGCGACGGCGCGGCAAGCGTGATGTCCTGCCCCGCCGTCACCGGCGCGGTGAACGTCACGGGCAGCAGGGAGGCGAGCGTGAGGCTTCCGGTGGCGCTTGAAGCGGCCGTCACCGTCGTGAAGCTGTTGGCAGGGTTGCCGAGCGTGATCGTGCGGCCTGCGGTCGCGCTGAGTTCGCGCATCACGATCGTCCCTGACGGGCCCTGGACGATCGTGTTCGTGGGCCCGGCGTTCAGCACGAGCCGCCCCGTCGCTGAGGTCACCGGGGCGTTGATGACGATGTCGCCGACCGCGTTGAGCGTCAGCGCGGTCTGGGCTGGGCCGAACTCGGGGTCGTTGGTCCAGCTGACCGGCGCGGCAATGGTGATCCGCCCCGAACCGCTGCCCGGGCCTGCCGTTGAGAGAACGACATCGGTGTTGGTCAGCGCTGTGGACAGGGCGGCCGCGTCAAGCGTTGCCGCGGCGACGCCGGGCGTGGGGTTCCACACACCGTTCAGAAACGTGCCGTTGTTCGTCGTCGTGCCGATCGTGAGGTCATAGGGGTCGATCAGCCAGGTGCCCTGCCGCCCAGCCGGAGCGCCGGCGTCGACGGCGATGCCGGCGAGCGAAAGCGCCCCGAGAGCCGAGGTCTCGATGAAGCCACCAGCGCCGCCGCCCGGGCCGCCGCGCGCCGCGAGCCGGCCATGCACGAAGGCGGCGTCGTCGGCCCAGACCACGACGAGGCCGCCATCACCGGCGACCGTCGCGTCGGCCCTGATCTCGGCACCCTGAGCGACCGTGCTGCGCGCGGCGCGCGGCAGGCTGCCCTGGCCCTTCACGTCGCCGCCAACCCGCACCGTGCCCCCGCCGGCGGCACCCGAGGCGTCGATCCGCGCGCCCTGCGCGACGCTCACCTGCCGGCCGGTGACCGTGACGTCGCCGCCTCGGCCCTGCAGGGCGGAGACGTCGACTGTGCCGGAGACGTGCGCCTCGCCGCCGCGGGCCGCGACCGCGACGCGCCCGCCCTCGCGCGCCGCCACCGTCCCGCCCGCCTCGACAAGCGCGGAGACGAGCTGCCCCGCCGCTTCCGCGGTGATCAGCACCGTGCCACCCTCGGCGGCGATGGTGCCCGTGTTGGCCGCGGCCGGCGCTTGCGTGACGCGCGTTGGCCGCGTCACCTCGAGCGCGATCAGGCCATCCCCGGCGAGATCGAGCGTGACACTCTCTGCGCCGGCGATGACGACGCGGCCAAGCCGCGCCTCGATCGTTCCGCGATTGGCGGCGTGAGGCCCAACGAGCGCGACGAGCCCGGTTTCCGCAACGGTGATCCGCCCCTCGTTCACCACCTTCGCGCCGGGGCGCGGCGGGGCATCGAACACCATCCGCCCGGCCATGAAGGCCTCGTTCGAAATCCCTGCGGCGGAGGCGACGAGTGCCCCGGCATCGACCCGTGCGGTCGGCGTGAACACGATGCCCGACGGATTGACGATTGCGACCTGGCCGTTGGCGCTGATCCGCCCCGCGATCACCGAGGCATCGGGGCCGGTGACGCGGTTCAGGGCGATCGCATTCGCGTTCGGCTGCTGGAACTGCACATGCCCGCGCTCGCCGACCGAGAAGCTCTGCCAGTCGATGGCGGCGCGCTGCGTCGTCTGGGTTATGCGGAGGTGATCGGGTGAGGGGGTGGCGATGGTCGCCCCGCCGGCGACGACGCGCCCGCCCGTCGGCAGCGTCGTCGCGCCCGGCTGCTGCGCTTCGGCGTGTCGCGGCAGCGCGAGCGGCGACAGCAGCGCCGCGGCGGCGACCGAGGCAAGAAGCATCGCGCGGGCATTCCGGCCGCCCGCAATGCTTCCGGTCAGGCGTTGCTCAACCATTCTTCCCCTGGGCGCGTTTCCGGGACCGGCCACGGCCGGACCGCACCTCCATGGTTAACAGACCATTGAGGTCGGGGCCGATGCAAGCAAAGCCGTGTGTTTGCATGCAGTGGCGTGTTCGCACGCGCGAGCGTGCGCAGGCGCCGCCTCAGAACCGCAGCTGCACGTTCGCATAGCCGGCCCAGCGCTTCAGGTCCTGGCTTGGATCCTGCTGTTCCTGCGGGTCGCGCGTGAGCCGACGCACGGCTTCGAAGCCGAGGCTCAGCCAGTCGGTCATGGTGAGCCTCACCCCGGCGCCGACGGAATTGAGGCGCCGGTTGACGTCGTCGGCTAGGCGCTCGAGGCTCTGGCCGAAATCGTAGAAGGCATAGAGTTGGTAGCCGATCGGCCGGGTCGCATTGGGCAGCATCGCATGCGTGACGGAGGTGACTTGGAGTTCCGCCGTCGCGCCGAAGGCACGGTCGCCAGTGATTTCGCCGTTGAAGAAGCCGCGGCCATAGCGCAGCCCGCCGAAAAAGAACTTCTCCGATGGCGGCAGGACGTCCCTGCTCCACTGGAAGCCGACCGACCCGAACAGGCCGATCGCGCTCGCCTCGCCGAAGGCATAGAGCGTCTGCGTCCGCGAGACCTCGCCCGAGACCTTGAAGAAGTCCACCACGCTGCCGATCCGCCCCGGGATTGGGTTGCTGTTCGATTTCGCGCCGAACCCGTTGAGACCCTGCGTGACCCGCAAGGAAAACGCGTTGGTGGCCGGCCGCGCAGTGCCGAGGACGGTATCGACCGCGATCCCGTCGAGACCGAGTCTGACCATCCTCAGCTGGTCGTCGCTGACCCTCTCCTTCTGGTCGTCGGGCCCGATCTCGATCGCATTGTCGTAGCCGTCGAACATCGCGAGCGCGTAGAGGCTGTAGGAGCGGCGCCGGAACACGGGGTAGGAGAGCGAGGCGCCGAACACGCGCGTCGTGCCGGCGTAGCCGATCCGCGCGAGATCGAGCGCCGGCGCGGAATCGCCCGCTCCCGCATAGCCGCGAAGCTTCAGGCCCGAGCCGCCGATGAAGGTCTCGAACGCCACCTGACCGAACCTGACCGTGCCGGCATTGGCGAGATAGGCGAGGAACTCGGTCCGTTCACCGAAGGCGGTGACGCTGTTGAGCCCAGCGACCGCGATCGCCTGAGGCGGGCCGGCGAAGCGCGGGCCGCGGTTGTCGGCGCTCAGGAACCCGCCATACCACTGGCGGCTCAGCTGCGCCACGAGCTGCAGCGCGCCCGGCTCGCCCACCCCGGGGCGGATCACCGCGCGCACGGCGACGCCGGGGATGTCCTGCACAAGCAGGAGCCGCCGTTCCAGCGCGGCGATGGTGATCGGGCGCTGCTCCGTCAGCGGGCGGAGGAAACGGAGCACCTGCGTACCGGCAGGGCCGATGTCGCCGTCGAGCAGCACCTCCGAGATGTAGCCCTCCGTGACGACGAGGCTGAGCGTCGCCCCCGCCGCCCCGGGCGCGAGCTCGGCCCGCACCGCGCTGAACACGTAGCCTTCGCCGCGGTAGAGCGCGAGCAGCGCCTCGCGCGCGGCGACGATCCTCGCCACGGGGACGGCAGGGCCGGTCAGCCCCTCGAGGAAAGGGGCGAGGCGCGCAGGGGGGAAGACGGTCGCTCCAGTGATCGCGGCGTCAACGATCGCGATCGTGCCGGCGGCCTCAGCGCCCCGTGGCAGGGCGCCTGCTGGAGCAGGCTCGGCCGCGGCCCCGGGCAGCCCGGCCGGCCCGGGCAGCATGCGCGGCACCGGCGTTCCCGGTGGCGCTGCGATCGGGTTCTGCGCCGCCGCCAGGGGGGACAGCAGAGCAAGGGGCAGGGCGAGAAGCGGCACGATGCAGCGGTGCATGCGTCCCTTTGGGCACGCGCCGCGGCAATCGTGCAAGCCCCTTGCGGACCAACGCACCCGCTCGGACCGGCCATGGCCTTGCCTCTTCCGACGGAGCCGACTGCCAGCCCGTCGGCCTCTCAAAGCGTGGGCGAGAAGGGATACGGTACGGTTGGACGCGCGATCCACGGGGTGTCGGCCGCCAGGACGACACTCGATGCTAAGGCGCCGCTAAGGCGCCGCCGAGCCTTCCCGACCGACCTGACCGACGCGCAAGGGGCAGCGATCGCGGGGCGCAAGCCGCACATCCTGACCGACACCGACGGCCTCTTGGTCGCGGTTCAGGTCCTTGCCGGCAGAGTCCAGGACCGCGACGGCGCCAAGCCACTGCTGCGTGCCTCTCGCAGTCTCTGGGCCTGCCTCGAGACCGTGTTCGCCGATGGCGGATACGCCGGCGGGCTCATCGCCTGGGCGATGCGGCCGACCAACCTTGTGCTGTGCATTGTCGAGCGGGCACACGCCCTACCGCGGTTCGGGCCGTTGCCGCCCCGGCAGGTGATCGAGCGCCGCTGCGGATGGCTCATGACCAATCGCCGACCCGTGCTCGACGTCGAACAGCGCATCGACGCCGCCGAAGCCCTCATGCGCGCCGGCACCGCCACCATGCTCCGACGCATCGCGTAGCGACCAAAAACGTCCGGAACACGCTCTCAAAGTCTCTCAAAGTCTTGGTATGGACGATGATCTTTCCGTCTTCACATGAAGAAAGTCGTGATCAATCAGCGCGTTGCAGTGCCGTGTCACACTCGAGCTGCAAGTGAGCACCAGGCGCGGCGAGCGTCTGCAGCACCTCGAAGCCCTCGAACACAGGGGGACCAAGCGTCATCGGCTTCGCCGATCCGGCGCCGGCATGAGCGCGGCGGAACTGCTCCGACCGCGTCCAGGCCTCGAAATGCGCGCGCGAGGCCCAGAGCGTCCAGGAACTGTAGAGCACATGGTCCTCCGCCGCCGGCCCGCGCAGCAGGTGGAAGCGTAAGAATCCCTCGCTCTCGTGCAGGTGGCTCTCGCGTCCGAGCCACGCCGCCTCGAAGGCGGCCGTCTCCGACGGGATGACGCGGAAGCGGTTCGCCGCGACGAACATCAGCACCTCCATCGCTGCCGGTCGGATCATAGGCGAGGCCCCGGCCGCGTGGAACCGCGCACGGGGCACCGTCAGCTCTGCCCCCCTCCAGCCTAGCCGCGACCGTACACGTCCTCAAGCCGGACGATGTCGTCCTCGCCGAGATAGGGGCCGGACTGGACCTCGATCAGGGCAAGCGGGATCTTCCCCGGGTTCACGAGGCGGTGCACGCAGCCGAGCGGGAGATAGACGCTCTCGTTCTCGCGCAGGAGGATCACCTCGCCATCGCGCGTCACCTCAGCCGTGCCCGCCACGACCACCCAGTGCTCGGCGCGATGCATGTGCTTCTGCAGCGAGAGCCGCCCGCCCGGCTTGACGACGATCCGCTTGACCTGGAAGCGCTCGCCCGTGATCAGCCCCTCGTAGAAGCCCCAGGGGCGGTCGACGCGCCGGTGCTCGGTCGCCTCCTTCCGCTTCGCCGCCTTCAGCCGGTCGACGATCCGCTTGACGTCCTGCGCGCGCGCCCGCGGCATCGCGAGCACAGCATCCTCGGTCGCGACGACGACGGCGTCCTCGAGCCCGAGCACGGCGACGAGAGGCCCGTCGCTGCGCACATACGAACCGCGGCTCGCCTCGACCACGACATTGCCGATCGCGGCGTTGCCCGCCTCGTCCTTGGCGGCGAGCTCCCACAGCGCCGCCCAGGAGCCGACATCGCACCACCCGAGCGCTGCGGGGACCACGGCCGCGCGGTCCGTCCTCTCCGCGACCGCATAGTCGAGGCTGATCGCGGGTGCGGCGGCGAAGGCGGCGCGGTCGAGCCGGATGAAGTCGAGATCGGTCCTGCGCCGCGCCACCGCCTCGCGCACAGCGGCGAGCACCTCCGGCGCGTGCCGCTCGAGCTCGGCGATCAGGGTCGCTGCAGTGAACACATACATACCGCTGTTCCAGAAGTGACGCCCGCCGGCGAGGAAGGCCTTGGCCGTCGCGGCATCGGGCTTCTCGGTGAAGCGCGCGACCCTGCGCACGCCCTCGCACCCGACGACCTCCTCGCCCGCCTCGATGTAGCCGTAGCCCGTCTCGGGCGCGGTCGGCGTCATGCCGAAGGTGACGACGTGGCCCAGCCGCGCGGCAGCCGCTGCCTTCGCCACCGCCGCGTGCAGGGCGGTGACGTCGCCGATCACCGCATCCGCCGCCATCATCCAGAGCGGCGTCTCGGGCGCGGTCTCGGCGACGAGCAGAGCGGCGGCGGCGATCGCCGGCGCGCTGTTGCGCCCCTCCGGTTCGAGCACGATCCGCGCGCCCGCGATTCCCGCCTCGCTGAGCTGCTCGCCCACCAGGAAGCGGTGCGCCTCGTTGCAGACGACGATCGGGGCGGCGAAGCCGCGCGCCGGCGGCGCGCGCAGCGCCGTCTCGACGATCATGGTGCGGCCCGAGACCAGCGGCAGGAGCTGCTTCGGCAGGCTCTCGCGCGAGGCCGGCCAGAGGCGCGTGCCGGTTCCGCCGGAGAGGATGACGGGCACGATCGCGTTGGGCGCTGTCTCTGGCATGGCGGGAACCGTCGCGGTGGGAGCTCGGGGGGCGGGCGCTGCTATACCGCCGAAGCCTCTCGGGCGATACCACCTTGGCTGGAGGATCTGGCCGGAGGATCAGGCCGATGACGGTGCATGGGCTCGCGCTTGACGCCAGGGCGCTTGCGCGGGCGCGGCTGCGGAACCTTGCCGAGACAGCGGGGACGCTCGCGGCGCTCTGCCTGCTTGCGATCGCCATCGGCTATCTCGCCGGCGGGGTGGAGGGGCTCGCCGTCGGGCTCGGCTTCTTCGCCGGGGCCTGCGTGCTCTGGGCCGTTCCGGGCGAGACCCTGTTCCGCAACGCGCTCGGGGCCGTGCCGCTGTCGCCGCTCGCTGCGCCCGGGCTGCACGCGATGGTCGCGGTTCTTTCAGCGCGCGCCGGGCTCGCCGCGCCGCCTCAGCTGTGGCTCCTGCCGCAGCGTGCCCTGCAGGCGCTCGCGGCCGGCACCTCGGCCTCGCCCGGCATCGGCGTGACGCGCTCGCTCGTCGAGGCGCTGCCCCCGCATGAGCTCGCCGCCGTGCTCGCGCACGAGGTGAGCCACATCCGCAACGGCGACCTGTTCGTGATGCGGCTTGCCGGTATCGCTGCTGCGGCGACGCGCGCGATGGCGCAGGCAGGGCTGATCGTCGCGCTGTTGTTCGGCCTCGGCGCGATCGGCACGAGCCCGCTCGTGCCGTTGCTTCTCGTCATCTCCCCGATCTTCGCCGATCTGCTCACCCTCTCGCTCAGCCGCACGCGCGAACTGCTTGCCGATGCCGCCGCAGCGTCGCTCACCGGAGACCCTGCCGCTCTGGCCTCCGCGCTCGCCCGGATCGAGCGGATCCAGGGGGACGATTTCGAGCGCCTGGCAGCGCGCGGGCCAAGCTGGCTGCGCTGGTTGCGCACCCATCCCACGGTGGCGGAGCGGATCGCGGCGCTCGGAACGCTTGTTGTCGCGCCACGGCCGGACCCATCTCCCTGGGCCCCGGCCTGGCCCGTCGCACCGTTGCCGCCGCGCCGTCGCCTGCGGCGAGGGCCCTGGGATCGCTAGAAATGCCCTGAGCGGTTTCCATCAGTCTGGAAACCGCTCTACCGGAGAGGCACGGCCGCTGCGGATGGCCCGCCCGCCCAGCGTGGCCTATCGTTGTGGCGTGTCCTCCCTGCTCGTCCCAGGCCAGCGCGTACGCAACCCCGATCGTCCCGAATGGGGCGAGGGGCAGGTCCAGTCGGTTACAGGCACGCGGGTGACGGTGAATTTCGAGCATGCCGGCAAGGTTCTGGTGAACATCGCGGTGGTGACGCTCGAGCCGGTGGACGACGCGTCCCCATGGTGACCGCGGCGTGGCCGGTGCTCGCCGCTGCCCTCGACGGGCGGCTCGCCCTCGCCGCGCTTGCCACCGCCATCGCAGGGGTGATGCGCGGCTTCGCCGGCTTCGGTACCGCGCTCACCCTGGCGCCGGTCTTCACAGTGCTCTGGGGCCCCTCGGTCGGCGTGCCGACGATGCTCCTGCTCGAAGCGCTGATCGGCAGCCAGCTCCTGTTCGGCGCCTGGCAGCACGTGAACCGGCGCGTCGCCTTGCCGATGACGCTCGCGGCCTGCGCCATGGTCCCCCTCGGCGCTTGGGTTCTGTTCGTTGCCGACCCGGCGGTGCTGACGCGCGGCATGGGCGTTCTCGTGATCGCCTTCGCCGCAGCGCTCGCCTCAGGCTGGCGCTACCGCGGCTCGCGGCCGCTGCCGCTGACCATGGCGGTCGGCGCGATGGCGGGCGTCATGAAGGGGGCGACGGGGATGAGCGGGCCTCCGGTGATCCTCTACCTGCTTGCGGGGACCGAGGCGGCGCGGGAGCACCGTGCGACCCTGATCCTGTTCTTCGCCGTGCTCGGCCTTGTCGCGCTCCTGCCGCCGTTCCTCGGCGGGCTCTTCACCGCCTCGGTTCTGGTCAAGGTCGCGCTGCTCTTGCCGGTGCTGCTTCTCTTCGTGCGGGTGGGCGTTGCGCTGTTCGGCCGCCTCGGCCAGGCGACCTTTCGGATCGTCGCCTATGCCGTCCTCGTCGCCATCGGCCTCGTCGCGCTCCTTGCCTGAGCGGCGGCCGCCCTCCTTCCCGCCGTGCCGTGGGGTCGCGTCTTCGGCCGAAGCATGGCATGACTGCGGCTCCACCTCCTTCGGCGGAGAGCCAATGTCCGCACCGATGCAGGCACATGCGGGAATCGCCACGGCGATCTCGGTGCGCGACGCCGAGGCGTCCGACATCCCCGCTGTCACCGCCATCACCAACGACGCGATTCGAACCACCACCGCCAACTGGAACATCGTTCCGGTATCGGAAGAAGCACGCGCGGCTTGGCTCGAGGAGCGTCGCGCCTGCGGCTATCCCGTTCTGGTCGCGGAACGGGCCGGCCGTGTCGCGGGGTTCGCGAGCTTCGCCCAGTTCCGCCCCTATGAGGCCTACCGCCACACGGTCGAGCACGGCCTCTATGTCGAGCGCGGCTCGCTCCGCCAGGGCGTCGGCGCTGCGCTGCTCGGCGCGCTCGTCGCGCGCGCCGAGGCCTTCGGCGCGCACGTGATGGTCGCTGCCATCGAAGCGACCAACGAGGCCTCGCTCGCGCTGCACGCCCGCTTCGGCTTCGTGCGCGTCGGGCTGATGCCGGAGGTTGGCCGCAAGTTCGACCGCTGGCTCGACCTCGTCCTGATGCAGCGTGTGCTCGGCCGCTGAGCCGGCCCGTTGCGAATCCTGCTGCGACGCCCTCTCGCCCGCGCCCCTGGCGCCGTTTCCGCCCCTGGCGTCACGCGCCCCGAGCCGCGCCGCGCGCCACGCTCAGCCGGCGAGCGCCTGGTCCTTGCCGCGGCGGATCGAGGGCAGGGCCATGGCGAGCACGGCGACCAGCGCAAGCCCGAGCAGCGTGGCGCTGATCGGGCGCTCGAGGAACACCATCGGGTCGCCCCGCGAGAGCAGCATCGCGCGCCGCAGATGCTCCTCCATCATCGGCCCGAGCACGAAGCCGATCAGCATCGGCGCGGGCGGGCAGCCGATCTTGAGGAACACGTAGCCCAGGAACCCGAACACCACCGTCGCATAGACGTCGAAAGCGTTGTTGTTGAGGCTGTAGACGCCGATGCAGCAGAAGATCAGGATCGCGGGATACATCAGGTCGTACGGCACCTTGAGCAGCCGCACCCACATGCCGACGAGCGGCAGGTTGATCACCACGAGCATCAGGTTGCCGACCCACATCGAGGCGATCAGCCCCCAGAACAGGTCCGGCTGCGTCTCGATCATGCGCGGCCCGGGCTGGATGCCCTGGATGATCAGAGCGCCAACCATCAGCGCCATGACCGCATTGGCCGGGATGCCGAGGGTGAGAAGCGGGATGAAGGAGGTCTGCGCCGCGGCGTTGTTGGCACTCTCCGGCGCGGCCACGCCCTCGATCGCGCCCTTGCCGAACATCGCCTTGTTGCGGCTGATGCGGCGCTCGAGCGTGTAGGCGCCCATCGAGGCGAGCGCGGCGCCGCCGCCCGGCAGGATGCCGACGACGGAGCCGAGCGCCGTTGCGCGCGCGATCGGCGCCGCCACACGCCTCCACTCCGCGCCGTTGAGGTAGAGGCGGGTGATCTTCGTCCCGAGCGTCTGGCGGATCTCGGGGTTCTCGAGGTTGCGGACGATCTCGGCGATGCCGAACATGCCCATCGCGAGCGGCACGAAGCCAATGCCGTCGGAGAGTTCGGGGATGTTGAAGGTGAAGCGCTGCTGGCCCGTCTGCACATCGGTGCCGACGAGGCCGAGCCCCACGCCGGCCACCACCATCGCGATCGACTTGATCGGGCTGCCCTCCGTCAGCACGGCCGAGACGATGAGGCCGAGGAACATCAGCGAGAAATAGTCGGCCGGCCCGAAGGAGAGGGCGACGGCGGTCAGGATCGGGCCAGTCGCGGCGACAAGCAGCGTGCCGAGCGAGCCCGCGATGAACGACCCGATGGCGGCGACGGCGAGCGCGGGCCCGGCCTGGCCGTTGCGCGCCATCTGGTAGCCGTCGAGTGTGGTGATGACCGAGCTCACCTCGCCGGGCAGGTTCATCAGGATCGAGGTGGTCGAGCCGCCATACTGGGCGCCGTAGTAGATGCCCGCGAGCATGATGATCGCCGTCGTCGCCTGCATGCCGAAGGTGATTGGCAGGAGCAGGCTGATCGTCGCGACCGGGCCCACCCCCGGCAGCACGCCGATGGCGGTGCCGAGCAGCGTGCCGATCAGGCAGGCGAGGAGGTTGTCGAGCGTGAGCGCGACCGCGAAGCCATGGCCGAGATTGCTGATGAGGTCCATGCCCTCCGCCCCCTCAGCGCGACCAGGGGAACTCTGGGATGCGCAGTTCGAGGCCCCAGAGGAAGATCGCCCAGCAGAGCAGCAACAGCCCCGCGACGAGGCCCGCGACGCGCAGCGGGCGGAAATTCCGTTCCGCGATCGCCGCGATCACGATCGTGCCGGCGATCGCCGCGTAGAAGCCGAGGCGCTCGAGTGCGGCGCCGAAGAACACCATGGCGGCGAGGATGAGGGCGAGGTCCCGCCACGCGAACCGCCCGATCGCGGCAGGCCCGCCGAAGAGGCCGCCGAGCACGATGACGAGGCCGAGCCCGCCGAGGATCCAGAAGGTCAGCATCGGCATGTAGCCGGGCCCCATGCGCCGTGCCGTGCCGATTGGATGGTCCTGGTTCAGCCAGAGCATCGCTGCGGCGAAGGCGATGAAGTCGCCGGGCACCGGCATTAAAACATACGCGGTATGTTCAGCCAGAGCATCGCTGCGGCGAAGGCGATGAAGATCAGCCCGGCGAGGATCTCCTGTGCTGCGGGTTTCGGCTTCATGCGCCTCGCCCCCGTGCCGAGATCATGGTTTCGCCCACCATCGCCGCATCGCACCCGGCACGCGCCCCAGTCGCCCGGGCAGGCCTGCCCAACGCACCGTCCCCTGCACCGCGAGCCACAGGCGTCATACGCACGCCGGGTCTTCCCTTTTCCGTTCCCCTGCCGGTTCGTATGGCACGCCACGGCGAGGCCGGGCAAGAAGCGGCGCCGCTACTTGCCGCGCCGGGCCGTGCTCTGCATCCTCGCCGGCGGAGACTTCGGCGCACGGTCAAGGGGATGGACACGAGCGACCGCGCGAGCATCGTCGGCAAAGGGGCGGGCAGTCCCTGGCTTGGGGGCTGTCAACGCCGCTTCGCTGCGCGCTCCCTACCGCCGCAGGTCGGGCATCGCGCCGGCATCAGCAGGCGGGACGTGCGCGGCCGCCTGAGCTGAACGATGGCGGCGCCGCGCCTTGCGGAAACCGTCTCGGCCGAGGCGCGGGAGCGCCTCGCGGCTGGCGCGGTGCTGCTCTTGCCGATGGGCAGCCTGGAGGAGCAGGGGCCGCACGCGCCGATGGGCGATTACCTGCTCGCCGATCGACTGGCCGTGCTGATGGCCGAGCGCGCGGTCGCGTCCGGAACCGACGCGCTCGTTCTGCCCGTCATCCCCTTCGGCGGGGCCGACTGGTTCGGCTCCGTCCCAGGCGGAATCTCGCTCCGCCCCGCCACCCTCGCCGCACTCCTCGAGGACGTGCTCGGCGCGCTTGCCCGGCACGGTCTCGGCCGGCTGCTGATCGTCAACGGCCATTCCGGTAACAACACGATCATCGACGCAAGCACACGGGCGCATCACCGGGGCGGCGGCGCGCTCATCCCGTGCCTGCATCTGTGGCGGACCCTCGCAGCGCGCTGGGCGACGCTCGGCGGCGACCCCGCAGCGCTCGGCCACGGCGCCGATCCGCTCTGGTCGGTCGCGCTGGCGCTCTTGCCCGACCTCTGCCGGCCGGAGCGCATGCGGGGGCCGGAGGTGCCGCCGCCCGTGGTCGGCTTTCCCGTCACCGGCTTCGGCACGGTCGATGCGTTCGGACTCGATGTCAGCCTGCCGCTCGAGCTCGATGCGATCGCGCCCTCGGGCGTTGCGGCAGGAGACCCGGCGCGCGGGAGCGCTGAGGTCGGTGCGCGGGCGGTCGCCTTCCTCGTCGAGGCCGGCGCGCGGCTGATCGCGCATCTCGCGGCCCGGTCCTGCAGCTGAGCATCACCGCCACGCGTCGCTGCTGTGGATTTACCTAGCGCGGATGGTCGACACGCCCGAGCATCCAGCCCTCCCAAGCCGTGACCCAGGGGTCCTCGGGCGTTCCCTCGGGGTCGGCGCCGGCGGCGACGGCGATGGCGGCGAGAGCGCCGACGGTCGCGTCGAACCCGTCCTCGCCGTCGGGCGAGGGTCCGAACCCGTCAGCGACGGCACTGGCGAGCGCCGGCGCGAGGCTGATGCGATGGGCGCGCGCCCAGGCGCGGATCGCCCCTGCCTGGGCGGCCCGCCAGGCCTGGGTGCGCTTGGCCGAGGGAAGCGCGAAGCCGAGCCGCGCATAGCCCTCGGCGGGATAGGCCTCGGCCGCGACGACAGCGCCCTCTCCGGCGAGCGCGGCAAGCCCGCCCTCGAAGGGCCAGAGGCGAAGCCCCTCCCGACGCGCCGGACGCAGCAGCGTGCTCCAGGCATGCAGCGCCGCCTTGCCGACCTGGTTGCCGCCGACCGTCCAGAACAGGCCGCAGGCGCGCGCGATCCGCCCGCCATTGGCCGTCCTGCCGGCGTGGTCGCAGGCGCGCAGGAGCGCCATGCCATCGAGGCCGAGCCGGGCGAGGAAACGTGCCTTGAGCCCCTCGCCCTTCGCCGGCCCGGCCGGGAAGAAGGGCCGAAGCGGTGAGACGGCCTCGAGCGTCGGCGCCGGGCTCAGGAAGGGATCATCGTCGGCGAGCGCGTCGAGCCAGGCGACGAAGCCCCGGTGCGCCGAGAGATAGAGGGCGGCGAAGGCCCGCGGCAGGCCGATCGGGACGTCGAGCGCAAGCAGCGCTGCTCCGCTGCGTCGCGCAAGCCGGGCAGCGAGCAGGGCCGGGTCGCCCACAGGTTCGGGCGGAGCGAGCCGCCAGGAGAGACCATCCCGCGTGGCGATCGCGACTTGGCGTTTCGCACGACCGCCCGTGGTCGCGCCTGACCAGTCGGCATGGGCGACGAGGCAGAAGCCGCTCACGCGCTTTCGCTCCCGCGTGTGTGCTTCCGTTGTGCCATACTGCGGTGACATCGCGACGGAGAGACAGTATGGACCAAACACTCGGGCATTCGCGGGAAGCCCGCTCTCTGCCACGCATTGACGCAGCCCACCCCGACGGCCAGTATCATACGATATCGAAATGGTTTCACTGGGTCACGGTGGTGCTGATGGCCGTGGCCCTCTCCTTCGGCTTTGTCATCAAGTACATCAAGACCGATCCGTTCTCGATCAAGCTCGCCTTCTACGCGATCCACGAGACGGCCGGGCTCACCATCCTGTTCGTCGCGATCGCGCGGCTCATCTGGCGCTGGATGAGCCCGCCACCGCCGCTGCCCGATCACATGCCAGCGGCAATGCGGACGGCGGCGACGGTGGTGCACCACGCGCTCTACGCGCTGCTGATCCTCCAGCCGATCATCGGCTTCGTCGCGACCAATGCCTGGGGCTTTCCCATGCAGGGGCCGACCGCCTATCTCGGCCTGATCGACATCCCCGCCGTGATTGGCGAGGCGCCGGCGCTTGCCAAGGTGCTGTCGCAGATCCACACGGTGTTCGCCTACGCGATCGTGGCACTTCTGGTCGCCCATATCGGCGGTGCGGTGTACCACCACGCGATCCGGCGCGACGGCACGCTGATGCGGATGCTTTGAGCCCTGCTCAGCCCTCGCCGCGGGCGCGGTCGAGCATACGCCCGATCAGGCCACGCTTCTTCGGGGGCGGCGGCGCTGCCTTCGCAGCGGCGCGCGCCGCCTCGCGCGCTGCCTTCTCCTTCTGCGCGAGCCATTTCTCGAGGCTCATGCCCGCCTTCGCGGCACGCTTTGCCTCGTAGGCCTTCTGCGCCTCGGTCATGCCTTCGGTCGGATCCTTCGCCTTCGCCATCGTCACCCCCGTCTCTGGCGTGGCGGACGCTAAATCAGCGGCCGTCTCAAGGGAACCGCCCGGGCCGTTCCGTTCGCCAGCGGCCCGCGACGGCGGCCCGGCATGGACGCGCGGACTGGGCTCGGGCATGCAGCATGCCTCAGGCTTGGCGGAGGTGCGGATGGTGGTCGTGAAGGTGAGCGGGATGACCTGCGACGGCTGTGCGGCCGCGGTCAGGCGCGCGGTCGAGCAGGCCTCTCCGGGGGCCCTGGCCCTGGTCGACCGCGCCAGCGGCGAGGTCACGATCACCGGCGGCGATGTCGCGGCGGTGAAGGCGGCGATCCTCGCCGCCGGCTTCGGCGTGAATGACTGAGGGCGGATGGAGGCACGGCTCAAGTCGGGGCTCTGGGTGGCGGCGCTGGTGCGCCAGTGCGACAGGCAAGCGCGGCCGGCGGTGGTGCTGCGCAAGGGTGACCCTGACTCGGGGGGAATCCTTGTTGTGCTGCGCGGCCGCGATGGGCTCGTGGCACTCTCCCAGGTGCGCGACGGGGAGGGGCGGCTTTCCTGGATGCGCGCGACCGGCGAGGCCCCCGTCGACCAGGAGGGGGCGGATGCCTATGTCGCGCGCGCGCTGAGGCGCGACCCCGATCTCTGGGTCGTTGAGGTGGACGCACCCGACCTCGCGCCCCCCTTCGAGGCGCGCGTGCTCTGAGGCGCTACCACCCGATCGCGCGCGGCAGCCATGTCGCGAGCCCCGGAAAGGCATAGACGAGCACGAGCGCAAGCGCCTGCATCAGGATGAACGGGATGACGCCGCGGTACATCGCCCCCGTCCTGACCTCGGCCGGAGCGACGGAGCGAAGGAAGAAGAGCGCCCAGCCGAAGGGCGGGGTCAGGAACGAGGTTTGCAGGTTGACGCAGACGAGAGCGGCGATCCAGACGAGATCGACCTCCGCCTTCAGCAGCACCGGCAGGAAAAGCGGCACGGCGATGTAGCTGATCTCGATCCACTCGATGAAGAAGCCGAGCACGAAGATGATCAGCATCATGAACCAGATGTCGGCGCCGATCCCGCCCGGCAGGAAGGCGAACAGGTCCTCGACCAGGCGCTCGCCCTGAAGCCCCCGGAAGGCGAGGGCGAAGACCTGCGCGCACATCAGGATGAACATCATCATCGCGGTGATCCGCGCCGTCTGCTGCACCGTCTCCTTCAGAACGCGCCAGCCGAAGCGGCCGCCGAGCGCGGTGACGAGGATCGCCCCGAGCGCGCCCATGCTCGCGGCTTCGGTCGGCGCGGCGACGCCGCCGATGATCGAGCCGAGCACGGCGACGACGAGGCCGAGCGGCGGTGCCACGACCTGTGCGAGCTTGGCCCACTGCGCGCGGGTGGAGATCAGCGCCCGTTCCGCCGCCGGCACGGGCGGCATCGACCCAGGCCGCAGGACGCCGAGGGCGAGGATGTAGAGCGCATAGATCGCGGCCAGCATCAGGCCCGGGATCATCGCCGCGGCGAACAGCGTGCCGACCGAGAGGTTCAGGATGTCGGCGAGCAGGATGAGGATCAGCGAGGGCGGAATGATCTGCCCGAGCGTGCCGGAGGCGCAGATCACGCCGCAGGCGAGGCCCGGGTCGTAGCCGCGCCGGAGCAGGTTCGGCAGGGTGAGCAGGCCGAGCGTCGTGACCGTCGCGCCGACGATTCCCGTGCTCGCCCCCATCAGCACGCCGACCACGACGATGCCGAGCCCAAGCCCGCCGCGGAGGTTGCCGGCAAGCCGGCCGACCACGTCCATCAGCTCCTCCGCCATCCGGCTCTTCTCGAGCATCACGCCCATGAAGACGAAGAGCGGTATGGCGAGCAGCGTGTAGTTCGTCACCACGCCGTAGATGCGGTGCGGCAGGAGGTTGAACAGAATCGGCCCGAAGCCGAGCCAGCCCCAGACGAACCCCGAGACCGCGAGCGTCAGCCCGACCGGGATGCCGGCGAGCAACAGGACGAAGAAGCTCGCGAGCATCAGGAGCGCGTAGAGCTCGGTGATCGGCATGCCGCGCCTCCGCGGTGCGACGACTCAGGCGGCGCGCAGCCGGGCGAGCGCGTGGAGCAGCATCGCGAGCGACTGCAGCGCGAAGAGGGCGAAGCCGATCGGGATCAGCGCCTTGAGCGCCCAGCGGAAGGGGATGCCGCCCGGGTTGGCGCTGCCCTCGTTCTGGGCGAAGGAGAGGCCGACATAGCGGAGCGAGACCTGGATGATGAGCAGCGCGACGATGATCGCGAGGCTGGCGGCGAGGAGGTCGATCACCGCCTGCGCCCGCTTGCCGTAGCGAGCGTAGAGGACATCGACGCGGACATGCTCGCCATGGCGGAGCGCGTAGCTCATCCCGATGAGCGCGATCGGTGACATCAGGTGCCATTCGAGCTCCTGCGCCCAGACCGTCCCGGCGGAGAACCCGTAGCGGGCGAGCACGTTGCCTGCCATGACGAGCACGAGCGCGAGGCAGGCCCAGGCGGCGACGCGGCCGATCAGGTCGATCGCGGCATCGATCGCGCGCGCGACAGCGCCCACTTCCTCAGCCGGGGACGCGGATCTTCGTATGATAGGGCACCTCGCTATAGGCTGCCCACTGGTCGAACCGCGCCTTGTAGGCGAAGAAGCTGTCGGCCACGCGCTTGACCACCGGGTCGCGCGCCGAGGCCTCGTCGAGCACCTTCATCGTCTCCTCGCGCAGCCGCGCCACCACGGCATCGGGCAGTTCGCGGGCGATCACGCCGTGGTTCCTGATCAGGTCCTCCATCGCCTCGGCGTTGTTCTTCTGGCACCACGCCTCGCTGATCACGTTGCAGGCCGCGCAGGCATTCTCGACGATCGCCTTGAGGTCGTTCGGCAGGCGGCCCCAGGCGGCCTTGTTGATGATCAGCTCCGAGGCGGTCGCCGTCTCGTGCCAGCCCGTCGTGTAGTAGTGCTTGGCGACGCGATGGAGGCCGAGCTGGCGGTCGAGGAAGGGGCCGACGAACTCGGCGGCGTCGATCACGCCCCGCTCCAGCGCGGGGAAGATCTCGCCCGCGGGCAGGAGGCGGACATCGACGCCGAGCGCCTGGTAGACCCGCCCGGCGAGGCCGGGGATGCGCATCTTGAGGCCGCGCAGATCCTCCGCCGTCTCGATCGGGCGGCGGAACCAGCCGGTCATCTGAACGCCGGTGTTGCCGCACAGGAACGGTACGAGGTTGAACCGGTCATACACCTCGCGCCACAGCGAAAGCCCGCCGCCATCGTACATCCACCCGTTCAGGCCCTGGAAGTTCAGCCCGAACGGGACGGCGGTGAAGTATTGCGCGGCGAAGCTCTTGCCGGTCCAGAAATAGGCGTTGGCGTAGTTGCACTCGACGATCCCCTGGCTCACCGCATCGAAGCCCTCGGCCGCGGGGATGAGCTCGCCCGCGCCAAAGAACTGTATCCTGAGCCGCCCACCCGACATCGCCTGGATGCGCTCGATCAGGTCCCGCGCCGAGCCCGGGCCGGTCGAGTAGAACGCGGCGTTGGGGCCGTAGAAGCTCGTCATGCGCCAGGTGAAGCTGGTCTGCGCTGTGACGACGGCAGGGGCTGCGAGAACGCCCGCACCGCCAAGCGCGGTCGAGGCGACGAAACGGCGACGCTGCATCGGAAGCACTCCCGTTGGACCATCGGCGGCGCGACGGCTTCGTGCCGCGCCGGATATGACCCAACATCTAGCAACCGCCGTGCCAGAGCGGGCGCGACCGTCATCGCGGCAGACCGGGCGGCGATCGTCGTCTTCCGCCGCCGCAGGCTTCGGCAGGGCCGCCGGATGATGCGCAGAGTCCGGGCAGTCAGCGGCCTCTCACCGAAGCGTGAGCGGCAGGCCTGCGCCAGTGTGGGCGCGATTGTGCACCTGCACACCTGCCCCGTTGCGCTGCTTGGTGCAAAGGCCGACGCTCAGCTGCTGTGCGGAGCGACCGGCCAGCCGGGAAGGCCGCGCCACGCGCGAAGATGGGAGGTCGCCGATGACCGTCGCTGCCATTCTCGACCACAAGGGCCACGAGATCATCTCCGCCCGCCCCGATGACCGTCTCGCCGCCATCGCGGAACTGCTGACGCGCCACCGGATCGGCGCGGTGCTCGTGCGCGACGCAGCCGGCGAGGTGCTGGGGATCCTCTCCGAGCGCGACATCGTCCGCGCCATCGCCGCGCATGGGGCGGCAGCGCTGACGATGACCGCGAGCGCGGTGATGACGCGCGAGGTGATCTTCGGCTCACCGTCCGACAGCGTCGACAAGGTGCTCTCGACGATGACGGAGAAGCGGATACGCCACCTGCCGGTGATGCATGAGGGCAAGCTCATCGGGGTCGTCTCGATCGGCGATGTGGTGAAGCGCCGGATCGCCGATGTCGAGGAGGAGGCCGACCAGCTGCGCCAGTTCGTCGCGGGCAACGTCTGAGAGCCGACGCCTCAGCGGGGTCGCGCGGCAGCGCGGCGCACCCTATACTCGGCCGTATGGAGACACTCGCCTCCTGCCTGCATGACCTGACGGTGCTCGGCGCATCCGGCACCGCCGCGCTCGCCGGCGCGCTCTTCCTCGCCGGGCTTGCCGGAAGCGCGACGCATTGTGCTGGCATGTGCGGCCCCTTCGTGCTCGGCCAAGTGACGGCCGGGCTCGTGGCGCGGCCCGGGCTCTCGCGTCTCGCCGCCGGCGCTCTCCTGCCCTACCATCTCGGCCGAGCGGTCACCTACACCGGGCTCGGAGCGGCCGTCGGGCTGCTCTCCGGGGCGGCCGCGCACGCGGCAGGGCTTCGCGGCGTGCTGCCGCTCTTGCTCGGCCTCGGCGCGGCGCTGCTGCTCGCCCAGGCGCTCGGCCAGGCGAAGGCGTGGCTGCCTCGGCTGGCCCTGCCGGGGGCGATGACGGGGGCTCTCACGCGCCGTGCCGCACCCCTGCTCGCCGACCCGCGCGGGCTGCGTGGCTTTGCGCTCGGCCTCGTGCTCGGCTTCCTGCCCTGCGGGCTTCTGTGGGGCGCTCTCGCCGCTGCCGCTGCGTCAGGATCCGCGCTTGGCGGCGCGCTCGGCATGGCCGCCTTCGCCGCCGGCACCGTTCCGGCCCTGGTCGGGGTGGGGCTTGCTGGCGCCTTCTTCGGCCGCCGCTTCGCGCCGGCGCTTCGGGCGGTCGCGGTGCCGCTCCTCGTCGTCAACGCCGCCGTGCTCGGCGCTCTCGCGCTCCGCGCCGCTGGGATTGCGTGAGGCGGTCTACTCCACGAGCTCCCTGTAGGCGTGCCAGGTCGCGTGGCCGACGAGCGGCATCGTCACTGCGAGGCCGAGGAAGAGCGGGATCAGGCCGAAGGCGGTGAAGGCGACGATCAGCGCCGCCCAGAGCGCCATCGGCGCAAGGTTCTCGCGCACCGCCGTGAACGAGGTCGCGACCGCAGTGAAGACATTCACGTCGCGGTCGAGCAGCATCGGGATCGAGATCGCCGAGATCGCGAAGACGAGCGCGGCGAGCACGGCGCCGACCGCCGTGCCGACGGCCCAGAACGGGAGCGCCTGCGGCGCCATCAGCTTGACGATGATGGTCTCCCACGTCGGGTTGAAGCCGACGCCGAAGAACACCGCGAAGAGCAGCAGCGCGATCCTGATCCAGCCGAGATGGAATAGCCCGAGCATGACGCCCATGTAGGAGAGCTGCGTGCCGTTGCGCCGCCAGGCGAGGAACGCATGGCCGAGCGACGCGGGCTCGCCCGCGGCGAGGCGCCGGCTCGTCTCGTAGAGGCCGACGGCAAGCAGGGGCGCGGTGAAAAAGAACCCCGCCGTCAGCGGCAGCACCAGCCAGAACACGCCCGCCTGCAGGAGGACGAGCAGCAGAAGGTAGGTCAGCGCCAGCATCAACGCGCCGTAGGCGAGGCTCACCCGGGGGGCGGCCATGACGTCGCGCCAGCCGGCGGCGAGCCAAGCCCAGGGCCGATCGACGCTGACACGGCGTATCCGCGGCGTGGCGGCGGCGAAAACCTCAATCGCCTCATCAGTCATGTCTGTTCACCCGTTCCCTCGTCGCGCCGTCCTTCGTTGCGCGGGGCCCGGCCCGCACCCTCGTGCCTCGCCCGCCCATCCGCGAGAATGGCCGATCCTGTGTGGACCTGCCAGCGCGCGGCCACCTTGATGCAGGTCAATGCTGCGCCGCGGCAGCCTGCGCACCCTTAACAAGCCTTGCAGGATTGGCGCGGGCCTTGCAGGATTGGCGCGGGCCTGCAGGATTGGCGCGGGCGTTCCCGTGCCGCATCGTTTCGGAGGGGCCATGGCGGCGGATATGGCGGCGGCGTCGATGGGCGGGCGGCCGATGGGCGGGGGGCATGCGGCATCGCGCCCCCCTGAGTATGTCGAGGACGTGGTCCGCGCCTTCATGGTCGCGGTGGTGTTTTGGGGCGTCGTCGGGTTCCTGATGGGAACGCTGATCGCCTGGCAGCTCGCCTTCCCGCAGCTCAACCTCGACCTCGAGTACACGACCTTCGGCCGGCTGCGGCCGGTGCATACCTCGGCCGTGATCTTCGCCTTCGGCGGCAACGCTCTCCTCGGCACCTCGATCTACGTCGTGCAGCGCACCTGCCGGGCGCGCCTCTTCGGCGGGGCCGAGGCCGGCTGGTTCCTGTTCTTCGGCTACCAGACCTTCATCGTGCTCGCAGCACTCGGCTACGTGATGGGCATCACCTCCGGCAAGGAGTACGCCGAGCCCGAGTGGTACGTTGACCTGTTCCTCACCTTCGTCTGGGTCGTCTACCTCGTTGTCTTCGTCGGCACGATCATGAAGCGCGAGGAGCCGCACATCTACGTGGCGAACTGGTTCTACCTCGCCTTCATCATCACCATCGCGATGCTGCACATCGGCAACAACCTGCAGATCCCCGTGAGCCTTGCGGGCGCGAAGAGCTACACGATCCCCTCGGGCGTGCAGGACGCGATGATCCAGTGGTGGTACGGCCACAACGCGGTCGGGTTCTTCCTCACGGCCGGCTTCCTCGGGATGATGTACTACTTCATCCCGAAGCAGGCCGAGCGGCCGGTCTACTCCTACCGGCTCTCGATCGTGCACTTCTGGTCGCTGATCTTCCTCTACATCTGGGCCGGGCCGCACCACCTGCACTATACCGCGCTGCCCGACTGGGCGCAGACGCTCGGGATGATCTTCTCGGTGATGCTGTGGATGCCGTCCTGGGGCGGCATGATCAACGGCATCATGACGCTCTCGGGTGCCTGGGACAAACTCCGCACCAACCCCGGGCTGCGCTTCTCGGTCACCTCCGTCGCCTTCTACGGGATGAGCACCTTCGAAGGGCCGGTGATGAGCGTGAAGGCGGTGAACGCGCTCAGCCATTACACGGACTGGACCGTGGGCCACGTGCACTCGGGCGCGATGGGCTGGGTCGGCTTCGTGACCTTCGGCGCGCTCTACTATCTCGTTCCCGTGCTGTGGAAGCGGCGCGAGCTCTACTCGCAGAAGCTCGTCGCCTGGCACTTCTGGATCGCGACCCTCGGCATCGTCCTCTACATCAGCGCGATGTGGGTGTCGGGCATCATGCAGGGTCTGATGTGGCGCGCCTATGACGACTTCGGTTTCCTGCAGTACTCGTTCATCGAGACGGTCGCGGCGATGCACCCCTACTACGTGATCCGCGCGATGGGCGGGGTGCTCTACCTGACCGGCGCGCTGATCATGGTCTACAACCTCTGGAAGACGGCG
>Ga0272446_1002898_pt1 | contig 22516 bp, 16 predicted proteins | sample YNPCB0061_FD_194587 | JGI IMG/M metagenome (GOLD analysis project Ga0272446, IMG submission 194587) | Hot spring microbial mat communities from Yellowstone National Park, WY, United States - YNP-CB-006-1 | ecosystem: Environmental > Aquatic > Thermal springs > Hot (42-90C) > Sediment | place... | reverse complement strand
CAGCACGCGCCCGTGAATCAGACGGTTTTGCAGCAGGTGACGCACCGGAAAAGAAGCCTGCGCGCGCTCCTTGACCGTCAGGTGGCTGTTGGGGTTTTGGGGTGAACGGTAAACCAGGTTCATGGGGCGTACTTCCAGCCGCCCGAAAAGCCCATGTTGGCGGCAATTTGCATTTGCGGCGCAATTGCTTGTCGAAGCGTATCCCGAAAGGCAGCGAAAGGCAGAGCAGCGAAATCGTTCAGACCGCTCACTTTGAACAGCAGGACGTAATCTTCCAGCCAGGCGGCGGCTTTGGGCGCGCCCAAGGCCGCCTGTACCGCCTGATATTGCTGATGGGCAAACAGGTCAAGATACGATGGGTCGGGCAGGTTGTCGCTTTTCGAGGAATTGACGGCTTTGGGAGCGGGGACGAGATTCCAGAGCAAATCGTGCGCCACAAAACGCCAGGGCAAAAAGTGGTCGAGCGAGAAATTCCCTTTTTGGAGCGGCTGACCGGAGTAAATGCAGGTCATTCCCCCGCTCTGACCAAGAACGAAGTTCCAAAACTCGCGCGCCTGGCGCAAGTCGCGCGCCTGCGGCTCGAACAATTTTCCAGGAATGTTCGGCACGTTGGGGTTGTTCTTTTGCAGGTAATTGGTCAGATTCCACAGGCAAAAACCGGTCAGGATGGTCAGGTGCTGTTGAAGATAAGCCAGCCAATTGGGGTGGATTTCGATGGCGGGCTGGGGCGTATCCACGAAGCGGTAGAGACAGGGTTGAGGGCTGCTGAACGCTTGGTCAGCCAGCAGACGGATGCGGCGGTTGACTTCCCAATCTTTCGCCCCGCGCAGGGTTGGGGCAAAAAACGGGCGCAAAAAGCGGTAAGGGACAAAATTCGCCAGCGAAACAATCTCGCGCCCGACATCCTCCCCCTGCCGGAGATGATCGAGCGCGATTTGGGTCACGCGGGAGCGCGGGCTGTCCATGCTCAGGCCAGATTTCTCGCCCAGAATGGCGGTGATGTTTCCGAGCCGGTCTTGTTTGCCAAACGAAAGCCGAAAATAATTGACCGGATACCACACACTGGCGGTCATGCGCGCCAGCAGCGAGTCCAGGGTGAAAACCCGTCCCTTGTTCTCGCGCGCGCTTTCCAGGATTGCCAGAAACCAATAGAACTTGTAGGAGTTGGTGACTTCCTCGAAACTGGCAGCCAGCGCGGAGACGGGCAGGGATGGAGAGGGGGGCAATGAGACGTTCATCGTTCTTCGTCCTCGCGCGCCGCGTTCCGCGCACTATTTAATCGCCGGCGCGCGCTCGCACCCAGTATTAGAGATTGGAGCGCCTGATCTAAGCCGCGCGACAGAGTTTCCTGTAGAGGGGCGCGATGGCCAGTGATAGCTACCGGGAGCAGCCCGCGTGAGCCATTCGCGCCTGTCAAGTGCTGTATTCGTCTTGCCAGCGGCGGATCGGCCTTCCGTAGCTGCATTACCGCGTGTTGATGCGCTGGCAGGGAGGCGCTCATTAGGTTGACGACGAACAAGCCAAAATACGACTTGCCGGAGCCGTATGGGCCAGTCAACGTCCAGGCGCGCGTGCGTGTTGCGCCTTCGGCGCCATCAAGGATGCGCGCCAGTGTGCGCTGCGCTTGCGTGGTGAACACGTAGTCTTTAGCCAGAGCCGGCTGATGCAGATCCAGTTCGATATTGATCGAGCGCACGCTGCCTGGGCGCACGTGAACGAGAGATGAGAGCTTAGTTCCTGGTTCGGGCATAGTGACGACCTAGCAGATCGAGAGCGGCGCTTTCTAACCAGTTCTCCGTCTCGTATTCGAGGTATAACTGGCGCAGTCCGGCAGTCTCTTGCAAACGAAGGCGGCCGTCGGTCAGTCGCTCCATTGTCTCCAAGTGCTCGATGACACTATTTTCATCCAGCTTGAAAATCTGCCCCGGGCTTCCGTTTTCATAAAGGCATTTATCTACCGTCACGGTCCGCCGGTTTCCGATAACCTTCGGCAGAAACTTGAAGAGGGCATACCCGAAGACCTCGGTAGGCAATGTCGCCTTGCCACCGATGTTGAAGCGATACACGTTGTCTTCCGGCAAGAAGCGAATTAAATCTAATTCGACCAGAGGACAGTCGAGCGTCTCTTCTGAGATGCCATCAGCCGTCGTTCTGCGTGTCGTGGAGACATATGTGCGCAGGCAAACATCAATCTCCCGCTCGACGGCGCTAGTCGTTATTGTGATCTGCCGGCGCTCTAGCTGCTTGCTCATAAACGCCGTGAGTTGCTTCTTGGTGAATTCGATCTCATGGTAGGCGCAAAAAGTGAGATGCCACATCAGCGTGCGCGTCAGATTGCTGGCCAGCTGCCAGTGCAGGAGCCACAGGGTTCCTGGATCTTCCAGGTATGGATCCCATCCAGTGTCGGTAACCATTCGGTTGCCGAGATCTGTAAGCTGCAGATTGCTCCCAGATTTCTTGCCGCGCGTTTCCTCGAATAGTCCAATCGCCAGGCACCAATATCTTATCGAACGCACCATGTTTTTGCCTACCCCAAGAATAACCGGGGCTTCGTCATCTGTGAATAGCGTCGGATATTTCGAGAGCGCGTCTACGCCTTTCTTCAGCCAGCCATACCGGAAGACAAACTTTTCGTGACCGCCAATAGTTGGTTTAATGCCCTCTTCGATAAGTTTCATATGCGCCCACACAACGCAGAGGTTGAACTTTACACTGCCTTACACAACGATCTTGCCCAAATCGAGAGAACTGGAGCCTTGCATGAACACAAGCCAGCACTTTACCGCCAACGCGGATTCCTCCACATGGTCGGTTCCATCTGTCGCTGCGCCTGACAAAATGACGTCGCCTTGCATGGCTCTGCCCCTTTTGACCAATCACCCGCTATGATATCCATCGCCGGCCCGGCGACGCTGTAAGCTGCAAGTTCAACAACCCGCCAGCCGGCTCATATTCGCAGGAGGTGAAAGGATCACATCATGGAAGACCTGACTCTGATCGAGCCGCGTTTCACGCCCCCGCTCGATCCGGGGTTTCGCCCGGCGGCGCTGGCCAACCGCGCCTTCCGGCAGGCGGTGCTGGAGTCCGGCGCCGGCGCGCCGCTCGTCCTCGGCCTCGAGCGCAACGACGGCGAACTGTCGCGCTATGAGACCGTCGTGTTTGCCGAAGATCATCCCCGCGCCGGCGCCAATCTGCGCTACGCCGAGCGCCTGGTCAAGTTTCTGCTCTGGCAGCGCGGCGCGTGGAAAGTGTATGTTGGCGGCCCGCGCCGCATCGGCGAATATATCCGGCAGTGTTATTCCCCCGGCGGTGAGCGCGCGTTCGACTATCGCTTTCTGGGCGAACAGGTCTATGAACGCGAGTTCACAGTGCTGCCGTGCGCGCCGGAGGACGTGCCGCCGGCCAGAGAGAGCGGCAGGCCGGTGGGCCGCCACCTCGACGGTTGCCGCATCGGCTTCGATCTGGGCGCGTCGGATCGCAAGGCTTCGGCGGTGATCGACGGCCAGGCCGTGTACAGCGAGGAAGTCATCTGGGAGCCGCGCAAGCACAGCGACCCCGACTATCATTACCGCGAGATCATGGCCGGCCTGAAGTCGGCGGCGGCCCACCTGCCGCGCGTGGACGCCATCGGTGGCAGCTCAGCCGGCATCATCATCAACAACCGCCCCATGGTCGCCTCCCTGTTCCGTGGCGTGCCGAAGGAACGCTATGGCGAAATCCGCAACCTGTTCCTGCGCATCCGCGATGAGATGGGCGTGCCGATGGAAGTGATGAACGATGGCGATGTGACGGCGCTGGCCGGCGCAATGTCGCTCGAAGACACCGGCATTCTGGGCATCGCGCTCGGATCCAGCGAGGCCGGCGGCTATATCGACTGGAATGGCAACATCACCGGCTGGTTGAACGAGCTGGCTTTCGCGCCCGTCGATTACAGCCCCGACGCGCCGGTTGAAGAATGGTCGGGCGATCGCGGCGTCGGCTCGATGTACTTTTCCCAGAAGTGCGTGTTTCGGCTGGCGCCCCGCGCCGGCATCGAACTCCCCGCCGGCGTCACCGACGCCGAAAAACTCATTGCCGCGCAGGAGCGGTTGGAAGCAGGTCATGCCGGCGCCCAACAAATCTGGCAAAGCATGGGCGTCTTCATGGGGTATGGCATTGCCCACTACGCCGACTTTTATGACCTCAAACACGCGCTGATTTTGGGCCGCTGCACGTCAGGCCGGGGCGGACAGTTGATTCTGGACGGCGCGAACGCGGTGCTGCGGGCAGAGTTTCCAGAGCTGGCCGCGCGCATTCATCTTCAGTTGCCCGATGAGCGCAGCCGGCGCGTTGGGCAGTCGATCGCAGCGGCCAGCCTGCCGGCGCTGCGATGAAAGGGCTGGCCGATTTGTGGCCGAAATTTGGCCGCGCCCCCTGTCTCAACCCGGCTGAGCTGGCTAAGATTGAAGCAGTCAGGCATGTTGTCCCCTGCTCTTCAGGAGAGAGCAAGGACTCTTGTCCATCATTTCTGTTTCACATCTAGTGAGGAGAGGTAACCATGAAACCTGTTTCGCGACGTGAATTCCTCAAGGTCGCCGGCTTTGGCGCCGCCGCCACCGCCCTGGCCGCCTGCGCGCCGGCAGCCCCGTCTGCGCCCAAGCCAGCCGAGCCGGCTGCCGGCGAGGTCAAGGAGGCGCCGGCCGCCGCGTCGTCCGGCGAGCTGGAGGGCAAACTGGTCTTCTGGGGGCACCAGGACCACCCGATCTACAGCGCCGGCCAGGCCTTCATGAAGAAGTATCCCAAGGTGGTGTTTGAACAGCCCGAAATGGCCGAGTGGGACAAGGCCGTTGAATCCGCGCTGGCTGCCGGCAGCGGCCTGCCCGACATGGTCTGGCAGGAAGCCACCAATGTGCAGCGTGACGCCCGGCGCGGCATCCTGATGGATGTGACCGATGTCGTGAAGAAGCACGAGGCCGAACTCGCGCCGGCCAAACTGGCCGAAGCGCTGTACCAGGGCAAGTACTGGGGCATGCCCGGTGACATCACGCCCAACAACCTCTGGTGGCGGCCCGATCTGGTCGAGAAGGCCGGCGTTGGCCCGATCACCGAAGAGATCAAGTACGACGAATTCCTGCAGATGGCCAAAGAAGTCAAAGCCAAGATCGATGCCAGCCTGTTCGTGCAGGAAGAGACAGTGGACGGACAGGGCAAGCTGATGTTCACCGTGCCGTTCTATTCGTTGGGCGGCAACTTCACCGATGAGACCGGCGAACAAGTGTTGGTGGACAGCGAGATCGGCATCCAGGCCATGGAATACGCCAAGCAGGCCTGGGACACCGGCGCCGGCCTGAACGCGGGCTGGTTCTCGCCGCCGTACTGGGGCGCCATCAAGGATGGCAAGCTGGCCGGCACCTATTCCCCGCCCTGGATGCGCGGCTTCTTCCAGACCGAAGTGACCAGCCCCGAGCAGGGTCAGGGCAAGTGGCGCAACCAGCTTGTGCCCATTTATCCCGGCGCTGTGGCGCGCACCAATGTGTGGGGCGGGGCAACGCTGGTCTCCTTCTCCACCAACCCGCAGCCCGATCTGGTCAAGGCGTTCATGGAGTTCACCTTCTGCACCATGGAGGGCGCGCAGGTCACCGGTGATTGGGGCATCATCCCACCCTACCTGCCGTGGCTCAAGTCCGAGTTCAAGAACACCAAACAAACGCTGTTCGAGGCCGGCTGGGACTGGACGGGCCAGATCGTCAAGGCGCTGGAGCAAATGCGCACCGACTTCTACCGCATGCCGGGCTATGGCATTGCCGATGGCGCCATGGCCAAGTTCATGCCGGCCATCCTGAAGGGCGAAAAGTCGGTCAAGGACGGCATGAAGGAATATGGCGACTACGTGCGCAGCGAGAACGCCAAGCTGCTCGAGTCACTGAAGTAAGCGACTGTTCCGCGCGCAGCCGGCGGCGCTGCCGGTCAAGCAAGCCGGCTGCGTTTCTGACCGCGACCGTTGAGCGAGCGCAACTGAGCGAGCGCAACTGAGCGAGCACAACCGCCAGGATTGCCATGCCGGCCCGCCGCAGCCTGGCGCTCCTGGTGGTTGGTTTATCATGCAGGCATCGCCCCCGGCGATTCAGAATTGTGAGAGGTACGTATGGCAAGAGCCGCCCCTTTGCCCACTTCCCCGCGCCCTGCTTCTGTTGGCCGGCGGCAAGACGCGCGCAGCGTGTTGCGCGAGATGTGGAAGCATCGCACGGACTATCTGTTCATCTCGCCCTTCTACATCCTGTTTGCCGTCTTCGGCGTTTACCCGCTGCTTTTTGGCATCCAGCTCAGCCTGTCACGATGGCAGCCCGGCCGGGACATGACGTGGGTCGGTTTGCAGAACTACCAAACGCTGATTTTCACCGACCCGGAGTTGGGCCGGGCCTTGTTGAACACGCTGGCCATGCTGCTGTGGATTCTGCCGACCGGCCTGGGCGGCGCGCTGATCCTGGCTGTCATGCTGAATGCCAGGCGCCTGGTTGGACGCAGCTTCTTCCGCACCCTGTTCTTTCTGCCCTTCGTCACCTCGCAGGTCATCGTCGCCATCGTCTTCCAGCAACTGCTCGACAAGAACTACGGCTGGGTCAATTTGCTGCTGGCCAGACTGGGCATCGGGGCAGTTCCCTGGCTGACGGAAACCATTCCCGCGCAGATCTCCATCACGCTATTGCTGCACTGGATGGGCATCGGCACCAACATCCTGATTTTCCTCGGCGCGCTGCAATCCATCGACCGCGAGCTGTACGAGGCTGCCGAGATCGACGGCGCGACCAGCGCGCAGCAATTTTTCAACGTCACCTTCCCGCTCATCCGCCCCGTCATGTTGTTCATGGTCATCACGGCCACCATCGGCCTGATCAATCTGTACGCGCCGGTGAAGTTGCTGACCGGCGGCGGGCCGGAAGGCACGACCATGACGCTCTTCATGCGCATGATTGACCTGATGACCTCCGTCCGTTACGGCGAGGGCGCCGGCTTTGGCTTCATCATGGGCGGCATCGTGCTCCTCATCACTCTGATTCAAATGAAGTTCCTCAGCGGCTGGTGGACCGTGGAAGGCAAACTCAAGCAATAGGAGCGATGCGGCGACTATGGCAACAGTAACCGTTCCCGTCTCGACCAAACCAGTTGTCAAGACCAGGCGCGCGCTGAGCGCCCGGCAGGTTCTCAGCTATGGCTTGCTCTATGCGTTCCTGGTTGCGCTGTCCATCATCTTCCTCTTCCCGTTCTATTCGATGGTCATCGGCTCGCTGATGCCCAAAGAGGAATTGTTCCGCCTGTACCCGGTGTTGTGGCCGCCCGACGGCCCCACACTCACCGCGTACCGCCTGCTGCTCAAGATTGACGTCACCACCACCATCCAGAACCTGGAACGATTCCACATCCTGCGCTACATTTTCAACTCGCTGCTGGTGGCCACCGTCGCCGTCGCGCTGCAGGTTTTCTTCAACACCCTGGCCGGCTACGTGTTCGCCAAGCGCCAGTTCCCCTTCAAAAATCAGTTGTTCGCGTTCATCCTGCTCACCATGCTCATGCCGACGGCGATCAACTTTGTGCCGTTCTACATTCTGATCGGCCGGCTGGGCTGGATGAACACCTACCTGCCGTTCTGGATTCCCGGCGCCGCCACTGCATTCGGCATTTTCATGATGCGGCAGTTCATCGTGTCCACCATTCCCGATGAATTGATCGATTCGGCCACCATCGACGGCGCATCGCAACTCATGATCGTCACGCGCATCGTCATGCCCATCATGGCCGGCGGCATGGTTGTGCTGGGCATCCTCGGTTTCGTCGGCGTGTACAACGAGTTCGTGCTGTCCTCGCTGATCCTGAAAGACAACGACATCCGCACGGTGCAGGTTGCTCTGGCCAACTTCAAGGGCACCAGCATCCGCGCGCCCATGTACGACCTGATGTTCGCCGGCAGCGTCATGGCCACTATTCCACTCCTGCTGGTGTTCTTCATCTTCCAACGCAAGATCATCCAGGGCATCATGTCCGGCGCGATCAAGGGATGACCGCCGGCGCATCATCACCGAACGTATGCGCCCCTGCTCCCGCGCGGAGCGGGGGCTTTTTTGTCCCCGGCCAGGGTCAGAGGATGACGTTGGGGTACGATGAGCGCGTCTCACTCCCTGCGAACCGAGGATGTTCCGATGACCAGGTTGAACGTGATCGAGCGCGAATCGCCTCAGACCGCATCTGGCGTGACATTTGAGCGTCTGTTCGAGGCTGAACAGGCCGATGTGCGCGAACGCTATCAGCGTTTCCTGCTGATTCTGCTTGCCGTCCTTGCCTGGATTGCTGCGTTGCGCTGGACTGTGCTCAACAGCGCCCCCGGCGGCTCTGCCACCCATTGGCCGGCCATGCTTGCCCTGCTGGCCACGCTTGGCCTGGCCTGGGGCCTGCGGCGTCAAACACGCCCGGCGCTCGTGACATCCCTGGCTGGCCTGGCGGCCACCATTACCCTGGAAGGCTGGTTCAATCCCGGCCTGTTGCCCCTGTTGTTGTTTGGCGCCTGGATCGTGCTGGTGAGCGCGGTCGCTCCCACCGCCGTGCTTGTCGCCGCCAGCGGCGTGTGCGCCGTGTTGATCGCCGCGCTGGCCGGACGTCTGCCTGACCCAACGGCTGCGCTATTGCCGGCCAGCGTGTCACTCCTTGCCGCCACTGTCACCGCCTGGATCGCCTCGCGCCCGATTTTCGACAGCCTGAGCATGGCCCTGTACAGCGCCAGCGATGCCATCCGCGCCCGCGACGAGTTGCGCGACCAGCGCCAGCAACTGGCGCAGACCGTCAAGATGCTTGACGAGGCGCTGTATCGCCAGAGCCGGCTCAGCACCTCGCTCATTCTGGCGCGCCAGCAGGCGGAGGAAGCGCGCCAGCTCAAAGTGCGCTTCGCCAACATGATCAGCCACGAGATCCGCACGCCGCTTAACATCATCATCAGTTTCAGCGAAGTGATGGCCAATGCGCCGGAGAGTTACGGCATGCGCGAGTGGCCGGCCAGTTTGCGCGCCGATGTGAATGAGATTTATCGCGCCGGCAAACACCTGCTTGGCCTGATCAACGATGTGCTCGAACTTGCTCAGGTCGAAGCCAATCGCGTGATCCTCAAGCGCGAGCGCGTGCCGTTGCTCGACGTTGTCGAGCAGGCCATGGCCCTGACGCGCGGCTGGTTTGACCACGCCGGCCTGTCGCTCGATCTTCAAGTCGCCGGCGACATTCCCGACATGCTCATCGACCGCGTGCGCATCCGCCAGGTGCTGCTGAACCTGCTCAGCAACGCGCGCCACTACACGGCTCGCGGCGGCGTGACGGTGCGCGTCGAGCGGCTGGCAGACGAAGTCGTGGTGAGCGTGCGCGACACCGGCACAGGCATCTCGCGCGAGAACTTGCAGCATCTTTTCGACGAGTTCACCCGGTTTGCAGAGTCCGTCGATGAGACGGCTGGCTCCGGCCTGGGCCTGGCGATCAGCCGGCTGTTCATCCAGTTGCACGGCGGACGGATGTGGGCTGAGAGCGCCGGCGTCCCCGGCCTGGGCACAACGGTGTTCTTCACATTGCCGTTGAGCGCGGCCGCTGCGATCAGCGAGCCGGTTCACCCCGATCGCGACGCGGAGTACTGGCAGTCTCGCTACGATCAGGCGAGATCGGAGCGCGTGCTGCTGGTGGCCGCTGACGATCCAACTGCGGCGCAGGTGACGGCCCGCCTGCTCGCCAATCAGGGCCGGGTTGTGACCAGTTCCGTGGCTGGCGCGCCGCAGGTGCTAGATCAGCATGAGCCGGACGCTGTCGTGGTGCTGGTTGAAAGCCGCGACCTTCAGCATGAAGCTATCGGCGCGCTTCGGCGCTCGAGAGCGCCGGTGGTTGTCTGCGAGCTGGATATGGCCGCCGGCCTGAAGCATCTCAGCCTGGCCGATGCGAATGACATCAATGGCTGGCTGGTCAAGCCCATCACCCGCGACGATCTGATCTCTGCCCTGTTGTCGGCTGCGCCGAATGCCCGCCTGCTGTTGTCCATCGAGGACGATGCGCATATGGCGCGCTTTTACGATGTGACGCTGGCGCATGATCCCCGGCTGCCCAACTCCCCGCGCGTGGTCAATGTCAGCCGGGCTGCCGAAGTGATGGCGGTTCTGGGCGAGCGTCTGCCCGACGCCATTCTGCTCGATCTCAATCTGGGCGATGCGTCGGGCTGGGAGGTGCTGGCCGATATCCGCAAACGCTGGTCCAGCCGCGAGTTGCCGGTCATCGTTGTGACGGCCATGGATCGCTTTGGTCTGCCGGTGTTGCAGTCGCGCGCAATCAGTGTGGCCCGCGCTTCAACCTTCAGCCAGCGCGAAACGGTGCTGTGCCTGCAAAACGTGCTCGAGGCGGTGTTGCAGTGAGCGGCGCGGCGCGGCGCCTGAGCCTGTCGAAGGCGCCTGTCGCAGGCGCGGCGGTGGCTTCGAAAAGCTCAGCCAGCGCAAGCTCAGCCAGCGCAAGCTCAGCCACCGCAGCCCGCCCGCGCGGGAGAGCGTCAGAGGGTGCTGTTCCAGATGATCGCGCGCGACGGCGTCACTGCCGCGCTGATGAAAGCCCCCACATATTCCAGCAGGGCGGCGCGGTCGATGGGCTTCTGGAAAAACGCATCCGCGCCCAGCGTCAGAGCCAGATCGCGCTCATCCCAGATCGAGCACACGGCCAGGTTGATGTGATAGGTTTCTGGATCGGCTTTCAACTCCTGCAACACTTCCCAGCCGTCGCGTTGCGGCATCAGAATGTCCAACAAAATCACTGCCGGCCTGTGCCGCCTGACCTGGCCGATCACATCTTCGGTGGACTTGCAGCCAATCACCTGCACCGGCTGCAACGCCAGATAGCGTTCGATGATGCGCGGCATGGCCGGGTCGTCGTCGATCACCATCACCACCGGCCGGCGGTGGCGCGGCAGGCTGATCTGAATTTGTTGCGCGCTATCGCCGTCTTGCGGGCTGGCCGGCAGCAGCCGCAATTCTCCCCCAGCCAGATCGGCCAGCCGGCCTGCCTCGCGGCAGGCGGGGTCGTCGGCCGGAATGCCGCTCAGCCCCGACAGCTTCAGGACTACCTGATCCTCGCTGGCCGACAGGTCCAGTGTCAGCGCGCCGCCCGGGCAGCAGGCGATTGCCAGCCACAGCATCTTGACGAGCGCGAGGCGCAATGCGGCGCGGTCGGCGCTGGCTGCCGGCAGATCGGGCTGAATATTGGTGCGAATGGCGATGTGGGCGCTGCTGGTCACCGCCGAAAGCGTCCTGGAAGCGTCGGTGACGACGCTCCATACATCGACCGGCTCGATGCTGCGCGAAAACGGCGTCAGCGCCTCCGGGGCAGGGGGCGATTCGGGCGTCTGTTCGGGCCGGCCCGCTGACAATTGCCCCAGCGCCAGCACCAGCGCCTCGATGGCGCGGTGGTTGTCGCGCCGGAACTGGCGACTGCTACTGCTGAACTCCGCCTCCAGTTGTGGCAGGGGAATGCGGTCGATGTAGCGCCGTTTCAGAATCAGGTAATTGCGGTGCGCGGGCAGGCTCGGGTCCGGCGCGCCCGGCGGCTTCATGCGCTCGATGGCGCGCACGAGCAGGTTGTGCAGTTGCTGCCCGCCCGGTGTTGCGCCGGCCTGCGCCATCCAGCCGGCCAGCGCGCGCGCCGGCCCTTGTTCGAGCGCGTTGATCTCGTACAGGTGCAGCAGCGCGAAGCGGATGTGTTGTGTCAATTCCACAGGGGTTGGGAGTGTCGTTCCGCTCATCCTTCGCCCAAACTATAATCCATGCCCGGCCCGGCCAGCCGCCCTGGCCGGGACCTTCGATTCAGACGGATCATCGATGCGATACAACAGGTTGGGGTCGTCATCTCTTATTGTTTCCGAAATTGCTCTCGGCTGCGCGCAATTCAGCGCCCAGTTCACCAAGACGCACAAGACCGAAGCCGACATGATCGACATCATGCATCACGCGCTGGACTGCGGCATCACCCTGTGGGACACCGCGCCCGGCTATGGCGACGGCTACTCGGAGATCATGGTGGGCAAGGCGCTGAAAGGCCGGCGCGACCGGGTCGTGCTGGCGACCAAAGTCAACTATGACCATTTCACCCCGGAGATGGTGCGGCAATCCTGTGAAGAGAGCCTGCGCCGTCTGGACACCGACTACATTGATCTGTTGCAAGTGCATTGGCCGTCAGACAAGGAAGAGAACTACATGACTGTGGCCGGCATCGCCATGCTCATCAAGGAGGGAAAAGTGCGCGCCGCCGGCGTTTCCAACTTCAACCACGCCCAGACCGAAGACGCGCTGTGCGTGTCCCCCATCGCCAGCAATCAGTTGCCCTATGCGCTGGTGTGGCGCTACGAAGAGCCGTTGTTCGCCTTTTGCGGCCAGAACAATGTGGGCGTGCTGGCTTACAGCCCGCTGGGCGAGGGGATTCTGACGGGCCGCTATGATGAGACGACGGTGTTCCCGCCCGGCGACGTGCGCAACCACTGCGTCTTCTTCCGCCCCGATGTCCTGCCCCATGCGCTGAAAGTGACGGCGGCAGCCCGGCAGGTCGCCGAGAAACACGGCGTGACGCCGGCGCAGGTCGCCATCAACTGGGTCGCGCGCCAGCCGCACATCACCAGCGTGATTGTGGGCAGTTCCTCGGTCACTCAGGTGGCCCAGAACGCGGCAGCCGTCGATTGGGAGATGGATGACGACGACCGGGCGATCCTGAAAGCCGCCAGCGACGAATACCGGGCCGCCGCCCCGCGCTTTGCCCACATGTGGGCCGCTTAGTTTCGGTATACTCATACTCTATGCAAGTTCCTGTCTCGTGGCTCAAAGACTACGTCGAGATCACCCTGCCCATTCAAGAGCTGGCCGAACGACTGACCCTGGCCGGCCTGGAAGTCGAGCACATTGACTACATCGGCCTCCCCGGCGCGGAACTGGTCTGGGATCGGGACAAGATATTCGTCGGCCAACTCCTCAACGTGGAGCGCCACCCCAATGCAGATAAGCTGCTGTTGGCGACGGTGGCGTATGGCGCTGCGCAGCCGATTGTCGTGGTCACCGGCGCCCCAAATATCCAGCCGGGCGACGCCGGCCAGAAAGTGGCGCTGGCCCTGAAGGGCGCCAGACTGTACGACGGCCACAAGGAGGGCCGCGTGCTGATGACGCTGAAAGAGGCCACCCTGCGCGGCATCAGGAACGACTCAATGGTGTGCAGCGAGAAGGAGCTTGGCCTGAGCGACGAGCACGAAGGCATCCTGCTGCTGCCCGACGACGCGCCGGTGGGCGCGCCGCTGGCCGACTACCTCGGCGACGCCGTTCTGCACATCAACATTCTGCCCAACATCGCGCGCTGCGCGTCCATCGTTGGCGTGGCGCGCGAAGTGGCCGCCATCACCGGCCAGACCGTGCGCTACCCGCCGATGGATTTCATCGCCAACGGGCCGCCGGTTGAACAACTGGCCGCGCTCGAGATCCGCGACCCGCGCCTGAATCCGCGCTTCACCATCGGCGTGATTCAGGGTGTGACCATCCGACCATCGCCCTTCTGGATGCAGCGCCGATTGACCCTGGCCGGCATGAGGCCCATCAACAACATTGTCGATGTGTCGAACTATGTGATGTTGGAACTGGGCCAGCCCACGCACGCCTTCGACTTCGACGCGATTGGCGAGGATGCGGCCGGCCGCAAGACGATCATCACCCGCCTGGCCGAGCCGGATGAAAAGCTGACCACTCTCGACGGCGCAGAGCGCGAGTTGTTGCCGACCGATATTGTGGTGGCCGACCCGGCGCGCGCTTTGAGCATCGCCGGCGTCATGGGCGGCGCCGACAGCGAAGTGACCGACGCCACGCGCAACCTGCTTTTCGAGGTGGCATCGTGGAACTGGGTCAGCATCCGCCGCACGGCCCGCCATCACAATTTGCACAGCGAAGCGTCATATCGCTTTGCGCGCGGCGTGCATCCGGCGCTGGCCATGCTGGCTCAAAAGCGCGGCCTGGCGTTGTTGCAACAACTTGCCGGCGGCGTCATCGCCCAGGGCATCCTCGATGGCTATCCTGAGCCGCTCTCGCCGGTTGTGATCGACCTTCACCCGGATCAGGTCACTCGCGCGCTGGGCGTTGCTGTGCCAACCGAGGACATCACGCGCATCCTGCGCAGCCTGGAGTTCCAGGTTGAGCCAGTTGCCGGAGGGTGTCTGCGCGTCACTGCTCCGCAACACCGGCTGGACATCGAAGGCCCGCACGACCTGGTTGAGGAAGTGGCCCGCATCTACGGTTACGATCGCGTGCCGACCACGCTGATGAACGACGCCATTCCCGCCGCGCATGGCGCGCCGGAGATGATCTTTGAAGAGCGCGTGCGCGATCTGCTGGCCGGCCTGGGCCTGCAGGAGATCGTGAGCTACCGGCTGACCACCCGCGAGGCGGAAGCGCGCATGCTTCAGCCCGGCACGCCCCCGGATGACCGGCCCTATGTCACGCTGCGCAACCCCATCAACCCGGAACGGGTCGTCATGCGCCATACGCTCACCGCCGGTGTCATGGAAACGCTGGTCTCGAACCTGCGCCATCACGACCGGGCTGCGTTGTTCGAGCTGGGCGCGGTGTACCTGCCTTCTGAAAGCGGCGTGCTGCCGGATGAACTGCCGCGTCTGGCCATTGGCATGAGCGGCGCGCGATCCGCTCGTGATCTGCCCTGGCACACGGCGCCGGGGTTGCTCGATTTCTTCGACCTGAAGGGTGTGGTTCAATCCTTGCTGAGCGGTCTGCACATCCACGACGCGCGCTACGAGCCGGTTGAGCATCCGACGTATCGGCCCGGCCGCACAGCCGCTATTGTGGTGGAAGGTCAGCGCATCGGTTGGCTGGGCGAGATTCATCCGCTGGTGCGCGAAGCCTGGGACTTTGCCACAGCCGCGCCGGTGATGCTGGCCGATATCGACCTGGCAGCTCTGCGCGCTCTCGCCGAGGGCAGGGCCGTGGCGGTGTCCGATGTGCCCCGCTTCCCGGCGATCCATGAAGACCTCGCCGTGATTGTGGATGAGGCGCTGCCGGCCGAGGCGGTGGAGCGCGCCATCCGCGTTGCCGGCGGCAGTCTGCTTGGTGAGATCCGTCTGTTCGATGTGTTTCGCGGGGAACAGATCGGCGCCGACAAAAAGAGCCTGGCCTACGCGCTGACCTACCGCGCCGACGACCGCACGCTGACCGACAAGGAGGCCGAGAAAGTGCGCAACAAGATCATTCGCAGCCTGGAGGGACAGCTCGGCGGCCTGGTGCGCCGCTGATCCATCATCTGACTACTGACTACTAACTGCTGACTACTGACTACTGACTACTGACTGCTGACTACTTGAATGTCTCCCCAATCCCGCAACGGCTGCATTGCCTTTCTGGCCGGCCTGACCATCGCCTGCGCGTGCCTCTTTTCATGCAGCGGCGTTTATCTCTTCGCGCTGGCGTTGACGCAGCGCCTGGCCGCTTTGGATATGTCGTCTGCGCCGCCGGGCGCCTCTGTGGCGGATGATGATCGCGCAGCGCCCACCGCCACCTCATCGGCTGGCAATCGCGCCAACGGGCGTCGCGCCGGCCCAACAGAGTCTCCTGGCCAGAGCGAGTTCATTGTTGCCACGTCCAGTCCCTCCCAGATTGCGCAGCTCGACATGCTCCAGAGCATCGTGCTGCCCAAAGAGGACCTGGCGGATCTGGCGATGCGATTTCGCGGCGTCTCGCCGGATCAGGCGCGGGTGGTCTGCAAGACACTGGCGAAAGAATTCGAGGTGGGCGACCGGCGCTCCTTTACCCTCAGCAACCAGGACAACAACAACCAGTTTGAGATCGAAGCCGAGTTGCGCTACAAGACCCGCAATGTGTACATGTGGGTCGAAGTGTCGCCCAACACGCCGCGCATCAACCAGAATGATCTGCGCCGGGCAGCCGATGCGTTCGATAGTCGCATCCTGGCCACGACCCGGGCGTTTTTTGGCGATGAGGCCCGCCCCGGCGTGGACTGTGATCCCCGGCTCTACATTCTGCACGCGACCGGCATCGGCAGCACGGTGGGCGGCTACTTCTCGTCGCCGGACGGCTATCCCCGCGCCGTGCGACCTGACTCGAACGAGGCTGAGATGTTCGTGGTGAACGCCGAACCCGGCTACAACGGCGCTAACCCCGGCAGCCGCAGCTACATGAGCACCCTGGCGCACGAGTTGCAGCACATGATCAGCCAGAATCAAGTTCACGCCCCGGAACTGTGGCTGGAAGAAGGCGCCTCGCAACTGGCCGAGCGGTTGAATGGTTACGCCGACGAAGTCGGCACCGTCTATTCGTTTGCCAACAGCCCGGAGACTCAGCTCAACACGTGGTCGGAGAGCAGCGCCGGCGAGAACAGCGCCCACTACGGCGGCGCTTACCTCTTCTGGGCGTATCTGTACGACCGCTTTGGCGAAACGGTGGTCAGAGGTCTGGCGCGCGCGCCGGAGCGCAGCATCCCCGGCGTCATGCGCGCGCTGGCTGAGCAGGGCGTTCTCAACCCCGACACGAGAAGGCCCTATGACTTCGCCGACTTGTTCGCCGACTTTGTGGCAGCCAACTATCTGGGCCGCCAGCAGGCCAACGGTGATGCCACAAACCGCTTCAACTACGCCGACACCGATGTCCCGCCCATGTCCATTCACGCCGACTTGAATACGGCTGATCTCCCCTATGAGCGAAACGCCGAGGTCAATCAATTTGGGACACACTATTATGAGTTGCGCAGCAACACGCCGGTGCAGATAGAGTTCAGCGGATCGAATGCCGTGCTGCTCTTGCCAACGCGCAATGCCCAGGGCGCCTTCTGGTGGTCGAACCGGGCCGACGCCAGCAATCCACGCCTGACCCGCGATGTTGACCTGACCGGCGTTAGAGAAGCCACGCTGAACTTTCGCGCCTGGTACCGCATCGAGCGGGATTACGACTATGCCTATGTCAGCGTCTCCGCCGATGGCGGCAGGACGTGGGCCGTTCAGACCACCACCTCGTGCACCCGCTCAAACCCGAACGGCGCCAACCTGGGGTGCGGCTACACCGGCGCTTCCGGCCAGACCGATTCGCCGGAATGGGTCGAAGAGAGAGTCGATTTGAGCCGCTACGCTGGCCGCAAGATTCAGTTGCGGTTTGAACTGGTCAGCGACGCCGGCGTCAACCGCGAGGGTCTGGCGATCGACAACATCCGCATTCCTCAGATTGGATTCCGTGATGACGCCTCAACCCCCAGTGGCTGGCGCGCCGAGGGCTTTGCCCACATCCGTGATGTCGTGGATGGGGCGCCCCTGCTGCCGCAACTATGGCGCGTGCAGGTCATCACCTTCCAGAATGATGGGCGGGTTCGTCTGGAGCGCGCGCGGCTGTCTGCCGAAAACAAAGCCTCTATGCGTTTGGAATTGGGTCGCAGCGCTGCGGCGCGGCGCGTGGTGCTTGCTATCTCTGGCGTGACGCCGGTCACCACGGAGCCGGGGCAGTACCGCATTTCGATCCGTCGCAGCGAGTAGCATCCCAGGAGGTGTGGGACTCCTTTTAGGAGTCCCACACCTGAGCGACACCTGAGCCTACGAAGCGTCATTGCGGGAGGCGCCGTCGATGATCCGGCGCGTCTCCGCCAGGTCCTGCTCGTTGGCGAGCACCATCAGACGATCGCCGGCTTCGAGCACGGAGCTGCCGGTGGGGATGATCTGCCCTTCGCCGCGCCGGATCAGGACCACCAGCGCATTGGCTGGCAACTCCAGAGCCACGATCGGTCTGCCGGCGGCCGGCGATTCCTGGCCTACTCGCACCTCGTTCAACTGCGCGGTCAAATCGTTTATCCACGTCTCGCGCGGATCGTCGCGGCTGGGCGCAGCCGGGTTGTTCACATTCAGCAGCTTGCTGACGAATGGAATGGTCGTGCCCTGCACCAGAACCGAGGTGATGACGACGAAGAACACGATATTGAACAGGGCATTGGCGTTCGGCACGCCGGCCAGCAGCGGGAAGGTCGCCAGCACGATCGGCGTCGCGCCGCGCAGGCCGACCCACGACACGAGAAGATTGGCGCGCAGTCCGAGCCGGAATGGAAGCAGTGTCAGAAACACGGCGATCGGCCGCGCTACCAGTGTCAGCACCGCTGCCGTGAGCAGCGCCACTCCGGCGACCGAAAGGAGTTGTGAGGGGAACACCAGCAGGCCCAGCGTCAGGAACATGGCGATCTGCATCAGCCAGGCGAGACCGTCATGGAAGCGGCTGAGACTGCGTTTGTGCACGAAATCATAGCGGCCCATCACCAGGCCGGTGACATAGGTGGCCAGGAAGCCGCTCCCGCCGAGCTTGGCCGTCGCTGCATAGCTCAGCAGCACCACCGCGATGGTCAGCACCGAATACAGACCGTCATAGTTCAGGCGAATGCGGTTGATGACCCACACGCCCAGGCGCGCAAACAGGTAACCGCCGGCCAACCCAAACACGGCCTGTTGCACAAACAGGCCCGCCAGTTCCAGCAGCGACGTGTCCGGCGCGATCAGCAGGCGCGTCAGGCCCAGGGTCAGCAGCACTGCCATAGGGTCGTTGCTGCCGCTCTCCAGTTCGAGCAGCGGCTCCAGCGACCCTTTGAGTTGCACCCCTTTGGAGCGCAGGACGGCAAATACGGCCGCTGCGTCTGTCGAGGAGACGATGGCGCCCAGCAGCATGCCCTCAAGCGGCGTCAGCCCCAGAACGGCCGCGGCGAACAGGGCGACGATGACGGCTGTCAGCACCACGCCGACAGTCGACAGGGCCATCCCTGGCCACAGCACGGGTCGCACCACCCGCCACCGGGTATCCAGTCCCCCCGAAAACAGAATGAACGCGAGCGCAACGACACCGATGGCCTGGGCAATCTGGGCATTGTCGAAGTAAATGCCGCCCAGCCCCTCCGAGCCGGCCAGCATTCCTATGGCAAGGAACAGCACCAGCGCCGGCACGCCCAGTTGCCCGGATGCCTTGCTGGCGATAACGCTGAGGATCAGCAGCGCTGCTGCGCCCAGCAGGATTTGCTCGGGTGTCCAGGTCACATTCAATGGCTCAGCGGCAAATCGCCCCGCATCTCTGAAAGCTCGCGCTCCAGTTCCGCGCGACGAGTGGCCGCCGCGCGCCGGCCCTCTTCCAGCACACTGTCAATCTCGCGCTTGATATCCGCCTGCATGTCTTTGCCCGGCTTCGCTGCCAAAAGCAGGCTGGCTGCGGCGCCAATCAGACCGCCAACCAGAGCGCCACTGAGAAAGCTGAAGAATTTGTTCCCACTCATTGCCTCTTCCTCCTGCGTTGCGCCGGCTTGTGGCGACAAGATGAACTAGAATCAGCATCGCGCTGGAGTGACGCTTTGCTCCTTGTCCGGTTCCAGCCGACGAAGCGAGCCATTTCACTGATGTGAATCGTTGATGGCTGATTATATTCAAGGGCAGGCGGCATTTCGAGCGCAACGACTGGAAACGGTTTCCGTGGCGCTCACTTGTGTTCTGCTCTGTAGCAGCATACGCAGCGCGGCGCGCGCACGCCAGGGACTGAGGACAAGAGGAGATTCATCGCATGAGCATCTATCGTTTGGGCAGGTTTCGCGAGCTGCAACAGGCCGCCGGCATGGACTATGTTGCCGTTATGCCCGGCGCCAATCTGGTTTATTTCACCGGCATCCACGCCCACCTGAGCGAACGCCCGATCCTGGCTCTTTTTCCGTCCGACCGAAACCAGAAGCCGGCGCTGTTCGCGCCGGAGTTCGAGGTCGGCAAGTGCAAGACAGGCCCGGTTCCGATCGACTGGCAGGTCTATGCCTACCCGGATGGCGCTGATCTGGCCGAGTTGTTTGCCCGCGCCGCGCGCGAGTTGAGTCTAGACGGCAAGACGATCGGCATGGAGCCAACCCAGTTGCGCATGCTCGAAGCATCACTGCTGACCCGCGCCGCCCCCAACGCCCGGCTGGTTCCGGCCGACCATCTGGTGGCCGAGTTGCGCATGATCAAGGATGCTGACGAGGTGGCCCGTATGCGCCGCGCCGTTAGCGTACCCGAGCGCGTGCTGGCCGAGGCTGTTCCCCACATCAGGCCCGGCATGACAGAACTGGAAGTGGCCGGCCTGCTGATGCGCGTCTCGCTCAACCAAAACCTGCGCGAAATGGTGTCTTTCCCGCTTGTGCAAACCGGACTGAGCGCAGCGTTCCCCCATGCTTTTGCCGGCAGCCGCACCGTGCAAAAGGGCGATCTGATGGTGATTGACTTCGGCGCCGTGGTCGATGATTATGGTTCCGATATCACCCGCACAATAGCCATCGGCGAGCCAGGCGATGAAATGCAGCACATCTACAGCGTCGTCCAACAGGCCAATGAAGCCGGCCGCGCTGCCGTGCGGCCTGGCGTCACCTGCGAGGACATCGACCGCGCGGCCCGCGAGGTGATCGAGAAAGCCGGTTATGGCAAGTATTTCATCCATCGCACTGGCCACGGACTCGGACTCGAAGGGCATGAGCCGCCCTACATCGTCAAAGGCAACAAGACGGTGTTGCAGCCGGGCATGACCTTCACGGTGGAGCCGGGCATTTATATCGAAGGCAAAGGTGGCGTGCGTATCGAAGACGATGTGCTGGTGACCAAAGACGGCGGCGAAAGCCTGACCACATTCTCGCGCGATCTGATCGTGGTGCAATCAGTGTGATATGACCACGGAGATCGACGCGCTGATCCTGTGGGCGTGGGAGCACGATGCTGCGTGGGTGGAAACGCTGCAAGACGCCTTCTCGCGTCGCAGTCTGTCCTGCGTGGCGCTGCATTACGAAGACTGGCGCGACCTGCCGGCCTGGCTCGATAGCGGCGAGCTGCGCGCCCGGCTGGCCATCGACCGGGTGTGGGACTGGGGCGGCGACTACGCCCGGCATGTTCCCGCCGTGCGCCGAAACATCCCTATCGTGCTCAACGACTACGATCTGGTGTCGCGCGCCTGGAGCAAGCCGGCGATGCACTACGCCTGCATTGCGCATGGCTTGCGCGCCCCGCACATGATCGTGTTGCCGTCCTTTGCCGCCGCGCCGGACATCGCACAGCCTGACCTCACCCCTCTCGGCCCGCGCTTCTCGGTCAAAGGCGCGCATTCGGGCGGCAGCGGTGTCTTGCAGCCGGCTTCCTCGTGGGAAGACGTGTTGCGTCTGCGCCAGGACTGGCCGAACGACGAAACCGCGCTGTCAGCGTGGGTCGAGCCGGCCTGTCTCGGCGGGCGCCGGGCATGGTTCCGTGTTTTCTATGCCTGCGGCGCCGCCTTTCCGTGCTGGTCCGACGATCTTACGCACGAGCAAATCCCCGTCACGCCGGCCGAAGAGACGCGCTGGGGATTGGACATCCTGCGCGGCATGGCCCAACAGATTGCCGGCCTGTGCGGATTGAACCTCTTCTCCACCGAAATCTGTCTCGATGCGCGACATCTCTGGCTTGTGGTGGACTACGTCAACGAACCGTGTGATTATCGCGCCAAATCCAGCGTGCCGAATGGCGTGCCGGATGATATTGTGACCGCCATCGCCGAGCGCATCGCCGCGTGGGCTGCGCGCTATCGACGTCGCTGTTGACATTCCCGGAATCTTTAAGATTCCGGGAGTGTTGGGAGTGTCGGGTTGCTGCCGCGCGCCTGGCGCAGCAAATTGTCCACCAGTTGGTCCGCCGGCTGCGGCAAATCTTTCTGCTGGAAGTAGAGCAGGCTCAACAGCGGCATCTCCATCATGAAATCCATCATGTCCATCCCGATGTGCTCCGGGTCGTTGTCCGCTCCAAACGTGGCGCCCATGCGCGCGCGCATGGCCTGGTACACCGGCTCGAACACGGGCCGGCCCCGACGATCGTTCAGCCACTCGCGCACGGTGGACTCGCGGTTCAGCAGGCAGGGCAGGTCGCGCGTGGCGCGCAGGGTCACTGTCTGGCTCAGGCGGATGTCCGCCGCCGACGCACCGATCAGGATGTCGAACACGCCGTCTTCAGCGATCCATTCCTTGTAGCCGGGGTGGTAGAAGGCGAACGCGCGAAAGTCCAGCGCGATCGTTACCGTTTTTGTCTCGCCGGGTTGCAGGGCGATTTTGGCAAATCCTTTCAGCTCTTTGTAGGGCCGTCTCAGGCTGGATTGGCGATCGTGCACATACACCTGCGCGACTTCCTTGCCGGTCACGGGGCCGGTGTTGGTCACGTCCACCCAGACGGTCAGTGTGTCCTGGTCGGTGATCTCGCTTGCCGAGAGGCGCGGGTTGCTGTAGGCGAACGTGGTGTAGCTCAGCCCGTGACCGAACGGAAACAGCACCGGCGTCTCTTTGGCGTCGTAGTAGCGATAGCCGATGAACAGACCTTCGCCGTAGCGCACTGCGCCGTTTTCGCCGGGGAAGTTGATGTGGGCCGGCGTGTCGGCCAGCTTGAGCGGGAATGTCTCGGCCAGTTTGCCGGATGGATTGACCGCGCCGAACAGCACATCGGCGATCG